>Ga0208196_1000360_pt1 | contig 62510 bp, 51 predicted proteins | sample AD_JPNNA7_MetaG_FD_184443 | JGI IMG/M metagenome (GOLD analysis project Ga0208196, IMG submission 184443) | Active sludge microbial communities of municipal wastewater-treating anaerobic digesters from Japan - AD_JPNNA7_MetaG (SPAdes) (version 2) | ecosystem: Engineered > Bioreactor > Anaerobic...
CTGAAGAAGGTCCCAAGGGTTCGGCTGTTCGCCGATTAAAGAGTTACGCGAGCTGGGTTCAGAACGTCGTGAGACAGTTCGGTCCCTATCCTTCGTGGGCGCAGGAAATTTGAGGAGATCTGCATTTAGTACGAGAGGACCGGTGTGGACGAACCTCTGGTGTACCGGTTGTGATGCCAATTGCATTGCCGGGTAGCCACGTTCGGTGAGGATAACCGCTGAAAGCATCTAAGCGGGAAGCCAACTCCAAGATAAGATTTCCCTACAGACAGGTTGGAGACTACAACCTTGATAGGTCACAGGTGTAAGCGCGGCAACGCGTTCAGCCGAGTGATACTAATCAGTCGATTGGCTTTCACTTTATTATTTTTTTGTGTGTTACGATTGATCGTGCCGCGGATAGCTCATTGCCGACAGGCTTGTTATTTTATAGCGAGGCGTTGGCGATGGTGGTTATAGCAGCGGGGCAACACCTGTTCCCATCCCGAACACAGAAGTTAAGCCTGCTCGCGCCGATGGTACTGCATGGGCAACTGTGTGGGAGAGTAGGTCGCCGCCATCGCCAACGCCTTTTTCGTTTGCAGCCGTCAAAACGGGAAAAGCGTGGCTTGGTTTCCCTGAGCCCCTCATACGTTGATCACTTACTGACCGCTCATTGAACCCTGAGCAATCGCCAGACCGAAAATCAACCGGACATCAATATACCATCAAACAGTTATCTGGATATGAGGGGGATGTTGAGAAATCAGATGCGAAAAACATCCAGATCTTCAGCAAAACTAAAATATAGATTGGGCTTGTATTCAGTGAAAATCGCTTTAAAATGTATTTACGAGGAAATATGGAGTAAAAATGCAAAACAAACTTAACCAGATTTATGAGAAAATAAAGAAGAAGTCACAATGCAGCCTGGGACCTCGAGCTTACCGGGATACTGACGCAAGGCGCAAGAAAGATGAAGTCGCGGATGAGATGCGCACTAAATTTGCCGTTGACCGTGACCGCATCCTATACAGTGGATCCTACCGCCGTTACCATGGCAAGACGCAGGTATTCTCATTCACGAACCTGATCGATGAGGAAATGACCAACCGAAATCTGCATATAGCGTATGTGTCGCAGATCTCACGTACCATCGGCAAATATTTGGGGCTCAATACCGAACTGATCGAAGCCATAGCCCTCGGACACGACTTGGGTCACGCTCCCTTTGGGCACGACGGTGAAGTGGCGCTTTCCAAAGCCTGCGTGGAACATGGCATTGGCCAGTTTCACCACAACATTGAATCCCTGCATATCGTGGACCACATATCGCGCAAGGGAAGGGGACTCAACCTCACATTTCCAGTGCGTGACGGCATCATATCCCACGACGGCGAAGTGCATAACACCCTGCTCATGCCAGAGAAAGATAAGACTGAACAGCGCATCACCGAATACATCCGCGAAAAGAAAGATGGCAGAAATATGGCATGGATGCCCGCGACCCTGGAGGGATGTGTAGTCCGAATCACCGACACCATCGCGTACATCGGCCAGGACATAGAGGACGCCATCCGTTTCAACATATTAAAGCGGGAAGACCTGCCAAAAGATGTGACTGCAAAACTGGGCAATACCAACAGCCAGATCATAGAAACCCTGATTAAAAGCGTGATTGTGAACAGCTACGACCAAGATTGGGTTGCTTTTGACGAAGAGACCAGCCACTATCTGCTAGAGCTAAAGAAGTTCAACTACAAGCATATTTACACAGATGAAGAGGTAAAAAAATCTAACCTGATCATCCACCGCACGATGGGGATAATGTTTGAAAAATATTTGCGGGATATTAAAGAGGAAAACCGTTCATCCAAGGTGTTCAAACATTTCCTGGATTATAAGCACAAAGATTATCTGGAGCAATTTTCTCCCGCCGAACAGGTGCGCGACTTCATCGCTACCATGACAGACCGTTACTACAACGAGGAGATCAAGGACTATCTGCTGCCGTGGAAATGGTAACTGGCTCTACATATCCTCGTATTCATCCGTCTTTTTATACTGCCAGGCCAGGATTAGGCGGTCGAGCAGATACACAACACCAAAAAGAAGCAATGAAAGCAAGACGATCGTAATGATAGCGGCAAACACATGCGCAGTACGGAACGATTTGGTTGCTCTGGTTAGATAAATTCCCAATCCCGCATTGCCGCCCAGCCATTCTCCAAAGACGGCACCCATCACGCTGTAGGTGGCACCCAACTTGAGGCCGGTGAAAAAGTTTGGAAGAGCAGCGGGAATACACAAGAGGCGGTAGATCTTCCACTGGCTGGCGCCCATCGACTGGAGCAGCCTAACCTGCTCGATTGAAACCTGTCTCAGCCCATCGAACAAACCCAGCGCGATAGGGAAGAAGCAGACCAACACCACCACAAAGATCTTGGCTGAAATACCATAGCCAAACCAGAGGATGATCAGAGGAGCCACAGCTATAATTGGAACTGTCTGGGATACGATGAGATAGGGGTAGAAGATTTGCTTAAACAACTTGGAGCCGTGCATCAGCAAAGCAGTGATGACACCGATAACGGTGGCTAATGCCAGCCCTGCGACGCTTTCCCACAGCGTGGGTTTGAGATGGTTCCAGATCAGATTGGGATACTCGATAAAGACTTTGAGTACATCCAGAGGAGAAGGCAAGACCCAGAAGGAGACCACTACCCTCGCAGCCAGGAACTGCCAGAGAGCGAGCAGAACCAACAGGAATAGGATCGGAAGCCAGAACTGCGATCTCTTGAGGTTCATAGCTTGCCGACAAGGCGAATCTCGGTTTCCAGGCGCACTCCGAAGCGCTCAAACACGGTGGATTGCACGTGCCTGATCACAGCCATAACATCCGCCGCGGTCGCTCCGCCCACATTTACTATGAACCCGCAATGCTTGTTGGAAACAGCCGCTCCGCCTATTTGGAAGCCCCGCAGACCGCAATCCTCCACCAATTTCCCCGCGAAGTGCCCGACAGGCCTTTTGAAGACCGAACCGGCGCTGGGCAGATCCATGGGTTGTTTGTCCCAGCGTTGCTTGTTCAGTGCTTCCATCCGTTGTTTGATCTTGTCGGGATCGTCTGGCGTGAGTTTGAATACACTGTTAAGATGAATATATCCTTGTTCCTGCAGAACACTGCGTCGATATGAAAACTGGTGTTCGGTGGCCTTTAGATGAAGGATCGGGGTTTTGGAGCGTAGTTTTTCCAGATTTGGAACGAGGCAATTGCTACAATACAATACATCCTTGATCTCGCCATCATAGGCACCGGCGTTCATAAATACCGCTCCGCCCACCGACCCGGGAATCCCCGAGGCGAATTCCAATCCAGACAGTCCAAGCTCCATGGCTTTGAGGCACAGGTCTTTCAAACTCGCTCCACATCTTGCACTGAGGTAGTTTTCATCGTTTTCAATGCTGTCAAGGCTGCCCGTATGGATCACAAGAGATTCAAGCCCACCGTCGCTGATGAGCAAATTGGAGCCCTTGCCCAAAATAAAGTAGGGCAGAGCATGTTCCAGCGCGAAAACAAGCAGTTCAATTAATTGAGAGTAGCTTTGGGGCTGGCAAAACACTTCCGCAGGTCCTCCAATCTTGAAGCTGCTGTGTTCCTTCAGCGGTTCGTCAAAGCAGATTACCTGATTGTCCACCAGGTTAGCAAATCTATCTGTTATCAGTTTTCTCATCATATCCTTCTTGTTTGGTACGGTTGAAAAAGCGGGTGATACCGCTGATCAAATCCAGTTCACTTCTCATTTCCAGACACTTGGCGGGGAGTACCTGCTTGAAGAATTCACCGTAATACTTGTTGGAAACACGTGAATCCATAATCAATACCACCCCCCGGTCCCTCCGGCTGCGGATCAGGCGTCCAAAACCCTGGCGCAGCTTAAGCAGAGCGTTGGGGAGCATGAAGTGCATGAAAGAATCCTTCTGCTCGCGGTCTAACTTGTCGATCAAAGCTTCCACGACAGGTTCGGATGGCACCTGGAAAGGTATCTTGAAGAGGATTAGCAACGAGAGCGAATCGCCCTGGATATCCACCCCTTCCCAGAAAGAGTTTGTGCCCAAGAGCACAGCGTTGGTGTGGGACTTGAATTCTTCCAGGATCGAGCTTCGGCTGCCCACCATGCCTTGCGCGAAAAAGGGGCGTTTACTGTGATATAGTTTATCGCTGATGTGGTCATAGACGCTGTTAAGGTCTTTATAGCTGGTAAAGAGGATCATGGTGCCCACATCCGTGGCTTCCACAATCTGATCCAAGCAACCGAGGGCCTGGTTGATAAAGAACATGTCCTTTGGTTCTGGCAAAAAGCTGCTAACCATCAGACTGGCCTGGTTTTCATAGTCGAAGGGCGAATCCACTATGCAGGCTTTTATCTTGTCCTGCGCCACCAGACTCAGCCCGCTTTGGGAAAAGAAATATTTGAACGAGCCTCGCAGAGCCAGAGTGGCGGAGGTGAAGATGATGCTGGGCACGGTTTCGTAGAGCATGTTATTTAGATTGGTGGAGACATCGATGGGGGCATAACAGAGCGAGGAAGCTGGGTTTTTACTGTCTGTTCGCAGGCTGTTTTCCATCCACAGGGCGTTGTTTTCCAAGTCCGGATACTGTAGGGTCAGAATGGTGCCCTCCATCTCGGAAACTCTCAATAACAGCGATGCCATGCTTTCGCTGAGGTTGTCATAGTTGGGAAAAAGCTTACTATTGAAGGATGACAGCACATTGGAGGCTGCCTTCAGTTCTTTAACGAAGGATTTCCAGCCGCTGGCCAGGTCGCCAAGCAAATCAAAAAGCAGGGGTTGATCATCCGGGTCCTTGATGCGCAGCTTGCCATAACTATCTGAGGCTGAACAGCGCGCGGCTGCTTCAGTAAAGACCGCCGTAACAGTCTTGCGCAGGCTGTTGCTTTGTTCGTTGATATTGCGGATAAGAGCTTCCAGATGCTCCTTGCCCGCCTGGGGAACAAGGCTTTTACCAAGGGCACCCTCCAACTGAGACATCAGGCCTACGCCACGCCGTTTTTGCGCTGAGGCTATCTGGTTAATCAGATTATTCACATCCGCGAAGCTGAATTCAAAGCCTAAAAGACGCACTGCGGTGGAGGTCAGATTGTGCGCCTCGTCTATCACCAGATACTGATACTCGCCCAAGGTGCTGTTTTCCATGCGCAGGTCTGCCAGGAGAAGAGAATGATTGGCCACTACTATACTTGAGGTCTCGATATGCTTGCGCAGGTTCATCACGTAGCAATTTTTGCTGTGTGGGCATTTGCGACCCATGCAGGCATACCAATCAGAAAACACCCTGCGCCAGGCGACGTTAAAGCGGTTGCGGTCAAAGGACGAGTTTTCGGACACATCACCGGATTTGGTGAGATATTTCCAGATGAAAAGGTAGAGCAAGGCCTGGGCTTCATAAGGGCTGATGCCGCGGGTCTGTTCCATCATCATTTCCTGCCAGCGCCTTTCGCACACATAGTTTTCACGCCCCTTAACCAGCGTTGCCTTGAAAGGGAGGGGCAACATGTCGCGCAACTGGGGCAGATCCTTGAAAAAAAGCTGTTCCTGGAGGTTCTTGGTGTTGGTTGAAACCACCACCCGGGCTTTTTGTTGTTCCGCAAATGCTATGGCGGGCATCAGATAGGCGAAGGACTTTCCTACTCCCGTACCGGCCTCGACAGCCAGATGCCTTTGGGAGCGGAAGCTCTCCTCAACCTCCATTGCCATTTCCAGTTGTCCTGCCCTGAACTCGAAATTTGGGAACTTCTGGGAAAACAACCCCTGCTCTGCAAATACTTCCTCTATCCCCAGCCGTGGATCGCCATTGCCATGATGTTCCAATACGTTGGGCTTCATCGCTTCGGGCAGTTTCGGTTTGGGGCCAGAGAGCGCGAAACGACGTTGATACTCCACCAGCTTGTAGATATAACTGTAGAGCGAATCATCCAACCTGGCTTGTTTGCTCAAATCAAGCAGGCGGGCGTTCACCAACAGGGGATAGTGGGCGAGGATGTGCTCGCTCAGCCTAATTAACAGTTCTCCTGTGGCTGTGGCGTCGGCATCTGCCCGATGAGCATTTCCCAGTGTGATGCCAAAATGTTTGACCAGCGTTGCCAACTTGTGGTCAGATGTGTAAGGTAACCACACCCGCGAAATCTCGGCAGTGTCCCAATTCCGGTTAGCCAGAGTTATGCCACCATGCACAGCCCAGTGGTAGTTGATAAAGCCCAGGTCGAAGCCCACGTTGTGACCCGCCAGAATATCATCGCCCACGAAGTCCACAAAGTCCTTCAGAGCTTCCTTTGGAGGCGGAGCTGCTTTCAAATCCTGGGGTGAAATATTAGTGAGATATTCGATGAACTTTGGCATATCCCGTACCGGCTTAACCAGGGTATGGAAGCGTGCAACTTCCTCACCGTTGCGGAAACGGATCGCTGCCAATTCTATGATCTCAGCCCGTTCTGGTTTCAGGCCGGTGCTTTCAATGTCAATGGCGCAAAAATCCAGACTGTTTCGGAAATCTTTTTCGGTTGCCAAGCCCAATACCTCCTATTCGCCATTTTCTTCTTTGAAGAGGTTATAGCGCTTGAGCTTCTGGATCAGTCCCTGGCGCGAGATGCCCAGTTCGCGGGCGGCGTGGCTCTGATTCCAATCCAGCCGTTCCATCGTTTCCGCTATCATCTTGCGTTCCAGGTCTTCCAATGCGTCTTTGAGAGTCTTTTTGGTTGAAAGCAGGCCGATTGTCTTTTTGTTTTCCATGAAGCGGCACACCTGATCCGAAAAATCGGAACTCTTAATGAAGGATCCGTCTTCCACCAGAGTTACCGCCCTCTCTATCTCATTTTCCAACTGACGCACATTGCCCGGCCACTCATATTGTTCCAGGGTTTTCATCGCGTCGTCGGAGATGCCGAGCACATTCTTATCCATGCGCTTGTTATATTTGTCCAAAAAGTGTATGGCTAAAAGCGGAACATCACCAGTGCGGTCTTTGAGAGGGGGTACTTCGATGCGGATTACATTGAGACGATAGTAGAGATCGAGGCGGAACTCTCCGGATTGGACTTTTTCATTAAGCGACACGTTGGTAGCGCAGACCACTCTCACGTTCACCTTTCCGGTCTTGGTGGCGCCCACACGCTTGATTTCGCCTTCCTGCAAGAATCTGAGCAGCTTGGCCTGCGTGCTCTGGCTGATATCTGCAATCTCGTCCAGAAAGAAGGTGCCTCCGTCTGCTATCTCAAACAGTCCTTTCTTGTCATAGGCAGCACCGGTGAAAGATCCTTTCACGTGACCGAACAACTCGCTTTCCAACAGAGTTTCGGGAAGTGCTCCGCAATACTGCGCCACGAAGGCCTTGTTGCGCCGGTTACTACCGTAATGCAGTGCTCTGGCAATCAGCTCCTTTCCCGTTCCACTGGGGCCTTCCAGGAGCACCGTGGTGGGCGTGTCCTTCACTTTGTCGATCACATCGAAAATCTTGAGCATACTCGGGCTTTTGCCGATAATGTTGGCATAGATGTTCTTTTCGCTCAGTTGCTCGCGGATGATGGCATGGGTCTTTTCCATGTTCGCCGAGCGGATGTTTTCGATGATCACGATCACCTGGTTGCACAGAGCGTTCAGCAGGTTGATGATACGCTCAGAAAAATAGTGCGCTCCACTCTTGCAAAAAAGCAGCACCACTCCAAGAGCGTCTTTACGGATGGAGAGCGGGATTACGAGGATGTTGTTGTAGGTAGGCGCGAAATGCGGTTGTTTGTAGTCTTTCAGCTCATTGGCCTGATAAATCTGTACGCAGATACCCATAAAGTTGTCATAGGCTTTGTCGTCTGGAGAGAAGTTGTTGTAGATCTTGTAGTCCCATGAGTCCGGAACCGTGCCATGGCTATGCAGACAGAGGATGCCTCCGTCCGCCTCAGATATTTCCACCAGGCTGGCAAGCGATTGCTCGATTAGTACATCCAGATCAGAAATCGTATTCAGCTTCTGAGTGATTTCGTAAAACTGGTTGAGTAGGTTTTCCTCAAACTTCACATCCTTCATTTCAGCGGAATACTCGCGGGTGATCTTTTGCATCAGGATATCGTTGCGTTCCAAAAGCTTGATGGAACCATATTCCTGGATGATCCGCTTGTTGTTCTTGAGGATCTGCAGGGCACTTTCCCACTCGCGCAGTTCGAAGAGTACCTCCGCCAACTCGTAGTTTGCCAGCGATAGCTCGTAGTTATTAGCAGTTTCCACAAACAGCTCGATTGCTTTGTAGAGATGCTGTTTGGAAGCCTCCAGGTTTTTGCGTTCCAACAGTGCCCTCAAATAGTGCGCCTTACCTATCTCGAAGGTCTGGTTGTGTTCGACCGCCATTTTGAGCGCCTGGCTTATATAATAATCCGCGCTATCGTAGTTGCGGGTGAGGATAAAGTATTCCGCCTGTTTCTGGAAGCCCTCGATGATTTTATCCCAGGAATTGATGGACTTGAAGTAGTCCAGGCTGTCCACCAGATAGGAATATGCTTCCTTGAACTTGTGGAGTTTGGTGAGCACGCTGCCAAGATTGCCGTGGAGCTCCGCTTTGATATAGTCGTCGGATACCAGCGGAAGCAGTTCCAATCCTTTGAAGCAGAGGTCGTAGGCCAGATTTAGTTCGCCTTGTTTTTCATATACCTCGCCCAAGTTGGTAAAAGAGCGTAACATTCCCTCAGTGAAGTTGTTTTCCTCGCTTTTTTGGATGGCTTGTTCATAAAAATCTATCGATTGGTTCCAGTCGCCTTTTTTGAAATAGAGCGCTCCCAGGTTGTTCAGAGAAGCAACCATATTGCGGAAAAAACCGAAATCCTGGGCTGTTTGCAGCGATTTCTTGAGCGCATCCTCAGCCTTGGCGAACTCGTTGTGGTCCATCAAGGTGACGCCGATGTTGTTGTAGATATTGGTGATATTGTAAGGCTCGTTGAGCATTTTTTGCAGCCTGAGCGCTTCTTCCAGATAGTAGATAGAGCGCTGGGTATCACCCTTGTCATCCATCAGGCTGCCCAGATTGTTGTAACATACAGAAATGCCGTTCAGGTTGTAGTTTTCCTTTTCCAGCTTGAGACTGCGCAGAAAGAGCTGCTCACTTTTATCCCAATCTCCCTGAAACATGTAAAGCACAGCCTGGTTATTATAAATTGCTGCCAGGCCTTGATGGTCGTTAGCCAGTTCATAGAGCGTTTCAGCTTCAGAAAAGGCAGACTGCGATTCGTCGTATGCGTTCACGTAATAATGGATTTTGCCCTTGATTTTTTTTGCCTCGCCTTGCACCAGTTGGCGTTGCCTTGCATCTGGGATTGCCGAGTAAAGTTTCACGCATAGCTCTAGCACCCTCAGCGCTTCCGTGAACTCTTCCGATTCCGTGAGGATTTCCGCCTTTAGCAGTTGGATCTTGACTTTCCAATATGGATCCATTTCTTCTGGAGAGTATTTTTTGATGATCTCCAGAGCGAAGGCGATGGAATTGACCTGATAGAGGTTGTTGGCCAGAAGATACACTGTCTCTTCCGCCGGGAGGTTATTTTCAGTACAGATGTGGAGGCACTCTCGGAAATGGTCAACAGCTTCGTCCTTACGGTTGAGAATAGCCAGGGTGTTACCCATTTTTGTGTGCAGGTCCAACAGGAGGGCAGGTTTCTTGGTGTGTTTGAGCTGCTGTTCATAGAGTAGGAGCAAGTTTTCGCCGTCGTTGAGGATTTCCAGTAGGCTGGTGACCACAGCCACCGCTTTGGCATCATATTTATTATTGAGCAGCAGGAGTTGGATCAGCGTCTGGGTCTGTTGTTTACTCGAAGTGAGCAGGTCTGTTAGCTTTTGGATCAGTGCCGGGGAATACAGATCAGTGTTTTGCCTCATCCACTGATGCAGGGAGCGTTTCTTCTGCAACACGTAGCCATCTCCCAATTCACGCACCAAACCTCGTTTCAGTAGCGTTTCCAGGTCTTTTTTGAGTGTCTTGCCCAAGCCCAGGTCTTTACCCAGTTCAAGCGACCATTCAGAATCCAACACAAACATGGCGATCAGCAATTCCAGTTGTGAGGTGCTTAGAGAGGCAAGCTCCTCCTGATAGATCATCACAGGGTCGAAAGACTTGTCCAGGAACGGGCTCAGGTCAAATACCGCCTTGGGCTTGCTGGCAGCCATTTCGGAGAGGATCTTTTCCACGATCATCAGGTTGCCGTCACTGATCTTTTGCAGGATTTCGCTTTCTTTGGAAAAATCCAAATCTGCTTCCGGAAAAGCTTGGTGCAGTAGTTTTTGCAAATCGTCCACATTGAAGGCGGGGATCAACTCCACACTGGAAAAGCTGAACAGCCGCTTTTGGGATAATACCAGAATCTGGATGCCGCTGTCCTCCGCGTATTGCACCAGATATTGCAGGAAATCACGCGTGTACTGGTCCAGAACGTCCCCATCGTCGATCATCAGCGCCACCGGCTGAAGAAGCTTCAGCTTGTTGAGCTGCTCCGTGATGAAGTTGAACAGGTCATATTTACGACCCGTGTCAAACTTTTGCCTATGCAATTCCAGAAGCTCATCCAGCTTTTTGTCGGGGATGTCCACCAACAGCTTGATTACCTGCCTAAACTGATTGTATTGCATCGGATGGGGAGAGAAAAAACGCACCTGCTTAAAACTCTGTTTCAGCCCCTCTAAAAGAGGCTCCACCAGATATGATTTGCCCGCTCCGGATTTGCCGATGATCTCTATCAGGTGACTGTCAGAACTGTCCCGAACTACACCCAGGACTTTACCGATCGCGAAACGTTCCAAAACAAAACCGCGCATCAACTGATATAAGTTATTCGTCATTTTTTCACCTATCCTGTCCTTGCTTTACAAATGAACTGTTAATTTAATTGACACCATGCTGTCAAGTTCTATCTTGCACCTCTCATAATTGTCAACGCGACAAATAGATGAAACAACAGAATCTGAGTTAGGACTTATGTGTTTTCCTGTATCTTTCGTTCAGCTTGTCAATCAATGATTTTATCGATGATTGCTAATAATCCAGAATCATTGTTTGGGGAAGTGCCTTTTGAAATTATAGAAAGGACGACTGAAGCATTACAGATAGCTCTGTATGAGCTGTCAGATTGAACGACGGCATTACAATGAAATGTATCCAGTTTTATCACCAGCGTCAGCAGGTGTTACTACATACCTTCAACACCGATTACCATGTCCAAGTAGTGGATTCCGTGCAGGGAGACGATATCTCGCTGATCTAGACGATGGTAGTTCAGCTTAGATTGGATCGAATTGTCGATAGGTAGGATAAGGATTATTGCTAAATCTGAATGTTCTAAAGAGAAACTAAACAAGTAGGGGATGACTGCAGAATGAAAAGCTAATATAGCTCAGAATGAGAGCCCATCCTAACGAGAAATATTTTTGAGTTCTCGATTCTATAAATGAGTAAAACGTCAGGAGTGATATGACATTCCCTACACATCTTAAACTCCCCTTGTAACTTGTGATCCCTGCACTTCGCAGGGAGAGATTTTTCATTCATTAAAGAATCGATAATCTCTTTTAATAAGTCCTTTAAATCCTTATTATTTTGATATCTCTTATAGTCCCGTTTAAATCGGGAAGTCCGAGCAATCTGAAGCAATTCAATTCTCTAGGTCATTAAAGAGATCGTCTATTGTGTCGAATATAGTGCAGTTATCTAGTCTCCTTGTTTCTTCTAAGGCAGCTTTTGTTGACTGATTAGGGCTCTTGAGGGTAGGCAAAGTAAACAGCCTACTTATTAATTGCGGCGTATAAGAAAAGTATCCCGAAAACCTGTCTGAACTGTTAGAATAACTAATATACCCTATTTGATTAGCTGTATTAGTCATCATACGTTGGCTGCTCGAATTGTTATTCATTTCTCCATCCCTCGAATGTACGGGTATCCCTTACAAGATTATTACCGTTATCGTTACACAAAATCAACGTGCCTTGGGTAATAAAAGAAACCTGCCCACCATTAATGCTCTGTATTATAGCTCTTCTGTTACAGTAATCAGCATTATCTTTTGTACCGAGCAATCTGATTGGATCAAATGGTGTATCCAATTCCAATTCTTCTTCTAAAGTTGAAAAGATGCTATTAATAATCTCCCGATTGGGTTTATCTGCTTCTTCAATAATCAACCCAAGATCTCGAGCATCGACAAGATTTATCGTGTAGTCATGGCTACCAGAATCGGTGCAAAGGAAACTAACTATTTTATTTATTTTTTCCTGATCACTTTGAGGTAAGTGAAATGCCAATAATTTTTTCGCAAGCATTTTGATCTGAGTTCTAGCCCTATACACTTCTCCAAGCACTAACGGATGTATCTTGTCAGATAGCACTTTAACGACATCGACAAGCGCGTTGTTATCAGTTATACCAAACTCTTTTTTAACAAGCTCAATATATCCGTTTATAGCTTCGACGCTAACAGGTATAGTTTGACCAGGCATAGTAGGAATCGGGGGATTAAGAGGTGTATTTATATTTGGATCAATAGGGCCGAGAGTCGATTGCTTAGTCATGACTATTCTCGATGATCCCAGACACATTAGAGTACCCGCGCTATGAGCTCTAGATGGCACTATGATCTCAAGTTCATTACAATACTGCCTAACAAGGCTTATAATACTCCATGCAGCAAGGGTGTTTCCACCTCGAGTGTATAAATACAGCGATAATTTCTGAACCTTGGTTTTTTTATACATTAGCTCTAAATGCTTTGCAAAATGACCAAGAACCTCTTGATGGACCTGTGTTTCCCAGCCAGGTCTGTCACCAGTTATGTAAAGCAGCACTTTTGTTTTACGAATCTTCTCCAGTCTCTGCATCAACTGGACACGTTCTTGTATCAGATTCATATCATAGTCCTTTATTCTGCCAAATTATTAAGCGTGTGTACTCTAAAACGAACTCACTGTTTGTGTCAAGCCATTTTAGCAATAAAGATTTTGGCGATTTTGGTCAATATTATCCCACTGATGAACTAGTTTCCCGAAAACAATTTTGGAAGATACGTGAAGATGTTGTCCCACAACTTTTCCAACACACTATATGCAATTAATTCTAATAAACTTATTCCTTGAATAGAATAGACTCCTTTCAGAGTGCAACCAAATATTAAAGGAGAACCTTTCCACTTACACTGCGAGTCTTTCCAACTGGTATATTTCGTTGAGAATCATCCAGTTCCGAAACCAGTCTTAAACCAGTCCATATTTGACACAAAGCTGTCACAAACCAGTCCAAAGATGTCCAAAACCACTGTGACACGTTTCCCAAAGCAGTCCTAAGCATCTCTGCACCAGATAAAGGGTTATGCCTGTTTATCACAGTGATGGCTATATGACATTTGGGGTGTCACTTTATATCGGGCTCCCGTGTTTTCCCATCTATCTCGCGCTACTTGACAATCAACGACTGTTTCTATCCACTCGAATAGAACTTGAGTCTTTTGCATACTCACCTGCCGATGGCTCCCCTTTGCAACTGCCACTCAACATGGGGTCAACCTGGGGTCATCCTTAACTTCGCAACCGCATACCTAAGGATGATACCCCCAAATCCAGTAGCAGCAAAGGAGGGCGGTATGAAGCAATATGAGGATGGTTGATGGCAATATCTTGATGGCGTAAATAACCCGATGGCAGTAAAGCGAAGGCTGCCATTGAATCTCAGCCCTATATGATGCAGTTGTTCTTTCCGGATTTTCCCATGTTTCATGAGCGATGGCCACAAAAATGTGGGGGAAGAGGTTGTCAGCGGAGTATATAGAACAGGAAAAGGAGAGACAATGCGATTTGGATATATGCTGCTGGTAGCGGCCCTGCTGCTTGGAATGGTATTGGGTGCCTGTTCGGTGAATAGTGTGCGTGAAGAGTCACGGGAGATATTGTGGACTCTGTTCATTTCCCCAAAAGATCCCTGGGCGGGTGACGGCTGGCAAAACCTGGTGCTGAGCTGGAACGGGGAGGAAAACGACTATCCGGATCCGGACTCAGTGTACATCCAATTTGGAGATCGTTCCTACTGGCTGGAAAACTGGGGTAGCCACTGGTTTGGACGTGCCAATCTGACCCCTGGGATGAACTATGAGTTTTGGATTGTCGCCGACGGAATCTTGTTGACTCATGCTTCCTTGCAAACCGTTATGGAAGCCAGAGCGGACTTCCCTGCGGACTTTTCTCCACATGACGAGGCCACCCTGTTTTGGGATCTGGAGGGAGACAATCAGGGGCAGGTGCTCAGATTGAGCGCGGAAAACGAAGAAGGGACGAGGGATGAGTATGTGCTGGCGCTTGACCCCGGGGAGCGGGGATTCACGATTCCCGCCAACGCGGTGCGTGATCTGGGCTGGCAGGCAAGTTACAGCCTGGAGTTGACCCAGATGAACCAACTGATCAGCAACCGGGTGTTGATCCAGTCTTCACAAACCTTGGGCTGCAACTATCCTCTGGAGTGAAAAGGCTCAGGAATCCCGATGCCACAAGCCGGTCTCAAAGGAACTGAGAGACTGGCGCAGGGCTGTTTCCGCGATGGCAAAATCCGTTTTGGAACGTACCCAGATCTGCTGCTTGTAGCGCACTTTGATACGCGAGAAGGGAAGCGGAAAACGGAAGCGGTCCCAGGAGTTGAACACTAACTCACGGTTCACATCCACAGCGACGGGAATGATGGGAATGCGTGCCAGCAGAGCCAATTCAAACAAGCCTGGATGAACGGTTTCGGCAGGTCCTTTGGGACCGTCCGGGGTGATGGCCAGGCTGTGGTCTTGCGCCAGGCGCAGCATCTGCCTGAGCGCCATTGAGCCTCCCCGGGTGCTCGAACCGCGCACTGTGTGATAGCCCAGGCGGTTCAGTGGTCCGGCGATCAGCTCTCCATCCCGCGAGGAGGAAACAAGCACCACGGGGTTGGTATCCACCCGTTGCAGGGTCATCAGCAACAAATTGCGGTGCCAAAAGATATACACGCAGGGGTAGTCGTTGGGTGGTTGAGCCTTGACGTCAAAGCGGATGCTCAGGCGCAGCAAGCGCAACAACCATGCCCCCAGACGGGCTTCCAGTTTGAACAGCAGCTTAGACTTCAATTCCCAACAAACTTTTTACCAGGCTCAGCATTTGCTCGCTGGTGCGCTTCTCCGCCAAAATGGTGCGCAGGCGTGAAAGCTGTTGTTTGATTTCAGCCAGGCGGGCTGGATCGTCCAGGATGCCCAGGACGGCATCTTTCACCGCTTCGGGGTTTAGTCCGGACTGGATAAGCTCAGGCAGGATGTCATCATCCAAAATGATGTTGGGCAGCCCGATGTGCCTTACGCGGATAAAATGCTTACCCAGTTGATAGGAAATGGGTGACGCTTTGTAACAGATCACCAGCGGGGTTCCAATGAAGGCGGTCTCCAGGGTGGCGGTGCCGGAGGTGCTCACGATAAAATCGCAGTATTTCATCATCTCGTAGTGGTAGCCGTCGATGATGCAGGGTCGTTGCAGGCTGGAGCTGTGCAAAAGGTCCATATAGAGGAAGTGGTTCACCGTGCGGGCTTTGGAAAAGAGAAACTCGAAGCGGTCGGGATCGAAAAGCCGGGCGGCTTCCAAAAAGACAGGGAGCATGCGCCTGATCTCCACATCTCGGCTGCCGGGCAAGAAGCCCAGCCATTGCTTGGCAGGATCCAGTCCATAGAAAGCCGCGAACTCCTCCCGGGAAAGTTCGAAGCTTACCTCTTCCGCGATGGGGTGTCCCACGTAGGTGGCGGACACATTGTGGATGTCCAGCAGTTCCTGCTCGAAGGGCAGAATGCAGGCCACATGCTTGACGCTGGCACGCAGTTTGTGCACCCTTTCGTGCTTCCAGGCCCAAAACTGGGGGCAGATGAAGTAGAGCACGGGAACGCGCAGTTCATCGGCCAGGGCAGCTATCCGCAGGTTGAGGCCGGGATAGTCCACCAGGATGGCCAGATCGGGGCGCTCATCCTTGAGCAGCTTTTTGACCCGGTTCTGCACCTTGAGGAAAAAGCCCAGATGCCGCAGCACCTCGACAAAGCCCATCACATTGAAACGGGCGAAGGGGAAGAGGGGTTTAAGGCCTTCCGCCTGCATGCGCGTGCCACCGATGCCGATATGTTGCAGTCCGGGAAGCTCAGCGTTGAGGGCGCGCATCACCAGGCTGGCATGCAGGTCTCCGGAAGCTTCGCCCACCAACCAGAAGATCTTTTTTCCTTCCATCTCAGGTCACTACCAGCAATCCCAGTAGGGTGAGCGCGGTCACCGCGGCGGCGGCAATCAGCACACCAATGAAAATCCACAGCAGCGAGCTCCAGAAGGGGAGCTTGAACAGCTTGGCGACCAAAGCGCCTGTCCAGCCGCCGGTACCAGGCAAAGGAATGCCCACAAAGATGGCGAGGCCAAGTTCCTGATAGCGTTCCACCACCGCGCTGCGTTTGTTGGCTCGCTCAGTGATCCAGTCTGTGAAGCGGACTCCCCAGCGGAACACACGCAAACGGTCAAAGAACCAATCGATGAAAAGCAGGATGAAAGGGATGGGCAGCATGTTGCCCAGGATGGAAAGCAACACAGCTTGGGGCCAGGGCATCCCGAGCACGGCCATGGCTACCGGGATGGCGCCGCGCAGTTCGACGATGGGCAGCATCGAGATGAGGATCACGATGAGCCAGGGTTGGATGCCCCTGTCTTTGAGGCTTTGGGCGGTGCGCTCACCGAAGGACATGGCGCAGAGCTGGCCGGCGCAGAGCAGCAGGACTAACGCGAGCAGCAGGGCTTTAATTCCGATATTCAAATTCACTCCAGAACTACTGTATTAATCTTGTGAAGTCCTTTTAAGAAGGGCTGGATTTTTGGCAAGGGAAATCAGCCTGGGGAGTAAATGGAACTATGGAATGAATGAAGTTTATTGCAATGTCGATTATTTACGGAGGAAAGAAGGTCTAATCCCTGGCAGGAGGGTAAAACTGTTCCAGAACCTGCAGGCTTTTCAGCTTGAGGGGATAGTTGAAGTGGGCAAAGAAGAAATCGGCGAAAAGCTGGTTAAGCTCCCTCACCTCTTCTCTTAAAGGGCGCAATTCGTCAAGATGGTTGCCTATTGAGGGCAACAGGTGCAACAGTTTGGAGCCTGCCGATGAGAGGCGATCTCGAGAATCGCCGTTTTCAGAGGTTGCCAAACAGTTGTGGCAGAGCAAGGCCCCTGTGCCGCGCTCCCAAGCGGCGATGTTTTCTTCCGTGGCTTGGCAAAGGCTGCAAGCTAGGGGATCAAAGGGAGTGCCAAAAAAGTTGAACACCCTTAACAAAAACCTCCACCAGAGCAGGATAGCGCTGCCTTTGCAGGTCTGTAAATAATCCAGATATGAATCCAGCAACGCGTAATAGACAGGGCTTTCATCAGTAGGGATAATAAGGCTGGAAAGTAGTTCCAAAGCGCAATCGGCAGCAGCCCAGTGTTGAGGGCTGGCAGAAAGGTCACGTTCCTTGACCGGTGAGATTTCGCCCAGCAGAAAGAGCCCTGACTCCGTTGGCGGATACAGATTCAACTCGTATTCTCCCAAGGCCATTAGCTGATTTCGGGTCTGGGCGCGGCGGATGCCCTTGGCCAACACGGATACGGCCCCCAGGTCGCGGGTGAAGAAACGGAGGATCAGGCTGCTCTCACTGTATTCGCTCAGCCTGGCAAGGCAGCCCAGACTGCGGACACGCTGTTTCACAAGCCCAGCTCCGCCCTTACCGCGCGCAAATCTTTAGGTTGCGCGAATACGGTGCTGTGCTTGCTGTAAGTCACATAGCCTGGAGCACTGCGGCGGGGTTTGCGCACAAAACGGATTTGGGTGTAGTCCACAGGCACATTGGCGGAAAACTTGGCCTTGCTGTACCAGGCCGCCAAACTGCAACAGAGTGACGTCAGGGTGTCATCGGGAGTGCTTTTCTTGAAACAGCGCAGCAACACGTGGGCTCCCCGGTAAACGCGGGTGTGAAACCACCAATCATGGGGCTGAGCCAATTGGGTCGTAACATAATCGTTTTCTGTGGCTTTGCGGCCGATCACGATCTCAAATTCATCATTTACGCGCAGACGCAAAAGACGATCCAGCAAGGCAAGCTTTTTACCCAGAGAGGCTATCCCGTTTTTGGCAGGTAGCTCGGTGAAGCTGCCCTCTTCCACTCTGGCGATGATGTTTCGCAGGTGTTCAAGCTCCTTGCGGGTGGCAGCAAGGTTGGAGGCGATGATTTCGGCTCCCCTTTTGGCTTTCTGGTATTTCTTCAGATAATACTGCAGATTTTGATGGGGGCTGCGTTCCGCCTGCAGGGGAATCTCGATCTCCGCCAGATCGGGATCGAAATAGTTTACCGCCTTCAGGCTGGTCTGGCCTGTTTTGAGCGCAGAGAGATTGTGCTTGATGGTCTCGGCGCAAATCCTCCAGTGTTCCTGCCTGCCCGCGTCCTCCAGTTCAGCTTCCTGCTTGGTGAGTTTGGAGGCAGCTTTGCTTAGCTCACGGTTCCAGGCGCCAAGTAGACGTTTTTTGTGCTCCTGTTCCATCCTCCCTTGTAAAACATGGGTGAAATACGCCTGTAAATAGGCGTTGAAGCTCGGACAGCTGAGGGTTTCGCCAGTCGCCAGACTGGTCAGGCTCAGGGGCAGGGAAAGTTCCTGTTCCCACGGCCGGAAAGATGTTTGAGGAGGCTGATAGGGCAGACGGGGCAGTATCTGGCGCTGTGGGTTATCCGCGTAGCCATATTTATTGAGGGCGTCCACAATCATCAGTTCCCGTTCCTGGCGTGCCAGAATCAGATTAGGATGGGGTAGGGCCAGTTCAGCGACCAGTTGCCAGAGGCTTTCCTCTCCGTAAATATCCGACTGCTGGAAGCAGAAACGGATGATCCTGTCAGCGGGGTCGATGGAAATCGAAGACAGCTCCGCGTGGGTGAGTTGGTTCCAGACCTTCTCGCCGGGAGGGCTGTTTGGCCTGCTGGGTTCGAAGAACGGAAAGGCATCCTCGCGGCTGATCACCAGGACCAAATCCTCCTTTTCCTTGAAGCGGAGGCGCAATCCGGGAGAACCGATCCAGACGCTTTCCACCCGCAGCCTCCGGGAGGAGGCTTCCAAACACCAGGCTTTGAGAAGAGAGTAATGCATTAGAGGCCGTTTTCTTTTGGTCTTGACAGGATCATGGCCTGTCTGATATTTGTACCATGCAATAAATTGCACGCAAGGAGTCAAGCATGAAAACAAGTTCATGGATAATTCTGGCGATTTTGGCCATAGCCGCGATCATTTTTGGCGCGATGTGGATGAATTCAGCCAATAAAACCAAGACCCTGATGAAGAGCAATGAGGAGCTGCAAGCACTGTATGAAAGCTCCACCTCCACCCTGAACGAGATCCAGAGCAGCCTGGATTCCATGGATGCCGATCTGTTTGGCAGCATTGGCGTGGTGGGCGAAGCTCCGGGAAGCACACCGGAAGAACGCAGATCACAACTGATGAGCACCATCACTAAGATGCGCTCTCAGATCGAAGCAGACAAGAAGAGGATTGCCAGTCTGGAATCGCAACTGGCGAACAGTAAAAACCAACTGGCAAGCATCCAAAACATCGTGAACAAATTAAAAGCTTCTGTGGCCGACAAAGAGAAGATCGTGGCTGAACTGGAAGGCAGACTGGGAGAAATGAGCGCCACCCTGGACAGCGAACGACAGCAATCCCAGGCCGAGATAGCAAAACGTGAAAGCCTGATCAAGGACAAGGAAGGCGTAATTTCCAACCAAACCTATGAAAGCAACAGGCAATTCTACGTTGTTGGCACACGCAAGGAACTGATAAACAAAGGTATCATCAACCGCAAGGGCGGAATCCTGGGCATCGGCAGAGTGTCTGTGGTGACAAAGGAAATCGATACCAGCAAATATACAGAGTTTAACCTTTTGGACCAGCAGACCATCAGCTTTCCAGTTACTAAAAAGGGTTACGCTGTGCTCTCCAACCACGTGGCGGCATCCTACAAGGTGGAAAAAGTGGGCGACGAATATGTGCTGACAGTCACCGATCCGGACCACTTCCGCAAACAAAAGTTCCTGGTTATAGAACTGTTGTAATACTTCATTTGAAATGATATAGGCCGCCTTGCATGAGGCGGCTTTTTCATTCCCGGTTTTCGGATAAAAAGATCGGGGGTACCTCTTATCATTTGCATGGGAGCAATGTAATTCACTATCATGGTGTCTTCCTTGTTTTGCTTTGAGGGGTCGCGCTTGCGGGTCATCATCCTTAGGTCATCCTTATAAATTATAAGGTTGACCCAAGGAAGACCTCAGACAAAAAAGACTATGCAAATGAGGCCCCCATATATATAGGTGCTACGCCAGGCAAGATGCTGCGGTAGATGGAGTTGATTGTTTGGTATCCGGGTTGATAGGTGTGCCTGCCTCTATGCTGGACGCCTGCCCTTGTTTACTGTGTGGAATCAGATTCCCAGCAGTTTTGAGGCTTCGAATAAAGCTTTTCCCCCCAGCAAACCCACAGTGGCCTGGATCAGATTGCCGGGCAGATTGGCGAACGCCACAGCTTTGCCAAACTGGGGTATCATCCACTCTACCAGAAAATAGCCGCTCACCATGAGCAGAGTTCCCATCAGGGGGAAGATCAGCGTGTAGATGGGCTTTTTGCCATGCCCTAAACCGCAGATGAAGCCTTCCAGACCTTTGACAAGCAAGGTGATGGGCGCGTAGATGGGAAAACCGATCAGATCGGCAATGGCAGAACCTATCCCGCCAGCCACAGCGCCGGCTTTGCGCCCCGCGTAGAGCGCGCTGAACACGATCATGACGTCGCCGATGTTGAAGTATCCGCTGGAGGCAAATGGGATGCGCACCAACAGGGTGCACACCGTGACCAGAACTGTTAGTCCAACTAAAAGATACCACTTCATTTTTTCTCCCTGGGATGGCAGTGAGCTATCCGGTTGTCGATCAGCTCTCCTTTCAGGCGAGCTTCGCCGATAATATGATATAGTAAGGCCAGCGTGGAAGCCAGCATCCTGTTGAATCTGGCCTTGAGGCCCAGCCTGCTTTTCTGAAGCGAGGGGATCAGGCTAAGATGTGTCTCTATCTGGACATGCGAGTGGAAGGCAGCCTGGTAAAGCACCCGCCCGAGCAGCAGATACTTGCTGATCGAGATGGGTAGAGGCAGTCGCAGAACATCCTGAAAACTGAGCAAAGAAAGTATATATTGAATGCCCAGGATTGAGTTGACCAACATCAGCACCCGGGGCAGCCCAAAGCACAGCCAATAGGACAAATCACCTCTTTTCCCGCTTGCTCCGGGCAACCCGGTGAGGCCAAAAAGCAAATAGACAATAAGCAACATGAAGAAAAAGGGAGCGATGACCTTGATCTCGCCAAGCCAGCCACGCAAACCACGTCGCAGGCACAGCAACAGAGAGAGCAGGCCAAAACAGAGCAACTGGGCTTGGAGGTGTTCCATCCAGACCACACCAACCAATACCAGGAACAGAGTAAGTGCCAGACCTGTCAAAATTAGCTTAGGCAGGGGATGCAAGCACCCTCCCCAGCCCGGGTTCGAGCAGTTTAAAATCCATACAGATGGAATTAGGCAACCCTTCCTGATGGGAAGTGTAGATCAGGCAGCTGTTGGCGGCCTGCTCTTGTAAACTGTCAGCGATAAAGCTGGTGTGGGGAGATTCATCCATTAGAACGTAGGCGGGTCTGGGAGCTTCCTGCAGGCGGTTGAACAGATCGCGCAGCAAGAAATCGATCACGTCTTTTTCGCTTGCCAAAAGCTGGCGAGTCTTGCGGAGGGCAGCGTAGGCACGCACAGCGTCAAGTTGAAGGGACATCTGCTGTTCGAAGTAGAGACTGTAACAGGAAAAGTTTCCATTCAAGCGGGGCAGCAAGACCCGGCTGAGGAAAGAACTCTTACCGCTGCCGTTGAAACCGCGCAGATGGTAGCGAAAACCAGTCTGGAATTCAAGCGGCGCTGGCAGTTCAAGGCGGAACTCCGGCCAGATCTGCAAAGTGGCTGCTTCAAGGCGCATCGGGGCTATCCTCCAGCAAGATCTCCCTCGTCTGGCTATGCTTTTGTAACATAGATTGCACCCTCGCCCTGTTACTTGCATCCAGGGAATGCCAGAGATCCAAAAAATGGATACGGGGAGCTGGTGAATGAAGCGCAAGCAAACACATGAGCAAGACCTTCTGTCCGCCAGAAAGAGCGCACAGTTCGCTTTCCAGCGACAAGTCTTTGCCGGTACAAGCCTTGAATTCGACACAAACCTCTTCCAGAGCGTTTTTACCGAGATTATAAAGCAGGGCTTCACCACGCAGACTGCCTGTGGTGACCAAGGGGTATCTGGCGGGGCAGATCAGCCATTGCCTGCTGTGTTTGCCAAGTAGTAATTGCAACATATAAAGATGGCGGAGAGTCAGGGATTCGAACCCTGGGTACCCGTGAGGATACAACGGTTTTCGAGACCGTCCCGTTCAACCGCTCCGGCAACTCTCCCAATCATAATCTTTTAAGGGCGAAAAACTCTTTAAGTAAAGCGGAGCATTGGTCTTGCAACACTCCTCTCACCACCGTGGGATGATGGTTGAAGCTTTTGTCCGCCAGCACATTGTATATCGACCCCACTGCTCCCGCCTTGGGCTCGCTGGCACCGAAAACCAAGGTTCCCAGTCTGCTCCAGATCATGGAGCCGGCACACATCAGGCAGGGCTCCAAAGTTACATAAAGAGTATAATCTATTAGATACTTGATTTTGGAGGCCAGTATTTTGTCAATGATCAATTTCTCTGCATGAGCCAGAGGATTGGACAGCTGGCGGGTGCGATTGTGATCTGCCAATATCACCTGGCGGTCTTTCACCAGCACCGCTCCCACCGGTATCTCGTCTTCGGAAGCTGCTTTTCTGGCCTGGAGCAGGGCAAGCTCCATCCAGTGTTCGTGTTCAGAAATACAGTTTGTCATGCGTGCCTAAAACTGCAGGTTGAGGCTCACAGAGGTTTTCCAATCCAGCGACTGTAGGTCTTCACCCACCGGATTGAGGGAAAATTCCACCAAAGAGTTGTTATTGAAGCGCCAGGCCGCACCCAGCAGCAGCCCGTATTCCACCCAGGTTCCCCAGGAGAATTGGGGCTGGATAATGTAATAAAGGCTTTCTATATCATGCTTGAAAAGCAGGGAGGTTTGGTGGCGCTTATTGCGGAAATCGATCTCGTAAACCTGGATATTGCTGTTGAAGTCGGCGTATTCATTGATCTCAAATGAGTAAGTCAGATCAGCCAGCCAGGCATTTTGCCCCTGATTCCGGTAGGGGAGCTTCATCCAGCGCAGATCGGAGGAGCGGGCAATGTAAGGAAAGCTGTCAAAAAGAAGGTCATATTTAAGCAGCAACTGTCGATAGAAACTCTTTTTGGGCAGATAGATATACCTGATGTAGTCGGCCCTGATCAGATAGTCCTGGCTAAACACCAAACGGTCACCAAAAAGTATGGAGCAGCGGGGGCTGTAGCCCAGGCTGTTGGTTTGCTTGTTATTCGCGGAGAGCAGGGCTTTCATATAGACATCATCGGTGACATTCCAACTGAGGCTGTTGCTCAGTTTGATGCGGTCGTGCCAGTAATGGGTGTTGGCAAGCCTCAGTCTGATATTGCGAAGGTCATTATCCCAGCGGTGGGAATCGTCAGGATAGCTGGAGCGTTGAAGATCGAAGGTGGCTCCAGCGGAGAGGGAATCTCCGGGGCTGTATTCCCAATACAGGGTGGAGCCCAGGCCGCGGGCTTCAGTGTGGCGGCTGTTCTCGCTATATATAAAGTCCTTGATATCATATCCATGGCTGAGTGTGTTCTGCCATTTAAAGGCAGGCCAGGGATTGAAATCGAGAGCCAGCAGGGCCTGGTTGCTGTAGTCGGCATTGTCTCGCACTTTGTTCGCGGAAAAACCCGTTGTCCGGCGCTGATGGGTTTCCTGAATCCTGAGCTGAAAGTTGTCCGAAGGGCTGTATTGCATAACTCCCAGATAGTTGAGATTGCGTCGATTCTGGCTGTCGTAAAGGGAGTAAAAGCCACGGTTGCTATCATTCTGCAACACATAAAGGCTGTCCAACCGGGAACTGAGTGCAAAGCGGTTGCTGAAGGAGAGGTCATTGCCCGGATAGTCAAGATGCGCGCTCAGAGTGGTTTCCCGCATATACTCCCAATCGAGATGTTTCTGGTTCAGGGACAAGCTCATACCACTCTGGGTACCCCAGACAGCTCCGTTATACATCATCAAGCCCAGAGCTTCATAGCCTTGGCTGTCGAGCTTGTTGTGCATGGCATAACGGTCGTCCTCGCGCCTGGAGTAGCCTTTGATGCCCGCTTCCAGATGCAGGCTGTCCACAGGGTCAGCGCCCAGGATATAACCCATAAACCCGGTCCGGTTCTCGTAAGGATGGTACTCGGGCACCAGGTCATTGGCATCATAATGGTAATTAAAACCAGACAAAAATGTATGCTCAAACAGGGATCGTTCCAGGGAAAAACTAAGCTCGAGGTTGGAACTGCGAATCTTCTGGTTGAAGTTGACGCGTTTTTCACTTTGGGTATAGCCCTTGATCTGCAACAGTGAAGCCCGGATGGGAGTGAGGCTGTAGTGAACGTTGTTTTCGACCACACTGGAAGTGTTGCTGTCCATCAGATAGAAATCCACAGCGTTTGCCTGAGCCAGCAGTAAACCGCCGGCGAGGCTAAAGATTATCACTAAGCACGATAAATTCTTCTTCACTGAGAGTTTCGCCTCTGCGATTCAGGTCGATGCCAGTGTTAAGCTGCAGTTTTTCCAGCTTGTCTTTGTCTGCCAGGGAGGAGAGATTGTTGCGCAGTGTTTTGCGCCGGTTGGCAAATCCCAATCTCACCAAAAGCAGATATTTGTTGGTGTCTTTGATGATTGGAGGGACTGCTCTGGGACTTAGGGAAATGACCGCCGAATCAACCCCGGGGACTGGAGTAAAGCTTGATCTGCTGACTTCAAACAGGATCTGGGTGTCAAACAAACGCTTCAGCCTGAGAGTCATCGCGCTATATTGTTTGCAGCCTGGAGAGGCGCAGATGCGTTCTGCTACTTCTTTCTGGACCATCAATACGATACGGGAAAAATGCTGGTGATGGAGTTCCAGCAGGCCCAGCAGGGGAGAGGTGATCTGGTAGGGAATATTGGCCACCAGTTTGATGGGAGTGTTATATTCGGCAAGCAGCTGAGGCCAGTTCTGTCTTAAGATATCACCCCTGATTAGTTCCATCGCGGAACCGAATTCTTTGCGGAGGGGTTCTTCCAGTCTGCGATCAAGCTCGAAAGCTGTAAGAGAACAACCAGTTGCCAGCAACTCACGTGTGAGGATACCTTGCCCTGGACCTATTTCCCAGACCTGATCTCCAGGAGCAATCCCGGCGGAGTTGACAATTCTGGCAGCAATAGCGCGATCGGTGAGAAAGTTTTGCCCCAGAGATTTCAGCGCTTGCATTGGCAACTACCAGCTAAAAACAAAAAAGGAGTTCGGATCACCCGATGTCCTGAATTGGTCAACAGGGGCAATCTGAACTCCGCCAGCCCCGCGGTACTCAGCCTTAGGCGCTAAGTCGCTCAGCGGCTACGTTTTTGCAATATTTGCAAACTTTATGGGTGACTTCCCCAGCTTTCACTTCATGGAGCACTTTCACGCCGGTCCTGTGGCACACAGGACACTCTCCACGTCCGTGGCTGGGCAGGTTTTTAATACCTTTGCCTCGATGATTCTTAGCCATTCTATTCTCCTTGATGAACTTTGTCGATAAGAATTCTCATAAGAAAATCCATATTCAATCCAAAATTATGGAAGGGCACTTTACGTCAACTGATATTTGACTTGCATTCAGCGGATCAGCGGGAAATCGTCATCCAGGGAAAGGATAAAGGCTGTGAGCAACTTTACCGTGGAATCCAGATCCTTAAGCGAGATCACCTCATTGGGAGAATGCATATAACGGTTGGGGATGCCAATCACAGCTGTGGCAGAACCAGAGTTCAGGGCATGGATTGCATCCGCGTCAGTGCCCGTGCGTCCTGGCGCAATTTCCAATTGATAAGGGATCTTGTGCTTGTCCGCAATCTGCCTCAGCTTTTCATTGATAGCGGGATGCAACGCCGCGCCAAGGCTGATGGTGGGTCCTTTGCCCAAAGACACTTCTCCATAGGCGCGGTTGTCCACTCCCGGCATATCCGTGGCAAAGGTGACATCCACAACGATAGCTATGTCTGGCTCTATCTGATGGGCGCTGGTACTGGCTCCACGCATCGTGGTCTCTTCACCCACGGAGGAGACGGCATAGTAGTTTACCACGGGTTTCTTTTTGTGCAGTTCGCGCAGGACGGCCGCAGCCACATAAACCCCCACCTTATTGTCGGTGGCTTTGGATACCACCAGGTCGTCTGAAAGCATTTCAAACTCGCTGTGATAGGTGATGACGTCTCCAATCGACACTTTGGCCAGCGCTTCTTCTTTGCTGTTAGCCCCGATATCGATCCAAAGGTCTTCCATTTTGATTTTAGGAATATCACCTTCGCCCCTCATCATATGGATAGGTTTCCTGCCGACGATACCTCTGACGATTTCGCCTTTGTGATAGATATCAAGGCGCAAACCGGGCAACAGGTTGACATCGAATCCGCCCAGTCCTTTTACATACAGGTAGCCCTGCGCATCGATGTGGTTGACGATTAGGCCGATCTCGTCAGCGTGGCCAACCACCATTACCTTCAGTTTCCCGCTTCCCTTTTTGAGGGCGATCAGGTTTCCGTTGCGGTCGCTTTTGATCTCATCTGCAAAGGGTTCCAGGTAGTCACGCACCACTTTTTGGGCTGGTTCTTCGAAGCCGGAGGGACTGGGGGCAGCCATCAGGTCTTTGAGAAATTGCAGGTTCTTTGCGTTTGGCATCTCAGTCACCTAGCAGTTATTGGCCATTTCGTCGGCAAAGGGATTGATGGTTTTCTTTTTAATTGGCTGCTCATGAGGTATGAGGCAGAGAAACTTCAGGGTTGTGCTGCCTGTGTTTTTGTAAGCATGAACCATCCCCGGATCTACGTAAATGGTATCTCCGGGACCGAAGGGGAGGTCTCCCTCTTCCGTTTGCAGCACTCCCTCGCCTTCCACGATGAAGTTTTCGTGTTCCCATTCGTGCGAATGATAAGGAGTGTGCCCTCCCGGGGCCACTTCAAAGAGGCGCATGGCAAAATTTGGCGCGCCATCTTTCTGACCAATGAGCCACCTGATCTGAGCGCCTTCCGCTCCCTCTGTGTAAACTGGTTCGAGATCGACTTTGCTGTAATGGACTAATTTCATTCAAACCTCCTATAGCTCATCTGAAATTGTATAGTAGTCTTTCTTCACATATAATAAACGGGAATCCCGCTCACGCTATCTAAATTCCGGATATCCTGTGCAGAGCAGATCGTATCCAATCCTGCGGAACTTTACATCACGCAGGTTGATAGCTGCCTCAAGCGTGGGAAGGGGCAATTCCCGCAGAACCGCGTTGGAGCCTCCAATCAGCTTGGGCGCGTAAAAGATCTGGCACTTGTCCACCAATTTCTCCGCGAAAAAAGCGGAGGCAAGGCTGCTGCCACATTCCAAAAGCACACAATAGCATCCAAGCTGGTTCAGAACTTGCAGTGCCGCCCGCAGTTCCAGCTTGTCCTCCTGGGCTGGGATAGGGTAGAGTCGGACACCCAGAGCCGCGAGCTTTTTCCCTTTGGCTGAAAGCTCCATTCCCGGAGCGCAGAAGAGCAGCACCTGGGATTCATTTTCACATCTAAACAATTTGGCATGGAGCGGAATCTCCAGAAAAGCATCCAAGACCGCCCTAAGAGGTTGTTTTTTGGGATGGGGCAGCCTCACGTTCAAACAGGGATCGTCCTTGTTCACGGTGGCGCTGCCGGTAAGCACCACATCAGCTTCCTGGCGTAGTTTATGGACAAGTCTGCGGGAGCGTTCGCCGCTTATCCAGCGCGATGTTCCATCTTCCGCGGCGTATCTGCCATCCATGGATAGCGCCGCTTTCCAGATCACAAAGGGCCTTTGCTTTTGGACGCGGCAGAGATGGTATTCCAATTGGCGGCTGATCTCGTGCTCCATAAGGCCGCTGTGCACCTCAATTCCTGCTTCTCTTAACATGGCAAAACCCTGCCCGCTCACCAGTGGATTGGGATCCAGGATACCCGCGAAAACCCTGGAAATACCTGCGTCTATGATTGCCTGGGCGCAGGGAGCTGTCTTGCCATAATGACTGCAGGGTTCCAGAGTCACATAGAGGTCTGCGCCTTTGGCTTGGTCTCCAGCTCTTTTCAAGGCATGCACCTCGGCGTGGTCGCCGCCGTAGGATTGAGTCCACCCCGTGGCCACCACCTTTTCCTTTTTCACAATCACCGCTCCCACAAAGGGATTGGGTGAGCATTTGCCGCGGGCTTTTTCCGCGGCTTTATAGGCTTGCTTCATGAAGTAAAGAACTTCATCTCTGGTAACGTTCAAGGTTTTTCCTTGCCAGTTCATAATTGGGGGCAATCCTCAGGATGGCGTTCCAAATCTCCACGGCGCGTTCCGTATTGCCCAAACCTGCTTCGCAGGCGGCCAGATTGTTTTGCACGTCAAGATCGTCTGGCTTCTCGTCGATTAACAGTTTGAGCCAGTCCAGGGCTTCTGCCAGTTCGCCAGATCCCAGATACAGGGCTGCCAAAGCGTGGGCGGCAGAATGGAAATGGTTGTCCAAAGCCAAAGCGACAAGCAGGTCTGCACGCGATTTTTGCGGGTCGTTGCCCAATTGCCAGTACAGGCCGCGATAGTAGTAAAGGTCAGCACAATCAGGATACAGGGGCAGATTTTGGGAAATCAGTTGCCAGGCAGTGTCTTTATTGCCCTGGCCAAGGGCTGTGGCTATGGAGTGAAAGAGCTTGTTTTGGGCATAGTAAAGCTGGGGACTGCCGTTCAGGTTCTGGCGAATCTGCCATATACCGCTGTTGGCGGCCAGAATTACGGTCCAGTCGTATTTTTGATTGATTTCCAAAGCGACCATGGCGCTGACTCCATCATCTCCCGCGCCCGCATGCAGGATCTGCCATTTTTTTGCCTTTCGCAGGCCGGGAATTTGTGAAATGATGGCCTCATATCCGGCGGCTAACTCAGATTTGTTCAAAGCGTTGGCTGTATATTGCCTGAGCTGGTTCCAATCGTGGGCGATTACCGCCTCCATCCAGCTTGAAACGACGCTTTCAGGGGTTTGCGGCTCTCCCTGGCCATCGTGTTGCAGATTGAGTTTGTCCATCAGGTAGTCGATGGGAAAGTTGGCAGGATACTGGAATTTGCCCAGCCAGCTTAGTATTTTGGAACTGGACAGGGCAGCTTGTGAGGCTGGAGTATCACCGTCAAGCTGCGGATTGGGCAAAAAACACCATAGGTCGATAAAGCGTTTCACGGCTTGCACATATTCAGTGTTGGAGTCCGCCCGGAATGCGGGGAAGTGGCTGTCGCTGCCAGGGTCACTTTTCACGGCATAGGGGCAATCCGGGCAATTCTGGTCCACTCTCAGGCTGTTACAGCAGATCCAGCCGATGTTTTTACCCCGCAATCGGGGACAGGGGCGCACGGCTCTCTCGGAGCGGCACTTTTTACATGGTTCTTTCTTGAGCAGCATATTACCTCATCAGGGTGGGAGGCATGTTTCTTTTAAAAGCGGAGCGGCTTATCATCCGCTCTACCTTGCCGTAAAGCTCCAGGGGATGGTCCAGCTTGGCAGATGCTTTCACATCTTTATCCGATTCAAGCAGTTCATACAATATTTCGTCAAGTTCCTGATAGCGCATACCCAGGTCAGCTTCATCAGACTGTCCCTCCCACAAGTCCGCGCTGGGAACCTTGTTGACGATTGTTTCCGGAATGTCCAGCAGTCTGGCAAGCTGCCAAACCTCGGTTTTATAAAGATGCCCGATGGGCTCCAAGGCGCACGCGGAATCCCCAAACTGAGTAAAATAGCCAACCATCAGTTCCGTCTTGTTGCTGGTTCCCAAAACCAAAGCCTGCAATTTGGAGGAAAGATCGAAGAGCACGCACATCCTGGTGCGCGCCATCCAATTGCCTCTGCGCAGAGCCGTGGCAGATGGTTCAAAATTGTCAAAATATGCGTCGGTCATGGCGGTAATATCCCGCACCTGATATTCGATCCCCAATTGCTTTGCCAGGGTAACCGCGTCATCCAGGGAATCAGGATGGCTGTTTTTATAGGGCATCATTACCGCAATCACGTTTTCTTTGCCTATGGCTATCGCTGCCAGTGCGGCCGCAACAGCGGAATCAACTCCACCGCTCAGACCCAGGATAAGCCTGTGCCAACCGCTGTTTGCCAGATAGCCGCGAATAAAATCTGTGATTCTATCGATTTCGGCAGGCCAATCGATTTTACGCATCTTCTCTCCCAATTTAGTGTAGAGACAGCAAATCCCATTGCCAATTCAGGTCAAGCGATTAATTTAGAATTTCTTTCAAACCGGGCGGAAAAGACAATATTACAATAAGTGCTTAGCGACAAAGATGAATATTTATATCTATTTACCATGTTTGGAATAGATCCCATTGCCCCCATTTGCACGAGTGAGCTAAGTCTATATTTTCCTTAGGTCATCCTTAACTTGGTTAGGGATGACCTAAGGATGATGGCAGCAAAGCCAGTAGCAGCAAAGGACGGAGCTGTGAAGGATTATGCAGAATATTGCCGTTATTATTGGTGAATGTAATACTATATTGCTTGCGATTATTATGTTTGGAGGTGAAAAAGTTGAGAGGTGGAACGGGAAAATGGAATCGTCAACTGGAGAAGGAACACAGGTTGGGAATGACTATCCGATAATAAGTTTTAGAATCTATTGATTGTTAATCAACAAAGCCTGGTGTTTGGTATCCATCAGGTACCTTAGGGTGAAGCCGAAAGCCCTGCCCTTGTCTGGTAGATTGCCAAAACCACGGTGGATGGTGTTAAACAGGTTGTCAATTCTGGCAACAAGGCTGAGATCTTTGGTAATTGGCGTTTGAAAGCGTAAACCCAGGTCAATAACCGCGGGAAGCTTTTTCTGACTTGCATCCTTTTGTAAATAAAGCTGTTCTAAAGACACTTCAAGCGAGCTGGCGCCGAAGTTTTTGGATACCTGTGTTTTTGCCATCAGTAGCGGAGAATGTGCTTTTCTTGTGTAATCAGAACCGGGCAGGTTTTCTATGTTGAGCTGTAGATTCTGTTCGACAACCCAGGCACCTGTCACAGCTTTAAGCTCCAGGGTGCTGATATTTTGCAGCAGATCCGCAGCTTTGACCAGCGTATAGACAGAATCCCTGGAAAGGGCTGGTTGTGGTTCATTGTAGATGTAGCGAAGTTTATGGGACAGGCCCATCCGTTTCAGAAACTGGTTTGCCGGCCAGACCCGCCACGCTTGAATTGCCAGGTTCAAAGGGGTCAGGCTGAGATAGTCTTGTCCGTTCCTTGTTGTATAAGGATATTCATATCCCAAAGAAAGCCCGGCTCGGGAGCTTAGGGAACTGCTGTTCGAGATTTCAAGCCACATATCGGGCTTAAAAACAAAACGTTGATGATAATCGAATACAGGCAATAGATGAACAAAATCGGTCATTAAGCCCAGATCAAGCTCCGGAGCATGAACTCCGGTAAAAGGCAGGCGCAGTGCCGTTGCCATGCCAGGAGAATTCCCCTTTAGCAGTAAGGAGTTACTCAGTTGGAGCGCAGAGAGTTCCATTTTATGATGATTGCTTAGCCGGATATCTGTATCGCTATGTTTATTGCTGCCCAGATGCTGGTTCCAAACATCAAGAGCCAGAGACGTACTTGCCTGGGTGATTGTAACGGAGCCAAAATTCACTTTATAATCGTGATTGCTGATCTGCAAACAAAAGTCGTTTACCCGCAGGCTGTCCTGCTTGGATTTCTGCCAGCCAAGATCGGATACCAGCAGCAGATTCTTTCCTGCAATTAACTGGCTGGTAGCCATGTAGGATTGATGGCTGCGATTCTTTCCTGGTATCGATGCCTCCCCCAGCAGGCTGATGAGGGGAACACTCCGATGTGGTTCCCACAGGGAAATCCTGGTGAACGAGGAGAATGAACTGTCCATCCCAAAGGTAATAAACCCCGGTTTAGTGATGGCATTCTCGATAACAGGTGCTTTGTGCCTGAGATCAAACTTCCGGGGTATCAATGCTTGCAAAGAATCTGCCGGGATTTCCCGGGGGAAGATCAGTTGCTTTTTGTGCAGGGGTGCCCGCAAGATGGAGTCGGATTCTATTTCCACGGTGGGTAAAACCTGTGGTTGGCTAAACAATATTGCTGGTATAAGATATAAGATGGCTATGCCAAGCAGAAGCAAGCCAGGAGATGATTTGAGTCTCATCTTTCCAATCATTGTTCCTCAGCCAGCATGATGTCGATGGATTGCAGTTGCTCCTGTTTAAGTGTTTCACCCAACTCAGCCAGGCTCAAAACCGCTTCCTGCCTTGCACCGGTCTTGATCAGACACAGGATGTAATAGAAATTTGAGTTTTGCACGAGGTTGGGATAATCGGCATGGATCAGTCTGACCTTGCGAAAAGAGCTCAGGGCAGAAGCAAAATCCCCATTTTCATAGGCGATGCGACCCAGAATAAACTCCGCTTGTGCCCTCAACCAGGGATCGATCTGGGTATCCAAAATCAGGTTCGCTTCTGCTTGAGCGGCAGGATGATTCTTTTGGAACAACAGGTGATTAATGCGATGCAGCCTGGCCTGGGGATGTGATTCAAGATAGGCGCTGCCCAGATCCCATAGCTCCTCAAAACGGAGATAATCCATTTTCTCGCTCAGATCGAGCATCTTCAGCCACAGAGCAGCTTCGCTCTGCAGTTCCCAAGCTTGTAAATATCTTTGCATAGCCAGTTCGCCATTACCGGTCAGGGAAGCCAGATCAGCCCATTTCAAGAGGCTTTCCCTGTTAGCTGAGGAGGCTTGAATCATGCCCAACAACGAATCTGCCTGGGCATAACGATCAAGTTCGATAAGCGATTGGGCCATCATCAACTCAAGGTCTTGCCGGCGTGGGTCCAGAAGGCCAAGGCTGTCTCTCAACCTGGCAGCTTCCTGCAACAGATCATCCCAAAGCTGGGAGTTGGCATAGAGTTTTACCAACAGGTATTCGATCTCAAACTTCAGATAATCGCTATGTACCACATCGAGCATTGCGGATATCTGATCAACGTCATCAGGATCGCCGGATCTTCTGGCAGCCAGTTCGAGGCCAGTAAACACCTCGCGTAGCAGGGCAAGTTCTTCCTCATTGAAAGAGCTGGCTCTGGAAAAGCGCCGCAGGATGTTCAAATAATCCGTTAAAGCCAACTCGTAGTTTCCCAGATTATACTGAGTGTTTGCGATATCAGCCATTACCTGCAAAAACAACCCGGAAGCGGGGAAGGCGTCCAGGAAGCTCTCATAGAGATCCAAGGCTCGTTTCCACTCCTTTCCCTGAGCGGCGGATTTGGCTGCCTGATATAGGTAGATGTCAGCATTAAGGCTGTCCCGGGAGAGCTGGTAAAAAATATCGGAAGCCTCCTGAAAGCGTTTCAGGTAAAACAGCGTGTAGGCTTGGTAAGAGATGGCCTCTGTCTTCTGGAAGTTTGATGTTGCCATCGTTTCAGCCTTCCGGTAGATTTCCAGGGCTTCAGGATACTTTTTTCCGCTGAAGCGGATCCCTGCCTGCAAAACAGTGGAATCGAAAGTTGTCAGGGAATCAGGAATAGCTTGAAGCAAATGCTCAGCCTCAGCATAGCGATCCTGGAAATAATAGGTTTGAGCAAGACGCTGCAATACAATAGGGTAGTTCTTGTCCGAAAGCGCGATCTTCTCATAGTATTCAGCCGCCTCATCGTATTGGGATGCGAAAAAGCCTATCTCCGCCAGATAGAATCTTGCCTCATCCCGCAACGGCGAATCCGGGTGTTCCTGTAACAGGCTGGAGAAGTATTGATCAGCGAGCTTGTATTCATTCCTGATAAAGTGGATCAGGCCCAGGCGGTAGAGTGCTTTGTCTCGTGCTTTTCCAGAGACAAAGCGATTCAAATATCGGTTTGCTGTCTCTTGGGACAGGGAAAGCTCATCAAGGTAGAAATATGCCTCACTAAGCAGGTATGTGTTTGCAGCAGCTATGTCGGCCGGCAGGTCAAAATCATCAGCTTGCAAGAAGGAGTGCACAGCCTCCAGATAGTTCTTGCTTTGGAAATGAAAGAATCCCAATACATGATGCTGCACCCCATCTTGGACGCTGCCCGATGAGATATAACTCTGCAACTGCATGATGGCAGATTGCGGGTCACGCTCATAGAGTATCTTCAGACGCTCCAGATAGGCATAATAGCCCAGATCAGGCTCCGGTGAATGGAGCAGGTTTTTAAACAAAGAATCCGCCGCTAATGTTTCTCCCCGCCAGCGTAGCACTGTGGCCCGGTAGTAGCTGTAATAATCTGAGGCTGATACTATGCTTCCCAACAGCGAGTCTGCCAGCGGGAAGTTTCCCTGTTCCAAGGATTCTCGCACTTTCAAAAGCACCGCGTCTGGACTGGGAGTATTTGCCAAGGCGTAATGGGAGTTCCAGAATTCATTAAACTCGATATAATCACCCTTATTGAGCAGGTATTGCATCCAGGCAAGGTGGTATGCCTCCCTGTCCCTGGCTTGTTCTGGCAAGGCAGTAAGCAGCGCAGCGGCTTCCTCTTCTTTATCCTGCTTCAACAGCGTAATAAAGTAATCGTATCTGCCTTCCACAGGGTCCAGCTCAAGGGAAGTGGCAAGTTCTTGCTCTGCTGAGCGGAAATGTCCTTGCAGAGCCAAAATCCTGCCGCGCCAAAGATGAGTTTGCTGCTGATAAAAGACCTGATCTGTGCTTTTCTCCAAGCATTCCAACTGTCGCAAAGAGGTGCCCAGATCACCGCTGTAATAAAGGGCTATGGAGTAATTCAGATGGATGTCGGCCAGGATGTCTTGATGCAGCGCTTGTTCTAACAGAGTGGGGTAGAGCTCTAGGCAGAGCTGATATTCTCCCTGTTTGAGCGCAATATTGCCGCGCAGATAATCCAGATACACACTGTAAACTGAATTCGGATACTGGCTGCGGAAGCTGTCGATTTCTGCTTTTGCTTCTTGCAGGTAGCTTCCCTCGCGGTTGTATAGCGCCAGGATGTAGTCAAAGTTTTCCTGCTCGCGAATACTTTGGGCAGATATCTGGCTGAACACGCATGCCATAAACACGATCAAGGTGCTGATAAGGATTAGAGATTTATGCATTGTTTCCTTTCTCGGTTGTTTCAATCTGTGTGAGTTAATCATTTGAATGGTATGATGATAAACACCGTGGTTCCCTCTCCTTCCTTGCTTTTGACCATTATCTCACCATTGTGTAACTCCGCAATGCGTTTGGAGGTGGCAAGACCCAATCCCAGACCGCTACTCCGATACTCGACGGTACCGCTTTTGTGGGCATAGATCTCGTTGAGTTCATAAAACTTGCGGAAGATGTTTTTCATCTGGAACTGAGGTATCCCGATTCCGTTGTCTTGCACATAAATCACCAAGCTTTCCTTGTTATCGATCTTCTCTTGGGTGAAAGCCGAGCGTCTTGCTCCGATCACCACATTGCCAAAATCGTTGGTGAAACGGATGGCATTGAGCACGATATTGTATATCATGCGATGAAGGGCTTCCCAATTGGCTTTAACCGCGGGAAGATCCTTTTCCAGTTCCACCTTGATTTGCATTCTGCGACTTCGGGAAAGGATCTGCACTTCCTGATGGATAAGATCCAGTATCTCGCCAATCTTGACAGGCGCTTTGCTGAGCGACTTTGCGAGGTTATACTGGTTCATAGTGGTTATATCGTTGACGCTCATGATCAAGCGCTTGACCGAGCTATCCACCTTGGTTAAGATTTCAGTTCGCTCTTCTTCGTCTGCATAGAGGCTGCGCTTTAAGCGAGACACATAGCCTTGCAGGGATGTAAGGGGTGTGTTAAGCTCATGCGAAACTATGGCCATAAACTCGTCTTTGAGCTGTTCAAATGCGTTTAGTTCAGAGCTTTGCTGCAACAAATACTCATACTGTAGTGCGTTTTTTATCGCTATTGAGACCTGCTTTATCAACAGAGCGAGGATTTCGTCATTCAGATACATTTCACGGGTGCTGTCTCCCAGATTGTCCAGATAGAGAAAGCCCATCGACGTTTCATCCACCAGGATTGGGCAACAGAAAATTGTATGGATGGCATAGTCTTGCACGCTGACCGAATTCTTGAACCGGTTGTCCAGGGTGGCATTGAAAGTGACAACAGGTTCCAGATGTGTCTGGCAGAGGCTGAGGGCTGTGCTACTTACACCGGCGAAGGTTGAAAGCAGCTGTTTGTTCTGATCCATTTGCACCTGAAACAGGTTGTTGCCTTCACTGTCTTTTTTGATCAGGAACCCCCGGGTGGCATTGGTAAAATCTATAGCTTTGGATACTATTTCGTTTTCCAGTTGGTTGATGTCCACATACTTCATCAGATCGTGAGATATTTGCATCAACTGATTCATCTTCTCCATGCGCTGGGTAATTTCCATGTAATCCCAGGTGCGGATGATCAGCGCGGTTAATTGTGTTTTGATATTTCTGGCAATGGTGAGCTCTCTGGAGTTGAACTCCATTTCGCCTGCATCGTTTAACACAAGATAGCCTATCTTTTTGCTTCCGGAGATCAGGGGGACGAGCAGATAGTGTTGCTCCAGATAGTCGAATACAGCCAGATTGTTTGTCTCAAAAGCACGTGCGATATGGGCTGAGAACTCAGGGGGCAACATCTGCTCCTCGTCGCAATTGTAACACTGGAAGGAATAATAATTCGCGATTTTATCTGAATAGACCATCAACCGGAACTGCCAGGGTGAGAGAACCTGATTAATGCCTTTCTCGATGAGAAACTTGATGCGCTGTACGCTGTTGATGTTGGCGATATTGAGCAGCAGATCGTCCCACTTGCCCCGCAGATCTTTTCTCCGGGATTTTACGGGTACGAGGTTGAACTTGCTAACTATCTTAAGGTTATACATATTGAGGTTCAGATAGTTCTGCTGATCGTCCTCAGCTATATCGTCTGAGATTTGCTTCAGATAATCACAGTACTCCGCAAAGGTTTTCTGAGCCTGGCTTTCTGCACCCATTACCAGTAAGGCTTGGATCTTCATCTGCAACAGCTCAACCACCAACTGATAATAGCTGTAATCCCGACAAAGCTTTAACTGCAACTCAATCCTGCGCAGAATGTTCCTTAGGGGAATATCCGGATTCACCAGTTCAAGCTTGAGAGCCAGAATATCCAACTTTTGATCCCAATAGCGATATTGATTTTCCTTGATCGAAGGACGTGCCAAGTCTATCAATTCCATTGCTTTGGAATATTCCTGAAGACCATAATGGCAAATCACTTGCATCACGTTAAACACGGCTATCGCATAGTTGTTGTTTATCTCTCCCGCATATTGCGTTGCATATTTTAACTCTTTCAGGGCAGTTTCATAATCCTTTTCCGAGATTGCCAGCAGGCTAAGGATATTGTGATAAAACTCCTGTTCATGGATGTGTTGATAGTTGATATGAACATTATTGCTCATTAGCTTTCTGAGCTTTTTAGCGTTACCCATTTCGCTCAGATAATAGAAATAGGTCTTCACCAAGGGATTAATTTCGCGGATGTAGCCCTCTATCAGCTTGGGTTCGTGCTTTTTAATAAATCTGTAATAGTGCCCGAAACCATTGATTTTGCTTTTAGCCAGAGCAAGATTGCGGTTGATGACATCCAAATACTTGTTTGTTTTTACAGATTTGACCAGTTTTTGAGCATCCAAAAGCTTGACTTCGGCTTCCTCAAACTTCCCCATCTTGATCTTGACTTCGCCTTGGTTGAGCAAAGCCAGCGCTTGAGAGAGTATCTGGCCTAGTGATTTAGAGTATGCAAGTGCTGTTTCAGAGTACTTGCCGGCCATCACAGTTATTCCCTGTCTGAGATAGAGGTCGGAAAGGTTATTGTAGATCAGCCCCAGGAATCTCTTGATATTGTGGCTTTTCCAGATATTGAGGGCTATGCCAAGATGCTCGTCTGCCTCAGCGATGTTTTTCTGGGTGCTGTAAAACACCCCGAGATTGTTATGCATGGATGCCATCAGGATCATTATCCGGTTGTCTTGAAAGGGTGGCAAAGTAGTCAAGAAATCTTCTATTATCTTGATGGACTTATTGATATCGCCAATTGTTGAGTAGTAAACTGCAAGTCTATCTGTATATATGATTTTAAGGTCGAGGGTTAGTACTCTTGGATCGATGGGTTGTAACACCTCAGTGACCCGCTTGGGCTCAGTCCGGGAATAAACCTGCGCCAGATACAAGGCGGCAAGCATCTGTTGTCTGCCTGTAATGGCTAGACCATGTGCTTTCTCAAAGTGCCGGAGAGCGGATTTCACATCCTCTGCCAACAACTTAATGGTACCTAAAACAGTGTGTTTTTCAAACAGCTCAGGTATCTTGCGCTGGTTTTCAACCAGTAAGTCCGCTTCCCTGAAGAAACCTGTGGTTTCGGTCTTCTCCAGGAATTTGTTCAGATCTTGGATCAGGTCAACAGAGCTAACCTTCAGGCTTGTGTCGATATCTATCCTGAGCGCGTTCAGAATAGCCCAGTAAGCACTGTCCTGGTTGTTGTCCTCATCCATCATCTTATAGTACTGCAGATAGTAAGCTCGCTCCGCTGCCAGGTCACCTGCGATATTGGCGTTTTTAATGACTCCCTTGCAAATAATGGGGTCTGTTATCTGCTTGTTCTCAAAATATCTGAGAACTCCCTTGGAGACAAATACCTGCAGCTTGGTAGCGCACTCGTTAAAAAACCGTTCTTTAGCTTCGGGAAAAGTGAAATAATAGTTTTTATCCCTTTTCTCCAGTATCTCATTGAACACGCCATCATTAAGCAGTCCATACAGTTCCGCGCTGCCAATCTTGAGCAGCTCGGCTATCAGCTCCCGCGAGAGAGGGGTTTGTACTACTGACAGTTTTTGTAAATGAGCATAGTTGCTGGCAGTGAGATGGCTCATACGAGAATACACCGAATGGAGAAGTCGGCTTGGTAAAACATATTCGTCCAGGTTTGCTGGAAATACCAATTCCCGGTCATAGTGGATCAACTTGCGCAATGTCAGATCGATGAGAATTTCCCGGATAAAATACGGATTGCCCACAGAACGCTTATAGACGGCATCGCAAAATGCTTCCGGAACCCCTGTGTTCATTAGGCGGCGTATGTAATCACGTGATTCCTCGGGATTGAACAGCGGCAGGTTTATCACCACGGTGTGGTTTATCTGTTTCACTCTATTAAAGTCGTTGCAGCTTAGCAACACCATGATGCGGTTATCCACGATTCTTTCTGCCAGATAATTCAGAAAATCCACAGTAAAGCGGTGAACATGCTGAAAATTGCGGATGATGAAGATCACTGGCTTGCGTTTGGAAAACTCAATCAATAGATCACGGGCAAAGCCAAAGTCCGCTTGCAGTTCCTCTTTACTTTGGGATATCTCCTTGGCTTCCTGCTCAGAGTTGAACAGATACTTGCGAAACTTATCTGAGATCTTGCCCAGTTCCTTGTTCTGCGTTATCTCCTGCTCTGTTTGAGATTGCAGATATTCCTTGATCAGAGCGAAGAACGCGTCATGTTCGGTACGCGTGCAGGTATAGTCGAATATAAAGTATGATCCGCTCAGAATGTGATATCGAAACAGCGAGAGGATGTTGTCTTTGCCAAGTCCCTCGCCTCCCACCAGCGAGACCACCTTGCCATTGCCCCTTTCTACAAAAGGGAGATGGTCCAACAGTTGGTGAGCGTAGTCTTCCCTCACCATGTAGCTGTTGAATTGCAGGGAATTGACCAGGGACCATGAGATCGAGAACTCGAAGTTTTTAGAGGCTGTCCGGTTGATATAATCTATCACTTCCTCGCTGCTGCGGAAACGGTTTTCAGGATTGCGCTCCAACAGACGCAGACAAAGCTTTTCCAAAGGCAGGGGAATATCTGGATTCAGCTCCGAAGGGAATATGGGGATGAAATACTGCTGGCTGCCACTGCGCAAGGCGTTTATCTGTTCCAGGGAAAAGGGAAAGCTGCCTGTCATCAAGCGGTAGATAACCACTCCAAGTGAGTAAAAGTCTGAAGCAAAGCCCACCGGCTTGCCCAAATACACTTCCGGGGCTACATAGGGCAGTGTGCCTGACACATATTGGCTGTCTTTATCGAGGTAAAACTTGGAAAACCCATAGTCTATCACCTTAACTACCAAACTATTACCATTCATACTATAAAGTATATTCTCAAGTTTTATATCCTTATGGATTATTTTCTGAGTATGCAATGCATTTAAAGCGTAACAAACCTGAACCACGATCTGATACAGGGCGTCCACTTTGTTTTTGCTGAAGCGGAAGTTGTTCAGCGTACTCCCTTCGAAGTAGTCGCTGATAACGTAGATGTGGTCATTCACATGTCCAAAGTCCAGCACATGGTTCAGATTGGGGTGTTCGATTTTGGTGATATGATGCATGTCTTCGGCACTGAAGAGGGAGTAGATGTCTTCCGAGGGCAGATATTGGAACAGTTTGAGTGTGTAGAAATTGCCGCTACGTATATCCCTCACTTTATACACATTGGCCCAGGAGCCGGAGCCCAAGCTTTCGATCACTTCATATCTATGGTCTATGAACATCCTATTTCTCCAAATTAACGGTAGTTTACCTTATTTCTCAAGGATAAGCGGATGTCAACTTAAAAAACGGCACTCTGGCAAACTATGCGAGTAAAATGGAGTTATTGGCGGAGATTTGGTTCATTCCAAACAATGACGGTAAATATGAGATAATTGGTCGTTTCCGCCCTCATACATTGATCGCTGATTGATCGCTAATTGATCGCAGAGCGACCGCTGCGCTGGAAATTATCTGGCGTTCAATGGACGATCGGTGGAACATGAGTTCAGGAGGGAGTCAGGGCAGCCTGCTTTATTTGTGGCAATGAATATAAAATGCCAATTATCCCGTTTTTCCTTCATAGCTCTCTCCTTTGCTGCTACTGGATTTGGAGCCATCATCCTTAGGTCATCCCTCACCGGGTTAAGGATGACCCCAGGAAGATATTGTCTTAGCTGCCACTTACGAACGAGGGTAAAATACCTTACAATACAAGGGGACGAAAACACTAGTCCATTGCCTTGGTGGCTTTCCAGCGCTTGTGAACCCAAAACCACTGTTCAGGGTGTTTATGGATATAGGCTTCAATTACTGAATTGACCTCGCTTAGTAGCCTCAGATAGTTTTGCTCGTTATCTTCCCAGTCAGGATGATATATTGGTGGCTCGAAACAGAAGTTTATCGTTCCGTCTGGTTCTCTCAAAGCGAATCCAGGAACGATGGGGACTTTATAATGAAGTGAAAGTTTTGCTACACCAATATGGTGAGAGGCAGGAAAGCCCAGAAAATCAAGGATATGCCCCCTGTGTCCGGCGTTCTGGTCTGCCAGTATCGCCACCATCTCGTTTTTCCGGAGGGTGGAGATGATGTCCCTCAACCCGCTGCGAAAATCGATTATGCTCACTCCGTGCCGGCTACGGATGGCATTGTTGAATCTGTCGAACAGCTCATTATGTTGCTTTTTTGCCACAACAGAGAGCGGAATGCCGAACTCGGGTAACACTCTCGCCGCTTCCCAGTTACCATAGTGGGCGGTGGCCAGAATTGCTCCCTTGCCGAGGGCGAAAGCCTGCTCAGCATACTCTTTTCCGCTTATCTTACAGCGCGACAGAAGCTCTTTGTTGGGCAAGAGATAGATTTCCGCCACGGTCAAGCCCATGTTGTGGTAAAGCTTGCGTAAAAGCTTCTTGATTTCATTTGAGCTGAGCTGAGGATAGACCCGGTAGATCTGCCTGTGTGCCACTTCTCTGCGTACGCCCCCCAAGTAACCTATCAGGTAAAAAAGCGAGGTCACAACCTTTTTACCCGCTGGGTATGGCAAAAGCCGCAAGATACTAAGCAAAATCCTCATTAATGAGTATTCTGCAATGTTTTTTAAACGGTTTCTATTCAAGCTGATCCGGCTTTATTGCTATGCTTATGGCTTGAGCAGGTCGATCTTATTCTGGATGATCGCCTTGGCCACCACACCAATCGAATTGTCCTTAAGTTCGCCGTCTTTAAAGAAAAGCAGGTTGGGGATGCTCATCACGCCATACTTTCCCGCCAGTTCTGGATGCGCGTCGACATTCAGCTTGCAGACCTTGATGTCTGGATTTTCCCTGGCGATTTCCTCGATGACGGGACCAAGCATCCTGCAGGGACCGCACCAGTCCGCCCAAAAATCCACCACCGCAATTCCGCTGGACACAGTTTCATTGAAGTTTGTTTTGTTAAGTTCTATGGTCATGGTTCGACTCCAGTTGTTTATAGATATTCTAATCCAAGCGGCTATTCTTGGCAAATGCCTTTACAGAAATGCCCCAAACATCTTGCTCAAGTTAGCAGTCTTGTCTGTAGACTGCCAAAAAAGGTCTTGACAGTTTGACATAGGCGTTTAGATTATCTTTCAGTATATAGATTATCAAAAAGGAGAGATCCATAATGCCAGATAAAAAGACAGAAAAAGGCAGTTTAAGCATCCATACAGAGAACATCTTTCCCATAATCAAGAAATGGCTTTATTCTCAGCATGACATATTTTTGCGGGAACTGATCTCCAACGCTGTGGACGCCATCAATAAAAGAAAATATGCCGATCCTGACTTCAAGGAAGAGGAGATGAAGATTGAGGTTAAACTCGACTCTAAGAAAAAGACCCTGGAAGTGATCGATACCGGTATCGGTATGACGGCAGACGAGATTCGAAAATATATCAACCAGATCGCTTTCTCCGGCGCGGAGGAATTCGTCAACAAGTTCAAAGACGTCCAGGCCAACATCATTGGCCATTTTGGATTGGGCTTTTATTCCTCCTTTATGGTGGCGGACAAGGTCACCATCGATTCCCTCTCTCTGACGGAAGGCAGCGAGCCTGCTTTCTGGGAGTGTGACGGAAGCATCGAATACTCCATGAAGGCAGGTAAGCGCAAGGATGTGGGTACCACCGTCACCGTCCATTTCAACGAAGATGCCAAAGACTATACCGAGCCTGCCAAAATACGGGAGATTCTGGAACGCTACTGTAATTTTATGGCTTGGCCAATCATGTTTGAAGATAAACAGGTCAACCAGAAAGAGGCTCTCTGGAACAGAAAACCCAAAGACGTCAAGCCAGAGGAATATATAGAGTTTTATAAAAATGTATTCCACGACTATCAGGATCCCGTTTTCTGGATTCACCTCAACGCTGATTTTCCCGTCAACCTGCGCGGGATACTCTATTTTCCCAAGCTGCGTAACGAGCCGGATTTCTTCCGTGGAGAGGTGAAACTCTATTGTAACAATGTATTCGTGGCGGACAACCTGGAAGATTTGATCCCGGAATTCCTGCTTTTACTCAAGGGAGGGATCGACATCCCGGATATTCCACTCAACGTCTCACGCAGCTTTTTGCAAAACGACGCCCAGGTGCGAGACATCCAAAAATACATTGTAAAAAAGGTGGCAGACCGCTTTGCCGAAACTTTCAAAAGCGACCGCAAAAAGTATGAAGAGTACTGGGAGGACATCAATACCTTTATCAAGTTTGGATTGCTTAAGGATGAGGATTTCTTCAATGCAATGAAAGATCTGGTGATCTTCAAAAGTGCCAGCGGAGACTATCTTACGGTGGAGGAATACAAGACCCGCAACCAGTCCGCAGAAGGTAAGACCCGGATCTGGTACGCAGCCAGTGAAAATGCCCAGGTCAGCTATCTGAACCTGATGAAGGAGCAGGGCATTGAGGTTATTTTCCAAAATTCACCCCTTGATACACATCTCTACCAGCAGTTGGAAGCCAAACTGGAAAACGTGGAATTCGTCAGGATAGACAGCGAGGTTAACGATCTTCTGGTGGACTCCGCCCTGCCAGCCGAGAGCCAGTCGGACAAGCTGGCGGAGATATTCTATCGCGCACTGGGGCAGGAAGTGGAGGCTTCCTTCGGCAAGGATAGCTATGCTGAATACCTTAAAAAACACCCCCAGGCAGTCAATCTGCTTGCTCCCTACATTATCCAACAGGGAGAGCGTAGCATAGTAAAACCCTATGATATTCCCCTCAAAGTGCGCGATGAACTTGGCGCGGAAGCAATGAAAGACCTCTTTGAACACGTCTATACGGAGCTCAAGGTGGAGGTCAAGAGCCTCAAGTCGTCCCAGATCCCTTCCATGATCGTTTTCAGCGAATACATGAGGCGCTGGCATGACATGGATATGCTTTCCCGCAACGCAGGCGGAGACCTGCTCAAGCACCATACCCTGGTGGTCAACCAGGAAAACCCCACCATCAAAAAGATACTCGAGCTCGATGAGCAAGGCAAAAAGGAAGAGGTAAACACCCTCTGCTCCTATATCCACGACCTTTCCCTGCTGGAGCAGAAACCTTTCAATGGCCAGGAACTGAAAGAATTCATCGCCAGGGCGAACAAGATTCTCAATTATTTGTAAGATATCCGGCAACATTGTCATACATCAGGTTCGGAGACCAAGCATGCTTGGTCTCCGATTGGTTACATCTTATGCGAACCCAGAAAACAGGTGTGGTCTTTAAAAACTTTTCCGTTTTTGCTTCATAGTTCCCTCCCTTGCTGTTACTCGCTTTGGTGCCATCATCCTTAGGTCATCCTTATAAATTATAAGGTTGACCTAAGGAAGACCAGGGTCTGAACGCCGGATGCAAATGAGAGCCACCAGTGCGCGAGGAGAAAGGGGAAGTGGCCGGCACATGGCCGCGCAGTTACGGGCAAGTATATTTATATACTTGCCCTGGGATCCGCTTCACGCCTGGCATGAAGGGGTCGTAGCACCTATATAAATGGGGGGGAAGAATTTGTGGAAAGGTGGAGTGTTAGTTTAGTGGAAAGGTGAAATGGTGGAATGCCTGTTGTAATAATGCAAGCTAAACAGTTTGAAAGAGAGCCAAAACTATCTATCATGAGAGATTGAAGAGAAAAAACTTGACATATAGCGAAGATGATGAATATTTAAACAGGCATAGGCGCTTGTTGAAGCGCTGTATGAAAATAAAAAGGCCGGTGTTATGAAAAAGCATCTTTTAATTATTGTTCTGCTTGTTTGCGCTGCAGCGTTTAGTTTCGCACAAGAAGCAAGCGTTCCCGAATTCATGCTGGCTTCCAATGCCACCTATGGCGAAGAAATGGAGTCTGATGTTCTAAAGCTTAATTACAATCCATCATTTTCCATGGGGAAAACCGATGCCAAGCTACATCACGTAGCTAATGGATACTTTCTTGGTGGTCTCGCATCAGGATTGTTATTTGGCATTTTAGGTACTGTCGTGATTGGATTTGCTGCCGGTGGCGACACCCCTGAATACATACCTGACAATGTTGATGTTAAAGGCTACATTGATGGGTATTACGAAAAAGCAAAATCAAAAAACAAAGGCGCAGCCTGGATGGGAGGATTTATTGGGACTGCAGCCAGTGTAGCGATGGTTGTGGCATTAAGCAACAATCTATACGACCGATGATACTATACTGAAGACCGTTGCATATAAAAGTGGACGGAAGGTATATATAAATAATTCATGACAAAACACATACAGCTGTTATATTGGCTCCTTCAACACATAGGAGATAATCATGGAAAAGCAGACTATAACTTTCGCCGATCAGGAGATTGCCAATCGTTTGGCAAGCCGCAAGCACTTCCTTAAGGATGTAGAGAAGCTTATAGGTTGGAAAAGGATCAACAAGATTCTCAGCAAGGTAGAGATCAAGAGAACTTCGGTAGCTGGCAGGGATGTTTTTCGGCAGAAGTAATGTTTCGGATCATGCTTGTTCAATCCTGGTATAAGCTATCTGATTACCAAATGGAAGAGCAACTTGGTTTTAACATCATGTTCCTGTGGTTTTGTCAATTTAGTATGGAGAATCCTGTTCCCGATCATTCTATGATTTGTCGCTGGCGGAGTAGGTTTTCAGACAAGGGTAATCTATGAGAAGCTTCGGAGGCCTAAAGAAGCACTTTGGCTGGAGCAGATCGATCTATATGGGTTTACAGAAGACTGCCGACTACCTGTTTATGGGAGCGATTGCCTTCAATCTGAAGCGTAGTTTGAAAATTCTGCGATCCTGATATAGGAGAGGTCTGCCCAGATTCTGGGAAAACCACAAAAAAGCCCCCCCAGAAAGGGCATTTAGAGAAGCAAATGGCACGATTTTGACCAAAAATGACTATCCCTCCCGAAAAATCATGACGCTAACTCATCGCGACAGCGCTGAAATACGAACACATAATTATTCAATGGTCTTTAAAGGGTCTTGGTGCCTTTGGCCGAAAAGGCGTTCACACTGAGAGGAGAATACTGCTCCGCTAAAAGCTTTGGAATGGCCGCCGCGCCTACCATCGCGGCGTTATCCACGCAGTAAGCGGGCGGGGGAAAATACACTTCGGCTCCCAATGACTTTGAATGGAGCGACAGCTCCTCCCGCAGTCTGGAATTGGCCGCCACGCCGCCTGCCAGAAGGATGGTCTTGATCTTGTGCTGTCTGGCATAGGTCATGGTTTTAGAAACCAGCGGCTCGACGATGGCCTGTTGGATGGATGCGGTAATATGGTTGAGGTTGGACTGCACAAAGGCAGGCTCCTGCTGGGAAAGATACTGCAGGATGGCTGTCTTGAGGCCGCTATAGCTGAAGTTGAAGTTGTCCCTGCGGGGCAGCGCGCGTGGCAGCTTCACAAAATCCTGGTCCCCGCCTTGGGCCAGCTTGTCGATCAAAGGCCCTCCGGGGAAACCCAAGCCGAGCAGCTTGGCGGCCTTGTCAAAGGTCTCGCCGGCGGCGTCGTCCAAAGTTTTGCCGATCACCTTAAACTGGGTAAAATCCATAAAATGAACCAGTTCACTATGCCCGCCGGAGACTACCAAAGCCAGAAAAGGAGGCCGCAGCTCGGGATGCTCGATAAAGTTTGCAAAGATATGGGCGAGCATGTGATTCACGGTGATCAGGGGCAATCCCCGGCTCCATGCCAGGCTCTTGGCAAAGGAAAGCCCCACCAGCAACGAGCCGATGAGGCCTGGATTGATGGACACCGCGACTGCATCCATATTCTGCAACTCAAGTCCAGTCTGTTCCAGAGCGGCTTGAGTCAGCCGGAGGATGTTTTGCATATGCAGCCTGGAAGCAAGTTCAGGTAAAACCCCACCAAAGCTGGCGTGGTCAAACTGGGTGGAAACGAGGCTGCAGAGGACCTCGTATTCTGTGTTGATAATCGCTACGGAGGTATCGTCGCAGGAAGACTCAAAGGCCAGGAGGAGCTTCATTTGCGCTGCCGGACCCTGCGGGGAGTGATATCCAAGAGTTCGACTCCCTCGGGCAGTTCCGCTGAAAGCTCATAAGTGCCGGCCGCGTCCTGTCCATCTGAGGCCATTATCCGGATTCCCCGGGGCAATTTTTTCAAATCCTCCACAGTTCCCTGCACCTTGATGGTGGCAACGGAAGGAGTGAAGATCAAGCCATTATTGGAGCGGATGGCGAGGTTTTCCAGAATGCGGGTGCTATGTTGCTGGTCTGTGCCTTGCTCATCGTAGGCGGAGGCCTCGCCGCCGTTTGTGGATGCCTTGTCCTCTTTTGCTTTGGAAGTTTTGTTTTCAGTGTCCGGGTCAAAGTCCCTGACGGGCCCCAGGATATCCAGATTCAAGCCTGAAGGACGGTTGCGGATTTCGTAGTCCAGAGCGCTAAGGCTAACGCTTTTGTCGTAAGCTTCGGCATCAAATACAGCCACTGTCCGGGATAGTTTGAGTCTGAGGACATCCATGCCCCTGCCTCGGACATTAAAGGGAACATTTCTGACCAGATGAAGCTCGGATTGGTTTCTGGGTACGTTTTTAAACTGTGTCCGTATCTTAACCACGCTCTGGTGATCCGCGTTCAAATTGAGTTGGACCCAGATCACGACAGCCATGAGCAGAGCAAAGACCTTCAAACTAAGGTTGCTCTTGAACATCAAGCTTCTCCCTGGTTTTGCGCTATGTCCAAAGCCTTCATCTTCTTGTAGAGGGTGGTTCTTTCGATTCCCATTTCCTTCGCGGTTTTGCTCACATGCCAGTTGTTTTCCTGCAGGTAATACAGGATGTAATCCCGCTCGAAGGCGGCGGTGGAATCCTTGATGTTGCGGATGGACAGATAGCGGTCCATGCCTTTCGCGCTGTACTCCGGCCTGTTCTGCATTTTTGTCCGCAGGTGTTTGAGCACATTCCTATTGGTGATCTCTTTTTCGTTGAGGATGATGTGTTTGCAGAAGTTTTTCAGCTCGCGCACGTTGCCCGGCCAGTGGTATTCCAGCAAGTCACTTTTCAGTTCCCTGAGGTCGAGTTGGTCGCTGAAGCTATAGCGGTTGGCGTAGTTGGTGAAAAAATGGCTCATCAAAAGCAGGATGTCGTTGTTGCGCTCTCGCAGGGGCGGCAGTTCCACGATGTTGCCCTCGATCCTGTAAAAGAGGTCTGGCCTGAATTTCGGGGAAGAGGCGAGGGTTCTCATTTCAGCATTGGAAGCGAAGATCAGCCGCGTGTTCACGGTTTTCAGAGCCCCTCCCACCACCTGTATCTCTTTGTTCTCGATCGACCGGAGGATTTTGGCTTGAGCCTGAAGGGTGAGGTTTGTTACTTCGTCCAGGAAGAGCAGGCCTTCCGAGCATCTTTCAAAGAGGCCGATGTTGCCTTTTTCTCCCGCCGTGGTTCCTCTCGCGAGGCCAAAGAGCTCGCTTTCAATCAGGTTTTCGGTGAGCGAACTGCAATTAACCGTGTGAAAGGGCTTGCCGAAACGTTTTGAATTCAGATAGTAGTAATTGGCCGCCACTTCTTTGCCAGTGCCGGTTTCTCCCAGGATCAGGATATCTTCGTCGGCCTCGGAGAGTCTTGCCAGCTGGGTGCGGATTTTATTAATGGCGGGGCTTTCGCCGATGAAGGGAAAGCTGCGGGTAAACTGCTTTTTAAGATTCAGATACTCGATCTGCAGGTCGAGGTTTTCCTCTTCCTGGCGTTTGAGCGTCACCGCGTTGTCAATATGCAGCAGGAGTTGATTTGTACTGAAGTAGGCGCCCTTTTCGATAAAGTGGTATGCTCCCAGGCCGCGGATTTCGTTGAGCTGTTCGTTCTTGATCTCACCGGAGATGATGATGATTTTGTAGTTGAAATCTAAATTCTCTTTCAGATACCTCAACACTTGCAGCCCGTTGAGGCGGCTCCCCACCAGGAAGACATCCAGCAGGATAACATCCGGCATAAAGCCGCGCAGCTCTCCAAAGAAAGTGTCCGAATTGGTGGAGTGGAGTACAGAATAATCATGCTGCTTGAGGACTTTGGAGATTTGCTGCGCCAGGATGGGGTCGTCTTCCAGGATCATGACTTTGCCTTTCATAACTCTTCCTCAGCTAAGCCTTTCTTCAAGATCGGCCAAAGCGTTGATGTAATAGATGTAGGCTTGGTCGGGAGAATCGTAGGGGGAGAAGTATTTATGCACGTCCCCATCCTGAAAGTATTTGGTGCACATATAGTAGAAATGGTCGGAAGTACTCAGTTTGCGGGCGATTTCCAAAAGCTGGGGGTCACCTTGATTTTTTACTTTCTCCAGCAGTCCATAGAGGGTCTCGATGGCGTTATACTGCATATCGTTGCCCAGCCAGGCGGACAGGTCACGCTGTTCGTCTGCCCAGGACACCGGTTCAGGGAATGACAAGGCTTCCTGCTGATAGTTGGACAGCGCAAAGGTCTCTTTGGGAGTGGCAAAACCGAGGTGTTCGCGCTTGAGCACCTCATCAGGAAAATGCTGCATAAAGTCAAAGATTCCGGATTCCGCCCATTGGTGTTCGCCGAAGGTCTCGTAGTCCATAAACAGGTTCAGGAACTGGTTGCGGTTTTTCTTCTCAGCCAGGGTCAGGTGATCGATCCAGTTCACGAATTTCCCCACTGTGAGGGGATACTCCGGCCAGTCCCGATCAGAAAAGCGGAAAGCGATATCGTCCGAAAGCTGGTAATACTTGAGCAGCATGTTGATGTCTTTGGAGTAGTTTTTATAGGCGTAGAGAGGCGTACGCCATTGCAGAATGCGTTCCACCCCTTCCGTTATGATGGTCTTAAACCCTTCGATCTCAAAGATCAGGTCGGACAGCTTGTCCTGATAGATCAATTCTGTGTTGCGGAAGGTTTCTGTGTAGTAGCCAAACTCGTTTTTCATCAGTTCACGGTGCATGGCTACCTGATCCAGAAACTCGTTGGTGTCATACAGAAAAGCGAGAGAGTGGTAGTATGTCTCGCCCAAAAACTCCACGCAGCCGGTGTCGGCTAAAGCCTTGAAGGAATCCAGCGTTTCAGGGCTGTAGAGTTTGAATTGCTCAATCGCGGTTCCGGTTATGGAATAAGCTATCTTGAACCTCCCCGCGTGCTTCTTGATGAGGGACAAGAGCAGGTTGTTGGTGGGCAGATAGCATTTCTGAGCCACTTTGCGCATCACCTGGCCGTTGAGGGCGTCATCGAAGAGGTTGGCTTTTTTGCCGATATCCAAAACGTTGATGTGGCGCAAGCGGTAGGGTTGATGCACCTGGAAATAGAAGACTATGTTCAGCATACTGTTACCTTTCAGGGGTTTCTTTTGATGAATTCGGACAAGGTGGCGGAATAGACCAGCCTGATCTTTTCGGCAGCCTCATGCCAGCGTATGGCATTGACTTCCTGCATGCCTTCGATGCCTATGCGCCTGCATTCTTCAGGTTGTTCGATGAGGTGATTGATGGTCTCCGCCATCAGGTCCACATCCCAAAAATCGATCTTGAACGCGTGATTGACCACCTCAGACACACCAGATTGCTTGGAGATTATCGAGGTGAGCCCAAAGGCCATGGCTTCCAGGGGTGATATCCCAAAAGGTTCCGAAACCGAGGGAAGCATGTAAATGTCGGAAGCTCTGAGGACATCCTCCACTTGGTTGCGGTTGAGGAAACCAGTGAAGAGAAATTTGTTTTTAAGCTTCAGGGATGCCGAGCGGCGCAACAGCTTTCGGGACATGTCTCCCGTGCCAGCCATGATGAAGCGGGCTTCCGGATGTGCCTGGATCACTTTCTCTGCGACCTCCAGATAATAGTCCGGCCCCTTTTGCAGAGTGAGCCTGCCCAGGAAAAGCACCGTTGGCCCCTTAAAGATTCTCTTCTTGGTAAGCACAATATCCTCAGAAAGGGTGAAGGCGTTGTGCACGATCTTGATCTTTGCAGTGTCGATCCGATAGCGGGACATGATCATCTGAGCGGTATATTTGGATACGGCAATCACCTTGTCGGCGTACATCATGCCGCTGTGTTCTATCTTGTGAACCCGTTCGTCGCCTGGACCCCCCGCCCGGTCAAACTCCGTGGCATGAATGTGTACCACCAGAGGTTTGCCGGAAATCTTCTTCGCCAGCATGCCAGACGGATATGTGAGCCAGTCGTGGGCATGGATCAGGTTATAATCAAGCTCCCGGGCAAAACGTTCAGCCCTGAGGGTGTATTCCTGCACCTTTTTGATCAGGTCTTCATCCCCGATCAGGTGCGTGGTCATATCGGCAAAAAGCTCCTGCTCTTCTTTGACGGTGGTGACTGATTGCCAGGTCTCTTTTTTGACTTCTTTCAGATAATCCCGAATCTCATCCAGCTGGATGTAGGATTCCGGCCTTCCACTGATTCCGATGTATTCCAAACGTTCGTGCAGGGAACTGAAGCTCATGTTGAGGTATTTCCTGTGCACGGAGGCGTCCATGAATACAGCCGGCAGGGTGTCCACATCGCTTTCCTGCCTGAGTGGGAAATAGACGGCTTCCTTGGTGGGCAGGACAAGGTCTATCTTTATGCCCAGAGCCAGCAGGGCTTTTACCATGCCGTAACAGGCCATGCCAAGGCCTCCGGAGATCAGGGGCGGGAATTCCCAGGTGAACATCAATATCTTCATTGGTCACTCCTCGATCGAGGCGATGAAGCTTTCTATGTTATAGAGGGCAGCCACGCTGATCGCCTGAGCGGGTGCTCCTTTGGGGAAATGGGGGTTCTCGCCATCCCAGATTTGGGCCAAAGAGGCGATATGCCCACGCATGAAGCTGGATCTGAATTTGCTTATCAACTCGCTTAGTTTTCCGGCGATATCTTTGTCAGGGATCCTGCCCTTCCAAATCTTGAGATAAAGGCCGCAGAACGACCCCAAGAGCCAAGCCCAGACACTGCCGTTGTGGTATGCCAGATCCCTCTCTCTCTGGTGGCCGTAATATTTCTTCATAAAGCGAGGATCCTTGTAGCTCAGGGTGCGCAGCCCATAGGGAGTGTAAAGCTCCTCAAAGGCTTTCTGCCAAACCAGTTCCATCTGTTCCAGATCGATGAGGCTCCAGGGAAGCGACAGGGCTATCACCGCGTTGGGACGTATTTCACGGACTGGTTCGTCTCCGATCAGCCTGTCCGCCAGATAGTCTCCCAGCCAGAACTTCTGGAACGACTCATGGATCAGGTCTTTCATGTCCATCAGCCTGTCAAAGGGGATGTAGGGAACTGAGGAGGTCTTGGAATACTCTTCACACATCGCGGCGTAGCAGCAGATGGCATTGTACCACAGAGCGTTGATCTCCACCGGAGCGCCGTTGCGCGGAGTGACTGCCTTGCCATCGATGCGCACATCCATCCAGGTGGCGTGGGCAAACTCTTCCTTCAGTTCGATCAAGCCGTCCTCGCGCACAAAGTAAGGCCAGTGCTGGTTAGTCAGCACGTTTTTCAGCACATCTTCGCAGAGGAGGATAACCTCTTTCCAATATGCGGCTTTGGCTTTTCGTTTGCCAAGTTTCCATAGCAGGATCACATACCAGAGAGTTGCGTCCACAGTGTCATAATTGGCTTCCCTTCCAGATTCCCGCTGCATATTGGGAATCAAGCCATTGTTGAGTTGCAGGCTGTATTTGCGCAGTATGGCTTCCACCAGTTTCAGGTTTCCTTCATCGTGCAACAAAGCGTTGAGCACGAGCATGGTGTCCCTGCCCCAGGCGCCATAAAAAGGATAGCCAGCCACTATATCGTTATTGGAGATAAAATCTGCCAGGGAAAAGCGAAGCAGATCAAGATAATCTTCATACTTAAAAAGCGTGTTGTCCTCATAATCGAGGCCTTCCAGCAGGCTGTCGTCGCGGTCTGGCCTGCGGGGCAGGTCGGCAGGTTTGGCAAGTTTGGAATAGCGTCTTTCGATGCGTCTGATCACTTTTTGCGGATCATCGATGGGGGCATCCGAAAAGAGCAGGCAGTTGTGTTCGCCCACCTTGAGGGTAAAACTCAGCTCGAAGAGGCTGATTTGATCGCCAATTCCAGGGTATCCGCTCATAACCTCCCAAGGGAAGAAAACATTGTAGTACACATAGCGGTTGTGGTTGATCTCGCCTTTGGCCAGATGCCCGTACACTCCGATGTGATTGTCTTGCCGCAAAGCGCTGAAAGTGCTGCCCTGATCAGTGTTTTCCACTGAGGTCGGGATATCAAGATGATCCATGGAGCCAGGGTGGTTCAACTCGTGGTGCATTAACATCGTGAACTTGGGATGCAGGCAAAAATGCAGGGGATGGTGCCCCAGATTGGTATACTTAACCAATACCGTGTTACTGCGCTCATCCATCAGTATGTCCTTGCGGATCAGGATGTCGTTTTGATGCGGTATCGCGGAGTATAGAAAGGCGGGATGGGGCCTCAACCATGACTTGACCAGATAGAGGAACCCCTCAGGATAAATGCAGTTGCTGTAGTTGTTGCTATCAAGGTGGATAGTCTGACCACGCCATTCCACCTTTTCTTCGATTCCCGCCACCAGATGGTAGCGCTGAAACTGCTCGTTGCTTGCAATCAACAAGCCATGGTATTTGCGTTGGTTGATCAGGTTACCCGTGCCTAAGGCATAGGAACCAAGTCTGTTGGTCAAAATCCACTCATGATGGTGGGTTTCCATGAAATAATTGTTCACAGGACCCCCTGTATTGTCCTTATTATAATTATGAGGGAGTATTTGGCTGCCGTCATTTCCGTCAAGCTTTTTGTTGAAATAATTCCATAAACGGATATAACAGATTGCTGGATAGCAAACTAAGAAAAGACAGCAAACCCTGTTTGTATCATTTTTACCATAGTCTGCCTGGAGGGATTAGGCATGAACTGTTTTTACAGATCAGCGTGCGTCAGTGAAGGAGATCAGTTTGGATACTTATTGGTTCTGTGTGGTGTTGGTGTAGTTCAGCAGTCCGGGGCTGGGCAGGGCGAGAGTTTCGTTGAGCGATGGGAACGCTGTGAAATACTTGCTGTAAATGATGCGCAGGTCCTGTCCTTCAGTGTTGAGGGGGCTGATATCTGCCATTTCGTAGATCAGGTCGATCTTTTCTTCCGGCCCCAGGGAGGCATATTCATAATCTATGGTGCGCACCAGCTTGTTGTCGCTGTCAAAAAGCCCCAGCATGAAGTAGCCCGAAATCCCCACCTGCAATTTGTTTTCCAGGGTCACAAACACATCCGCCGGGATGGGCAGGTCGCTTAGCTCATAAAGGAATTCCTCGTCGGTATTCACTGGCACCACATTTATCTGGGAGTCGAGGTTGAAGGCCTCTTCATCCAGCCAGTTACCCGAATAGGAGCGGGCTGCCTTGAATCCTCCGAAATAGGCCAGGGTGCGTTTTTGAAAGGAGTCCGTGCCGGGGTCGTTGATGATATAAGAGGAAGCTTTGTTAGCCGGGCCGTCTCTTTTTACAACCAAAACCCAGTGGCTGGAGCGGCCTTTGACCTTTACTATCACCTTGTTTCCCTTGTCCAGCTCTCCGCTCAGATAATCCCAATCGTTGTTTTTACTGGTCTGGCTCTGCAATTCCAGTCCAAATCCGCTGCCATCGATCTCTCCGGCCACTTGCCAGCGCATCAGGTTTCCAACATAGCCATCATTTTGTCTCAGCCATTCATTGAGATTGTCTGGCGTGATTCTGGGATTGGAGGCCTCCGCGCTGAGTAGCATCGAAAGGCAGGATAGCACGCAGCCGCTTTTGCCGATCGAACTGCGGGAATTTCCCAGGCGCTTGCTTTCCCAGCGGCTGTCACTCTGTGAGTACCAAGTAAATCCAGCCGTGGCGGTTAATGCGTTCAAGGCAATCAATAATATATATGTTGTTATTACTTTCTTCATAGGATCAATACCAGTTAAGTTATTGATAACAAATATCTAAAAACGATGCGTTCCATTCTCTCCCGGAGGGTCTGAATGTCAAGCCAAAAAATCGCTTGCCAAAAAAAGGCTCTATGAAATACTGTAGTAAAACTGACCTGAGATGAGGGATTCGTTCCGGCATCGAGGGTGAAAGAGTTGTTTTTCACCTCAGAAGCAATCAGCCTATCTCTCTCCCAAATCAGATCATACGCCAAAGGTGGTATATTATGGAAAAGAAACGCCATGTGGTAAGCATAGTGATCGACGACATCGAACTGGCACACGATCCGGTTTCCGCTATCTTGCACCAAAACGCCGCGCACATTTTGCTCAGAGTCGGATATCCGATGCGGGATCGCAACGTATCGGTTATTTTTCTGATCCTGGAAATGGATTTGGACGAATTGGGCGCGTTTTCCGGAAAGCTGGGCCAGTTGTCCGCGGTAAAAGTTAAAACCATCACTTTAAAAATCTGATACATAGTGGAGCTAAAATGAAAATCAGCACAGAAGGCCTCAAATCCTTTATTCCCACAAACACTATCAACGAACTTATCGAGTCCCAGGCTCACGTGCCGGAATCCCGTGTGAGAGATATTATCGCCAAATCACTGGACAAACAGCGCCTCGAGCCTGACGAAACAGCCGCCTTGCTCAGCGTAAGCGATCCGGAGCTCAAACAGCTTATCCTGCAAGGCGCGCACGAGCTCAAGGAACGCATCTACGGCAACCGGATTGTCCTCTTTGCCCCTCTCTATGTGGGCAACGAGTGCGTGAACGACTGCGTCTATTGTGGCTTCCGCATCTCCAACAAGGAATGCGTGCGTTCCACCCTCAGCCACGAGCAACTGATCGAGGAAACCAAGTCCCTGGTGGAAACAGGGCACAAACGCCTGATCATGGTCTATGGAGAGCATCCCATTTATTCTCCTGAGTATATTGCGGAAACCGTGCAAACCGTGTATGATACCAAATACAGCAAAGGCGAAATCCGCAGGGTGAACATCAACGCCGCACCCCTGGACGTCGAAGGCTTCAGGACTGTCAAATCCGTTGGCATCGGCACCTATCAGATCTTTCAGGAAACCTACCATGAGGAGACCTATGCCAGGCTCCATCCGCGGGGGCCCAAGAGCAGTTTCCTGTGGAGGCTGGATGGCTTGGACCGCGCCATGAAAGCCGGCATCGACGACCTGGGAATCGGGGCCCTGATGGGGCTTTACGACTGGAAGTTCGAGGTGATGGGGCTGCTTTACCACACCATTCATCTGGAGCAAACCTTTGGAGTGGGGCCGCACACGATCTCCTTCCCCCGCATCGAGCCTGCCAATGGCACCGATTTTGCCAACCATCCGCCCCATCGGGTGTCGGACGAAGATTTCAAACACATGGTGGCCGTCATCAGGCTCAGCGTTCCCTACACTGGCATGATCCTCACAGCAAGGGAGCCGATCGCCATCCGCGATGAGGTGCTGCGCTATGGAATTTCCCAGATCGACGCCGGCTCCAGCATCGGAGTGGGCGATTACTCTTCCAAAGACGAAGAATCCAGGAAAAAGAGCCAGTTTGTGCTGGGAGATACCCGCAGTCTGGACGATGTGATCTATGAGCTTGCCAAAAGCGGTTACATCCCTTCCTTCTGCACCAGTTGCTACCGCGCCGGAAGAACCGGAGAACACTTCATGGAATTTGCAGTTCCCGGCTTTGTCAAACGCTTTTGCACCCCCAACGCCTTGCTCACCTTTGCGGAGTATCTCTACGACTTCTCCTCGCCCAGAACCCTTGCCGCGGGCATGGAATTGATCGAAAGCGAAACAGCCCGCATAGAGGACGATAACATGCGCCAATCCGTGCGGGAAAAACTGGCAAGCATGAAAGCTGGGCAAAGGGATTTGTATTACTGATTACAAAGAATCAAGATAGAAACAGCGCGGGAGCATACGTTCCCGCGTTTTTTTTCAGCCAGATATCACATACTATTTCGCTCGCATTATTCACCATTACACTTTTCCACGTTTTTTTCGTAGCACCTATATATTATGAGGGGGGTGGGCCTCATTTGCATCCACCTCTCCTGCGTGGGTCTTCCTGGGGTCAACCTTATAATTTATAAGGATGACCTAAGGATGATGGCACCAAAGCCAGTAGCAGCAAAGGAGGGCGCTATGAAGGATATTGCAGAATATATCGGTTTATTTATGCGTTTATCAAGTAAATGTTGCCGGTTGTTTTTTGACTGGATGCTTGATTGGGGCTTTAAAAGACTGGATCCCGGGTCAAGTCACCCCACCAAACCGCTCTACGCGCTTTAGCGAGGACCCCAACAGCCCGGGATGACACTGTTTTGCGGCCTGGGGGCTTTTTCTGGGCTGTGTCCCTTATATGCTCATCGCTCATTGATCACTAATTGACCGCTGAGTAATCGCTGGACGGGAAATCACTCGGACATCAACGGGTGGTTGGATGGAGATCAAGGAATGAGGACGCATTGGCAGGAAGACCTGAGTCCAGAGTTATTTGTTCTGAAAGACAATTGAATAATTAGGTGTTCGAATTTCAGCGCTGTCGCGGATGAGTTAGCGTCATGATTTTCGGGAGGGATAGTCATTTTTGGCCTAAATCGTGCCATTTCCCTCTCTAAATGCCCTTGCAGAGGGGCCTTTTTGTGGTATTCCCAAAATCTGGGCAGACCTCTCCTATATCAGGCTCGCAGAATTTTCAAACTACGCTTCAGATTGAAGGCAATTGCTCCCATGCGCAGGTAGTTGGCTGTCTTTTGTAATCCCATATAGATAGATCTGCTCCAGCCGAAGTGCTTCTTGAGACCTCCGAAGCTCCTTTCAACCCGGTATCGTTGCGTGGAAACAGAGTGGTTAAAGGTTTTTGTCTCCTCTGGCATCTCCAGATTCTTCCGCTTCTTACGCATGATCTTGGAAACCAGATTCTTTACATGCAAGGCATTTTTGTTATCCTGGCTGCAGTATCCCTTGTTCTCAAGGACTTCCGTCTCTTCCGGTAGTTCCAGAGATTCAACCAGGGGAATCAACATATGCCCGTCAAAGACATTGGCCGGAGTTACCTTGATCGCTTGCACCAAACCATGTGCTTTGTCCACAACCGTATGTCCCTTATACCAGGTATGATTACATTCCTCACAACCTCTTCCTCTGTAGTACTCAATCTTACTATCCAACAATCCCAGCTCAAGAAGCACTCTTTCATCCGGGGCGTAAGTATCACTACAATGGGGGCAATTAACTCTAATTAACCTCTGGGCTATTATCAAGCGAAGTGAAGAAGCGATTAAAAACGGTTCTATATCCAAGTGTAGTAAACGCACAACAGTCGAGATAGCATCATTGGTATGCAGTGTGGAGAGCACCAGATGCCCGGTAAGGGCTGCCCTGATGGACACATCAGCCGTTTCCGTGTCTCGCATCTCACCAATCATGATAATATCAGGATCTTGCCGTAGTATGGTCCTCAGAATACTGGCAAAAGTATAGTTGATCTTATCATGAACCTGGGTTTGATTGATACCCCGTAGATTGTATTCGATGGGATCTTCTATGGTAGTAATATTGACTTCCTCAGAATTGATCTCGCTCAATGCTGAGTACAAGGAAGTTGTTTTTCCGCTCCCGGTAGGCCCTGTTACCAAAATCATCCCGTATGGCAGATGTATGCATTTGCGGAAAAGATCTATCTCATGATCATCCATGCCCAGAGAGCTAATATCAAGCTTCACCTGTTCTCTGTCAAGCAGGCGCAGCACCACTTTCTCCCCAAACTGAGTAGGTAACACGGACACTCTTACATCGACATTCTTGCCGGAAACGCCGAATACCAGCTTGCCATCCTGAGGTCTGCGCTTTTCAGCAATATCCAGATCAGACATAATCTTGATACGCGAGATGATCTCTTCCTTCTGCGCATAGGGCAAATGCTCAACGTCTTTCAGAACTCCGTCAATGCGGTACCTTACCCGGAAAACATCCTCAAATGGCTCAAAATGAATATCACTGACCCCGGTGGATATCGCCGAGGTCAGTAATTGATTAACCTTCTGGACTACGTGAATGCTGGTAATCCTCACTCCTTTGTCGATTTATTCTTTAAGAATAATCTACCTCTGATGTTTATTAAGTCATCACAAGTATATATTATCCCTAATCTCTCTTCGACAGTATAACCCTTACCACGTTGTGGTTGAAAAAAATCCGGGTGGTATTTGGGATACTTACTAGAAATTTTTAGGGTAATCATTAAAGTATCTCCTACACTTACGGGGGTATATTTACGAGTTTTATTAGTATAAACATCTCCCTTGTATATTTTGTATGGGTGATATAGTAATCCGGTGGAATCATCAACCACAGGAATATATGTAAACTCATATTCAAATTCAGCTTTTGTATAACTAGGATACAAGAACAATAAATACTCGTGTTTCCATTGATCTTCAAGAGTGAACAGGCATATTCCCCTAGGGGATATCATATCAGGATGAGCAACAGAAATACTGTCAGGGCCTGTAAGGACATATTCACGAATCTGCCAGTTATGGTTGCTTGAACAACCTGCTATGAAGGTTATGTATACACATATTATAAAGATATTACTCCACACCCGATTCTTCATGATTATTGATGTCTTACTCATTATCTAAAACTTCTTTTTTGAGTTTAGCCAAATTGTTGAACTATATTTTTTGGTTATTGGATCATAGTATTTCAATGATGATCTAACCCAGGACTTTGTTCTCGATGGGTTTGTCATAGGCTCTAAATATGATCGTATATCTTCCATGCGCTGAGCATCTCTATTCGACTGGAATCCCATAACCTTATTGTGCCCGTAATCTCGAGCTATATCGCGCTCATCATCAGTAAGTGATTTTCCTCGATAATCAGGGTGAGTGCCCATGAAATAGAACTCACCGACGACGTGTCCTACTAAGTCCAGTCTAGAGGTCCTAGAAAAATCACTCAAAAGATTCAAGGATTCTGGCTGTATGTATCCTGAAATGGTATTTACGCCACTTCTTCTTTTTATCTTACTACCTATGTATGAGTCTCCCACAATTACATTATTTGGATACGATATATCATTCTCCCCATAAGTAGCTCCAGCATCCTCTATCCCAGGGGAAAAGCGCAGAGAAACGACTTCTGTCCTACTCAAGGCAATTTCTGCTATTAATCTCTGCATGGGATTAAATGTACTCATATCAATCTCTGGATCAAGTATGTATCTACGATTCTCATAAGTAAATGGTAGTCCAGTCGCTCCGATAAACCAATCAGCTTGCTCTTGAGTAGCATTCACATCTTCTATCTCTAATCCAGTTGGGTCTGAGTAGCCAATCGGATTATTCCCGCAATACACATAAGGAGAGGCAAACTGCTCAGCGGGATCAACCTGATAGAATCGCATGAGAGTGCTGTCGTATAGCCTGGCACGGAAATTATGCAGACCCGTCTCTTCGTCGTATTCACGACCTGTATAGCGGTAGGCGCTTTCTTCCGAAACTGTACTATTCATCGGGTTCCCCCATGCATCGTAATCATACGAGCTTATGGCTTGATTATTCTCGTTCATCACCACTCTCTTGATTCAAGAATCATAGTAAAAACATATCAAATGGCTCAAAATGAATATCACTGACCCCGGTGGATACCGCCGAAGTCAGTAACTGATTCACCTTTTGGACTACATGAATTCTAGAATTAATGTGGCTTCCTTCTTATCAGTATAATAGTTCTGGTATTCGCACACATATCAGAAGTGAAGTAATGTGGTAAAAGCAAGCGCTTGGTCTGAACATCGTAGTAAGTTATTGTTTCTCCGTTATACTTGAACCTTCCCAAATCCATATAGTCCCCATCTAAATGTGATCCTGGTGGTACAGGAATTCCATCGAATCTAACCGAATCAGGAATTGAAAATAGATCTAGATTATATATCTTACCAATCTTCATAAGAACTAAGTCATCTTTGTTGTACTTTTGAGGAGGATATTGCTGTACCAAAATAAGTTCTATTTCACCCAAGATATTCTCAGCCACAACTACATTGTAATCCTGAAGAACAAATGGGTTGAATGAAAGTATCTTATAACTATTTTCCGATCTATCTCGATGCATTCTTATCAATGAGCATGAAGTAAGCAGTGCAGAAATGAGTATTACCATAGTTACTATTTTTCTAGCCATAGCTCATCTCCATAAACCTCGATGTTGTACCTTCCCTCTTCTGTACTGTTTGGTTTGAAGTAAAAGGGATCAATGCTGAATTTATAAGTCTTATTATGACGTTGGATTGGAATAATGTTCATCCATTCTTGTCTCAAACCTATACCAGTTGTTTGCCCCAATAATCTCATCACTTGTTCATGAGATGCTTGATATGATTCAGCATATGTTCGGCTTCTGCCAGGAAGCGCATTTAAATAACCTTCCAATAGCTCATGACCCATTGTTAAAGAAATTGTCTCATTATTCATTTTTGCGATTGCGATCTGGGCTTGGTAATTAACTATTTGCTCTCCTGTGGTTTCTCCTGTAGTTGGATCATGAAAAGCACCATTGCTAAATCCACCCAACCAAGCAATTTGTAGATTTCCCTCTGAATCCATTTCAAATGCATTGCGTGTGAGATGTATCTTAGAGTGTACATTAGCATTTGTTAGCATTTCAAATTGCATTGTCTCAACTAATCTTTCCTAGTTATCTAAGACATTGGGGCACACTAAAATAGGTAAAAATAGCACTTGACAAAAACACCTCGTATCTTTTTATTGCACAAGCAATTAACCAAATATCAAGAACGAGGTGTTAAGATGAATTTCCTAAGAATAGCCCAAATCAGTCAAGTGAAATCTTCAGATTTGATAGAGCACAATGCTCATTTCCTGTTCAAACGCTTTAGGT
>Ga0208196_1000362_pt1 | contig 62446 bp, 61 predicted proteins | sample AD_JPNNA7_MetaG_FD_184443 | JGI IMG/M metagenome (GOLD analysis project Ga0208196, IMG submission 184443) | Active sludge microbial communities of municipal wastewater-treating anaerobic digesters from Japan - AD_JPNNA7_MetaG (SPAdes) (version 2) | ecosystem: Engineered > Bioreactor > Anaerobic...
TGAGACAGTTCGGTCCCTATCTGTTGTGGGCGGAGGATATTTGAGAGGAGCTGTCCCTAGTACGAGAGGACCGGGATGGACGAACCGATGGTGTTCCAGTTGTCGCGCCAGCGGCATCGCTGGGTAGCTAAGTTCGGAAGGGATAACCGCTGAAAGCATCTAAGCGGGAAGCCCACCTCAAGATAAGATATCCCTCCTGACGGAGACGTCAGGACTAAAGACCCCTCGTAGACCACGAGGTTGATAGGTCAGATGTGTAAGCGCAGTGATGCGTTCAGCTTACTGATACTAATCGGTCGTGCGGCTTGACCATAATAATTATTTATATATGGTCTCCTATTCAAACAGGCTCAATTTTCAACAAAGCGATATGCATTGTCATGCATTTATTGAGATAAATTTCGGTGGCTATCGCGAGGAGGTCACACCCGTTCCCATCCCGAACACGGAAGTTAAGCTCCTTCGCGCCGATGGTACTGCATGGGCGACTGTGTGGGAGAGTAGGTGCCGCCGGATTTAAAACAGTAAAGCCCCGCTGATTTTTCAGCGGGGCTTTTTTTGTGGCGCGGAATTCGCGTGCGGGACAGCCGAAAGGCTTCCCCTCACGTTTGTTCTGTTCTTACCCGATCCCGAAATCGGATAAACATCATCGGCCGGGCTGCTGATCTTTTTTTGCCCTGGCCTCCTCTTCATCCCGTAAAACCTTGCGCAGGATTTTGCCGACGGCCGACTTGGGGATCGATTCCCGGAATTCAACCAGCTTGGGCACCTTGTAAGGCGCCAGCTTTTCTTTGCAGAAGGAAATAATTTCCTCCGCCGTGCAGCTTTCGCCTGCTTTCAGAACGACAAACGCCTTGACCGTTTCTCCCCGGTATTGGTCTTTGACCCCCAGCGATACGGCTTCGGCGACTTTGGGATGCTGGAAGAGGACTTCATCAATGTCGCGCGGGTAAATGTTGAACCCGCCGGCGATAATCATATCTTTCTTGCGGTCCACAATGAAGAGATAACCGTCTTCATCTCTGACGGCGATGTCTCCGGTATGGAGCCAGCCGTCTTTGAGTTGTCCTTCCGTCTCGGCGGGATTATTCCAGTACCCCTGCATGATCAACGGTCCCTTCATGATGATTTCACCCGGCTCTCCGTCGGGAACATCCGTTTCTCCCTTGTCCACATCCACCAGCCGCACGTCGTTATCCGGGAAAGGAATGCCGATGCTGCCCACTTTCTTCAATCCCAGAACCGGATTGGAGATGCCCAGCGACGTCGATTCGGAAAGGCCGTAGCCTTCACTGAAATAAATGCCCATATCCTTGACCTGTTCGATAAGTTCCACGGGCATCGGCGCTCCACCAGAATTCAGCAGGCCGAACTTTTTGTTCAAATTCATTTCGGCTGCTTTGGGATGGTTGATGAGAGCGGTGATCAGCGTGGGAACCGTCGGGAAAAAGGTGATCTGATCGAATTTCGCGAGAAGGTCCATCATCTCATCGATGTTGAAGCGGGGAACCTGGATCTGGGTAGCGCAGTTGAACAGCGCCCAGTTCATGACGACAATGTTGCCGTAAACATGGAAATAAGGCAACACGGCCATGACATTGCGTTTTTCATGGGCCGTGAGCGTAATCGTAGAGTTTCCCCACAGCGAGCACTGAAACGTTCCCGCAACAATATTGGCGTGGGTGAGAACGGCGCCTTTGGGGACGCCGGTTGTGCCGCCGGTAAATTGAATCAGGGCCGGGTCTTCGGGATTGACCTGGACTTTTACCCGTTTGGGATTCGGATGCTTGGCGATGAGTTCCGAAAAGTGACGCCAGCCCGGCTCCAGATCAAGGCTCTTGGCGGAACTCACGGGGAATCCCTTGATATAGTCGGTGACGGCGGTGACGATGACGCGGGAAATCAGAACCTGCTTGCACAGGGTTCGAATGGCCGGGAGAGCCATATCAAAGGTGATCAGAGAGGTCATGCCCGACGTGTCGGCCATCAGCTTCAGTTCGTCGGGGGTGTATAACGGATTGAGATTGACGACAATGCCGCCCAGCGATAAAACCGCAAAATAAGAAATCAGATACTGAGGGCAATTGGGCAGATGCAGGCCGACGCGATCTCCCTTTTTGATTCCCAGTTCGGCCAGCGCGTTGGCAAAACTTTTCGATACAATGCTCAGCTCCAGAAAAGTCATCTCACTGCCGAAGAAAATCAAGGCGGCTTTGTCCGGATAAGCGCCGGTGGGCAGATTCAGCAACTCATGAGCTGCCAGACGTGGATAACGGATGGTGGTTGGTACGTTGTAATCGTAGTGACGATGCCAAGGTTTCTCTATCATTTTCCCCCTCCTCCATAATTCAATTTACGAAATGGACCACCTGTTGCCGCTGAGCCGGCGTGATGCGGGAAAAACGCGCAGGGATGAAAGAACATTCCTCGCGAGAGCTTTGAGAGAGAACCGGGTAAAACGGTTTTTGCCCATCAGACGACTCTACTTCCTCTATTTGACGAAACGCTGCTTTTTGTATGCGCAGATTAATAGTGTGTTTCGGCGTGGCTGTCAATGAAATATTACCGACTCTCCAGGGAGGTTTCTCCCTTTACAGATGTCATTAAAAAAGCTACCTAAACCCCCGGGGGGGACCGAAAGGTCGGAATTGTCCTTACCCCCCCCCTATTACATCGATGAAAGGAAAAAATGATGATGAATCTTTCACAATTTTCACTGGAAGGAAAAGTTGCCGTCGTCACCGGAGGAAGCCGGGGAATCGGCCGCGCCGCCGCTTTGGCAATGGCGGATGCCGGGGCGCACGTTGTGGTGAGCAGCCGGAAAATCGCCGATCTCGAAGGGGTTGCCGAGGAAATATCGGCCAGAGGCGTAAAGGGAAGGGCCATTGCGGCGCATGTCGGCAAGATGGATGATTCCAGGGCGCTCGTCGATCAGGTCGTGAAGGAATTCGGACGCCTCGACATTCTCGTCAATAATGCCGGCACCAACCCCTATTACGGACCGATGATGGACCAGGATGAAAAGACCTACGACATCACCATGAACGTCAACGTGAAAAGCATCTTCTTCCTGAGCCAGATGGCGGCAAAGATGATGAAGACGCAGGGCGGCGGCTCGATCATCAACACCTCTTCCATCGGCGGAATCCGGGCGGGCGAGTTGGGCGTTTACTGCGCCACCAAGGCGGCCGTCATCATGCTCACCCAGGTCATGGCCAGGGAATGGGGACAATACGGCATTCGGGTTAACGCCATCGCCCCGGGTATCATCAAAACCCGTCTGAGTGAAGCGCTGTGGAAAAATCCGGAGGTCAACGCCAGGGCGGTGGCTCAGATCCCCATGATGCGCCTGGGCGAACCGGAGGAACTGGCCGGCGTTGTGGTGTTCCTGGCCTCCAGAGCGGGGAGCTACGTCACCGGCGAAACGATTGTGATCGACGGCGGCCGCGTTCACGGCGAACCGGCCTGGCGGGAAAAGAAATAGGTGTTTGGGAGACGCAACACTTAATTAACGCTATTATAAAACCTTTGAAATAATCCAGTCTCGAATTCAGTGTTGTGCCCCCTCCTCTTACAGCTTCAGCGCCTTTTGGAGCATTTCCTTGTGCGATTGAACGAACGGGCCGTCTTCGCGCCAGGCGTGGCAGGTGTTGATCAGGAATTTCAGAATAAGCTTTGCCTGTTGGGGATCAAAATCGTACGGCTTTCTCGACCGATGCGCGGCAAATCCCTGGACGGCCGCCGGGGCCATGGCCAGCAGCAGCTCCAGCAGATGGGTGCAGCCTTTTGTTCCCCCGACCAGTTTTTTGACTTTGGAGGTGAAGCCTCTGGTAATGGTCAGGCCCCTGATGGGAGCGAGACTGTCGATCGTTTCCCGGCAGACGCTCCGCGGAACCGAGATCAGATCGACGTCGATGTCCTCAATCAAAAAAGTGGAGCAGTTGACCAGCAGACGGATGCCCATGTGGTGAATTACGCCGGCCGGAAACGTTTCGCCCGTAACCGCAAATGTGTTCTGATGTCGGTCATCTTTCAGAAAACCTTCCACGATGATTCTGTTTTCGTCGCATTCGTAGGTTGATATTTCAATGTTCCGCGTGTGCAGTTTTTTCCCTTGCGATTTCCAGGCAGCATCCATTTTCCTCGCCCCCGTTGTATTTGAAACCTGTATAATGTCTCTTAGTCATTGCGAACGAAGTGAAGCAATCTCATGAGTATTTGAAGAGATCGCCACGTCGCTTCGCTCCTCGCGATGACAAAATAACAATGATGCAAAGTTCTCGATGTATTTGTCCGCGACAGACTACAGCCGCTTGAGCCATGCATAAGGCCTGCGGCGTTTCAGATAATATTTGTCCTGTTCATGAGCGTAGGCCTCTTTTTCAAAGGCGATATTCCGGTAGGCGTTTCCTTTCCCGAATAGCCGCACCAGCCATTCCACTGCATACCACAGATAAAACAAGATGAAGAGCATTTCCTTCATTTGCGCCGAGTGAATGGCCTCATGGTTGATGGTTTTCTGCAGGAGGCCTCCGCTTTTCGGCGCAAACACGATTCCGAACAGGTTGATGGCCGCCAGCTTGCGGCCCGGCATCAGGTCGGTGCGAACAATTTTCATGATTCTGCGATCACCCGATTGCTCAACGTTCCGATTTTTTCGATTTCAATGCGGATATCATCGCCGGGCTGGAGAAAAAGCGGCGGCCGGCGGGTGAAGCCAACGCCTTCCGGCGTTCCGGTCAGAATCACGGTGCCCGGATGGAGCGTCATGGAACGGCTCAGGCGGCTGACGATTGTCCGGACGTCAAAAATCATCTCCGATGTACGGGATTTCTGAACGGTCTTTCCGTTCAACACGGCCCGGATGGCCAGATCATCCGGATTGTCGATTTCATCCTTTGTGACGATCCACGGCCCCAGTGGACAGAAGGTGTCAAAGCTTTTTCCCCGCGCCCACTGGTCTTTCTGCCTTTCAAACTGCCAGTCGCGCGCGCTGACGTCGTTGGCGCAGGTGTAGCCGAAAATATAGTCCGGCGCTTCCTCGGGCGTGATGTTTTTTGCCGTTTTCCCGATGACCACGGCCAGCTCCGCTTCATAGTCCACCTGGTCGGGCCCGGCGGCGGGGAGCTCAATGGGGTGGCCGGGACCGATGACGCTGCTGGTGGCTTTGAGAAACAGGATCGGCTCCGAAGGGGCGGACAGGGCGGTTTCCTCGCCGTGCTTTCGGTAATTGATGCCCAGTGCCAGAATATTGACGGGCGCGACGGGCGCCAGCAGCCGTTCAATTTGCTCCTCACGGTCGCCGACGCTGCGCGGATTCCAGGGATCTCCTTCAATGGGGTTGGCCACCTCCGGTCGGCGCGGGTCGTAAACACCGTATAGAGGGCCTTTTCTTTTGGAAACAAATCGGACAATTTTCATCTCAAAACATCTCCTTTTCCAGAATGCTGTCGAATTGGAAAAATACCTTGCGGTCGATCAGGATGCCGTCGTGTGTGCAGTCAAACCCATAAACACGGACGGCGCAGGAAACCGCCCGGATGTCCAGCGCCGTCTTTCCCGCCAGTTTGTCGTTCTTTCCGTAAAAAAGATAATAATGGGTTGTGGAAGGCAGTTTGGTGTCCATCGTGGCGGAAATAAAATCGCTTTGCGTTCCCAGATCCAGCCAGACCGGTATGCTTTTATGCGGCAGCATTTGGGAGGCGTCGGCCAGACCGAATCCGCTCCAGGGCGTGGCGAGGGATACAAAAAGCCGGACGAACGTGTTTTGTCCCTCCGATCGGCGCCGATCCAGGAAGGCTTTCGTGGTCAGGCCGCCGACGCTGTGCGCGACGAGGGCCATTTTCCGGAAACCGAATTTTTCGTGAAGCTCACGCAATTCTTCATCGAGCAGGGCCGAGGCAAGATTCAGGCGGATTCCCGACGGATAGTAGAAGAACCAGGGCTGGTATTTGCTGCGGTCCAGACGCATATAAAAATATATCCAGTTGTGCGGACTGCCCTCTGTGCCGTGCACGAAAAGGAGAGGGATTTTCCGGGGATCGTAGGCCTGCGTCAGATAGATATGCGCGCCGAACATTTTCATGAAGGACGATGGATTCCAGTAGCCAATCTGCGCGTTTTCCAAAGAAAAATATTCATGATAAATTTTCAGAACATCTCCGTTGCCGGTTGCCTGCCGGATGATGGGCTCCCCGATTTTCCGGCGCCATCCCCGGGGCAGCTGCACCGGCTGTTCATCGGTTGCGATGGTCCGGATCTCCACGCCGGAAATCAGCTCTCCTTCCCGAACCGCAATGTCTAGGGTCTGGCTTCCCGATCCGCTCATGCCGGATGCTTCATCCTCTTCGTACGTTCCATTGTGATTGTAGTCCGTAACGGCAAAAAGCCGGTAGCGCCCCTCGGGCAGGTACAGCATGAAAGTATCCTGATTCAAACCGGTGGCCGTGTATTCGGCGCATTCATTTTTTTTGTCCGCGGGGCTGCAGGCCAGGATGAGCGTGGAGTTCCCCCGCCATCCGGGCCCGGTGAGGCGCCCTTTGATGACCGCGGAATTGTAAGCGGGCGGTCCTTTCTCTCCCTTCAAGGAAAGGAGAGAGGGAACGGCGTCATCCTGGGACGGGATGCTCAAATACCGGCAGCCCGTCAGGACGGCGGTCATCATGATCAGCGCCGCGGCAAGCCTCCACCGGAAATCGTGCAAGCGTCTTTTCATGGCTTCCCCATCTTTCTTTCCAGATACTCGACAACGTTGCCGAGTCTTTTTTCCCTAGCTAGATCGAGCGCTGTTTTTCCCTCTTTGTTCTTCGCCTTCAGATCTGCGCCCCGCTCCGCCAGCAGGATAATCGTTCTTTTCGATCCTGATTCGACGGCGAGCATCAACGGGGTATCGCCTTGCCTGTCGGGGCGGTTCAGGTCGGCTCTCCGCCGGATGAGGGCGGCTGCGATGTCCGGCAGATCCTCTGCGGCGGCCAGGTGCAGCGCCGTCTGGCCCTCCTGATTGGCGGTCTGGAGGTTTCCGGTTTGATCCAAAAGCAGCCTGGCGACTGAAACGCGGCCGTTTCGGATGCTTTTCATCAACGGATTTTCGCCCGCTTCATCTCTGGCGGCGGTGTCCGCGCCTTCGGCGAGCAAAAGCAGGACGTTGTCGTGGTCGCCCTTTTTCGCTGCCAGATGAAGCGGAGTTCTGCCTCTGCCGTCTTTCAGGTTCACATTGGCGTGGCGCCGGATCAGCATCGCGGCGATGTCGGAGCAACGGTAGTCGAGCGCCAGGTGCAGCGCCGTTTCCCCGAATCCGTTTTGCAAATCGAGGCCCTTTCCCGTTGCCAGCAAGGGCGGAATGCAGTCCCAGCTCTTGTTGTAAATGGCCCACATCAACGCCGTGTAACCGTGTCGGTCCTGCGCCTCCGGATCCGCGCCAAACGCCAGCAGCAGTTCCACAATGTCCGGATGCCGCTCATTTGCCGCAATCATCAGAGGCGTCAGCCCGTCCGCATCCTGCCGATTGATTTGCGATTTCCGGAGAAGAAAGTATTCGGCAAGGCCGACGTGGCCGTTTTGAACGGCGTACATCAGACCAGTCCAGGCGTAATCGTCCGTCTGGTTGACGTCGATTTGCTTTTCCTCCACCAGGCGCATGACCAGGACGATGTCCCCTTTTCGGGAGGCTTCGAAAAAAGAGGTCTGTGGATCGGCAAGGGCCGCGGTTACCTTCTCATCTTTTTTTTGCAGAGGCGGCGGCATGCAGGCGGCAATCGAGGCGATGAAAAACAGCATGATCAGCGTTACGATGGCGTTGCGCATGAACCCAAACTCCCCAAATTGACGGTGTTCATGAATGGATCCGATCAACTTCTATCATGACGGATGAACGAATTCAACCTTCGGCTGGGGCAGAACAGGCCTTGTCATGGCAGGGTGTTTTCCTGTATAAGAACATTGCAGGTCCTGCGCCTTGGAGGTGTGGAAGAAGGCGCCGCTGTAAATCCATGCCGGAAAGGAAGCTTCATGACGGACATTCTGGATTACATCAGCACCTGGTCGGCGATCAAGTGGGTCGTTCTGGTTCTGATAGCGGGATTTATCGGCCAGTTTGGCCGGATGATGGCGGAAGCCATAGCGAACAGGATCCGCCTTCGCCGCGCGAAAAAGAATCCGACAGCGGCCGGCCGTCAGGAAACGGAAGAGACAAAAACCCTGAATGCAGGCGCTGTCCGGGAAAGCGGGCTTTCCGGCTCCGTGCAGGAAACGCCGGGTTTGCCGGCCGGAGCCCCTGCGTCGGATTTTCCTTCCCGGCCTTGGCCGTCCCCCATCGCGCCGGACAAAAAAGCGCTGAAGACGATGGCCAAGGCCCGCAAGAAAGAAGCGAAGAGAGAGGGAAAGGAATAAACGACGTGGCGCCAGTCTTCAGGCCGTTCAAAATGTGCATTCAAAGCCAACCGCTACGGGCTATCCGCATGGAGAACTTTTCATTATTACACTTTTGTCATCGCGAGGAGCGAAGCGACGTGGCGATCTCTTCAAACATCCAATGCTGATGAGATTGCTTCACTTCGTTCGCAATGACTAAGAGACATCATGCAAAGGCTTCGCATTCTCCGGTTGCTCTTAGGCGTATTTTTGCTTTCTGCTGCCTTCATAGAGATCATATTCCAGCAGCCGGCACTCGATTTCCCCGTTGTAGAAGGTCATCCGGCGCTTCGTGCGCAGTCCCACTTTCTTGATCATTTCCAGATTTCCGGTGAAGAGGTATCCGTGGTAGCCGCGGCCGATGCCTTTCAGCCAATCGCCGCAGCCTTCATAGAGCGCTTCCAGTCGTTGAAGGGCGCTGGGACTGCTGCGCTTATGAGCGAGATCGGCAGCTTTGCGGACGATGACTTTTTGCCCCGGCGCGATTTCCTTTTTTGGCGCGGATTGCGCCGTTTTGATCTTTAGAGGCTCCAGCCGTTCGCCGTAGGGCGGATTGATGATGATGACGCCCTTTCCTCCCGGGGTGGGCGTTTTTTCGAAGGGGCAGACCTTGAATTCAATCAGGCGGTCAACGCCGGCCGTCTGTGCGTTGCGGCGCGCGGCCTCCACCGCTTGCGGATCGATATCCGAAGCGATAACGGTTGAGGGCAGCGCTTTTAAAGAATCATTGCGGGCTTTCCTGCGCAGCTCCTGCCAGGAGTCATGGGGGAAATCCCTGATATGCATGAAGCCGTAATTGCCGCGGCCCAGGCCCGGCGCGCGGTGAAGCGCCATCAGGGCCGCCTCGATCGCGAGGGTGCCGCTGCCGCACATCGGGTTGACGAGCGGCGTCCGGCCCTGCCATCCCGTGGCTTTGATGAGGGCGGCCGCCAGCGTTTCCTGCATCGGCGCCGCCAGCGGAATCTTGCGGTAGCCGCGCAGCGAAAGCCTTTCCCCGGACGTGTCGATATACGCCATGGCCTGGTCGTTGCGCCAGTAAACATGAATGACCGCCCGGTTTCTTTCCGGCCCGGAATCCGGCCGGACGCCTGTCTTATCGCGGATGCGATCGACGATGGCGTCCTTGGCCCTGAGGTTGGCAAAGCGTGTGTCGGTGATCTCCGGGTGATCGACCACGGAGGTGACCGAGAGGTAAGCACTGGGACCGGAATCGTGCAGAAACGTTTCCCAGGGAATGGCGTTCAGACGCTCGTAAAAAGCGCCAGCGGAGATGGCCTTGAAGATTTGCAGTTGATACAGGACGTGCTGGGCCGTGCGCAGATGCAGGTTCAACACCATCGTGTCCGACAGGGTTCCCTCGGTGGAAACGGCCGTGTCGATTTCCTGGAGGATGGGGAACCCCAGCTCCTCGATTTCCGCCTTCAGATAGGGAACGACCCCTTTCGGGCACGTGATCAATATCCTGTTTTTCTTCTGCCAGATGGACATGGGCAGGCTTTAACACAGGCCATGGGGCTTGGCAATCTTTAAAAAAATTCAGATTTTTTAAAACCTGCGGGGATGGGTTGGCTCAGGCGGCATCCGGCAGGGGCGATGGCCGGATGAACGGCGGCAGGGGGCACTGCAGCGCCAGCGCGACAACGCGCAGGAGTTCACCCTCCTCGAACGTGACGGTTTGATCCGCGAAGGCACAGTGCGCGCAGGCATCGACGACGGATTCCTTGATTTTGAAGGAAGCATCGGTCAGCGACTGGAGCGCCCGGTTCACGGTTTCGTAGGAGGTGTTTTCCTGAAACGAAAAGACAGGTTTCCGGGCGGCCAGCTCCGGGATCCTTGCCACGCCTGCGTCAAATGCCTTTTGCGCTTTATCTTTGTCTTGCGCGTGCCCGGCTGAGGCCAGAGCGGAAAGAAGGGTCACAATGTCCAGCCCCACCTGGGAGAAGGAAAATTTCCGGATGGCGCGAAACAAATCTTCGGACGGATTTAAATGCTTTTCCAGAATCCATTGAACGGACAGCTCCAGCAGGCTCCGTTTGCCGTCGGCATGGATCAGGGAATGCAGCATCAGCAGAAAATTTCGTTTTTCCATCCCGGTCATGAGCGACAGAGACGGCATGGCCAGCTCCAGAAGGGGCAGTTTCAGACGGTCGGATAATTCGGCGAGCCGCGAAGCCAGAGGGAAAACCAGATCGGGATTTGCCTGCAGGACCATCACCCGATTCAGTGCCGCGGCCTGCTGTTCGCGGCGCGAAGGATCCTTGCCGACGAGGAGGGCGAAGACAATGGAAGCGGCGCCCCGCGGCGTTGCGGCGATTTCGCGGATGTCCTGCGGCAGGGCGGTCACAATGGCCCGGCTTTCTTCGAGATGGCCGGGCAAAGGATTGCCGATCCAAGAGGTAACGTCCGTTGCGAGCGCCGACGCGCCGGCAACGGCAGGCCGGCGATACCGGTCGGTTCCCCCGAACGGTTCCGTGAACATGGGTTTGGGTTCGCGCGCCGCTTCGGTCATTTTCGGAAATATGCCGTCAAAGGACGGATCCAGCAGACGGATCCGGGTGACAAGCGGCGGATGTGTGTCCAGAAAGGAAAACCAGCTTGCGGGGTGGCTTTCGCTGAAAAACAGATGACTGGCCTGTCGGGCCTCCGGCGAGGAGATGCGGGAACCGAAGGCGGAAGCACCGATCTTCTTGAGCGCACCCGCGAGCCCCGAAGGGTTGCGCGTGAACTGCACGGCGGAGGCGTCCGCCAGAAACTCCTGCTGACGGGCGATCGCGCACTGCATCAGGCGGCCGAGAAGCGAGCCGGTGTGGCCGATGATGACCAGGAAGATTCCCGCGGCCATGGCCGGGAGCCCCGCGCGCAATGATACCCTTCCGCCGGAAAGAAATTTTTGTCCGGCAATGCCCAGGAAAAGAATGCCGAAAAGGATGCCGATCAACTGGACGTTGAGGCGCATGTCGCCGTTGAGAATATGGCTGAACTCATGGGCCACGACGCCCTGCAGTTCGTCGCGGTTGAGTTTGGCGAGCGCTCCCCGCGTGACGGTCACCGCCGCGTCGCTCAATTCCAGTCCGGCGGCAAAGGCGTTGATGTTGTTTTCGGAATCCAGAACAAAGACCTGCGGAACGGGAATGCCCGAGGCAATGGCCATTTCCTCCACAACGTTGATCAGCCGCCGTTCGCTCGGATCGGTCGCGCCGGGGGGGATGCGCCGGGCGCCCAGCATTTCCGCCACGGCGGCGCCGCCTTTTTTCAGGGTGTGCATTTTGTAGATGCTGGCGGACAGGATGACGATGACGATGGCCATGGACATGAAGATGAAAAATGCGGGGTCGAAAAACGTGAAGGTGGAAAGCTTCTGCTGGTAGCTGTAAGCTTCTCCGGTGTTGAAGGAGGTGTAGGCGTTTGTGCCGACATACAGGTACCAGGCCAGACGAATGGCCAGGGAGGTTACCAGCACAATCACGGCCACGGCGAAGGCAAACGCGATGAGCTGCCGCCGGCCGTTCCTGCGGGCCCGCGCCTGCCTGGCAAAGAAATTGGTCGAACGGTCGGTATTCATGCTTCCCGTCAGGTGAAGGACACTTTGGGCGCTGTGCGCTCTTCGGCTTTTTCCACGACTTCCAGGAGGGCGGCGGCCTTGAAATCAAAGGTGGACGCGATCACGTTCTGGGGGAATTTTTCCCGCTGAATGTTGTAGTCGGTGACGGCGTCGTTGAAAGCCTGGCGGGCGAAGCTGATCTTGTTTTCCGTGGAGGTCAGCTCCTCCATCAGATTGGCGATGGCTTGGTTGGCTTTCAAATCCGGGTAGGCTTCGACGACCGCCAGCAGTCTGGAAAGGGCTCCGGAAAGCGCTCCTTCCGCCTGGCTTAGGCCCGTCATGGCCGCGGCGCTGCCGGGAGACTGGGCGGCGGTGCGGCTTGCGTCCAGGGCGGAATTGCGCGCCTTTATGACGGCTTCGAGCGTGCCGCGTTCGTGCGCCAGGTAGCCTTTGGCGGCTTCCACCAGGTTGGGAATCAGATCATAGCGGCGCTTGAGCTGGATGTCGATCTGGGTGAAAGCGTTCCGGTATAGATTGCGCAGAGTGATCAGATGATTGTAAATCCCGACGCAATAAAAGGCGACGACGGCGAGGATGACGACCAGAAGGATCAATGGAATCATGTTGCTCTCCTTGCAATGGCGCCCGGACGGGCGCAGGGATAATGCTCCCGGATGATCGGACCATCACTTGCTTTTCCTGATCTCGCCGGTGATGACCAGATTGTCGCGATGAATCACTTCATCATAGTCTTTGTGCCCCAGCACGGAGTAAATCTGCGATGTCTTCAGGCCGAGGATGCGGCGGATGTCTCCGGCGCTGTAGTTGACCAGCCCCTTGGCCAGCAGGTTTCCTTCGCGGTCCACGCAGGCGACGGGATCGCCTTGATCGAATTCCCCTTCGACGGCGGTGATGCCCGAGGGCAGCAGGCTCCTGCCTTTTTCGAGCAGGGCTTTCTTGGCCCCGTCGTCGAGGATCAGGCGTCCGCGGGGGCGCAGCGTAAAAGCAATCCAGTACTTGCGGCTGGCCAGTCTCGCGGTCTGCGGCAGAAACAGCGTGCCGATTTCCCTGCCCGCCATGATGTCGGACAGCACTTTCTTTTTTTTGCCCGGCGCGATGATGCAGGGAATGCCGATGGAGGTGACTTTCTTGGCGGCGGCGATTTTGCTTTTCATGCCGCCCGTGCCGACGGCGGAGGTTTCCTCCGTGGCGGCTGCTTCGATGGCGTCGGTGAATTCGCACACCAGGGGAATCAGCTTCGCTTTTCTGGATTGGGCGGGATTGCAGTCGAAAAGCCCGTCGGTCGCCGTCAGATTGACGAACAGGTCAGCCTCGACGATATTGGCAATCATGGCGGCAAGGTTGTCGTTGTCGCCGAATTTGATTTCATCGAAGGAGACGGTGTCGTTTTCGTTGATGATCGGCGTGACGTGCCATTCCATCAGCGTGGAAAGCGTGTTGCGGATGTTGAGATAGCGCTGCCGGTCGGTCAGATCCGACATGGTGAGCAGAATCTGCGCGACGTAGAGGTTGTTTTTCTCAAACGCCTTGGAATAGATGCGCATGAGCCGGCCCTGGCCGACCGCCGCCGCCGCCTGTTTTTCCGGCATGCTTTTGAGTTTGCCCGAGATGTTCAGGCGGTGCTTGCCCGAGGCGATGGCCCCGGACGTGACCAGGACGATGGAAAATCCCCGGCGCGTCAGGTCGCACATTTCCTGGACGAGGGATTCGATGATTTTCAAATCCAGCCCGTCCGTTCCGGTGAGCACCGCAGAGCCGACCTTGATGAGAATTTTCTTGACGGATGCGAGCGTTTCCAGACGGATATGATTCATGGCTCAAGGTTTTTCGTGTTGTCTAAGAGGGTTACGATCTTTCCTAAAATATCCTGCAATCCTTCTCCGGTCGCGGCGGAAAACGGATGCAGTATTATCCCTTTTTTCGAAAATTGCGCAACGGTTTTTTTGACCTTTTCCCGTACGGCGGGCAGGTCGATTTTGTTGAGGCAGACGAGTTGCTCTTTGTCCAAAAGCTGTGGATTGTAGTTTTTCAACTCCCGGTTGATGGCGGTAAAGTTTTTCCAGGCGCCGGTGTGCGTTTCTTCAGAGATGTCGATCAGATGAACGAGCACACGGGTGCGCTCCACATGGCGCAGAAACTGGATGCCCATGCCGAGGCCCTCCGAAGCCCCGGCGATCAGACCCGGGATGTCGGCGACGACAAAAGCCGGGCTGTCCTTGTGCTTCACCACTCCCAGATGCGGTGTAAGCGTGGTGAAGGGATAGTCGGCGATTTTGGGCCGGGCGGCCGATACACGGGAAATGAAGGTGGATTTGCCCGCATTGGGGAATCCTACCAGCCCGACGTCCGCCAGCAGCTTCAGTTCCAGGAGCAGCGTGCGCTCCTCTCCTTCCATGCCTTCCTGGGCGAACCGCGGCGTTTGGTGGGTGGAGGTCTTGAAATGGGCGTTGCCCTTGCCTCCGATGCCGCCGCGGGCCGCGACGAAGGTCTGTCCCGCCGCGGCCAGATCCGCAAGAACCTCGCCGGTTTCAAAATCCTTCACCAGCGTTCCGGGCGGTACGACAACTTCAAGATTCTCCGCGCTGCGGCCGGTGCGGTTGTTGCCCGAGCCGTGCCCGCCGTTTTTAGCGATTTGATGCTGACGATATTTCAAATCCAGCAGGGTGTGGTGCGTTTGGGCCGCCCGGAAGATGACGTCGCCGCCCTTGCCGCCGTCGCCGCCGTCCGGACCGCCTTTGGGGACGAACTTCTCCCTCCGGAAACTCACGCAGCCCGCGCCGCCGTGTCCGCCCCGGACGAATATCTTGGCTTCGTCAACAAATTTCACTTGTTTCTTTCCTCTTTTGAAGAAGGGAACGGTCTTGCCGCCCAGAGCCGTGGTCGCGACCTTTTCCTCAAAGAAAAAAGGCGCTTAATGTCTCAAGCGCCTTTTGAACACGAGTTGGAATGACCGGTTTACGCCGCCGCATAGACGCTGACCTTTTTGCGGGTCTTGTCCAGCCTTTCATATTTGACCACGCCGTTGATGAGAGAATACAACGTGAAATCCTTGCCGATGCCGACGTTGTTGCCGGGGTGAATTTTTGTTCCGACCTGCCGCACGATAATGGAACCCGCGTGGATATTCTGGCCGCCGTACACTTTGACGCCGCGCCGCTGCGAATTGGAGTCTCTACCGTTGCGGGAGCTTCCCTGACCTTTTTTATGTGCCATGATATCCTCCGCTTATATCGAAATCTTCTTGATTTTCATGCTGGTTAATTCCTGCCGATGGCCGGTTTTTTTGCGAAATCCCTTGCGCTTTTTGTATTTGCCGATGATCAGCTTCGGGGCTTTAGTCTGGGCGACCACTTCGCCGATGACTTTGGCGCCCTCAACGAAAGGCTTGCCGATTTTCACATCGGCCTCGTCCGATACCATCAAAACTTCATTAAAAACAATTTCGGCCCCTTTTTCACCGGGCAGTTTTTCAACCGATAATACATCGCCCTCGCTGACTTTGTGCTGTTTGGCTCCTGTTTTTATGATTGCGTACATAACCTTATCCTTCGTTAGCGTTAAGGTTGAAACTTATAGACAAAATGCTCCTTTTTGTCAATAGAATTCAGCCACCCTGATGATATTTTATAAAGCAAGCCACCGGCAAGTCTAAAATATTGATATCAAGAAGAAATTCGCTTGCATTCCACCGCGGCGAAAATGTAGGATAGCTCATCAATAGCATGAAAGAATTCCGGGGTGGATCCGTGAAAAGACGTTTCCCTTGTCTTGCTTTTATTATTTTTTTTCTGGTCTGTCCGCCGCTCCCGGCAATGGCCGGCGAGAATCCGAGATCGTTTGTCGAGGGATTGCTGGTTGCCGAGGGGCTTGAACCAACCAGAGCAAGCAGCCTTCTGCAGGACACCCGCATATCCATCTGCCCGGATATCGTTCTGAAAAACCTATTCTTTTCCGAACCCAAAGGTTCCGTGCAGAAGCCTGACGTGATGGATATTGATCCCCGTCAGATTGAACGGGGCAGGGATTTTATGAAAGAAAACGCAGCTGTTTTGTCCGCCGTGGAACAGCGCTTCGGCGCGTCGCCGAGGATCATCACCGCGATTCTCATCATCGAGTCACGGCTGGGGACCTATCCCATGCCGTATAATGTGGTCAACGCTTACGCCAACCTGGCCTTTGTGCTGGATCCGGCCTACTGGAAAGAAATCCAGAACCGCTATGCGGACGCCTATCCGCAGATTCGGGATGACGCGACGTCCGCCCGGGCGAAAAGAAAAGCGAAGTGGGCGGTGCGGGAGCTTTATCATCTGTCCCGGATCGCCGATCACCTGGAGATCGATCCGTTGAGCATTTCCGGGTCTTTTGCCGGCGCGATGGGCCCGGCGCAGTTTATTCCCTCGTCTTTCTGGATTTTCGGAATGGACGGCGACGGAGACGGCCTGGCTGATCCCTCGAACATGACGGATGCCAAATTCAGCATGGGGCATTATCTCAGAAAATTCGGCTGGAAAGAGGAAACTTCCGTTGAACAAAAACGCAGGGCGATCTGGCACTACAATCGCAGCCGCGTGTATGTAAATACGGTGATGATGCTCTACGAACAACTGGGACACTGAAAGACGCCCCGGTTGCCTGTTCCTACCACGGATCGACAAAAGAATGACAGGCATCCGCCGGTTGCCGGGCAGCCGCGGATTTGATCCCCCGCATGATCCACTGGCGGGTGTCCGCCGGATCGATGACGGCGTCAATTTCGAGGTGCGCGGCCATGTTGATGGCTTTGCCGATTTCGTAGAGCTGGGCCACGAGTGATTCGTAGAATTCTTCACGCTTCTGCGGATCCTCAATGGCCGCCAGTTCTTTTTTGAAACCGGCTTTAACGGCGCCTTCCAGGCCCATTCCGCCGAATTCCCCCGTCGGCCAGGACACGCTGAAGAAAGATTCATGGAATCCGCCTTTGGCCATCGCCATGACGCCGAGGCCGTAGCCCCGGCGCAGGATCACCGTAAAGTAAGGAACGGTGACATGCGAGCCGACGACGAACATCCGGCAGACATGGCGGACCTGCGCCCGTTTTTCAATTTCGGGGCCGACCATGAAGCCCGGCGTGTCGCACAGCGACAGAATCGGCAGTCCGTGCGCGTTGCACAGCATCATGAGGCGCGCGGCCTTGTCCGCGCCTTCGGCTTCAATGGCGCCGGCCATGTGCATGGAATTATTGGCGATTACGCCGAACGGACGCCCTTCGATACGAAGCAGCCCCGTAACCATGCCCGGGCCGAACCGGGGGCGCAGTTCGACGAAGGAATCCGTATCCGCGATGGCTTTGATGACGTTGCGCACATTGTAGGCGCGCTTGCGGCTTTCCGGAATCAGCTCGCGAAGTTTGAGCGGATCGCCCGCCGTCCACGAGGGGAGAGTGCCCTGAAAAAAGGAAATATATTTTTTGGCCATGGCGACGGCTTCGATGTCGTCGGCGACTTCAATATCCACCACGCCGTTCTGCGTCTGAACGTCCATCGGCCCGATATCCTCGGGTTTGAAAACCCCCAGGCCGCCGCCTTCGATCATCACCGGACCGCCCATGCCGATGTTGGAATTTTTCGCGGCGATAATGACGTCACAGCAGCCCAGAAGCGCGGCGTTTCCCGCGAAGCAGGGGCCGGAAACAATGCCGACGACCGGAACATGCCCGCTGAGTCTGGCGAAAGAACCGAACGTGCCCAGATCCAGTCCCGCGACCATCACGCTCATCGCGTCCACGTCGCCGGGTCTTCCTCCTCCGCCTTCGCCGAAAAAGATCAGCGGCAGCTTCTGCTCGTGGGCCAGTTTCAGCATGCGGTCCATTTTCTTGTGGTTGAAATATCCCTGCGTGCCGGCCAGCACAGTGTAGTCGTAAGCCATGATCATGCAGCGGGCTTTGTCTTCGGGATAAAGTTCGCCGTTTACCGTGGCGATTCCGGCGATCAAACCGTCGGCCGGCGTTTTGGCGATCAGGTCGTCAACGGAACGGCGTCCCCGCTGCGCGGCAATGGCCAGCGCTCCGTATTCAACGAAACTTTCCGGATCGCAGAAGGCCTCGATGTTGGAGCGGGCGGTGCGCTGATTCTTCTTTTTTCTTTTCTCCACTGCGTCGGGGCGGTTTTTATCCAGTCCGAAGGAATGTCTGCGGATCGCTTCGGCCAGGTCGGGACGAAGGGATCCGCCGTCCGCTTTTTGTTGCCCGGAGGGATCATTGATGACGTTTTTGTCTTTATTTGTATCCATCTTCTTTCAACTCCCTGTGTTTATTGAGATGCATGATCGTGTTCATTTCAGGCGGGCGACGCCCGCGAAAAAGCGTCTGCCGGTCTGCGAGGATGCCATATTCATTGATTTTTTATTTCCACTTTTTTATGAGAATTCCGCCCGGGGCGGAACCGGAAGATAGCGTTCGGCGCTTTGCCCCGGGTGGAAGGAAACGTGTCGTTAGGTTTTCGCCGGTTCTTCCTTCAGTGCCCGGCGCAAGATTTTTCCGGTGCCTAAAAGAGGCAGAGATGTCCGAAACTCGATTTTGGCGGGCACTTTGTATGCGGACATGTTCTGCTTGGCCCAGATTTTGATTTCTTCTTCCGTGGCCGTCTTGCCCGGCTGCATCACGATGAAGGCTTTTACGACTTCCATCTTCTGCGGATCGGGGATGCCGATGACGGCCGACTGGGCGACCCCCGGGTATTTGTTGAGCATGAATTCGACCTCTTCGGGATAAACGGAGAAGCCGGAAACTTTGATCATCTCCTTCGCGCGTCCGATCAGATATAGAAATCCGTCTTCGTCGAACTTTCCCACATCGCCGGTATAAACCCACCCGTCAACGAGCGTGTTTTTTGTCTCTTCCGGTTTTTTCCAGTAGCCTTTGAAAACGCCGGGATTTTTCAAAACGATTTCTCCGGATTCTCCCAGAGGCATTTCCTTCGACCGGTCATTGACGTCCACGATTTTAAAGTCGGCTTCGAAGCCGGGAATGCCCATGGTGCCGTACTTTACCTTGTCGCGAGGGACATACGTGTCGGCGGTGTGGGTTTCGCTCAATCCGTATGCTCCTTCCAGTAGCGTGCCTCCGCCCGTGAAGGTTGCCCACTGACGGGATATTTCTTCCGTCAGCGTAATGCCGAAAGAGGAGGTGAGGCAGAGTTTCATGCTGGAAAGGTCGTAGTTTTTAACGTCCGGATGCATCATGATGCCGACATTCATCGGCACGGCGCTGTACCAGAAATTGGCCTTGTAGCGCTGGATGGCTTCCATCGTGGCCTTGACATCGAACTGCGTGAAGAGGACCTGCGTGGCGCCGGCGTAAATGCAACTGTTCATGCCGGCGACCATGCCGGCAATGTGGAAAATAGGCATGGAAACAAGGCTGACGGCATTCTTATTGATTCCGGTGATTGTGCAGACCGCCGCTGTTTTGAATAGCGCGGCGTAAAAGCTGAGCATCGATCCTTTGGGCAGACCGGTTGTGCCGCCTGTATACTGGAAGAGGCCGATGTCAGTGTCCAGATCGATAGCGACGCGGGGGGGTGTTTTGTCGCCTTTGGTGACAATTTCCATGAAATCATCCGTTCCCGGAATATTTTGCCGGGGGATTTTCATCGTGTCGGTAATTGGCAGGGTGGGTTGCGCCGGCAGATAGTCGTTGAGATTAGTGATCACTACTTTTTTCACTTTGGTGTTCGCGAGCACTTTCCCGGCGATCGGCATGAGGATGTCCCAGGTTACGAGCACTTCTGTTTCCGCGTCATTGAGTTCATAGGTCAGTTCCATTTCCTTGAAGAGGGGAGAGCAGGGGCAGACAATGGCGCCCAGTTTCTGTGTGCCGAAATGCGCGATGACGTACTGGGGGCAATTGGCCATGAAAATGGCGACCCGGTCGCCCTTTTTGACGCCGGTTTGCCGGAGATAATTGGCAAACCGGTCTGACGCTTCATCGAGTTCGCGATAGCTGATTTCCCGTCCGTAAAAAATGATGGCGGTTTTATTTGGGATTTCTCCAGCCCGGATTCTCAAGTATTCGTGGATAGGTTTTTTGCCGTGTTCAAAGGTTAACGTTGTGGGAATGTCTTGCTGCCAGCTTTTCATCCAAATGCGTTCCATACAAAAACCTCCCAAATTTTTATTTATCTTATGATCATTGACAAATGGGGATACTTGCCAATATAGTAAGCGGGAATTGCTTCTGTAGCGAGCGTTAGATAGAATACATCAAGCCTAAAGTCAAGGATAAAAAAATGGCTGTAAAAAACGGAAAGACAGCAAACAACCATCTGGAAGCGGAATCCCGCCGGCGAATCCTCGACGCCGCGCTCGTATTGTTTGCCCAAAAGGGATACGCCGCCACCACGGTGCGGGAAATCGTGGATGCGGCGGGAATCACCGCGCCTTCCCTGTATTATTATTTTGGAAGCAAGGAGGGGCTTTATCTGGATCTGGTGCAAACGCACGGAGCACAAATTGATCTGGCTTTGCAATCTTACGCGCATACATCCGCAAGCGCGAAAATGCGGGTGAAAGATCTTGTGGACAAGATTTTTCTTCAGGTGATTAATGACAAGGATTTTTTCCGGTTGATGTTCAGCATGTACTATGGGCCGTCTCAAGGCGCGCCTTACTATGATTTTATTTCTTATCATGTCAAAATTCATGCGGCGATAAAAAAGGTCATCGAAGAAGGCATTGCCTCAAGGGAATTTCAATCGGGCAATCCGGGATACATCACCTGGGTGATCCGCGGCGTGGTTCAGCTGGCGATGGAGGAGCAAATCAAGGATGACAGGGAAAAAATCGACAGGCCCCGCCTGCAAAGGATTCTGGATATCATCCTGGACCGTCTGGAACGGCCGCCTTCCCCTTAAAAAAACTTGATGGCCGGCAGAGGGACCATGGCCATCCTGCATCGATTGAAGGATCAGTAAAGATCATTCCGAGGGGGGAATATTTATGGAACTGATGATCAAAGATAAAATCGCTGTTGTGACGGGCGGCGGAAGCGGAATCGGCGAGGCCATCGCTTTGCGTCTGGCTTCCGAAGGCGCGAAAGTGGTTGTGGCGGATCTGGATCCGGAGGCGGCAAAAAAAGTTGCCGGAACCATTCAGACGCAGGGAGGGGATGCCGTTTTTGTTGTCTGCGATGCCACGAATCCGGGAGCGGTCGACGCGCTCATGGAGAAAACCGTTCGGACTTACGGCGCCGTTGATATACTGGTTAACAACGTGGGCGGGGGCACGGGCATCAACCTGGTGGTGAAAACGCTCCTTGAGGACTGGGACAAAACCATCGAGTTGAATTTAAGAAGCGCTTATCTTTGTTGTTGCGCAGCGGCTAAGATCATGATTCCAAGGAAACAGGGACGCATCATCAATATGTCCTCCATTTCGGGAAAACAGGGAGAACCGCTTCTGGGTGCATACTGTGCCGCCAAATCCGGAGTCATCGGATTTACACAAACCCTGGCCCGGGAGCTGGCGCGCTACGATATCACGGTCAACGCCGTCTGCCCCGGCTATGTTTTCACGCCGGGCTGGGAGAAACTGGCGCAGGCCCTCAAGGATTCGCAGCCGGCCCTGGCGGACAAAAGCCTGCTGGAAATCTTTGAGGCGCGCGTCCGATCCGTAACCCCCCTGCGCCGTCCTCAGGAAGCCTCTGAAATCGCAGGGCTGGTGGCCTATCTGGTGTCTTATGAAGCCCGCAGCATTACCGGTCAGGCGATCAGCATCGACGGCGGCATCGCGACGGGTTAGGGGATGCGTCCGTTCATTTGTTGCCGCCGGCACATGAAGAATTATTCCACCTGAAAAAACTGACCGGCAGATATTTTACGAATGGCGGTCATCTCATTTCTTTAATGATATTGGAATATTATTTAAAAAGAACTCGGTCATTTTACACGATGCTTCGAGCGCAATCGATTTATGGTATTGACAAGCTATTCGCAAATCATTAGACAATTTATCATACAGTAAAATCAGATAGGGAGAAGGGGAAGACGGACTCATCATTTTCCCGATGTCGTATGGTCAAGAAATTCGCCAACGAGGAGGAACTGAAATGAAGTATCTGAAGGGGTTAGTTTGTCTGTTTGTTGCAGTTTTTGTCATGTCCTGGACGGGAAGCAGCAGGGCTGATGAAATTGTTCTCGGGTACACAGGACCGCTTTCCGGACCGGCGGCGGAATACGGGCAGGACATTCTCTATGGCGTGGAGATGGCGGTCAATGAAATCAACGCAGCCGGCGGAATTTTTGTAAGCGGCAAGAAGTACACGTTCAAGCTGATAAAGCTCGACGACCGGGCGGATCCGACGCAGGCCGTCAATAATGCGCGCCGTTTTCAATCAGATAAAGCCATCGCCGTTTTTAACGGTGTGTTCAACACCACAGCGCCCATGATGAAAATCAATGAAGAAAAAGGAAGGGAATTCATCATGATGGCCTATACCAGCACGCCCAAGATCGAAACGCTGGGCAATAAGTTAATGGTGGACACCACAGTAACCTTTACGACCTATGTCCAGGTCTTTGCGGAGTGGGCTTTCAAAAAAGGCTGGAAGAAATGCGCCATGGTCGTAACGCTGGGAGCCTACGGCGATGAATGGCGGCAAAGCTTCAGAGAATACTGGGAAAAAAGAGGTGGTGTCATTACTGCGGATAAACCTGCCAATTACTATACGGAAACCGATTTTTCCTCGCCGATAGCCGCCGCGCTGGCGACCAAGCCGGACGTTATGCTGATCGGCGGACCTTCCGCGACGACGGCCTTGGTGATTGAACAGGCCAGAGGCATGGGTTTCAAGGGTGGCTTCATCATGATTGATCAGGCCAAGCAGGATTACATCGCCAAAGTGCTCAAGAGCGTCAAAGTGATGGACAATCTGATCGGCACCGGCGGCGTGGTCAGTGTGGCGATGCCGGGCTCCGTCTTTGAGAAACGCTATACGGAGAAGTACAAAAGAATGGTAACCTGGGAATGCGCTTTGAACTACACCGGCGTTTACGCCCTGGCCAAAGCGATGACGGTTGCGGGCACGGTGTCCGACGCATACAGAATCCGTGCGTCGTTTGCCAAAGCGCTCGAGACACCCATGCTGGGTGACAAATACCCCAACGAGGTTTTCGGTATTGAACCTGCCGGACGTCTGCGAATTATGGCCTCCGTCGGTACCATTACAAACGGCAAGTTTGACAAGTCGGAGCTTTATGTGTGGTGGGGAGACCAGAGAGAATACGAGCGAGTCAAAAAACTGTCCACGGCAACCAGCAATCCCATTATCTGGCTGAAACGATAGGGTGAAAATTTTCCGGATCAAGGGGGGCAGGGAAACCTGCCTCTCCTCTTTTTTTGCACCCGGCGATCCAACTGAAAAAACCGACCGGCAGATATTATGAGAATGGCGGTTATCGTTTTTATTCAATAATATCCTATGCATACTGAAGAAAACCAGGGTCGTTTCGCGCGGTGATTCCCTTGCAAGCGATTTATGTCATTGACAAACGCTCTGCAACTCATTAAGAAAACATCCATACTTGTAAAGTCAAATAGGGGAGAAGGGGAAGACGGACTCATCATTTTCCCGATGTCGTATGGTCAAGAAATTCGCCAACGAGGAGGAACTGATAATGAAATATCTGAAGGGGTTAGTTTGTCTGTTTGCTGCAGTTTTTGTCATGTCCTGGACGGGAATCAGCAGGGCTGATGAAATTGTTCTCGGGTACACAGGACCGCTTTCCGGACCGGCGGCGGAATACGGGCAGGACATTTTAAACGGCGTTGACATGGCCGTGAAAGAGCTCAACGCGGGGGGAGGGATTAGCGTCAAAGGGAAAAAATATACGTTCAAACTGGAGCGGCTGGACGACCGGATCGATCCGACGCAAGCGGTGAACAACGCCCGCCGGTTTAAATCCAACGGCGCCATTGCCGTATTCAACGGCGTTTTCAATACGATTGCTCCGATCATGAAAATCAATGAAGAGAAGGGCGCCGAGTTCATCATGATGGCTTACACCAGCACACCGTTGGCTGAAAAGCTGGGGAACAATCTGCTGGTAATTGCCACGCCTGATTTTAACGACTATGTTCGTGTATTTGCCGACTGGGCATTGAAAAAAAATTGGAAAAAATGTGCAATGGTTGTCACGTTTGGTTCGTACGGAGATGAATGGAGAAGCGCATTTAAAGAGTATTGGACCAAGAAGGGCGGCGTGATTACGGCGGACAAGCCTGCCAATTATTATACGGAAACGGATTTTTCCTCGCCGATCACCGCCGCGATGGCGACCAAGCCGGACGTCATGCTGATCGGCGGACCTTCCGCCACGACGGCTCTGGTCATCGAACAGTCCAGAAACATGGGCTTCAAGGGCGGATTTATTATGATCGATCAGGCCAAGCAGGATAACATCGCCATGCTGCTCCGAAGCACTAAAATCATGGGCGACTTGATCGGAACAGCGGGAGTGTTGAGCATTCCTTTTGACGGCGCCAGAGCCTTCGATAAAAAATATACTTCCACCTACAAGCGCATGGTGACCTGGGAATGCGCCCTCAATTACGCAGGGATGCACGCCCTGGCCCGCGCGATCGCTACCGCTGGGACCGTTGACGATGTGTATAAAATTCGGGCTGCTTTTTCCAAGGCCCTGGATCCGCCGATGCTGGGAGATAAATTTCCGACATCAGTATTCGGCATCAGCAGCGCGGGGCGTCTGCACATCATGAGTTCCGTTCAAACGATTACAAAGGGCAAGTCCGATCCATCCGTTCTTTATGCCTGGTGGCCGACAACTCAAAAAGAATTTGACAAGATCGCGGTTCAGAGCGCCGTGGGCGGTGGGACGAACCCGGTTTACTGGCTGCAACGCTAAACGCGAAAAGCAATCCGGATCAGGGAGAGGAGGCGGGGAAACCTGCCCCCTTTTTTTTTGAAGTTTGCGCCAAACGATCCGCTGCCGGTTCCGGCGGGAAGCTATCCCGCCGGAACCCTGATCATCAAGTCGCTTCGATGGTGGAGGTCGGCTTGGTTGTGATGTTGTAGGTGACGCTCACGACTTCCGGAATCTCTTTGGTGATTTTTGCGGCGATTTTTTCCAGCACGTCGAAAGGCAGCCGGGAGGGCCTTGCCTTGCGCGCGTCCGTGCTTTCCCAGCAGCGGATTTCGATCTGATTGCCGAAGACCCGCTTGCCGTCGCGCATGCCGGTGACGCGGTCTTCATGCAGGATCGCCAGATACTGGAAAGCCTTCGTGTCCTTGAGCGCCGCTTCGGTGATGGCGGTCGCTTTCCTGACCAGGGCGATTTTTGCGGGCGTAACTTCGCCGATCACGCGGGCGGCCAGCGCCGGTCCCGGGAAAGGAATCCGGTCGAACATGGCGGAGGGAAGGCCCAGGCCCGCGCCGGCTTTGCGCACGCCGTCCTTGCGCAGTTCGATGAGCGGTTCCAGGATCCTGTAGCCGAAAGCTTTTTGCGGGTCGATGCCCAGTTGTTCGAAAACGTTGTGCTGGCGCTTGATGCCGGCGACGGTTTCGTCCACGTCGGTGAGGATGGTGCCCTGCAGGAGATATTGGGCTTTGCTTTTGACGACCAGCTTGCCGAAGACATTTTTGTAGAAGGTCTGGGTAATGGCTTCTCTTTTTTCCTCGGGGTCGGTGAGGCCCCTGAGGGCGGCAAAGAAGGCTTTGGAGGCGTCGATGACTTCCACGGTGATGCCCAGTTTTCTGAAGGCCGCCTGCACCCGGGCCGGTTCTCCTTCCCGCATGATGCCGTTGTCGATCATGTAGGTTTTGAGGCGATTGCCCAGCGCCTTGTGTCCCAGGGCGGTGACGACGCAGGAATCCACGCCGCCCGAGAGCGCATTGACGGCAAGGCCGTTGCCTACGGCGTTGCGGATATCCCGAACTTTATCGTCGATAAATTTCTCCACATTCATGGCGCTGGCTTTGATTTCTTTCATCTTCATTTTGACGGCTCCTTTGCGGTAAAATAGGTTGCTGTTTGTTTAAATGAAATTCCGGCACGTTTCAAGCATTAAGATTAAAAAACGAAATCGTTTGCCCCGGGGCAAGCTTCAACATTTTGATTGTAAATTTGGCAGGTTCGGTTTAGAAAACATCCCGTTTGACGGGCGAAGCTGGCGCAAAGGCTGCCCCCGGAAAGGAGAGTTGAATGGAGCCGATTAAAATCATGCCCTGCCTGGATATGAAAAACGGAAGGGTGGTAAAAGGGGTTCATTTTGTTGACATTCGTGAGGCGGGCGACCCGGTCGAGAATGCCGTGTTCTATCAGGCCGAAGGCGCGGATGAACTGGCCATGCTGGACATTGCCGCCACGCTCGAAAACCGCAAGACACGGCTGGAATGGGTGAAGAAGGTTTCCGCCCAGATCAGCATTCCGCTGACGGTCGGCGGCGGTATTTCCTCGCTGGAGGACATCGAAATGGTGCTGGGCGCGGGCGCGAGCAAAGTGTCCATGAACAGCGCGGCGGTGAAAAATCCCGAACTGGTCAGGCTGGCGTCGGCAAAATTCGGTCCGGAAAAAATCACCGTAGCCATCGACGCCAAGAGAAATCCGGCGATGTCGTCGGGCTTTGAACTGGTGGTTTCCGGCGGCACGCTGCCCATCGCGAAAGACGCGGTGGCGTGGGCCAGGCAATGCCAGGAACTGGGCGCGGGCGTGATCCTGCCCACCAGCATGGACGGCGACGGCACAAAGGCGGGATACGATATTCCCTTCACCAAAGCGATTTCCTCCGCCGTCAGCCTGCCGGTGGTGGCGTCCGGCGGCGCGGGAAAGCTGGAGGATTTTTACGAAGCGGTTGTGGACGGAGGCGCGTCCGTTCTGCTGGCGGCGTCCGTTTTTCATTTCCGGCTTCTCAAAATTCAGGACGTCAAAGACTTTCTGAAAAGCAAGGGGCTTGCCGTTGCCTGAACCCCGGGCAAGCGGACGTCACCGGTAGAAGTCAAAAATGATTAAATGGGCTGATATTATTTTTTTTCGCAAGCACGGGGTTTGCCCCCGCTGGTTCTGCTTCACGTTTGACAACGGTTTGCGCCGTCTGTTTCAAAATCCGGACCGGATCATCCGTCCTTACGTTGGGGAAGGGGACAAGGTGCTGGATGTGGGGCCGGGCATCGGGTATTTCACGATTCCGATGGCCCGGCGCGTGGGTTCAGGCGGGAGAGTCATCGCCGCCGATATTCAGGAATCGATGCTGCGGGGCATTGTCAGACGCGCCGAACGGGCGGGAGTGCGCGGCCAAATCGAGCTTTATCTTTCCCGGCCCGACGAAATCTATTCCGGAGAGCCGGTGGATTTCATTCTGTCCTTCTGGATGGCGCATGAAGTTCCACGGCTGGACCGGTTTTTCCGTCAGTTGCGCGCCGCCCTCAAGCCTGCGGCCCGCTTCCTCCTGGCGGAGCCCAAACTGCACGTGTCACGGACGCAGTTTGACGGGGAAATTGCCGCGGCGCAAAAGGCGGGACTGGCGCTATTGGAACGTCCTGCAATTTCTTTAAGCCACGGCGCTTTGTTTGGAAGCGGTCGCGTCGGTACGAGTGGACGCTTTCCGGCGGATCAGAGGGAAGAGTCGCCGGTCAGCAGAAAGGAGCATTAATGACGCTTATGAAAAATCGGGTGTGGACAGGAATCATTTTTCTCATTTTGATGCCTCTGTGGGCCTGGGCCGCGGAGTATGACACCGGTGTGCAGAGCCGGGTGATTCTTCAGGCGGAAACGATGAGCAATGGGGAGCCGATCGATTATCTGGACGCGGACCGGCCTCAGGTGACCGTCATGACGGTGGACATTGCGCCCGGCGCAAGCACGGGCTGGCACAGCCATCCCATGCCCGTTTACGCCTATGTCGTGGCCGGGCAACTGACCGTCGAGATCGAAGGAGGAAAGACCGCCGAATTCAAAGAAGGCGATGCGATTATCGAAGTCGTCAAACTCAAACACAACGGAACCAACCATGGAAAGGTTCCGGTCAAACTCGTGGTTTTCTACCTCGGCGCAAAAGACGTTTCCAATGTTATTCGGGCGGACCGTCCCTGACCTGCTTTTCCTTTCCTACTCCCCGATGATTTTCACCAGTACTCTCTTCTTTCTCCCGCCGTCAAATTCGCCGTAAAAAATCTGCTCCCAGGGGCCGAAGTCGAGCTTGCCTTTTGTTACGGCCACGACGACTTCCCTTCCCATGACCTGACGTTTCAGATGCGCGTCGCCATTGTCTTCGCCGGTGCGGTTATGCCGGTAAAAGGATGTGGGCGCGTGCGGCGCCAGCCGCTCCAGCCAGTCCTCATAATCCGCGTGGAGACCCGGTTCGTCGTCGTTGATGAACACGGACGCTGTGATGTGCATGGCGTTGACCAGAGCGAGGCCTTCCTGAACGCCGCTTTTTTTCAGCACTGCTTCGACGTTGCCGGTGATGTTGACAAAAGCCCTTCTCCGGGGAATATCAAACCATAATTCTTCGCGGAACGACTTCATAATATAAAACCTCCGGTTTGAATATGTAATTAACTTTACAAGCTTATCGCCTTATGCTAGAAGGCAAAAAAATATGCAAGATCAACTTTTTTGTCAGGAGAGCACCCTATGTCAGGCCATTCCAAATGGAGCACCATCAAAAGAAAAAAAGGGGCGATTGACGCCAAACGCGGCAAGATCTTTACCAAAATCATCAAGGAAATCACGCTGGCGGCGCGTTTGGGCGGCGGCGACATAGAAGGCAATGCCCGCTTGAGGCAGGCGGTCATGGCGGCCAAGGAAGAAAATATGCCCAAGGATAATATCGAAAGGGCGATCAAGAAAGGCACGGGCGGCGGTGACGGCGCAAACGCGTATGAAGAATTTACCTACGAAGGCTACGGACCGGGCGGCGCGGCGGTCATCGTGGAAATCATGACGGACAATAAAAACCGGACGGTGGCGGAGATCCGGCATATCTTTTCCAAGCACGGAGGAAATCTGGGCGAGAACGGCTGCGTGGCCTGGATGTTTGCCAAGAAAGGCAGCATCGTCATCGACAGAAAAGCGATCGGTGAAGACGATCTGATGGAACTGGCCCTCGACGCGGGAGCGGAAGACGTCAAAACGGAAGATTCGGAATATGAAGTGATCACGGAGCCGTCAGCCTTTGAGGCAGTGAAGAAAGCCCTCGACGCGAAGGGCATCAAGCATCTGGAGGCGCGCATCAGCATGATTCCCTCCAACACCGTCAAGCTGGAAGCGGGCAAGGCGGAGTCCATGCTGAAGCTGATGGAAAAGCTCGAGGACAACGACGACGTCCAGAACGTCTATTCCAATTTCGACATTGACGAAGACGTCATGGAGAAGTTGAGTTAGTCCGCCCAAACGGCCGGAAGCGAAAGAGGGTAATTTGCGAATCTTAGGCATCGATCCCGGTTCTCATGTGACCGGCTACGGCGTGATTGATAAAAGCGGCAACTACCTGCGTCATGTGGCCCACGGTGAAATCAAGGCCCGCAGGAATTCCCTTCTTTCCGAAGTGCTGATGGATACCTTCCGCGAGCTCGGCGCCGTGATCGCTGATAATAATCCGCAGGCGGTCAGCCTGGAAAACATCTTTTACGGGAAAAATGTCCGCAGCTTGATTCGGCAGGCTCAGGTGCGCGGAGTCGTGATCTGTGCCTGCGCGGACCGGGGGCTTCCGGTTTTTGAATATTCGCCGCTGGAAGTGAAAAAGGCGGTGGTCGGCTACGGCCGGGCGGAAAAAAGACAGGTGCAGGTGATGGTCAAGGCGATTTTGAAACTTGACGGTTTGCCGCCGGCGGATGCGGCGGACGCGCTGGCCGCGGCGATCTGCCAGGCCAACTTCATGAAGGAGCAGCCGATCTGAATGATTGCCATGCTTTCCGGTAAAATCGCCTATAAGGGAATTTCCCACGTTGTGGTGGACGCGCAGGGCGTCGGCTATCGTGTTTTTATTCCGCTCACAACTTTTTATGCGCTTCCGGAAGCGGATCAGGCCATCACCCTGCATATCCACACCTCGGTCAAAGAGGACGCGATTCATCTGTTCGGTTTTTACACGCGTGAAGAACGGGAGCTTTTTCAGCTCATGATTTCCGTCAGCGGCATCGGGCCGAAAGTCGCGCTGAATATTCTTTCGGGAATTTCCTCCGCGGAGCTGCTCGAGGCGATTTCCGCGGGCAACCTGACCAGGCTCATGGCCATTCCCGGCATCGGCCGGAAAATGGCCGAGCGGCTGATTCTGGAGCTCAAAGAAAAGGTCATGAAAAAAATGGCCGCGGATGCAATCCCGGCCGCGGACGCGAAACAAAAACAGGCGGAGATGATGCGCGAAGACGCGCTTTCCGCCCTGATGAATCTGGGATACAAGGCAGGAGCGGCCCGGGATGCTCTGGAGAAAGCCGCGCGCGATCTGAAGGAAGAACCGGCGATGGACCAGCTCCTGAAGAAAGCGCTGAAAATTCTGGCGGGTTGAGGCCCGCCGGTTTGAAGGTAGAAACGCATGGATGCTCATTTGAAAAATCCGCTGATCGATCCGGCGGCAGCCGAAGACGAAGGAGCGCTGGAAAATTCGCTGCGTCCGCCGAAGCTGGCTGATTATGTGGGCCAGGACAAGGTAAAGAGCAATCTGGCGATTTTCATCGAGGCGGCCCGCAAACGGCGCGAGTCGTTGGATCATGTTCTTCTATACGGACCGCCGGGCCTGGGAAAAACCACGCTGGCCTATATCATTTCCCGGGAGCTGGGCGTGGACATCAAGGTCACGTCCGGTCCGGTGATCGAGCGTCCCGGCGATCTGGCGGCGATTCTGACCAATCTGCACGAGCACGAGGTGCTGTTTATCGACGAGATTCACCGGCTTTCGCACGTCGTCGAAGAAATTCTCTACCCGGCCATGGAGGATTTCCACATCGATATTCTGATCGGTCAGGGGCCGTCGGCCCGGTCGATGAAACTCGACATTCCGAAATTCACGCTGGTGGGCGCGACCACGCGAGCCGGATCACTCACCTCGCCGCTGCGCGACCGCTTCGGCATGCATTTCCGACTGGAATTCTATTCGCCGCAGGAGCTGGCCGTGATTCTGGCGCGCTCCGCCTCCATTCTGAATGTGAAGCTGACGGCGGACGGGGCGCGGGAACTGGCCCATCGCGCGCGCGGCACGCCGCGGATCGCCAACCGCCTGCTCAAGCGCGTGCGGGATTACGCGGAAGTGAAAGGCGACGGAACCATCGACGGCGATCTGGCCCGCCGGGCGCTGGACGCGTTCGAGGTCGATCAAAAGGGTTTTGATCAGATGGACCGCAAACTGCTGTTGACGCTGATTGAAAAATTCAACGGCGGCCCGGTCGGCGTGGAAAGCCTTGCGGCGGCCATCGGCGAGGAGCGAGTCACGATCGAAGATGTTTACGAACCCTATTTGATTCAGGAAGGGTATCTGCAGCGGACAGCGCGGGGGCGTGTCGCCTGTTCCAAAGCATACGAGCATTTCGGCCTGAAAGCGTCGGGGGCCCAAAAGGAGCTGTTTTAGCGGGTAAATAAAGTATTTTATAAACAAATCATAGCCTTACAATAAACAATCTCGATACGGGCCGGTGTGTTGTTTTAACCACAAAATAGCGAACCAGTCGATCATTCCCTCCGGAGTGACTCCTGTATAAAGTCAATAAATACAATAATATGCAATACAGGCCCCATGCTCTTTGCGCTGGTATGTTTATTGCTAAACGTAAAATTCAACTTAAAAAAGAGAGTAACATGCATTTACAGCGTACTTTAAAAAAAGAAATATTCTGCTCCAGCATCGGTCTGCACACGGGCCGCAAGGTCAATATGCAGATCAATCCCGCTTCCGCGGACACCGGCATTGTTTTCGTCCGGAAGGATCTTCCGAATGCCAGGCCGATTCCGGCGGACTTCAAGTCGGTTTGCGACACGACGCTGGCCACAACCATTGGCGATAACGGCAATACGGTTTCGACCATCGAGCATCTGATGTCGGCGTTTTGCGGCATGGGGCTGGACAATGCCGTTGTGGAAATCGATTCCTTTGAAGTGCCCATCATGGACGGCAGCGCCCGCCCGTTTGTCAATATGCTCAAAAAAGTCGGCACACGGCCGCAGGGAAAATTCAAAAAAATGCTGGTCATCAAAAAACCGGTTTCCGTAAAAGAAGGTGAGGGAAGCGCCATGCTGCTCCCCTCGAATGAATTTAAAATTACCTATGACATCGATTTCAAAAATAAAATCATCGGCCGGCAGTCTTACAGCTTCCTGTTTTCCGATAAAAACTACGAGGAGAACATCTGCTGCGCGAGAACCTTCGGTTTTCTGAAAGAAGTCGAATTTTTGCAGGCCAGAGGCCTGGGGCTGGGCGGATCGCTGGAGAATGCGATTATCCTCGATGAGGAAAAAATCATCAACAAGGAAGGCCTCCGCATGCCCGATGAATTCGTCAAGCACAAAATCCTGGATGCCGTGGGCGATTTGTTTTTGTTGGGCATGCCGATCATCGGCCATTTTGTGGCGCACCGGTCCGGCCACCGCCTCAACAACCTTCTGCTTCGGGAACTCATGCGCGAGCAGGACAGTTGGGAAATTATCAGCGAAGATCATCCGCAGCAATCGTCTCAATTCACAGCCTGCAACCTTCCGTCCTTCACGATTCTGGACGCCGTTCAAATATGATTTTGTCCCCGTTTTGACCTTACCAAATTAACCTTGATTTTTATCGATAGGTTACCTAGGATACCCGTATTCTTTCGGAAAGAAAACGGGCAGGTATGAAAAAGCATAAAAATGATTTCTGGGCGGCCGTCTTTGTTGGGTTATGCATGATGACCATGACGGTTGCCGCCGGGGAGGCCAGAGCCCAGATGGATCCCCGGATGACGGATATTCTGGTGACCGGCGGCACGGGGGAAATGCTCCTGTACGCGAGGCTGGTGGACGGTTTCAAGAAGGAAATGGAGGAGGCCATCCTGGCGGGGGTCCCCGCCGTTTTTACGATAGAACTGGACGTCTATCAGGAAAGGCCCTACTTTTGGGATCGGCATATCCTCCACAGGGAAATCCGCCGCACCATTAAATACGACAATTTGAAAAAGAGTTTTCTGATTGCCACAAACGGCCTGGGGCAGCCGGCGATTCTGACGAATTTTGAAAGCGCGCAAAAAGCCATGGCGGAGTTGAACGGAATTCCCGTGGTGGCCTTTTCCAATCTGTCCAAAGGCGAACGGTACTATGTTCAGGTCCGGGTCAAAATCGACCGCGTGCGCCTGCCGTTCAAGATGGAATATGTGTTGTTCTTTGTTTCTCTGTGGGACTTTGAAACCCCCCTGTACAAGATCCGGTTTGCCTACGAGTGATCGCCGGCGCGGGGGCGGGAAAGGGTGATGCCGCGAGCGCATGAGTTTGAAGAGAGACGCCAGAAAAAGCTATCTTGACGAAGGGGAGCTGAGAAAACGCCGGCGTGAGCGCATCATCATGCTGGTGGTCGGCTGTCTGGCGATTGTATTTACGATTCTGGCCAGTCAGTTGTCCGACCGGCAAGAACTGCCCATTTCGGCCAACATTCTGGTGTACGGCCTGACCAGCATCAACATCATCCTGATTCTGCTTCTGCTTTTTCTGATTGTCCGCAATGTTTTCAAGCTGTTTTCCGAGCGTCGCAAGGGATTGATCGGCTCGAAGCTGCGCACCAAGCTGGTTGCGGCGTTCGTGGGCCTTTCCCTGGTTCCCACCATTTTGCTTTTTTTGTTTGCCATCAACTTTCTTTCCTATTCGATCGAGTTCTGGTTCAACATCAAAATCGGCGACGCCCTTGCGCGGTCGCTGGAAGTCGCACAGGTGTATTACACGCAGGCCGAGGACCTGGCCAAATTCAACGCCCGTCAAATCAGCGCGGAAATCACCCGCAACCGCCTCTACGAGGTGGATCGGGCCGATTATCTGAACAATTTTCTTTCCCAGCGCCAAAAGAACTACAAGGTGGCGCGCGTGGAAGCGTATTTTGATTTCAACAACAAAAGCATCGTCTTTGCCGACGGCGAAGAAGCGGCGTCCACCGCCATCCAGTTGTCGCCGAAGATGCTGGAAGACATTTACTCCGGAAAGGAAATCTCCACGGTGGCCGCCACCCAGGGCGGGGAGGCCATTGTCGGCGTCGCGCCGGTTTTTTCCTATGCCGTGGCGACGGAAGTCATCGGGCGGGTATGCGTCAGCAACAGCGTTCCCCAGGGGCTGGTGGACAAGCTCAGGAGCATCGCCAACGCGTCGGAGCAGTACGGACAGATCAAGCTTCTGAAGAATCCGATCAAGTTCAATTACATCGTGACCCTGTCCATCGTGACGCTGGCGATTATTTTTCTCGCGACGTGGTTCGGCCTGTCGTTGGCCAAGAGCATTACCAACCCCATCCAGGACCTTGTAACGGCGACCAACCGCATCACGCGGGGGGACCTGACCAGCCGAATTGACATTGAAGCCGACGACGAGGTCGGCCTGTTGGTCAAGTCCTTCAATTCCATGACGGATGATTTGCACAAAAGCAAGATGGGCCTGATCGAGGCCAATACGTCGCTGGAGGAGCGGCGAAAGTACATGGCCGCCATTCTGCGCAATGTCTCGGCGGGCATCATCTCCATCGACCGGAACGGAACCATCACGACCATCAACCGCGCCGCGGAATCCATGTTCGGCATTGACGCTTCTCCGTATCTGTTCCGGAATTACCGGGAGCTTTTGCACGAGGATCATCTCGCCCTGGTCGATTCCTTTTTGCAGGAAATGAAGGAAACCCGCATGCGGGTTCTGGAAAAGCATCTGGAACTGACGCTGCGGGACAAGGTGTTGACGATTCTGCTGACCCTGACGACCATTGAGGACGAAGAAGGCAAGGACTCCGGCATTGTCGTTGTGTTTGAAGATTTGACGAAGCTGCAGATGGCGGAGCGCGCCGCGGCCTGGCGGGAAGTGGCCCGGCGCATGGCGCATGAAATCAAGAATCCGCTCACGCCCGTGCAGCTCTCCGCCCAGAGGCTGCAGCGGAAATACGGGGATAAGCTGGGGGAGGAAGGTTCGGTTTTTAAGGAATGCACACAGACCATCATCGATCAGGTGGACGTGCTGAAGAATCTGGTGAATGAATTCTCCCGCTATGCGCGCATGCCGGTGACGACGCTGGCCCCCAATGATCTTAACGCGGTGGTGTCCGATGCCGTGGCGCTTTTTGTGGACGCGCACAAAGACATACACTTCGAATTCCGTCCGGCGGAGGGGCTGCCGAGGTTCCATCTGGATGCCGAACAGATCAACCGGGTCATGGTGAATCTGCTGGACAACGCCGTGGCGTCTCTGAACAAGCAGACGGGGCATGTCGGCGTTCTGATCCGGTATGATGAGGCGCACAGAAAAGCGGTGGTCGCCGTAGCCGACGACGGGGTCGGGGTTCCGGCGGACTACAGGCGAAAAGTGTTTGACCCGTATTTTTCAACCAAGAAGTCGGGAACGGGATTGGGGCTGGCCATCGTCAGCTCCATTATCTCGGACCACAAGGGAACCGTTACCGTCAGCGACAACCACCCCACGGGAACGATTGTATCTTTTCAGTTGCCCGTGAACGAAGTTTAATTTATAGAAGACGCGGCATGGGTGAACATCATGAACGAAACCATTCTGGTCGTAGATGACGAAGTCAGCATCTGTCAATCGCTGAAGGCCATTCTGGAAGACGAAGGCTATCAGGTGCTCGTGGCCGGCAGCGGCGAAGAGGCGCTTCGGGTTGTGGCCGATGAAATGCCCCAGCTCGTTCTGCTGGACATCTGGCTGCCCGGCATGGACGGTCTGGATACCCTCAAGGCCATCCGCGCCGCCCATCCGAACATGCTGATCATCATGATGTCCGGCCACGGCACCATCGAGACGGCCGTGAAAGCCACCAAGCTGGGCGCTTTTGACTTTATTGAAAAACCGCTGTCGCTGGACAAAGTGATGATCCTGGTGAACAACGCGCTGAATCTGGTTCGCCTGGAAGAAGAAAATATTCTGCTCAAACAGAAGGTATCGCACCAGTACGAATTGACCGGAACCAGCCCGGTCATCACCGAACTCAAGGAAATGATCGGCATTGTCGCGCCGACCAACGCGTGGATTCTGATCATGGGCGAGAACGGCACGGGAAAGGAGCTGGTGGCGCGCTCCATCCACCACCTGAGTCGACGCTCCCACAAGCCCATCGTGGAAGTCAACTGCGCGGCCATTCCCGAAGAGCTGATCGAAAGCGAGCTGTTCGGGCATGAAAAGGGCGCCTTCACGGGGGCGACCGAAAAGAAGCGCGGCAAGTTCGACCTGGCGCACGAGGGAACGATCTTTCTGGATGAAGTGGCGGACATGAGCCTCAAGGCCCAGGCCAAGATTCTGCGGATTCTCCAGGAAAAGAAATTTGAGAGGGTCGGCGGCAACAAGCTGATCGACATGGACGTCAGGGTTCTCGCCGCGACCAACAAGGACCTGGAGAAGGAAATGGAGGCGGGCCGGTTCCGGCAGGATCTTTACTACCGCCTGCATGTCATTCCTCTTCGTGTCCCGCCTCTGCGCGACCGGAAAGAGGACATCATTCACCTGACGGAGCGGTTTCTGCTGGACTTTGCCGCCAAGGAGGGGCAGCAGCCGAAGACCCTGAGCACCGGCGCCCTGGAAAAGTTAATGGCGCATGACTGGCCGGGCAACGTCCGTGAGCTGAAAAACATCATTGAAAGGCTGATTATTCTGACGCCGTCCAATGAAATACGGGCGGAGGACATTCCCGAGCTGAGCATCAAGACCGAGCCGGATGCGTCTTTTCAGGAAGCGCCCGCGGCAGCCGGAGATTCGCTCAGGGACGCAAGACTGGATTTTGAACGGCAGTTTATTTTGAAAAAGCTGGAAGAATACGACGGCAATATCTCCAGGACCGCCGAAGCCATCGGCCTGGAGCGCAGCAATCTGCACAAAAAACTCAAGAGCTTGAAGGTGGCGACGAAGGAATAGGGATAAAGGCTGAAGGTTACATGGATGTGCCCCGCACTTCATCTGGAATAAAAAATAGGGATCTTCCGGTTGATGCGCCCTTCCTGAAAGGGAGCATCGTGCAATTTTGACGGGCATCCAACCTTTCAGTCCGAAATTAATAACGAACATTTCTATGGCGATCCTCTTTATTGAAAAGCTTTATCTCTTTCTTCATTCCTCTTTTGATTTTCTCTCTTCTTTGCCAGCCAATAGCACATCCAGTGGGCTTTTCGGCGCATGGGACATATCCCGCAGCACGTGCGTGTAAATCATCGTCGTTTCCACATTCTTGTGGCCGAGCAGCTCTTGCACCTCGCGGATATTGACACCATTCATCAGCAAATGCGTCGCGAAACTGTGACGAAGTGTATGAACAGTGGCGAATTTGGGAATATCGGCCTTGCGGATCGCTTTTTTTATAACATCCTGTATTGCTGTATCGCTGATATGATGGCGCCGGACTTTCCCGGAACGCGGATCAACAGAAAGGTTGTTCGCCGGGAAAACGTACTGCCATGCCCACTCCGTGCCAGCGTTGGGATATTTTTTGCCAAGGGCGTCGGGAAGATGGACGTCGCCATGGCCGTTGGCAAGATCACTTTCATGCAGCTTTTTCACGTTTATTAAATGATTTTTTAATAGCTCTTTCACGGTTGCCGGCAGAATAGTCGTCCTGTCTTTATCCCCCTTTCCGCTACGAACGGTCAACGTATTCAAATCCATATCGACATCCTTCACTCTCAGGCGCGCAAGCTCCATCAATCGCAGTCCCGAACCATAGAGTAAACCGGCAACCAGTAAATCCCTGCCGGTCAGACAGGCCAACAATTTCCTGATCTCTTCAACCGAGAAGACAACCGGCAATTTCTGCCCGCGTTTTGCGCGAACGGTTTCCGCCATATTACCTATATCCTTGCAAAGCACATGACGGAAAAGAAATAGAATGGCATTGAATGCCTGGTTCTGCGTTGAAGCGGACACTCTTTCCTGAAGCGCGAGATGACTGAGGAAATTTTTGCAATCATCCGTTCCAAGTTCAGCAAAGGGTCCCTGTCGGCCGGTTTGTTTGGCATAATCCAGGAACCGTTTGATCCATTGTAGATATGTTTTTTCCGTGCTGTAAGAGTAGTGTTTAAGCCGGATCAGACGTTTTGCCTCTGTGAGCAGTTCCGGTGTAAAGTCTTCGGATTTCTCCGCCGGTATATTTATCGGTTTGAAGCCGCGGTAATGAAAATAATATAAACGAATGGCGTCGCCTGCCTGCCGGATTTGCCAGTCGGACATGGCGGAATTTGATTTCAAAGATTCGATAAATTCTATGACGGCGTTTTCCTGATATTGATCGGGCGGTATTTGCTTTCTGTTTGCATAATTTAAAAATTTGCTGGCCCACAAAGCATAAAAAAAGACATTCTTTTCCTGCGCCAGTTTCTTATCCAAAAGAAAGGCTTGAAAATCTGGAAGAACGTCGTTTTTCCTGCTGTCGGACAAATTTTCCATAATATACCAACTTGGCTCAAACGGTATATTACCACAAATTGCCAAGTGTAAAAAGTTCATTTTAATTGATTTATAAACACTTTTTTCTTTGCATTCTTTTCAAAAAAGAGTAAAACTACGCATCATATCGGAAAAAACAAAGTTGGCATATTAATTGTTATACTTAAGAATAATATAAAAATGATCATGAGCATATGAAATTTGAACTAAACAGACCAATTGATTATTCTGATGAAGCTTTGCTGCAAGAGATAAGAAGAGTTTCCAAATTGATAGAAAAGCCACTGACAAGAACAAAATTTGAAAGTAATTCAAAATACAGCGCTTCAACAATTGAAAGGAAATTTGGTGGTTGGATAGAAGCTTTAAGAAAGGCTGGTTTAGATAGCACTTATTGGAATCTTGCAAATAAAAAAATATCAAAAGAAGAAATTATAAATGAGCTAAAAAGAGTATCCCTCATTTTAGGCATCACTTGCTTTTCGCAAAAAGACTTTATTAGACATAGCAATTTTTCTGATCGTGGTATTTTTTCAAGAAGATTTGGCTCTTTCAACAAGCTAATGAAAGAGGCAGGTTTTACCACACCTTTATCAAGTAGAAAATATACTGATGAAGAAAGATACGATAATTTATTAAATGTCTGGTCATACTATGGACGGCAACCAAATTATCAAGAAATGAATAAGGAACCATCTATTGTTGGTCCTAAAGCATATGTGGTTCGGTGGGGTTCTTGGAGAAAAGCTCTTCTTGCATTTATTGAAAAAGTAAATGAAGACGAATCTTCAATTCAAAGTGAGATAGAAAATCAAACATGCACTGAGCCCCGAGAAATTAAGAAGCGGGGCCTGGTTTCTAATAGTCGAACAATACCTCTTGGTTTACGTTACGATATTTTAAGAAGAGACAAGTTTAGTTGTGCCTTGTGTGGGCGCGTACCGAAAACGCATAATATAACCCTTCAAGTTGATCACATTATTGCTTTCAATGGCAGCAATACGGTTGCAGAAAATTTAAGAACATTATGCAATGAGTGCAACAATGGTAAAAGCAATAAAATTGAAAATTAAGAAGGTATAACAAAATCAATACACCCGATCGCAGCGCCAAGGGCGCTGCTCCGGGTGATTTTTTCGTTGGCCCCGTATGATGAAAGTGCAAAGGAGGTATTAGTATGTATAAAGTTGATCTGCAAAATAAAAAACTTATTGAGATCCCAGTCACGGCTTTTGGCGCTCTCAATCTTAGGGAACGCTTTGATATTCAAGAATGGATAAGTGGAACACCAAAGATTCTTGGCGAAGAATTACTAATTATCGCAAAAGAACTATTTTTGCCGTCAGGAAAGCGACTCGATCTTTTGGCCGTTGATAAGCAGGGTGCATTGGTTATTATTGAATTAAAAAGAGATGATTCTGGTAGCGATGTTGATTGGCAAGCTATCAAGTATGCTTCTTACTGTTCAAGCTTTACACAGGATGAAATTTATAAAACCTTTGCGGAATATCTTGGCTCAAATGATGATGATGCCCAGGTTAAAATTGAAGAATTTATTGATAACGAACTTGAGACACTTAATCAACAACAGCGTATTATTTTGGTTTCTAAAGAATTTAATTCTGAGGTCATTTCTGCAGTCCTCTGGCTTCGAGAATTCGAGATCGACATAGCTTGTGTGCGACTCACGCCGCATCTTGACGCCAGCGGAAGTCTCTACGTGAATTCTGAAATCATAATACCATTACCTGAAGCTAAAAATTATATTCAGAAGAAGGAAACCAAACAAAAAGTACAAAGAGAACCGGGTAAGAGTTCTTTCTCATTAGAAAAGGCAAATCTTCCCGCTGAAGAGCTAAAAGAAAAAGTCATTCAGTCGCTCACTCGCGCAAGCGATTTAACTCCGCGGCTGCGTGCTTTCCTCGAGATCATTACGCAGGAACCTCGCGCCTATGATCGCGAAGAGGTCAAAGTGGCACTCCAAGAGGCTGGCATTGGCGACGATATTGGACAAACTGGCCGCTATCTTAGCAACATTTCTCAGTTTCTAACAAAAAAATCAAATCCCCACCTTCGGCAGATAATTGAATTTGAAAGTGGCGGTTCTCACGGACAAATTAAAAATAATTACAGAGTTCTTCCTGAATACAGGGATTTATTGATTAGATCTTTGGAAGAAACAGCCACAAGAGTGAATCCCGAGGCCACAGGAGCAAAAGGGGATGATTCCATTTAATTACAATTGGCCAACCAGCCGCTCAAGCCGATCGCCGCTTCGCGGCTCCGGCTTAGCTTTTCGTTAGGTAAAGGAAATTAAATGATTAGACAAAAAGATTTTTGGCTGAAAATATTTGACGTTACAAAAAATGAAAACATTAAAATCATAAATGCAGCATTGGCAGGTCCCGCAGATATTTTGGAAGCACAGTTGCAACCTGTCCTTTGGCATTGTCTGAGAAACGAAGGTATCGTAAGTGTAGTTGAGGTATCATACGATAATCAAAACATTAGGAAAAAATTGGATATGATTTTCGAATGTAAAGGTGAACATTATGTCGTTGAAATAAAGAGAAATGGATTAGGTCTCGAGAATTATGGGAAAAATTACACAGATTCAATCGATGTATTTCCAAAGGACTTTATCAAGTTGAATGATGCACAAGATATGTTGAAAGGTAGATATAAGAAAATCAATAAGATTTTTATAGAAATTCAATATTTTGAAAAGGGTTCAAATAAATACAGACCTCATAGAACTAAATTTCTAGATTTAATCAAACGGCAGACTGCTGACTGGGCAAATGGTAGTTTTTTTGAATTTGGCGGTCCAACAGATACTATTTTTTCATCCAACAAAGGCGACATTTGCTTGGCTATGAGAATATTAATTGCAAACTGAAAATTTATAATTTTACCCAACCCGTCGCTACAGCCGATCGCAGCCCCTTGGGCTACTCCGGGTGAGCTTTTCGTTACCCATAAAATATGCCAAAGAATTCCTTGACTAAGTCGTAAATTGGAGGTACATTTATTCGTACAATAGGAGGTACATCCAATGCCAAATGCACCAAAAATTATACCCATTTCTGATCTTAGGCAAAACGCAAGCGAAGTCGTGAAGAGTGTTTCATCTTCTCGAGAACCTATTTTTATCACTCAGCGCGGAAGAGCTGCTGCTGTCATGGTTAGCATGGAAGTTTATAAAAACGCACAACATGAAATAGATATTTTACACCTCCTCGCCAGAGGCGAGAAGGAAATAGCGGCAGGTACCGGTTATGAACTCGCTGACGTGTTAAAGGAAGCAGATCATTATCTTGAGGCTGCAAAAATTTGAAAATTTTATTTACGCCCACAGGACGCCGCCAGTTCCTTGGCGCCATTTCTTACATTCACCGCGACAAGCCTTCTGCGGCAGTAAGCTTTCGCCAAAAAGCAGAAAAATTATTAACGCGGTTAAAGAAGTTTCCTGAATCGGGAAGGCCACTCCCTGAGTTTCCAGAACTATCTTCTCGCGAGGTTATTGTAAGTCCATATCGTTTTTTCTATAAGGTCAAGGATAATAATGTATGGATTGTGGCGGTATGGCATGGCGCTCAATTGCCTGATGAACCAGAAAAAATCGGGTAACCAGGCGCTGCACCCGATCGCGGCTCGCTGGGCCGCTCCGGCTCAGCTTGTCGTTATCAAAAAATAATCTTGAAATATATGCATATAATGTGCATGTTATGGCATCACATTAGTATGAGGTAAAAAACATGAGAACAACACTGAATATTGAAGATAATTTAATTGACAAAGCAACAAAAATTACCGGAATCAAAGAGAAAACAACTTTAGTTAAGCTAGGATTGGAAGCGCTTATTGCCAGAGAAAGCGCACGGAGGCTTGCAAAGTTAGGCGGAACGCAAAAACAGCTACAGGAAATACCACGAAGAAAAGGAGCATGATCAATCATGGTTCTTGTGGATACTTCTGTTTGGGTCTCACATTTGAGAGATGGGAATACTGAAATGGCAGCCTTGCTCAATAATGGCAGGGTATTATGCCACCCGTTAATTGTCGGGGAACTAGCGTGTGGAAATTTAAAAGACAGAGCCGTCATCCTTTCTTTTCTTAAACTGTTACCCATGTGCATTGAAGCAGAACATGAAGAAGTATTATCCTTTATCGAAAATAACCGGTTAATGGGTAAAGGTATCGGTTATGTAGATGCTCAGCTTGTCGCATCCTCTGTATTAACGGGCGTTCCGATCTGGACACTTGATAAGAAACTGGCGCAAGTCGCTGACAGTCTGCACGTAAAATATAAAAATTGATAACAAAATCAATCCACCCGATTGCAGCGCCAGGGGCGCTGCTCCGGCTTAGTTTTTCGTTGGCCTTAAAATGATTTGACATTCGCCGTTGAACGGCGTACCGTATATCGTACGTTATGGAGGTAAAAAAATGACAACATTTACAGCATCAGAAGCAAGAAAACGTCTATATAATCTTGTAGATGAAGTTAAAGATTCACATGTTCCGGTTCAGATCGTAGGGAAAAGAAATTCCGCCATATTAGTATCCGAAGAAGATTGGCGAGCTATGGAAGAAACACTTTACCTTGCGTCCATTCCGGGTATGCGAGAGTCCATTAAGAAAGGTTTGAAAACTCCTGTGGAGAAATGCAAGGAGGAGCCCGGCTGGTGAGTTGGAAATTGGTCTTTACTAAACAAGCGCAGAAAGATGCAAAGAGAATTGCACAATCCGGCCTAAAACCACAGGCAAGCCGCTTGCTGGATGTTCTCAAAAAAGATCCATTTCAAAATCCACCACCCTATGAAAAGCTCATGGGTGATCTTTCAGGTGCATACTCAAGAAGAATAAATATACAGCATCGCTTAGTTTATCAAGTACTGAAAGACGTTCGCACGGTAAAGGTAATCAGGATGTGGACGCATTATGAATGAGTGGCGCAGTAAAAAAATAAATCAGCCAACAAATCAGTGGCCCCGATTGCTGCGCTCCGGCTCACTTCGGCGTTAACCTTTCAACTGGAAAGCATTAGTTTGTCGGATATAACGATATTGCAATATTGTAGATGTAAGCAAGTGGTAAACAACGCGATGAGAGCTTTGAAAAATGTCGTTTCGAGGAGCGTGAGCGACGAGAAATCTTAAGGATGGCCGTTTGTTCAAGATTTCTCCCTTCGGTCGAAATGACAAAAATGGCCGTTATTCGAAGCTCTCGCGATTTTTGTCAAAAGTAGGCATCAGCCGGATGAACCAACAATCAAGGGGTAAGATATTGCAATTAATGTCTTGCCCCTTTATATTTTTTTTCAGATGAAGTGCGCGGCACATCCGTAGTAGCCTTCAGCCTTCAGTCTTCGGTCTTCGGTCTTCGGTCTTCAGCCTTCTTCATCTGCTTCGTCATCTCCGAAAGTGAAAATTTATTGAACGGCAAAAACACCGCGCCCAGAACGACCACAACCATCATCGACAGGAAATGATAAACCAGCGCGAAGGACAGCGCTTCCGGTTTGGCAATCCCGAACAGGCTCAATCCCAGGATGCAGGCGTAATGCCAGTTGCCGATAAAACCCGGCGCGGTGGGAATGGCGATGCCCGCGATCAGGATCACCATCACCACGAAAGCCGCCAGCGCCGGCAGATCAAAGCCGAAGGCAATAAGCAGCGTGTAAATGGCGGCGACGTCCACCAGCCAGACCACGGCGGACAGGACCAGCAGATACAGCAGCCGTTTGACGTCGGTGATGACCAGGAAGCCGTCGATGAAATGATGGATGAGGGGATTGACTTTTTGCGCAAGCGCGCCGGGCAGACGCCGCAGGATCCGGTCGATGATGGAGACGGCGGTTTCCCGGCGCCAGACCAGCCCGATCACGAAGGAGATCATCATCAGGGTCCCAAGAAAGAACAGAATTCCGGAGGTAACCATCCAGCGCGGCAGGTCGTTCTGCGCCATGAGAACCGCGATGGTGATGGTCAGCACGGCAAGGCTGTCGAGCACGCGCTCCACGACAATCGTGCCGAGCGCCGAAGACATCTTGACGGCGCTTTTCTGGGCAATGAGATAGGGCCGGGCGAGTTCCCCGATCCGGGCCGGTATCGCGGCAATGGCCAGAAATCCGACGCTGGTCACGGCAAAGAGCGTTCCCTGGGAAATTTTTTCCATCGGTTCCAGGATGACGCCCCAGCGATAGGATCGCAGCGCCTGCATGAACACGATGAAAAAAAGAGACAGCGCCGCCCAGCCCGGATGGATTTTCTTCAGGGAAGTCAGCGTGTCGTTGAAGTTAATGCCCCGAAGGGAAAAGTAAATCAGGACCACGCCCAGCAGGATGCCGAAAAGAAATTTCTTGTTCATGAAAAGGCCGACGCCGGTCCCGGCGGGGCGTCGCTAAACCCTACCGTTTTGCCAGTTGATCGGCGATCTTGTCATGGATCACCTGGGAAGACAGCTTGTTGCCCATCAGACCCACGCGAACGCCGACGGTTGTCTGATTTTTTGCCCGATAGGCAATTTCAATTTTCACGTTTTCGTCGTTGATTATGGCCGAAATGGTTCCCTTGGAAATTTCCCGAACGGGCTGAACCTGCGTTCCGCGCATCTGTGCGATCGTCCTTTCGCAGGCGCTCCAGACGCTGTCGAAAGAGGCCGCGTAGTCCGTCTTCAGCTCGCCGTTGGCGTACAGGTAGGTTCCCGCGCCCGCGCCGACCACCGCTCCGCCGGCAACCAAAGCGCCGCATCCCGCAAGAGACATCAGGGCAAACGCGCAAACCACGAGGCGACCTATTTTGCTTTTCATCGTGCATTCCTCCGGATTGTTGAAGTTGCGCTCATGTAAACATATTGCGAAATGGATTGCAACTTGATTGTCGATGGATTTTATCGGGCTTTTTCAAATTCCCGCAGGAGGTCTTCCTGCTTTCGGGTCAGCTCCGTTGGAATCTTGACAAAGACTTCAATGATCTGATCTCCGCGCCCGTATCCCTGGAGATGGGGGATCCCCTTGCCTTTCAGGCGGAAGATCTGTCCGGTTTGCGTTCCGCGGGGAATTTTGATTTTCTCCGTTTCTTTTAAGGTGGGCACTTCAATTGTCGCGCCGAGAGAAGCTTGCACGAATGAAATCGGGACGCGGCACACAATGTCGTCTTCTGAACGAACAAAGAACTCGTGGTCTTCCACCTGCAGAAAAACATACAGATCCCCGTTGGGGCCTCCCTGATCTCCCGCTTCTCCTTCTCCGCGCAGACGCAGCCGGGAACCGGTTTCCACGCCGGCGGGGATTTTCAGCTCGACGGTTTTGCGCTGCTTCTCCCTGCCCGTGCCGCGGCAGGTCTGGCAGGCTTTGGCGATGACTTTGCCGTGGCCGTTGCAATGGGGACAGGTGGAGCTGATCGTGAAGAAGCCGCTCGACTGAACCACCTGGCCTCGGCCGTTGCAGGTGGGGCAGGTCGAAGGCGTCGTACCGGGCGCCGAGCCCGTTCCTCCGCAGGCCTGGCAGGGGTGAAGCTTTTCCAGGTCGATGGTGGTCGTCAGTCCGAAGGCGGCGTCCAGAAAAGAGATTTTCAGATCGTAGCGCAGGTCGGCGCCGGCCCTTGCCGCCGGGCGCGTTCGCCCCCTTCCGCGTCCCCGGCCGAATCCGAACACGTCCTCAAAAATGTCGCCGAAACCGGAGAAAACGTCGTCAAAGCCGCTGAACCCCTGAAAGCCGGTGTTGCTCAGGCCGGCGTGTCCATAGGCGTCATAGATTTCTCTTTTTTGCCGGTCGCTCAGCACCTCGTAGGCTTCGGCCGCTTCCTTGAACCTTTCCTCCGCCTGCTTGTTTCCCGGGTTTTTGTCGGGATGGAACTGCATGGCGATTTTCCGGTAACATTTTTTCAGCTCTTCTTCCGAGGCGGTTTTGCCGACGCCCAGAATTTCATAGTAATCCCTCTTGGTCATGCGCTTTGTTTTGCTTCCTCCGCTTTGATCATGGTAGCGAGCGCGTTGGCCCGTCCGGTGTCCACGATTTTCTTCAGAGCCTGCCCGGCAAAGGAAAATTTTTTAAGACGAACGGCTGTCTGCGCGATATTCTCCCAGTCGGCGTCCTGAAGTTCCAGCCCCTGCGCCTTCGCCGCGCCCTGAAACAGAAAAACATCGCCGATTTCCAGCGCTTGTTTTCGAATTTTTTCTATGCCGGCCGTGTGGGATGCCCGGGCATAAAAGTCCAGCGCATCGGAAAAGGCTCCCGCTTCCCAATACATATCCCCGTAGCTGATCAGCGATTCGGGAGAGGTTTTATCGATGTACAGTATTTTTTGTTTTAATCGGTAATCCGGCAGCTTTCTTGCGATCAAGGAATGCCTCCTCGTAAAATGACAACGCAAAGATAAACACCGCGTAATGTAATAACGGTCCTGCGTCTGTCAATGGCTGGGTATTATTTTACCAGACGGGAAAACGCTTCTTCATACTTTGACCGGGTTTTCTCGATGATATCCGGCGGCAACTCGGGCGCGGGCGGCTTCTGGTTCCAGGCAATGGAAAGCAGATAATCTCTCAGAAACTGCTTGTCAAAGCTTTTTTGCGGGCGCCCTTCTTCGTAATCGTCGGCCGGCCAGAAGCGCGACGAGTCGGGCGTCAGTAATTCATCGATCAAAATCAATTGATCGCCGATCAGGCCGAATTCCATTTTGGTATCCGCGATAATGATCCCGGCCTTCAGGGCGATCGCCGCCGCCCGTTCGTAAATGGCCAGGGATTTTTGAATGACCTGTTCGGTAATTTCCGGGCTGATCAGGTCCTCCATTTCCGAGCGGGTGATGGGAGCGTCATGTTCGCCTTCCGGCGCTTTGGTCGTCGGTGTGAAAACCGGCTGCGGCAGCCTGCAGGATTCCTTCAAATCCCCGGGCAGTTGGATGCCCGAAACGGATTGGTCGCGGCGGTATTCCTGCCAGCCGGACCCGGCCAGATAGCCCCGTACGATGCATTCCACCGGCAGAGGCGTTGCTTTTCGAACCAGCATGCTTCGCCCCTGCAGGACTTCGGCGTAGGGCTCGCACTCCGCCGGAAAATCGGCGGCGTCCGCGGACACGATATGATTGCCGATAATGTCTTCCATCTTCTGAAACCAGAAAAGGGACATCTTGTTGAGGATGGCGCCTTTGCCCGGAATCGGATTGGGCATGATGACATCAAAAGCCGATATCCGGTCCGTCGCCACCAGCAGCAGATAGTCTTTCACGGTATAAAGGTCGCGCACCTTGCCGCGTGTGAGAAATTTCAGCTTTGGAAAATGAGTTTGAGCAATCGTTTTATACATGGGTCGTTTTTTCCCTCTATCGAACGGATGGGTTGTGCAATTTTTCGTGGCCGATGGTGGACGTTGGGGTGCGGCCGTAGTTGTGGCCGGGCAGCACCTTGGTGTCGTCCGGCAGCGAAAAAAGTTTTGTTTTGATGGCCCGATACAGGGTTTGCCAGGAGCCGCCGGGCAGGTCGGTTCGGCCGACGGCCTCCACAAACAGCGTGTCGCCCGTGAAAACATAGCCCGGCGTGTAAAGGCACATGCCGCCGGGCGAATGACCCGGTGTATGGAGGACTTTCAGTTCGATATTGCCGGCGGAAATAATCTGCCCGTCGGAAACGAGGAGGTCGGCAGGCGGCGATTGCGCCGCGCCGAACATTCGAAGCATGGCGGGCGGCGTCGAAGTGAGCATGAAGGCATCGTCTTCATGGATGATGATTCTGGCGCCTGTGAGTTTTTTCATCTGAGCATTGCCGCCGATATGGTCCACGTGGCCGTGCGTGTTGACGATGGAATTGATGCGCAGTTTGTTTTTTGCCGCCAGGGCGAGAATTCCATGAACGTTGTCGGCTGGATCAATGACCAGCGCGTCTCCGGTGACGGGGTCCCCCACCAGATAGGCGAAAACCGCCATGTGGCCCACCTGCATTTGCTGAATAAACATGATTTGATCTCCTCAATTTTACGGGGAGGTAAACTAGCATGATCGCATGGAATTCGTCAAATTAAATCCGGCGCCGGAAAACAGCGCCGAAAAAACCGTCCATCGAATGGCGATGAGGGTAACTCCTGAATAATCCACGACTATCAATGAGCCCTTGCACAACGGGGGAATCCGGCAGCAAAAGCTGAAATTGCGGGAAATCCGCCAGAAACCGCCGCACCACCCTGTCATTTTCCTGAGAAAAAAGAGAGCAGGTGCAATACACCAGAAAACCGTTTTTGGAAACCGCCGCCCCCGCGTTTTGCAGGATGGATTGCTGGAGATCGGCATACAGATGGATATCTTTTGGTTTTAGCCGCCATTTGATTTCGGGATTGCGCCGCAGCGTGCCGGTTCCCGAGCAGGGAGCATCCACGAGAACCGTATCAAATGCATTTTGATATTGGGCCGACAGAGGGCGCTCCAGATCCACGCGGGCTGTTTTGACGATGGTTATGCCCATTCTTGCGGCGTCATTTTGCAATTGCACAAGTTTTTCCGCATCCCGGTCCAGTGCGACAATCACGCCTTCGTTTTTCATCAGGGCGGCCAGATGCGTGGTCTTTCCGCCGCTTCCCGCGCAGGCATCGAGAATCTTTTGTCCTTTTCGGGGGTTGACCAGATAGGCAACCAGTTGGGACGCCTCATCCTGAAGGCGCAAAAGCCCATCCGCAAAGAAAAGAGTTTTCTGAATTGGCAAAGAAGAAGAGGACAGACGGATGCCGTCGGGAGACAGCCGGGTTTCTTCAGCCTGAAAATTTTCGCCGGCCAGTTTTTCAATGAGCTCCCGGCGACCGGATTTCAGTGTGTTGGCGCGGGCCGTCAGGGGCGGCAGTTCGTTATTGGCGGCGCACAACGCCTCGGTTTCCATCCGTCCGAAAACATTCAGCCATTCTTCGACCAGCCACAAGGGGTGGGAATGAAAAGCGGCGATATATTCCGCCGGATTTTTGTTCTCGTCGGGGAAAGACCAGGGGCCGGGGCTGCGCAAATAACTTCGCAGGACGGCGTTGACCAGCCCGCGCGCCGCCGGCTGGACGCGCCGGGTAATTTTGACCGCTTCATCCACGACCGCAAAGGCCGGCAGCCGGTCGCTGAATTGGAGCTGATACAATCCCGTGCGCAGGACATTTTTGATATTCTCTTCCATTTTCAAGTAGTTGCCGCGATACAGACGGGCCAGAATCCAGTCCAAATGCCCCTGCATCCTCAAAACGCCATAGACCAGATGTGTGAGCAGGCGGCCGTCCGCCGTCCGGGAAAGGTTTTGTTTTTCAAGACAAGAATCCAGCAGATCGCCGGCGAAAGCGTCGCTTTGTGAAACGCGGGTCAGGATTTCCACCGCCTGATGTCGCACCGTTTTTTGCATAAGGTTTCGTATCATAAAATCCGGTGTAATGAACAATATATTTCTTGCTTTTCGATGCTGATCTGTTAAGAAAAACAACAACACTCGTTGTAAAAATTTTTAAGGAGGAAAGTATGTCGTTAAATCAGTTAATCGATTCGCGTGATGTCCGTTTTACCCTGTTTGAGATGCTGGAATTGGAGAAATTGAACCGGTTCGACGCCTTCAAGGATTTTGACCGAAGCGTTTACGAGGATACGCTCGAACTGGCCGAGAAAATTGCCGTTCAGCAGTTTTATCCGACCAATGCCGAAGGGGACAAGACGGGCCTGAAGTTCGATCCCAAGACGGGCGAGGTCAAGGTTCCCGAATCGTTCAAAAAGGGCTTCAATGCCTATATCGAGTCCGGATTCCATTCCCTGGCTCTGCCGCAGGAAATAGGGGGAACGGGTCTCCCCTCCAGTATTTCCATGGCCTGCGCGGAATATTTCAATGCCGGAAACACATCCCTGACGATGTATTGCGGCTCCATCACCGGGGCGATTGCCATTATTGCCCCCTTTGCGAATAAGGAATTGTACAACATGGTCGTCCCCAAGCTGATGGAAGGGAAATGGGGCGGCACCATGTGTCTGACGGAGCCGGGCGCCGGATCGGATGTCGGGGCGCTGAAAACAAAAGCGGTCAAACAGCCCGACGGCACCTATCTGATCACCGGCACAAAGATCTTCATCTCCAACGGCGAACACGATATGACCGAGAACATCATTCACCCGGTGCTGGCGCGCATCGAAGGCGATCCGGAAGGGACCAAGGGGATCTCGATCTTCGTCGTTCCCAAATTCCTGATCAACCCCGACGGCTCGCTGGGCGAACGCAACGATATGATCTGCGCCGGCATCGAGCACAAAATGGGGCTCAAGGGGAATGCGACCTCCATGCTGACCTTCGGCGACAACGGCAAGTGCGTCGGCTACCTCCTGGGCAAAGAACGCGAAGGCATGAAGATCATGTTCCATCTCATGAATGCCGCCCGCATCCACACGGGCGTCCAGGCCCTGGGTTGCTCCAGCGCCGCCTACCTGCACGCCGTGACGTACGCCCGCAACCGGGTGCAGAGCGCGCTCATCACGAATCCCAAAGGCGGCCCCGTGACCATCATCAATCACCCCGACGTGAAGCGGATGCTCCTGTACATGAAGAGCAACGTGGAGGGGATGAGCATGCTGTGCCTCTTCCTGGCACTGCATGAGGACATCATGCGCGCGTCGAAAGATCCCGAAGAAGTGAAAAGGGCGACCGGCATCGTCGAAATCCTGACCCCGATCGTCAAGGCCGGCATCTCCGACGCCTCCTGGCTCGTTACCGCCGAGGCGATGCAGGTTTACGGCGGCTACGGCTTCTGCCAGGAATACCCGGTCGAGCAGTACGCCCGCGACACCAAGGTATTCTCGATCTATGAAGGGACCAATGCCATCCAGTCGCTCGATCTGGTCATGCGCAAGATCCTCATGAATCCCGAGATGTACAATTACGCTCAGCTTAAGCAATGGATGAGCGACACGATTGCCAAAGCCAAAGGCATTGTTGACGACAGGTATGTCAACCCGGTCGTCGAGGGTCTGGCAAAACTTGAAGAAGTGATCGAGATGATGAAGAAGCAGTTGGGCGAGATGAAAATTCTTCTCCTGCTCAACAACGCAACCCCCTTCCAGCAGGCCATGTATCCGCTGATTCTGGCCTGGCTGCATCTGTGGAGCCTCACCCTCACCACGCCCAAAGCCAAAGCGCTCGTGGGCGACGCCAAGGGCGCGGATCGCGCGAAGATCCTCGCGGAAAATCCGGAAGCCGCCTACTACAGCGGCCGCGTGCTCTCGTCGCAGTTCTATATCGGCGCGGAATTTCCAAAATTCTTCGGCCGTATCGCAGCCATCGTGAACAATGAAGGCGCGGCGCTGAAGGTCGAGGCGGATAACTTCACCGGAGCGCTGAAAGAATAGCGAAGCGACGGTCGAAAGAGCTGGATCCTGCAGCGGGGAGGGGCATCCATCGGCTGGCCCACGCGCTGGCAAAAGCCTCGATCTGGGGGAAGGATGGCGGACGACGGAAACCGTCTTCCGCCTTATCTTAATTATTCATTTCGGAAAAGGAGACGCAACATGAAAGCTGAAGATGTAAAAAAGATTGCCATAATCGGCGCGGGGGATATGGGGCACGGGATCGCGGCTTCCTGCCTGTTGGGCGGATATGCCGTCGTGCTGCGCGATATCGAACAGAAATTTGTGGACAAGGGCGTCGCGGGGATTATCAAGAGCCTGGAGAAATTCAGGGAGAAGGGCAAGATTACGCCGGATGCCTTTGCCCACGCGCTGGTGCGCCTTACCCCGATAGTGGACCTTCAGGAAGCCGTCCGAGACGCGGATTTCGTGATTGAAGCCGTGCCGGAAAAGCTGGAGCTGAAGAAAAGCGTTTTTGCCGACATCGACAAATATGCGCCGAAACACGCCATTCTGGCCTCCAACACCTCCAACATCAGCATCACCGAGATTGCCTCCGCCACGCAGCGGCCGGACAAGGTCATCGGCTATCATTTTTTCAATCCGGCCATTTTGATGAAGCTGGTGGAAGTGATCAAGGGCAGGGGCACGTCCGATGAATCCGTACAGGTGGGCTATGACATCGCCAAAAAGATCAAAAAGGTTCCCGTCATCGTCAAGAAGGATTCCCCGGGCTTCATCTACAACCGGATCAACGAACCGACGCTGGTTCTGCTGTCCAAAATCCTGGAAGCGGGCCATCCGTCCCCGGAGGAATTTGACGCGGCGTTCAAGCCCCTGATGGCGATGGCGCCGTTCGAACTGGTGGATTATGTCGGCATCGACGTGGCCGCGCACGGGCTGGAATATTTCGCGCAGGTTTTGTCCCCGGACTACAAGCCCTCCGAGGCGATGATGTCCTACCTGAAGATCAATCATCTGGGCAAAAAAACCGGCAGGGGATTTTATGACTGGTCGGCGGGCAGGCCCGCGATCGATCTGGCAAAGGCGACCAAGGAATACGACATCAATCAGTTGATCGCGCTGCAGGTCAACGAAGCCACGAAGCTTCTGGAAGAGGGCGTTGTGGACGATCCCAAGGAGATCGATCTGGCGATGGCCAACGGCGGCGGCTCGCCCTTCGGCCCCTTTGCGCTGGCCCAGGGCATTGGTTACGCGGAGCTGGTGTTCAAGCTGGGGGAAATTTACAAAAAGTTCCCTCTGGACATCTTCAAGCCCACGAAAACCCTGAAAGAGGGCAAGATCAAACTGTGATGCAGGCGTAAAAAGCCCATGTGCGGTAGGTTTGTTTTGATTTCGGATTTGTCGGCTGTCGCGCAAAGCTTTGGCGTGACCGATGTCTCCCTTCATTTTTTACCCGACCGCAATATCCATCCGGGCCGGCATATTCCCGCGGTGATCCGAACCGGTCAAGGGAATATGCCGGCTTCTTTTTTGATGAATATTTTGAAACCCTATCCGGCGGAAGAAATGATCTGTGAGCCGGCAGACATTTGACCGGATGGGTCCTTTCCGCAGCCGCCGCGCTTTTCACCGGGGTATTGTTTTCCGGCAGGATTGCGGCCCGGATGACCCGGAGAATTGGTTTGCCAAAAAGAGCAATCATCTGCTAAAGAGCAGGCCGACTTCGCAGAAAGGATTGTCAACGGACAAACCCATGACGCTTAAAGGCATCATCACCGTTATCCGCGTCCCTTTTTTGATTCTGGCGCTTACGCTGGGCATTCTGGGCGCCGCCGTCGCCTGGTATGAATCCAGGCGCTTCGGCTCGCCGTTTCATCTCGGGTATGCGGCGCTGGCCACGTTCGGTCTTCTGGTCGCCCATGCGGGGGTTAATATATTGAACGACTATTTCGACGCCAAAAGCGGTCTGGACTATAAAACGCTGCGCACTCCTTTCAGCGGCGGAAGCGGCGCGGCGCCGACAGGCCTGCTGACGGTTGCCCAGGTTTTGTGGCTGGGGATTGCCTGCTTTGTTATCCTGATTCCGATTGCCTGGTTTTTTGTCGTGAAAGCGGGCTGGATGCTCCTGCCGCTGCTTGTGGCCGCCGCCGCCCTGATCGTTTTTTACACGCCCCTCATCCTCAAAATGGGATACACCGAGTGGTCGCCGGGCCTGGGATTGGGCATTCTGCCCGTCATGGGCGCCTACTTCGTTCATACCGGTGCGTATTCAATGAGCGCCTTTATTGCCTCGATGCCTTCTTTTTTTCTGGTGCACAACCTGCTTCTGATCAACGAGTTTCCGGACGTGGAGGCGGATATCACCGTGGGCAGACGGACGTTGCCGATTGTCGCCGGAAAGAAAAATGCGGCTTATTTCTTTTCTCTTTTCACCGTGCTGGTCTATTGCTGGGTCATCGGAGCGGTTCTTTGCGGTTCCATGCCAGCCTTCACGCTTTTGTCCCTGCTGACCGTTCCCATTGCGGTCCGGGTCATCCAAGGGGCGCTCCGGTATGACGACAGGGAAACGCTGCTCAAAGCCATGTCCGCCAACGTTCTGCTGGTTCTGCTCACCCAGGCGCTGATTGCGGCGGGATACATTGTAAGCGGCATCCTGCTCATAACATGAGAGCTTTGAATAACGGCCGTTTTTGTCATTTCGACCGAAGGGAGAAATCTTGAACAAACGGCCATCCTGAAGATTTCTCGTCGCTCACGCTCCTCGAAATGACATTTTTCAAAGCTCTCAACATGATGCTCCTTTTATGTGAAAATGCCCCTCCCTGTATCCCTTCCCATCGATGGGAGAGGGAAGCGTGGGTGATGATCATCCTTTGTTGTGCCCGCCACGGGAATGGGGGTCAGAAGAAAAGATAAGCATGGAAATTTTGGCGCATTTCCTATATTAAATTTACAGATTGGAAAAATACCCTACGGGTGCTAAGCCATGAGCCGGTTCTGGAGCCAGACAACCAAAAACATCAAGCCTTATGTTCCGGGAGAACAGCCCAAAGACCGGAAATACGTTAAACTCAACACCAATGAGAACCCGTATCCGCCTTCTCCAAGGGTCCTTGAGGTTATCCGAAGCGCGGCCGATGAAACGCTTCGGCTTTATCCGGATCCGTCGGGCGATGCGCTCCGGGACGCCATCGCCTCGTCCTTCGGTTTGATTAGGGAAAATGTTTACATCGGCAACGGCTCGGATGAACTCCTGGCTTTCTGCTTTCCGGCGTTTTTTGAGCCGGAGGGGCTTCCAATCCTTTTTGCCGACGTCACCTACAGCTTCTATCCGGTGTACGCGCGGCTTTTCCGGATTCCCTACCGTCTGGTGCCGCTCGATGAGCAGTTCAATCTGTCGGTTGAAGGCTATCTTCAGGCAAACGGGGGAATTCTCATTGCCAATCCCAACGCGCCCACCGGCATGGGGGTGCCGCTCGAATCCATAGAAAAAATCCTCCGCTACAATGAAAACAACGTTGTGGTGCTGGACGAAGCCTACGTCGATTTTGGAGGCGAATCATCTGTCGGCCTCATTGCCCGTTTTCCGAATCTGCTGGTGGTGCGCACACTGTCCAAATCCTATTCGCTGGCCGGATTGCGGGTGGGATTTGCGCTGGGCAGCAAAGAACTGATTGATGGAATTATCCGGGTTAAAGATTCAGTCAATTCCTACACCGTTGACCGTCTGGCCCAGGCAGGCGCCCGGGAAGCCATCCGGGACGACGCGTATTTTCAGGAAACCAAATCAAAGATCATCCGCACCCGTGACCGGGTATCGTCCCGGCTGGGAAATTTCGGCTTCCGGGTTCTTCCGTCGCAGGCCAACTTTCTGTTTGTCAGCCACCCGCAAACCCCCGCACGGGTTCTCTTCCAAAAGTTGAGGGAGCAGGGGATTCTCGTGCGCTTTTTCGACAGGCCCGGAATCGATAATTTCCTCCGGGTGAGCATCGGAACGGACGGGGAAATGGACCTCTTTCTCGAGGCCGTCGCCCGGATCTGCGAAAAGCCCCCGAAATGATTTCGCCGGGCGCCGGTTCGATTTCAAGAAAGGAGAAAAGCAATGTCTCTGACGATCCGCATGGAAACCAAAAGGCCCGGGTTCTGGTTTGTTTCGCTCATCGGACGGCTTGACCAGACGACCGCCGAAGAATGCGACGCAAAAGTCTCCTCGCTTCTGAACCCCGAGACCAGGGCAGTCGTTTTCGACATGACCGGCCTGAATTATATCAGCAGCATGGGGTTGCGCATCATTTTGAAAACGAGGCGGTTTATGTCCGGCCAGGGCGGCGCCGTTTACATGATGAATGTGCAGCCGCAAATCGAGAAGGTGTTTGAGATTGCCAACCTGCTGCAGGGAATGAGGCTGTTTGCCGACACAAAGGAAGCCGACGAGTATTTTGACGCCATCCAGAAAAGCGTTTTGGAATCCTCAACGTGAAGCCACAAACGCCTCTTTTCGCGAGCTTGCCCCGCATCGCGCCGGGGATATTTTTCCGGTGCGCTTACTTTGACGTCATGACAAAGACGCCGTCCCATTCGCCGGACGGCGGATTTTTTTTCATATATTCGCACCGGTCGATATACATTTGAGAAAGCTGATCGCCGCCGTTTATGGACAATCCGCGCCGGAACGCCTCCATCGCCCTGTCCCATTGCCCTTTCTGATAGCAGTCCAGACCGTGCGAAAAATGATGGATGGCGTCCATGAGGCCGGGATACGTTTCTTCGGTGTGGTAATCGAGCACTTCGTAGATGTTCACGGGCTCTGTCTTTCCCTTGACCACCACCCGGTCCACCTTCCGCATGCGGTACGTGCCCTTCAGTTTGCGGTGCGTGTTTTCGCTGATCAGGATGGACGCGTGATACTGTTTGCAGGCGGATTCCAGACGCGAGGCCAGATTCACGCCGTCGCCGATGACCGTATAATCCGTGCGTTTCGGTGAACCGATGTTTCCGGAGACGATGGTGTCCGTGTTCAGGCCGATCCCGATCCGGACCGGCTTTTTGCCCTGTTCGGCGCGCTTTTGGTTCCATTCCCGGAGGCTGGTGATCATAGAGATGGCTGCCCGCACGGCGCGGTCTTCGTCATCGTCATGGGCGAAAGGAATGCCGAAAGCCGCCATGATGGCGTCTCCGATGAACTTGTCCAGGATGCCGCCCTGTTTCTGAATGCAGTCCACCATCAGCGTAAAGTACTCGTTGAGCAGGGCGACGGTGCCCTGGGCTCCCAGCTCCTCCGTCAGCGTAGTAAAGCCGCGGATGTCGGAAAACAGGATCGTGGCCGTCAGGCTTTTGCCTCCCATGAAATCATCCGTGCAGTCCATGATCTGATCGGTGAGCGCCGGATCGATATACCGGGACATGGTGGACTTCATGCGCTTCTCGCTCGAGATGTCCTCGATGACGATCATCGTGCCCAGCTTCTTTTTCTCCACGCTGAGGAGGGGAAGAACCGTCAGATTGACGGACAGACGGTTGTTTCCGAATTCCAGGTCTGCGTCCATAATGACGTCCTGCGTCTGCGTTTTCTCCACCTTGTCGATCTTTTCCAGCACCCAGGCATTGACGCCGGCAAAGAATTCCTCCACCCTGCGATTCAGAATCTCCGGTGCGGCGACTTTCAGAATTCGAAGGCCCGCCGCGTTGCAGGTGATGATTTTCCCGTCTTCGCCAAGCGTGATCACGCCGTTGGACATGCTTTCCAGCATACCCTCGTTGTAGTTCTTCATGTTCTGGACATCATCGAAGAGTTTGGCATTTTCCAGGGCGATGGCGACCTGCGCGGTGAAGGCCTTGAGGCGCATTTCATCTTCCTTGGTGAACGGTCCACCCCGCTTGTTCAGGACCTGCGTGACGCCGATGATTTTCCCCGCCTTGTTGGTCACCGGCGTACAGAGAATAGAGCGGGTAAAAAAGCCGGTCTGTTTGTCAAACGAGGGATTGAAGCGCAAATCGGCGTAGGCGTGGGGGATATTGATGGTTTCCCCCGTCCGGAATACCGCCCCCGCGATGCCGACGCTGTTGGGGAAGCGGATTTCGGTTGTCCCGAGTCCCTCGCCCAGCCTGGAGTACAGCTCGTTGGTTTTTTCATCATTCAGAAAAAGGGTGGAGCGTTCGGCGTCCAGCATCCGCATGGCTTCCGACATAACCTTGCGCAGGAGTGTGCCCAGGTTGATTTCGGAGGTCGCTTCGGCCACCACGTCAAAAAACGCCATTTCCTTCGAGCGGAATTTGTTCATCCGCTCCGTAAAGATGGTGCTTTGCAGCGCGATGGCGGCCTGCGTGGCGATCGCTTCGAGAAGCATTACATCTTCTTCCGTGAAAGCCCCTTCCTTTTTGTTCAGGACCTGGGTGACGCCGATGATTTCGTTTTTGGCTGCCTTGATTGGAACGCAGAGAATTGATTTGGTGACATAGCCTGTTTTTTCATCCACGGATTTGTTGAAGCGCTCGTCGCTGTATGCGTCCGGAATGATCAGGCTCTTTCCTGTCTGGAAAACCGCGCCCGCGATGCCGCTGGTGTTGAGCAGCCGGATTTCCCGGTGGAAATTTCCCTGCGCCACCCGGGAGTATAATTCGCCGGTTTCCGCATCGTTGAGAAAAATCGTTCCCCGGTCCGCGCCCAGTTCGGTCGTGGTGATTTTCATCAATTCGTCCAGGATGTCGTTCAAGGTTTCCAGCGCCGCCACTTTTCGCGGAACGTCCAGCAGCGTTTGCAGCTTCTTTGCGTTCAGGTGCTTTACCATTGATTTATTCCGGGAGTTATTCATCGGTTCCGGCCTTTGTGGTTGACGAATGATTAAAGGACTCCAGACGGTCCCTCAAAACCTGGATGGTCTGGTGAAGCTGCTTCACTTCATCCTCATGCGTTTTGGTGATCGCTTCCATGTCCCGTTGGTGCGTGATTTCCCGGCGCTCCAGTTCGTTGCGCAGGGTCGCGATCGTGTTCGTTAACTGCTTTTCCCTGTTGCCTGCAGCGGCCATGTTCTCCTGGGCCGCGCAATCCTTTTCATAGCAGGTGTTTTCCAACTGATCCCGCATGGCGGCAACGGCGGCGCGAAGCTGGGTGATCTCATCCTGGACCGCGTGGAGGGTTTTCTGCACAGCCTCCTCCCGGGCTGCTTCCAATTTTTCCATCTGCTCGCGCAGCGCGGCGATGCTTTGTTTCAGGTGCAGATTTTCTTTCTGCAGCGATAGTTCGTTCGTTTTCGGTTCCGTTCCCATAGACCTCAATGCGGCGCGTTGCGTATTTAGCGTTGGCGCGCATTATAGGGCCAATTTCTGCGTAATTTCAACTGAAATAAATCAGGGGAACGGCCACCCGGTGTTTTCTTGACAGCGAAGAGGGGAGTCTCTATAATGCCGCCATCAAAAGCAGGATTTTCCATTATTGCAGGAGGTTGCCATGCAGGGTCATATCATTACCACCGGGATTACATTCGGCACGGCGCTGGCCATCACCATCAGTTACAGCTACAATCATTCGGTGCTGTGGGCAATTTTCCATGGGATTCTCTCGTGGGTTTACGTGATTTACCACGTTCTTTTCCATTGATGCGGCCGGGCGCCAACCGGCATGACCAGCCCCGCCGAACAGAAGATAAGGATCGAGGCCTTTTGTCTTTTACCCCGGATGCTGGATTTCGATTTCGCAGCCGGGATACTCACTTCCTCATTAAAAATGCGGTGAAGATATTCTTGACATCCATGACCGCGTTTTCTATGCTTCCCCCGCGAAAAAGCCTCAAAGGATGAACAAATGCCCATCACAGAAATTCTTACCCGAAACGCCGCCCTGTACGGCGAAGAAATAAGCCTGGTGGAGATCAATCCCCAAATCAAAGAAGTCAAGGCAAGCTGGAAGGATTATGAGCTGGTCGAAACCAATCCGGAAAATCGCTATCGGCGGGAGATGACCTGGCGCGAGTTTGACGACAAGGCCAACCGCCTGGCCAACTTTCTCTTGCAACGAGGCCTGGAAAAGGGGTGCAAGGTCGGAATATTGCTTATGAACTGCCTGGAGTGGCTGCCGGTCTATTTCGGCATTCTGAAAACGGGCGCCATTGCCGTGCCGCTCAACTACCGCTATACGGAAGATGAAATCAAATACTGCCTGGAGTTGGCCGAGTGTGACGTTTTGATCTTCGGGCCGGAATTTATCGAAAGAATTGACGCGATTCGCGGGCAGATGCCCCGGATCAAGATACGGCTTTTTGTGGGACAGGACTGCCCTTCATTTGCCGAAAGCTATTACGCGCTCACCGCCTGCTGCTCCTCCGTGGCGCCCGGAATTCCGCTTTCCGACACGGACGACGCAGCCATCTATTTTTCATCCGGCACCACCGGTTTTCCCAAGGCGATCCTTCATGACCACCGCAGCCTGATGATGGCCTGTGAAGTGGAGATGAACCATCACAGGCAGACGCGCGAAGATAATTTCCTGTGCATCCCGCCGCTGTATCACACCGGCGCGAAGATGCACTGGTTCGGGAGCTTCCTGGCCGGAAGCCGCGCGGTTTTGCTGCGCGGCGTCAAGCCGGAGTGGATCTTCCGGGCGGTGTCCGAGGAGCGGATCACGATTGTCTGGCTTCTGGTGCCGTGGGCGCAGGACATTCTGGACGCCATCGAGCGGGGAGACATTAAGCCGAAAGATTATCAGCTCGACCAATGGCGGCTGATGCACATCGGCGCGCAGCCGGTGCCGCCCAGTCTGGTCAAACGCTGGAAAGAACATTTTCCAAACCACGACTACGACACCAACTACGGTCTGTCGGAATCCATCGGTCCGGGATGCGTTCATCTGGGCATGGAAAACATCCACAAAGTCGGCGCGATCGGAAAGGCCGGCTACCGGTGGGAAATCCGGATTGTGGATGAACACGGCAACCCCGTGAAGCAGGGCGAGGTGGGCGAGCTTTGCGTCAAAGGGGACGGCGTGATGAAGTGTTACTACAACAACCCCGAGGCCACGGCCGAAATCCTGAAAGACGGCTGGCTTTACACAGGCGACATGGCGAAGATGGATGAAGACGGCTTTGTCTATCTGGTGGACCGCAAGAAAGATGTCATTATCACGGGCGGAGAGAACATTTATCCGGTGCAGATTGAAGACTTTTTGCGCACGCATGAAGCGATCAAGGATGCGGCGGTGATCGGGCTGCCCGACCATCGGCTGGGTGAAATCGTCGCGGCGGTCATCGAGCTGAAGCCGGGCTTTTCCAGCACGGAAGCCGAAATGGGAAAGTTTTGCGAGGCGCTGCCGCGCTACAAACGTCCGCGCAAAATCTTTTTTGAACAGGTGCCCCGCAATCCCACCGGAAAGATTGAAAAGCCGAAACTCCGCGAGAAGTACTTCTCCGGCAGCCTCGTCGAAGCGGAGACGGAGGGTTGATCCATTGAATCCCGCTGAAGCGGGACGAGCGTTCATTCTCCGCAGCTTGCTGCGATATAAATGATGTTCATTTCATATCTCGACAGCTTGCTGCGAGATGGTTGATTTGACAGGAACTTCCTTTTTGCGAGGAGTCTATGGGAGGCAGGATGGCCGGATGGATTCGTAACGCCAGGTTAGGAATGTTTCTCAATCTTTGCATCGGCGGCTTCTTTATTCTTGCCGCCGTCGTTGTGGTTGTCAGCGTTAACTACAACATGCGCGAGCAGGCGCTTGTCGAAGCGCAGTCGAAAGCCCGCATTATCCTGGATCGTAATCTTGCCACCCATACCTACCCCTACAACGACACATAACGCAGTCTCTCCAATGCCGTTAGTTTTCGTTTCCGATGAGAGACATAAGCCCGATAGTTTTTCATCTGTATCCATGAAACAAGCTCAATGAGATCGACGGCGTCAAAAACTTTCATAGGCAACACCGCACTGATGAGCAGCCTAAGCTGCGACAGCGTAACAGCTGGTGCTTTTTTCCCCCAACCGGATTCTCATGTGCCAGAGGAAGAAGTGAGCCAGCATACAGGTCAGCATATGATGTCGCCACCCGGGAAACTTCCTCACCTCGTAATGATCCATTCCCAGATCCGATTTCGCTTCCTCAAAGCACTGCTCGATAGCCCAGCGAACCCCTGCGAGCCAGACGAAGGTTTTCAGGCGCGTGGATCGGCCGGCGTTCGAGATGAAGTAGGAATAAGCAGCTCCCTCCCCAAGACCTCTGCGAATGATCAGCCAAACCGCCCGGTGGGGTTTCCCATCTTTGGACAGAACGACACGGCGCTTCATGAACTCATAGACTACCGGTCCTTTCGTCCCTTCGGAAACCATCCGGCGATACCAGAAGTAATCGTTCGTTCCCCTGGCGATCTTCTCAAAAGTGACGGGCTTTTTTTCAGTTTCCGCAAGAATGCGTTTCGTCCTCTTCTCTCCGCCGTACCGGTAGGACCTCTCCAGAACCGCCGGGTCCTGCAGCCAGCAAAGCGTGTCGCAGGGAAGGGCGACAAAGTACGTCGCCCCGGGAATCTTTTCCACCGCATCCAGAAACTCCGGACTGTTGCCGTAAATCGAATCCGCCGCCACGTAGCGGAAAGGGATTACCCCCTCGCCGACGA
>Ga0208196_1000363_pt1 | contig 62348 bp, 42 predicted proteins | sample AD_JPNNA7_MetaG_FD_184443 | JGI IMG/M metagenome (GOLD analysis project Ga0208196, IMG submission 184443) | Active sludge microbial communities of municipal wastewater-treating anaerobic digesters from Japan - AD_JPNNA7_MetaG (SPAdes) (version 2) | ecosystem: Engineered > Bioreactor > Anaerobic...
TTTTAAGTACTCAATAGTTTCATTATCATCAAGTTTTGTAAGCCATTCAATTAGCTCCAATTTTATTGCATCGTGTCTCATTTCTTTTTTTTCAAATATACAAATTTTACCTATTATTAATGAATTTAGCAGGCTTCATAATTATTTAGATGTTTCCTGAAAGTTACAAAAAACGCATTACGTATTCAGGGGAATAATCGAAAATTATGCAATAAATTCTTTAGGGTCTTTGCGCAATCAGGAAAATTACCGGGGCTTTGTGAAATCTGCGGTTATAATATTATTTTTTTTACCACGGAGCGCACGGATTGGCACGGGGAAATCCGTGTTGACCCGTGCTCCGAGTGGTGAATTGAACTATTTCCAGATAGAACACTGATGACACGGATGCGACTGATATTCACGGATCAGCGTAAATCCGTAAAATCCGCGTAATCCGCGTGCTATTAATATGTGATTCTCTTATTTCCCTGGAATTCAATCCCCCATCATCCAATCACCCAATTCCCCGATATTTCCCCTATTACCTTTTACCTGTACCTGCAGTATAGCAAACAATATATGGGGTTCGATCCGGCCTGAATTCAATGCAATTATCTGCTTAGTTTTTCTTTAGCTTCTTCGAATGTGTTTACGAAATTGATTCGACCATATTTATTACTCTCGAATATAAAATCTCTAAAACTCTTGCTCGGGTATTTCGAAAAGTCACCGATGATAGCAAGTTGAACATCATAGTTAGAGAATTTCTGTAGTATTTCGCCGGCTATTCCAGTCTTAAGGTCAAAGAACTCGGGTATTATCTGATCCTTTTCTATAATAATCTTTTTGGAGTCCATATATATTGCATTCGCCATTAAATCCAGAACATCCTGTGTTTCACGTAGCACAACATCTGAAGATCTCAATATTGCAATTTTGATTCCATTTTCCTCGATAATATCTATTTTCATTCTAAAGCCCTATATCTTAAAGTTGGTCAATTATGTTCGATTATTTAAAAATTCCACAAAAGTCTAAGCGAATTCCTTCCAGTGTTTATGTTTAGAAGGATCATATTCCTTTTCCCACACAGGATCGGTTAAATTTATGAATTCTCTGGAATATTTGTCGAGGAATTTGCATATTTCCGGATTAGTAATAACCTCGTCGCTTCCGTTATATGATGGTTTAGCGTTATATCTCTTAACGATATCTCTTAGAACCTCAGGATGGTCAATTAATGCGCATGGTGCAAGAAGGTTTTTATTTTTGCAATATGGCTGTGCTTCTTGTAAAGCCTTAAAGAATGATGACTGAATGACATCGATTAATTTTTTGTCTTTAATATTGTCTGTTGAAAATTGCAGGAATACGCAAGGTTCGATATCTCCATGACAATTAATATGGAAATATCCTCCAGGCCTTGCGCCAGAAATACAACCACCCACAAATGGAGCGTCGTTCCAGAAGTCGCCGATGAAGATAGGTTTGGTTCGTCTGATCTCATGTATTCTGTCCCTGAGCTTATTTCTCTGCTCTGGAGTTGACATTAAGCTTACGTCCGGCTTTTTGCCAATAGGTACATACTGGAAAAACCAGCCGAAAGAGCACCCTTTTTCAATCATTAAATCAATAAATTCATCGGACATTAAGGTTTTAGTGGTGTATTTTGTAGGTGTGGCAGAAAATCCAAACAGAACTCCGGCATTTTTCAGATTATCCATTGCCCGCATCACCTTATTGAATGTACCTTTCCCTCTTCTTTCATCTGTTTCTTTTTCAAGACCTTCAATTGATATAGCTGGTGCAACATTTCCTAATTTTGCTAATTTTTCCACCATTTCCTTATCTAACAAGGTGCCATTTGTATAGGTCTGAAAATACATGTCATTATGTTTTTCGAATATTTTCAACAAATGAGGCCACATGTATGGTTCTCCGCCCGAAATAGTAACAAAATAGATACTAAGTTCTTTTGCTTCGGTTAATACTCTGTCCACAATTTCAAAAGAGAGACCTTCATCTTTTACATAACTACCTGCATAACAGCCATTGCAGTTCAGGTTGCATCTTGCGGTAGGGCTGATAACCATAAACCAGGGAGGTCTGAATCCTAATTTACTTTTCAATTCTTTTTGCTTTTGCCGGCCATATATTACGGCATTAAAAAAGAAATTTTCAATCAATTTATCTTTACTGTTTTTGGAAAGGTCTTTAAGGATTTTTCTCATTAGTTCAACAGAAGGGTGTCTTTCCTGAATAAGTTTCTTAATTCCTTCAATTTGAGCACTTGTCAGTTTATCGTCAGAAAGAGTTTTTTCAGCCAGATTAATAATTCGGACTAAGTTTTTATCAGAGAATTTCGAAGCCAACTTCAGAATTATCTTTAAATTTTTTTTGCTAATAGAAGTTTCCATAATCGTCTATTTTTAATCTACTTATTCAACCGGATGTTTACTATAAACCTTAAATTATTTTTAAGAACTCCGTTTGAAAAATGTTACGATTAAAAAATAAAATACTTTTAAGCAAAAATTAAGCCATGATACAAATATATAAAAATAATTGTTTCGTTTTTGAAATGGATTAATAAAAGGGAAACCCTTATACGCTGGAAAAAGCGTGGAAAAAACTTGTTTAAAACTAATTAGGTTTAAAAAACCTCACTTAATTTCAAAAGAAATCACCTGGTTATTAATTCTGTCTATGCCATAAATTATCTTCTTATTTTTCACTGATCGGTCGAAGGCAATTCCCTGTCCATATACTGGCACAGTAAGAGTTTTTACATGTTTAAGAGTAAAACCCGTGTTTGGGATTTCCATGACGTATATTTCCGGACGGTCGTGTCCGGTACAGTATAATCTGCCATCAAATCCCCATGCGGCACCCGAATTACTTTTTGGTTTAAAGAGTTCGATTATATTATCAGGAAATATCCATGCTTCAATTTGTTGCCATTTTTTATTGAATTTAATGACAGATGTCCAGCGCGTATCTTTGCCCTCACTTGAGCCTGTGCCCGTATAGTGTGCGAAACCGACATACCAGCATCCGTCGTATTTATCTATCCATGTTGCAGATCCTGCATAGATGCCGAAACTATGGTTACCTAAATGTTTGAGAGTTTTTGCATCGAAGATTTCTATTGAGCTTGCCATAGGTGAAGCAGGATAATTTGAAGAAGCGCAGTATAATCGTCCTCTTATCACCACACCGCTGTTAAGATGGGAAATTCCTTCTTCCGATCCATCCCATTTAGTTGTCAGTAGCCCGCTCTTTTTGTCGTGTTTTGTGATGGTACTGTTATTGATGACGTAAAAACAGCTTTTGTCGACCGCCACTGCCTGTTTTGCTTCAGATACCGTAAATCTTGCAAGTTCTCCGGTTTGTTTGGAGATTTCCTGTCCGGATAAGGGAAATATAACTGCAGGTGTAAGGATAATTAAATGAATAAATTTTATAATGTGGCGTAAAACCATTTTCCTTAATAAATTGTTATTCCAATTGTACTCTCTCAGCCACCATATCTCCGACTTCGGTTGTAGAATAGCCCATTTTGCCTGCGCCCAGATCTTTTATTTTGTTTGCTGTCACATACATTATTGCATTTTCTATTGCGGTTGCAGCTTTTTCCTCTCCGAGATGTTCGAGCATCATAGCGCCACTTGCAATGGCAGCCAGAGGGTTTATCACATTTTTGCCTGCATATTTTGGAGCCGAGCCGCCTATAGGTTCAAACATTGAGACGCCTTCGGGGTTAATGTTACCTCCGGCTGCAATACCCATGCCTCCCTGTGTGATAGCACCAAGGTCGGTTATTATATCTCCGAACATATTGCTGGTTACTATAACATCGAACCATTCGGGATTTTTTATCATCCACATACATGTTGCGTCAACATGATAATATTCCCGTTTTATATCGGGATATTTTGCATTTCCCATTTCATGAAAAGCTCTTTCCCACAGGTCGAAAACATAAGTAAGGACATTAGTTTTACCGCAAAGCGCAAGGGTTTTCTTCTTATTCCTTTTTAAGGTATATTCAAATGCATATTTGAGGCAACGATCAACCTGCATTCGGGTGTAAATCATATTCTGTACTGCAACTTCAGCAGGAGTACCTTTCATCATAATGCCACCGGCACCGGTATATACGTCGCCACTATTTTCTCTTACAACAACGTAATTAATATGCTCGGGTCCTTTGTCCTTCAATGGGGTATTAACACCTGGATAGAGTTTTACCGGACGAAGGTTAATGTACTGGTCGAGTTCGAATCTAAGTCTGAGTAATATTCCCTTTTCGAGAAGACCTGGTTTAACGTCGGGATGACCAATTGCACCAAGAAGGATTGCGTCGTATGTTTTTAGTTCCTCTATAGCCGAATCAGGCAGTAATTCTCCTGTCTTCAAGTAGCGATTGCCTCCGAAATCGTATTCATGGTAATTAAGTTTAAAATCGAACTTTAAAGCGGCAGTATCAATCACTTTTTTCCCTTCTCTGACAACTTCAGGGCCTGTGCCGTCGCCAGGTATTACAGCGATATTATATGATTTATTCATGAATTTATTTTTATTGATAATTTATTATTTAAGAAATTGATTTTTTCCTTATTATTATTTTTTGTCGGAAAAAGAAGACATGAATTTTTTATTTGATTCTGGGTTTTCGATAATGTTAAGCATTTTTTCCGTGGCTTTTATTGCAGATGCAACCTGATCGGCATCGAGTCCTTTTGTTCTGAATTCCATCCCTCTGTAATTCCATGAAATAACTGTTTCGACCAGGGCATCGGTTCTGCCGCCGGGAGGTATTGAAACTTTATAATCGGTAAGTATGGGCAACTCTTTTCCTATCCGTTCATATATTTTTCGTAAGGCTTTCATGAAAGCATCGTACTGGCCGTCGCCGAGAGACGTTTCTTCATAAGGCTGTCCCTCAATTTCAATAAATACGCCTGCCACGGGCCTTATGCCTTGTGAAGTTGCAAGTGAATAGTTTATTATTCTTACTTTGTAATTATTTATTTTATCATCGCCGAGCACATCTGAAATGATAAAAGGAAGGTCTTCAGTTGTTACAATTTCTTTTTTGTCGCCAAGTTCTATAACTCGTCGTGTAACACGTTCGATTGATTCGGGAGGAAGGTTTAGTCCGAATTCTTCGAGGTTCTTTCGTATAGTTGCTTTACCTGAGAGCTTTCCGAGAGCGTATTTTCTTTTTCTTCCGAAGCGTTCTGGCAGGAGGTTATTAAAATAGAGATTTGCCTTGCTGTCGCCGTCGGCATGAATACCGGAAGTTTGCGTGAATACGTTTTCACCGATTACAGGTTTATTCTCAGGAATTCTTATTCCGCTGTATGATTCGACTACCCGGCTCACTTTTGTGATAGCTGCTTCATCAATATTTGTTTCAAATCCAAGCTGGTCTTTAATAACTGCAACGACGCTTGAAAGAGGAGCATTACCGGCGCGTTCGCCGAGGCCGTTCACAGTAGTATGTACACCTTTTACGCCAGCTTTAAGGGCAGAAAAGACATTTGCAACTGCAAGATCATAGTCGTTGTGCGGGTGGAAATCAAAATGGAGGCCGGGATATCTTTTTATCATTATCGAACAAAACTCGTAAGTCTGGTCAGGGTTTAGTATCCCAAGGGTGTCGGGGAGCATGAATCGGAGCACATTTTCATTTTTGAGCGACTCCATCATAAAATGGACATAGTCGGGTGAGTGTATCATTCCGTTTGACCAGTCTTCGAAATAAATATTAACTGATATACCCATTTCGCCGGCTATTTTAATAACCTGTCTAATTTCGTCGACATGCTGTTCAGGAGTCTTGCGGAGTTGCTCTTTGAGATGTCTCAATGAGCCTTTAGAGAGGAGGTTTACCACCTTTAATCCGGCTTTTTTTATCCATTTGAGTGAAATATCGCCGTCAACAAAGCCGAGCACTTCCACTTTCTGTAACATATCGTTTTGTGCTGCCCATTCTGCAATTTTACAGGCAGCTTCGAATTCGCCCTTTGAGACACGTGCCGATGCAATTTCGATGCGATCAACCCTCAGATCCTTTAGAAGGAGAGAGGCAATATGAAGCTTTTCAAACGGAGTATAAGATACCCCCTGCATTTGCTCCCCATCGCGCAGAGTGGTATCCATGATTTCTATTTTCATTTTCGTAATCGGTTTCTTTCAAACTCTTCAATTTTATCTTTTAATCCAAGCAGATAGTCAATATCGTCGAGTCCCTTAAGCAGGCACTCTTTTTTATAAGGATTTATGTCGAACCTGATTGCCTTTCCGATTTTTGGTATCTCGAGGAGTTGATGTTCAAGAGTGATTTTTACTTTCATGCCGGGATCTTTCTGGATGAGCATAAAGAGATTTTCGAGATCTTCGTCTGGAATGACAATTGGCAGAAGTCCGTTGTTGAGGGCATTGTTTTTGAAGATGTCGGCAAAAAAACTCGATATTACTACTCTGAAGCCGTAGTCGTATAATGCCCATACGGCATGTTCACGACTTGAGCCGCACCCGAAGTTCCTTCCTGCCACAAGAATAGAACCTGAATAAAGAGGGTTATTAAGAACGAAGCTCGTTACTGGTTTCCCATCCTTGTCGTAGCGCCAGTCATAGAATAGCTTTTCCCCGAAACCTTCTCTGGATGTAGCGCTCAGATATCTTGCAGGAATTATCTGATCTGTATCGATGTTTTCAACCGGAAGAGGCACGCATGTTGATTCGAGTGTTGTAAATTTTACTCCTGGCATTGTTTTCTGATTAAAAATTGTTATAAAAAATTTCGTGGATCGGTTATTTCACCGGTTATAGCGCATGCGGCGGCAGTAAGAGGGCTTGCAAGTATTGTTCTGGCGCCGGGACCCTGCCTGCCCTCAAAATTTCTGTTTGAAGTTGAAACAGAATATTTTCCTGCAGGTATTTTATCATCGTTCATTGCGAGACATGATGAGCATCCGGGCTGTCGTATTTCAAAACCGGCTTCTCTGTATATTTTATCAAGGCCTTCTTCAAAAATTTGAGCTTCAACTCTTTTTGAGCCCGGGACTATCAATGCAGTCACATCGGGAGATTTTTTTCTTCCTTTGATAACCGAAGCAAATGCTCTGAAGTCCTCAATGCGTCCATTTGTACAACTACCGAGGAAAACATAATCTATTTTATGTCCCTCGAGTTTCATGCCTGGTTTGAAGCCCATATATTCAAGAGCTTTCATAAATGATGTTGCTTCTTTTTTATTTTCGGAAGGTTCAGGAATGACATCATCAACAGCTATTGCCATACCCGGATTTGTTCCGAATGTTATCATAGGTTTTATTTCGCCTGCGTCGAATTCCACTTCCCTGTCAAAACTGGCTCCATTGTCCGATTTAAGATTTTCCCAGTTTCTTATTTCATTTTCCGTGATTTCAATACCTGAGATTTTGGAGCTTTTCTTAACGTAATCGATTGTTTTGTTATCGGGTGCAATAAGGCCCCCGCGGGCTCCCATTTCAATACTCATATTACACACGGTCATTCTACCTTCCATACTGAGGCTTTCGATAGCCTGTCCGGCATATTCTATAAAATAGCCTGTAGCTCCGCCGGAAGAAAGGCGCGAGATGATAAACATTATTATATCTTTGGCAGTGGTTGCATGTGGAAGTGTACCATTTACACTTATTCTCATCACCCGTGGTCGATTTTGGAGTATGCATTGGGAAGCAAGTACCATTTCCACCTCGGAAGTGCCGATTCCGAAAGCAATCGAACCGAAGGCACCGTGAGTTGAGGTATGGCTGTCGCCGCATACAATCGTCATACCAGGTCGTGTAAAACCAAGTTCTGGACCAATAACATGGACGATTCCATTATTAGGATGTTGCATTCCGAAAAACTTTATTCCGAACTCCCTGCAGTTTTTCTCGAGAGTTTCGACCTGGTTTCTTGAAATTTCATCTCGTATTGGCAGGTGCTGATCTTTTGTAGGGATATTATGATCGGCAGTTGCAAGGGTTCTTTCAGGTCGGAATACTTTTATGCCTCTATTTCTGAGTCCGTTAAAGGCTTGAGGGCTAGTCACTTCGTGAATGTAATGCATATCGATATAGAGGACGTCGGGTCCTCCTTCGATTGAATAGACGACGTGGGCATCCCATATTTTATCAAAAAGAGTTTTTGAACTCATAATTGAAAATGGTTTACTTAATTTTAGCTATTGCGTCAATTAAAGCTTCAACCGAGGCTGTAATGATGTCAGTATTAGCAGAGAATCCGTAATATATTTTCCCTTGATGTTCAACCTGTATATGTACCTTTCCGATATCATCACTACCCCTTGTAATAGCCTGAATAAGGAATTCTTCGAGATGTACCGTTTTATTAATAAGTTGTCGTACAGCAGTAAATGCGGCGTCTATAGGGCCATTACCTGTTGCAGTGGCTGTGTGAATTTCTCCGTTTATCCAGAGTCCGACTGTAGCAACAGGTATTAATGATTTGCCACATGACACTTGCAGGAGCTCGAGTCGCAGAGGTTTTTCACCCTGAGTCACCTCTCCGGTAAGTATCTTAATGTCATCATCGTTTATAATTTTTTTCTTGTCGGCGAGTTTAAGGAAGCGGTAGTATATATCGTCAAGCTCTTCCTTGTTGAATTTGTATCCAAGAAGTTCGAGTCTGTGGTTAAGAGCTGCTCGTCCGCTGCGTGCGGAGAGGATGATAGATGATTCTCTTACGCCGACCTCAACAGGGTTGATAATTTCGTAGTTTTCTCTTTTCTTCAGTACGCCGTCCTGGTGGATACCTGAGGAATGGGCGAATGCATTACGGCCGACAATTGCTTTGTTTGGCTGGACAGGCATATTCATCAATGTTGAGACGAGACGGCTGGTTTTGTATATGAGCTGTGTGTTGATGCCGGTTACAAATTTTAGATTTTTGTGGCTTTTCAACGTCATTACGACCTCTTCGAGGGAGGTGTTGCCTGCTCTTTCGCCCACGCCGTTTATTGTAACCTCGGCCTGGCGTGCCCCGTTCAGAATTCCCATGATTGTATTTGCAGTTGCCATTCCGAGGTCGTTATGGCAGTGTGTGGAAATGATGGCCTTATCTATGTTTGGTACATTGTCCTTCAGGTATTTGATTTTTTCCCCGTATTCAACAGGGAGGCAATATCCTGTAGTATCCGGTATATTTACTACAGTGGCACCTGCATCTATTACTGCCTCGATCACCTTCGCAAGGTATTCGTTATCAGTTCTTCCTGCATCTTCAGCATAGAATTCGACGTCATCAACAAATTTCCGTGCATATCTGACAGCATCTGATGCTCTTTTGATTATTTCATCGGGTGTTGTTTTAAGTTTGTATTCGATATGATAAGGAGAGACGCCGATTCCAGTATGAATTCTTTTGCGTTTTGCATACTGAAGGGCTTCGGCAGCCACCTCTATGTCTTTTTTCACTGCTCTGGTAAGTGCACAGATAATTGGTTCCGATATTGATTTTGATATTTCGACCACGGAGTTAAAATCACCCGGGCTTGAAACAGGGAAGCCGGCTTCGATAACGTCAACTCCAAGTTCTTCAAGAGCTTTTGCCACCTGAATTTTTTCTATGGTGTTGAGCTGGCAACCAGGAACTTGTTCACCATCGCGCAGTGTGGTGTCGAAAATAATTATTTTCTCTTCCATTATCTTTTATATTTATTTATTACCGGGTCTTAATTTCCTTACTGCAGCTCCTGCTCTCCACATTTCGGAATCCCGTAGTTCTCTCAGTTCGGCATCGAGAAGGTCTTTATAATTAGGATTGCTCAGTGCCTGTATAACTCTTTCCGTTTCTTTGCCTGTTTTCACACTTTCATACAGCTCTTTGAATACAGGCAAGACGGCATCCCTGAATCTTGGTCTCCAGTCGAGAGCGCCACGCTGTGCAGTTGCACTGCAGTTTGCATACATATAATCCATGCCTTTTTCATCAACAAGTCGGATTAGACTTTGTGTAAGTTCTTCCACTGTTTCGTTGAATGCTTCTGAAGGAGAGTGACCATTATCTCTTAGGATCTGATATTGTGCATCCATAATTCCTGCAAGTGCTCCCATAAGCACTCCTCGTTCTCCTGTAAGGTCACTATATACTTCTTTTTCGAAAGTTGTTGGGAAAAGGTAACCCGAGCCTACTGCAATTCCGAGGGCCAGCACTCTATCGGTAGCTCTTCCCGTATAGTCCTGATAAACAGAGTAGCTCGAGTTTATTCCTGTTCCGGCGAGGAAATTGCGACGCACGCTTGTTCCTGAGCCTTTAGGAGCGACAAGAATAACATCAATATCAGGAGGAGGTATAACTCCAGTCTGCTCCTTGTAAGTTATTGAAAAGCCATGTGAGAAATAAAGAGCATCGCCCCTTTTGAGGCAATTTTTCAGTTCGGGCCAGAGTAATCTCTGTGCCGCATCGGAAACGAGGTACATGATAATTGTTCCTCTGGAAGCAGCTTCGGTGATAGGGAAAAGAGTTTTTCCAGGAACAAATCCGTCGGAGACTGCTCTGTCCCAGTCATTTTTGAATTCAGGCGCCTGACCTACGATTACATTTAAGCCGTTATCTTTCATATTAAGGGCTTGTGCAGGGCCTTGAACGCCATAACCAATTACTGCAATAAGTTCATTTTTAAGCACTTCACGTGCTTTCGAGAGAGGAAACTCTTCTCTTGTAACCACATCTTCGATAACACCACCGAAATCAATTTTTGCCATATTTATTAGTTTTATTGGTTTTACATTACCCGGTCTGATTCAAAACACCCCGATAGATTAAAAAAGTTTATTTTAACATGGGAAATTGAATGCCGGAGATTCTTTATCAGTCATTTAATCATTTCAAATTCTTCTTTTTCATTTTCATTATGAAGTATTTCATCCATTTCTTTAAGGTAAGCATCTAACTCTTTTACCTGTTTAGTGATTGCTACCCTGCCCGATCTGGCATATTGCAGGATACCGAAAGGTTCGAGTTCATTAAGAAGTCGAATTATTTCATTTTTATGTCCGGTTTTTTCTATGACCATGTACTCGGAAGTAATATCAAGAAATCTAATATTATGCGATCTGACAAGGTGGTCAATTATGTCTCCTGTAAGAAGAGATTTTGTCGATACCTTGAAAAGAGCAATTTCCTGATAGACTATTTCTTCAGGGTTATGAACGAAGACTTTTACTACATCAATTATTTTTTCTATTTGTCGTGCGACTTTTCTTATCATATCGTCTGTTGTTCTGACTACAAGGGTTATAAGTTGAATTCCTTTTACTGCAGATTCTGAAGAGGTAACACTCTCGATATTAATCTGCCTGCGCGTCATAATGATCGTTATCTGGTTGAGAATTCCTATTCGATTCTCTGTAAAAATTGAAAGTGTGAATTCTTTTTTCATTATTTTTTAATTTTTACTTCCGATACTGAAGCGCCAGGTTCCACCATTGGCATAACGGTACCTTCTTTTTCTACCATTACTTCGAGCAGATAAGCGCTTTCGCTATTTAGCATTGTATTTATTGCCGGTATAAGTTCTTCTCTTGTTGATACTCGTTTTCCCGGAATATTGTATCCTTCGGCAACTTTAACAAAATCGGGGTTTACAAGTTCGGTTGATGCATATCTTTTGTTGAAGAACATATCCTGCCACTGTCTTACCATACCCAGGAAAAAATTATTGAGAATTATTAGTTTGACCGGTATTTTATAATGTAATATAGTGCCAAGTTCCTGTATTGTCATCTGGAATCCGCCGTCACCAAGGAAAGCAATTACCTGTTTCTCGGGTCTTCCAATCTTTGCTCCTATTGAAGCGGGCAGTCCGAAACCCATTGTTCCCATCCCCCCTGATGTAACAAATGTATTTGGTTCTGTGAATTTGTAATAACGAGCTACCGACATCTGGTTTTGTCCCACATCTGTAACAATTATTGAACTTCCCTGTGTGAGTTCTGAAATAGCATTTACTACTTCTCCCATTTTAATGGGACCTGATTTAGGTTTAATTTCCGGCTTTATCACCGTGTCATACTCTATTTTGTCGCACACTCTGAATTCTCTTAGCCATCGCTCATGTGAATTTTGATTTACGATAGGGATAAGATATCTCAGAACTTCGGCGGCATCATTGTTTATTTCAATATCTACATTAACGTTTTTGTTTATTTCGGCTTCGTCAATTTCGATATGGATTATTTTTGCTTGTTGTGCATATCTCATCAAATCGCCGGTAACACGGTCGTCGAATCGCATGCCTATAGCTATTATCAAATCTGCCTCGTTAGTGAGCTTATTTGGGCCTACATTTCCATGCATCCCGAGCAGCCCGACATAGAGTTTATGATTAGTAGGGAAGCATGAAAGGCCGAGAAGTGTTACGGCAACAGGAATACCTGTTTTTTCAGCAAGCTCTTTTAGCTCTCTTTCAGCTTTAGAGATGAGTATTCCATGTCCTGCCATAATCAATGGTCTTTCGGCATGGTTTATAAGTATTGCAGCCGATTCAATTTCTTTTGTTTTCAAAGGCTTGTGTGGGTGGTAGCTTCGAATGTAAGTACATTTTTTGTAACTGAAATTCATTTTTTCAGTCTGGGCATCTTTTGTAATGTCGAGTAAAACAGGTCCTGGTCTGCCGGTAGTTGCAATATAGAATGCTCTGGCTATTGCTGACGGAATATCCTCGGCTCTTTTTACCTGGCAATTCCATTTGGTTATTGGCATTGAAATACCGATTATATCTGTTTCCTGAAACGCATCGGTACCGATAAGGCCTGAAACGACTTGTGCTGTGATGAAAATGACTGGCACAGAATCGAGGAAAGCATTTGCAATTCCTGTTACAAGGTTCGTAGCTCCAGGCCCCGAAGTTGTGAAGCAAACACCCGGTTTCCCTGTTACCATTGCGTAAGCTTGTGCAGCATGCGCTGCTCCCTGCTCGTGACGTGCAAGTATATGTCTTATTTTGTCCTGAAAATTAAGCAGGTGGTCATATATCGGTATAATTGCACCGCCCGGATAGCCGAAGATAGTATTAATGCCTTCAGCTATTAAGCTTCTTAGAACTGCTTCCGCTCCTGTAATTTGTTCGGGCACGTTCCCATCGAAAGATTTTTTCTCACTGTCAGACATAAAATGTTTTTTTCTGGTTTCTTTTTTCTAGTTATGACTTTTTCCTTTTTCCTTTTTCCTTTTTCCTTATATCATCCTTACCGCTCCCATATCGGCTGAGGATACATGTGCTGCATAAGCCCTGAGCGAAGCAGGTATATTTCTTTCTCTCGAAATCGGTTTCCATGCTTCGACCCCTTTCTCTTCTTCTTGTTTTCGTCGTCTTTCGATTTCGGCATTATCGAGTAAGACATTTATTGTTCTTTCGGGGATATTGATTTCGATAATATCTCCTTGATGCAGAAGAGCGATTTCGCCGCCGGAAGCGGCTTCGGGAGAAATATGACCTATTGATAATCCTGCTGTTCCGCCTGAAAAACGTCCGTCGGTTATCAACGCACATTTTGTACCAAGGCCTTTTGATTTGAGGTATGAAGTAGGGTAAAGCATTTCCTGCATTCCGGGTCCTCCTTTCGGCCCTTCGAATCTTATTACCACAACATCGCCTGGTTTAACTTTCCCTCCAAGTATGCCAGAGACTGCTTCTTCCTGCGAATCAAAAATTATTGCCGGGCCTCTGAATGTAAAAAGTGATTGATCCACTCCGGCTGTTTTTACAATGCAGCCTTTTGATGCAATATTTCCATACAAAACTGCAAGTCCTCCATCGCTGGTGTACGCGTGACTTATGTCTCTGATGCAACCGGAATGACGATCTGTATCCAATTCTTTATAGATTGAATTACTGAAACCGCCTTCCGAACTTTTTTCTGTTGAAGGAGCACTTTTATAAAACTGAATTGCCAGCGGAATCACTTTTTCACTCAAAATGTCCCATTCAGATATTGCATCATGCAGAGAAGGGTAATCAACTCTTTTCACTGCAGAGTTTATAAGGTTATTATTTTCAAGTTCTCCCATTATCGAAAGAATTCCACCTGCACGGTTTACATCCTGCACATGATATTTTGAACTGGGAGCCACTTTACAGATATTTGGTATTTTGCGCGAAAGTGCGTCAATGTCGTTCATGGTAAAATCAACTTCTGCTTCGCGAGCTATTGCGAGAAGGTGCAATACCGTGTTTGTTGACCCGCCCATTGCAATATCGAGTGCCATAGCGTTCATAAACGCATCTTTTGTTGCTATTGAACGTGGTAATACCGATTCGTCTCCATCGTAATAATATTTTACTGTATTTTTTACGATTGTATCAGCAGCTTTTTCAAAAAGCAAGTGTCTGTTTTTATGAGTAGCGAGCACTGTTCCGTTCCCAGGGAGAGCAAGACCGATTGCTTCAGAGAGGCAGTTCATGGAGTTTGCAGTAAACATCCCTGAGCATGAGCCGCAGGTAGGACAGGCAGATTTTTCAATCTGAAGAAGTTCCATGTCGCTTACATTGCCATCGGCAGCAGCAACCATTGCATCTATAAGATCTATATATGTATTGTTATGCGAACCTGCTTCCATCGGGCCTCCCGATACAATCACAGTGGGGATATTTAGCCTCATTGCAGCCATAAGCATACCGGGTGTGATTTTGTCACAGTTAGTGATGCATATCATGGCATCAACCATGTGAGCATTTATCATATATTCGATACTGTCAGCGATTAGTTCACGGGATGGGAGCGAGTAGAGCATCCCATTATGGCCCATTGCAATTCCGTCGTCAATTGCAATGGTATTGAATTCTGCAGCGAAAAAGCCCTGATTTCGGATATGATTTCTTATTATTTCACCGGCTCTCTGCAGATGCACATGACCTGGAGCTAATTGAGAGAAAGAATTAACAACGGCAAATATGGGTTTTCCAAATTGTTCTTCCTTCATTCCATTTGCCCGCCAGAGACTTCTTGCCCCGGCCATATTCCTTCCCTGTGTGGAGACAGAACTTCTGAGTTTTATTTTCATAACCTTTTTATATAAAAAAAGAACTTTCCGGATTAGACCCGGAAAGTTCTGAATATCAAAATTTATTACAAATTATTTCCGGGTCATCTTCGGCCATTAAGAAGAAGGATGATAATAAGGGAAATAACAGGTAATAAATAATTCTTCATTTTTATCACAATTGAAAAGCAAAGATAATTATGATTTTTTAAAATCAAAGGATTTAATAAAATTTTTTATAAAATATTATTAAATGATAAAAATGTTTTAATAAAATTAAGAAAATAGACCAAATTATACCTTATAATATATAATATGTCTTACAGCTTAAAAAATTATTTTTTCAATCTTGTTTCTTGTTGAACATAGCCGACCGGTTTACCTAACCCTGATAATTATTTTAACAGTTTTTACTTGGAAAGAATGTTTTTGCATATTTATAAGGTTTTTTGTCGTATACTCATATATTTTAAAGTAAGATAAATTTAAATAAGACCCATTAATTAAAGTAAATCAAATATTTATAAAAAGTTTAAAAAAAATTAAAAAAAGTTATTGTTTGTTAAAATATTTTTATTAATATTACAAAGGAATTTCTTTCAAACCTGATCGGTAAAGATTAATACAGCAGGAACGAAGGATATTCTCTTTGAACAGATAACCCTGACCGAACCTATGAATCTTATATAAAAAACGAAGCGGAAAGAAATTTTTAACAGACTGCTTATGCTTACAAAAGGAAGCATACAGTCTGTTTTTTATTTCAAAGTACGTTAACGTACACGAAATATTTCAAGAGAATTACATAAAAGCTATATTTTCAAGCGACTACCTAAAAAAATTATTTAAACAATTAATTAAAACGATTTATGAAAGATGCAACATGAATGCCAGGATATTTAATTTCCTGCAAATGAATCCATTATTATTAATCAATCTAAGATGAATAAAAAAAATCAGAGATTGCCTTTATCGGCAATTACCAGCTAAAACCAATAATTATGACAAAATTGTGTGTTTTATTTTTTACCTGTGTAGTGACTTTGTTTACTACTGGTAATTTGAATGTGTCAGCCGGCGATATCTCAAATGAGAATTTTATCACGGTCGGCTTTGAAGAACAACAACAATTTACCGTGACCGGGACGGTCACAGATGCCTCGACTGGTGAGCCCATGGCAGGTGTGACAGTACTGGTAAAAGGAACCTCAACCGGCAGGTTAACCGATGAGAACGGTAAATTTACGATAGTATTGCCGGCACGTGAAGCTGTACTTCAGTTTTCTTTCGTTGGTTATTCAACTCAGGAAATGAGCGTGACTGCAGGTTCAAATATTTCAGTCAGGATGCAAACAGAAGAGCAAAGAATTGAAGAAGTCGTGGTGGTCGGTTATGGCGTTCAGAAAAAAGAGAGTGTCGTGGGAGCAATAACTCAGGTAAGTAATGCCACTCTCATGCAAGCAGGTGCGGCAACTATTACCAATGCAATTGCAGGGAAACTTTCTGGTGTACTTACAATACAACAAAGAGGAGAACCTGGGAACAATGCAGCTGAAATATATGTACGTGGCGTTTCAAGCTGGAATGGTTCGGCACCTCTGGTTCTTGTTGATGGTGTTGAACGCGACTTTTCCCAACTCGACCCAAATGAAATCAATACAATTTCCGTTCTAAAAGATGCATCTGCAACAGCTGTGTTCGGCGCAAAAGGAGCTAATGGCGTTATTCTTGTAACTACAAAACGCGGCACGCTTGGTAAACCAAAAATGGATCTTTCTCTATCTTATGGTTTATTGAGGGCAACAAGAATTCCTGAACATATTGATTCGTATACAACCATGTCAATGTATAATGTGGCTTTGATGAATGAAGGAGGAACATATTTCTCGCAACTTATTCCGGAATGGCAATTACAGGAATATAAGAATCCTTCAACTCCTCTTAATTCTCTGAGATTCCCGAATGTTAACTGGTTCGAGGAATGCACGCATCCATTTTCACCAACAGCCGTTGCAAGCCTAAACATCTCAGGAGGCACTGAGTTTGCCAAGTACTTTCTCAATCTTGGATTCCAACATGAGAGTTCATTCTTCATCGGTCTGAAAGAGGGTTATATGGACTCGAGGTTTTGGAATCAGTTGTTTAATTACAGGATAAATGTTGATTTCAGTATCACTAAAACAACAACTATCTCACTTAATGCAGGCGGTTCTCTGAATACAAAAAATACTCCGTCCAATGCTTCATGGCGTAACCTTTATTCAACAGGACCGTCAAGATTTCCGGCTTACTTCCCTGAATGGGCACTTGAAATGGTTCCTGATCCGGATTATCCTGAGGATAAAAACTGGAGGAGGGCACAGGCTTTTGGTGAATATACAGGCAATCCATATACAAATCTTACACAGGGAAGCTTCAACAGAGACCTTGGCTCACGTTTGTTTACAGATTTATTGTTTAAACAGGATCTGGGATGGATAACGGAAGGGCTCTCCGTAAATGGTAAAGTCGCTTTGAGTACATATTATAACAACAGACAACTTACACTTTCATATACTTTTCCGGAATACCAGCTTTATTATGACTTGATTCCCCAATCGGGGCAATTTAATCCTTCGACAGGAAGATTGATTAACCCATGGTACAGAGCGGGTGAAGGTAATGAATACTACAAACTCGGACCGTACGACATCAACGTGGGCGGCCTTAATAGCGGCTACTACAGAGACCTGTATTATGAGGCATCAGTTAATTATGCCAGGACTTTCGGAAAGCATAGTATATCGGGTCTCGGACTTTTTAACAGACAGGAAAAAAACCAGGAGACAAACTTCCCTTATTATAATGAAGCATGGGTTGGAAGAGCAACTTACGACTTTGACAGAAAATACTTGTTCGAATTTAATATAGGTTATACTGGTTCTGAGAGATTCGCTCCTGCTAACAGATTCGGTACCTTCCCGTCAATTGCTATTGGATGGGTTGTATCCGAAGAAAACTTTTTCAAAGCAGCAGTTCCCTGGGTAAACAGACTAAAATTACGGTACTCCGACGGCTATGTAGGAAGCGACTATGCAAGAAGCAGATGGCTATATACAAGCTCATATTATAAGGATGCAAGAGGTTATATCCGTGAGGACCTCGGAGCCAATACGCGGGCACAATGGGAAAGAGCTCATAAAAGAGATCTTGGCATTGAAATCGGACTTTTTAAAAATTTGATCACTCTTAATGTTGATTTGTTTGATGAATACCGCGATAAAATGCTTCTTACTCCCAAGAGTGTCACATTCCTTGTAGGTAACAGCTTCAAGGAATTAAATCTTGGAAAAATGAAAAAACATGGAATCGAGGCCGAACTCGAATTTAGAAAAACAGTCAATCCCAATTTTACATATTTTATAAGAGGTATGTTTTCTGCAAACGAAAACAGAGTATTATTCAAGGATGATGAACCTTATGCACCCGAACATAGAAAGCAAGAAGGTAAACCTCTTACTTCAATGATGTTCGCTGAAGCAGGTGTTGAAGGTACTGAAATAAATGGCGTCCAGCTTACAGGTACAGGATATTATACAACTATTGATGATATTCATAATAATGTATCACCTATAGCATTAAACCTGTTGAGAGTAGGGGATTATAAATTTCTCGACTTTGATGCCGACGGAGCTGTCACTCCGGCGGGCGATAAATATCCGATAAAGGGATTGACATATCCTCCGATAGTTTATTCATTAGGAAGCGGGTTCACATGGAAAAACTTCGATTTCAATTTCCTCTTCTCAGGTAATTATGGAAAATATGTGCAGTATAACCAGCTTTATGAAGTTGAGTTTATAAAAGGTGACTGGCGTGTCCATAAATCTCAACTTGATTACTGGACACCTGTAAACCAGGATGCTAACCACTCTACATTACACTATGCAGGTAGTTCAAGTTCGCCAATATTGTTCTGGGGTGGCGGCGAAGCCGACAGAGGTTACCAGATAATGATCGAAAACAGGTTCTTCAGGAAAGCAAATTACCTTCGTCTGAAAGATGTGTATTTAAGTTATACGATTAGACCTGGTGCACTTAAGAATAGCCTTGGTATCTCAAACTTTGTGGTTTATGTGACAGGGAATAACCTTTTTACACTGACTAAACTACCTGAAGGCGACCCTGAAGCCACAAATTTCCAACAGGGATTTTATCCAATTATAGCTTCGGTACGATTGGGAGTTAAACTTAATTTCTGACTTTAAACTGATTAATAAATATGAAAAAGTACTTATATATACTGGCACTTCTTAGTGTGGGTCTTATTTTTCAGACTTCTTGTGAGGAATACCTCGACAAAGCACCTGAAGAAGGAATTAAGGAAAGCGATATATGGTCAAAAATAACAAATTTCAAGTTGTTTTTCAATGCTGTTTATGAAGGACAGTCGCTGTACAATAACAACTGGCGTGATTTCAACATCAAAAATGCACATCCACTTTATTTTGATTACTGGGATCAGAAATATACATGGGAAGGAATAACCGACGCAGCCGACCAGGGACGTTACATGGAAGGTCATAATTTCAAGGCAGGTTCTGTTATTGGCTTTGTTGATAAGTTTATAAATGACGGCAACCGGCGTCCTATTCTTAAATCAATGTTCATGGATATAAGGATATGCAATATAGCTCTCAGAAAGCTAGATCTTTTACAGGATGCTACTCAGCAGGACAAAGATGACTTGCGTGGTCAGATGCATTTTATAAGAGCTTATTGTCATTTCACTTTCTTTAAAATATGGGGGAGGATGCCTTATTTAACTTATGTTATTGGTGCTGATGATGAATGGGACATACCAAGGCTTTCAAATTATGAAACCTGTATGCAGATTGCAAAAGATCTTGATTCGGCTTATTTTTTCTTTGAAAGAGCAGGTAAGGTTCGTCGTGATCCGGGCCCGGGCCTTCCAGGTCACCTTGCCGACCCTGACCAGAGGGCTCCAAATGGTGTAGCAGCTAAAGCCCTAAAATCGAGGGTTCTCTTATATGCAGCAAGCCCCTTGAATAATGTTGCTGGACAAGCTGCATGGGAGGCTGCCGCTGCTGCATCGTGGGAAGCAATTCAATTGGCTCTTGCCAATAAATATGAACTTCTACCGATTGCCGACCGTTTCAGAAACTTTTATGGAGTCCAGTATTCCAATGAACAGATATGGGCCTATTACACAGGTTCTCGAGCATGGAACAGCGGCGATTTTGCAGGATTATACAACGGCGTGTTCGGTGCGAGCAAATCATCATGGTCGGGTGTATGCCCAACTCAGAATTTTGTTGATAAATATGAAACAAGTTTCGGGGAGGCACTTAATACACAGGCCGATAGAGATGCTGCAATAGCTGCAGGTCATTATAACGAACAAGATCCATATACTAACAGAGATCCTCGTCTTGCACTCGATGTGATTACAAATCAGTCGCCCTGTATAGGCTGGACAGCCGGTAAAGCACAGATATGGAGACAGGGAAATACATATTCAGAACTACTCGACCAGAGTTTTCTTGGAATAACTAAAACCGGTTATTACCTTCGTAAAAACTGGGCCAATAACAGTGAGAGGAATAAAGTTAATGTTTTGCATACAGATCCACTTATCAGACTTGCTGAACTTTATCTGAATTATGCAGAAGCTTCGAACGAAGCTTACGGACCTACTGAAATAGGTGTTCCGGGGGCCGACTTAAATGCGGTGGAGGCAATCAATGTAGTAAGAAATAGAGTTGGCCAGGTTAATGTCCTGCCACAATATACGGTATCTAAAGAGATTTTCAGGGACAGGATTAAAAATGAACGAAATGTGGAACTTAGCTGGGAAGGACATTATTACTTTGATATACGACGCTGGAAAGATGCTCCGCAATGCTATTCCAGCACACTTATCGGGATGGATATAGAAAAAGTAACTATGTCAGCGCAATACCCTACAGGTTTCAAATATACACGTATGCCTCTGGGAGCCGATCGGCAACCTTCATGGAAACCGGCTATGTATTATCTGCCTTTCAATATAGTGGATAATTTCAAAATGAGAAAATTCGAACCTAATGAAGTCTGGTAAAATAATTATTAATACTTACGGCTATGCAATTGTATAATATATTTCAAAAATTCAGATTTGCAAGTTTTTTCCTTATTCTTGTGCTTGCAATATCAAATACTTATGGACAGGCACAGAGAGAAAGAAGAGTAAGGCAGACTATTGATATTACGATTAAGGTTGTTGACGACTCAGGAAACCCTGTGCCCGGTGCCAGAGTGGTTGTTGGTGAAGGAGTAATTTATACAGAAACTGATTCTAACGGCTCTGTTACATTCAGGGCTCATCCTGAAAATGTAGTTACAATTACTTCTCCTGCATTTGAAAAAAATGTTTCGATTGTTACAAACCTGTTGCAGAATAATACAGTAACACTTGTCAGGTCAAAACTTTTTATGACGAGTGCCGATATGGTAGCTCTTCCTTTTACCAATCTCTATAAACGACAGATAACGGGGCCGGAAACTATAATCCAGGCTTCAAGTCTTGAAAAATATCCTTCAAACGACATAAGAGCCTCATTAACAGGGCTTACTTCAGGAATGGATGTAAGAGAACTTTATGGTTGGCCTGGACCAAATGCTCAGGAAAAACTTGGTTCGTTTGGTGCAACAAGTAAATTTTCAAACATACCCATAGCAATTGTTGACGGAATTTATACCGACCTTTCAGAAGTGGCCCTTAATGCATCGGAAATTGAGTCTATTACCGTTAATAAAGGCACACTTGCCTCTGCAATGTTCGGCCCAGTTGCTGCCAAGAACGGATTTCTCTTCATCACAACTAAACGTGGATATGCCAATGAGAGAATTCTCGATGTAAATATAGAAAGAGGTTTAAATACTGTCGACCGTATGCCAGGCTGGGTTGGAGGCGCGGATTATGCAAGACTTAATAACCAGGCCCGAATCAATGACGGTCTTACTCCTAATTATACCGAAGAAGCTATTTCCGCTTATGCAAAAAATGATCCTTACGACAAAAAATACCCAAGCGTTAACTTTCGAGAGATGATGTTAAAAAATAACACACCTTTCATGCGGGCAAATATATCGGCCTCTGGAGGAAACGATATAGTGCAGTATTATTCTTTTATAGGTTACAACAATGAGGGAGATATATATAAAATTGGCGCTAAAGCGGATTATAACTTGATAAGTACCCGACAAAATGTTGATGTGAAAATTAATGACTTATTTTCCACAAGCCTCAGTTTTTACGGCAATATTTCAATCAGGCGTTCACCTAATTATGGATACGACCCTGATTTCACATCGGAAGACTCAAACACTAACCCGGTATTGAGCCTCCTTGAAATGCCCAGTGTTCTAAGTGATATTATCACTGTTCCTCCTGTTGCTTTTCCAGTTTATGCTCATTATGACGAAGAAACAGGTATACCTTGGTATGGCATTTCTTCAAACTATACCAATAACCCAATTGGAAACCTGGTAAGCCAGGGCTATTATAAGGACGTCGGACGTCTTGGCGCTTCGAGTATCTCACTCGATTTTGACATCGGAAAGTTTGTTCCGGGCTTGAAATCAAAAACATTCTTCGGATTTAATATTTACAATGTTGTGCGGTCAGGTCAAGTCGAAGACTATGATGCATATCTTGTGTCACCTTCCATAAGCCCTTATACAGGAAAAGATACAATATTGCTTTCAAAATCATCTTCACATACTTCGGCAAATCAAACAAGCGAGTCGAAGCTCATGGACTATTATTACCAGAGATATGGTTTTTATGAAAAACTGGAATATAACAACAGATTTGGAGATCATCTGATTGAGTCAAACCTTGTATTCTACGGTGGGAAGACATTTAAAAACGGTGTCGAGGAACCTGAACGGCAGGCTAATATCATCTGGCATTCGATGTATTCTTTGAAAGATAGATACTCTGCCGAACTGGTTCTTACCTATGCAGGAAGCGACCGGTTTGCTAAAGAAAACAGATATCGCCTATTTCCATCAGCCGGATTAAGCTGGGTCATTTCTGAGGAAAATTTTATGTCGAACATTAACTTTATTGACTTTCTGAAACTTAGAACACAGTATGGTCAGCTTGGAGTAGAAACTTTCATATCTCCTTTCTATTATATTGACAGGTTAAGTGTAAATACATCAGGTTCGGCTTTCGGTGCATACTCAAGCAATCAATGGTTTGGAAGCACAACCGATGCAAATGTACCAAGAACCAGTCCGCAAAGAATAGGAAATCCCGACCTCGGATGGGAAGTCTTTAAAGAATTCAATGCAGGCTTCGATGCACTATTATTTAATAAGAGCCTCTCTCTGGAAATGACTTACCAACATTATATTGACGATGGAGTTATAGTTCAGGTTTCAAATGTGCTCCCTTATGTGGTAGGACTTCAGGGCGCGAGACCGTGGTATAATTACACAAAAACCCAGGGTAATTATTTGCTAACCGATCTTAATTTCACACAAAAAATAGGAAAAGTAACATTTACTATCGGTGGTAATATAACAACCGGAATGGAGAAAAGGCTTAAATATGATGAACCGAATTACAGATATGAATACCAGAAAAGAACAGGTAAACCATCGGATGCAATCTTTGGCTTGACATATCTGGGTAAATTTACAACCGATGCCGAAACAAAACTTATTCCGCAATTATTTGATGCTAAATTAAAAGCCGGCGATCTTAAATATGCAGATCTGAATAATGACGGTTTTGTGGATGATAACGACCAGTCAATGGTTGGACATTCATCACCCAGAATGTATTATGGTATAGATGCAACGGTAAGATTTGGAAATATTGAATTTTGGATTACCGGAGCAGGCAGAGCTTTCTACGATCTGGCCCTTACAAATGTTTACTACTGGAACGGATGGGGTGATAATAATTATTCAAACTTTGTAAAAGATAATATAGGGGGTAAATATCCACGACTTACTTATTACAAAGTTAATAACAATTTTATTACATCAGATTTCTGGCTGGTTAAGGGAGGTTACTTCAAGATTCAAAATGTGGAGCTTGCATATATTGTGCCACCAAAATCATTAACGTTTATGGGGGGACGTGGTTTACGTATTTATCTGAGAGGCGCCAACCTCCTTACAATTTCTAAAGTGAAAGATGTCGATCCGGAATCTATTAACTCAGGTGTTACAAATTATCCCCTGTTCAGGACAATCTCCGGAGGTGTGAAGTTTAATTTCTAAATACCTAAAAACTATGAAGATAAAGATAAAGAATACTATATTGATGATGGTAACCGCTGCCTTGCTTGGTTCATGCGTGAATTACCTCGAACCTTATCCCCAGGGCAACTACGACACTGAAATGTTGTGGGATTACCAGAGCCTTGTTCAGGGTCTTATAGGTTACTGCTACGACCAGGTAAACTCAAACGTAAGGAACTACACAGGCAATGAAGACATTTACATGGATGCTATAACAGACGACGGCGTAATTACAAACAGTACTCACGTTATGAGAAGATATGCAAACAATACAATGACAAATTCACAAGATCCGTTTGCTACATACTGGGACAGGGATTATAGAGCTATTAGGAATTGCAATCTTTTCCTTAAAGACAGGAAAGGTTATAACACTAAATTTATTTTGAATATTTATTGGAACACACTTGTAAGAAACAGGCTTCAGGGTGAGGCATTCGCACTTCGAGCATGGTTTGAATGGGATCTCTTGCAGAAATTTGGAGGTAAAGGCTTTCAATCGGGAGAGATGCTTGGTTTCCCAATTATTACTGAAGTTTATGGTGCAACCGATATAATTAATGTTCCCCGTAATACTTATGACGAATGTGTTCAGCAGATTATTAGTGACTGCGACTCGGCAATAAAGTATCTGCCGATTGCACACAGGGATTTTCTTGTTCCTAATGCCGCTGACAGGGTTTATGCTGGAGGCAAATATTGGGGTCGTTTTGACGGAATATCAATGTATGCACTCAAAGGTATAGTTTATCTTACATGGGCAAGTCCGAGGTTTAACCCTTCGAACGACATTACAAGATACGATAGCGCTGCAGTAAATTCATATAAAGCAGTTAACTTTAAACTTACGGTTGACCAGACTTCTTCCTCTTCCAGCTTCAGACCTTTGAATTCCGTTCAATGGACAAATCCGAACGCCCCGGAGGCAATTGCAATAACCCGTTATAATTCTTCAAATGATGATATTGAACGCATGCTTTACCCCGGAGGTTTTCAGGGTAACGGTCTGATAGGTGCCACACAGGAACTTGTAGATGCTTTTCCAATGGCTAACGGACGACCAATAACTGACCCTGCAAGCGGGTATAACCCGGCAAATCCTTATGTGAACCGTGATCCAAGATTCTATAGTGTTATTTTTTATAATAATCGGCCAGTTTACAGAAATAACAATGTTTCTCCTTCAAACATTATGTACATTTTCGAAAACTGGAACAGCGGGCCAAACGGCCCGGGTAAGGACGCCTACGGCGTTAAGCCGACAAACAGCCTTACAAATTACCATATCAAGAAATTCATTTTTGCAGGTCTAAACTGGTCGGATGCTTCAATAAACCGTCAGCCTCATTACAGATATCTTATACGCTGGGAGCAAATGCTTCTTACTTTCGCCGAGGCTGCAAATAAAGTAGTCGGTCCTCTCGATGCATCACGATATGGAATGTCGGCACGTACAGCTATTCAATATCTGCGTGCAAGGAAGACTTATGATAATGCTAATGGGCTTTGCCCTGCTGTACCAGGCGCCCCCGATGCATATCTTGCTCAGGTTGCCTCTGAAGGCGCAGATGCCTTTGACGAATTGATAAAAAATGAAAGAAGAATAACAATGTGCTTCGAAGGAGTGAGATTTTATGACCTTCGCAGGTGGACAACAGATGCTAATTGGCAATCTGTAATCAATAAGCCGGTACATGGAGTTACAATAACCCAAAATGCTGACCTTTCATTTACTTACGACTATAGTTATGTGGCTGACGAACGTACTTTCCCATCACCATATAACCCAATTCCATATAATGAAATATTGCGTATGAGCAAACTTGAACAGAACGAAGGCTGGCCTTCCTGGAACTAAAAATTTTAAAAGAAACAGATATGAAAAAATTACTGGCATTCATAATTCTCTCAGTAGCCGCTGTATCATGCTACGAAGATTATATACATGATTACATTTATACCGGCATATATTTTCCTTACCAGATTGATGTTCGAACCTTTGTGGTGGGAGAGGGTATGAAAATAGAAGTTGGTGCCGCTCTGGGCGGAGTGAGAAAAAACAATATAGACCGTGAAGTTACTTTCAATATAGATCCGGCTTTGATTACGCCTGCTGTACTTGCCCAAATGAAAGGCTCATCTCTGACTTTCATCAAAGAGGCAACAACACCTATTGCATCGCTACAGTTACTTCCTTCAAATTACTATACATTGAGCAATGCAAATACAATAATAATAAAGGCAGGACAGCACATGGGTTCGATTGTTGTAAAGGCCGATTCAGTTAATTTTTTGAATGATTCGATTAATACATTGTACGCAACTTATGCATTACCATTCTATATTGAAAAAGCAGACGCCGATACAATACTCGAAAGCAAACGGTATAATATAGTAGGTCTGAAATTTGAAAATATGCTTTTCGGTAATTACTGGCATGGTGGACAGGCGAGGATTGAAAGACCAGGGCTGCCTGATTCAATCTATACATATAAAACTGTTATACCGACAGCAGAGGCGAAAATATGGGTATTGACAACATCAGGACCGACAACTTTAAGATGTAATGGATATCTTGATCAGACAGCATCTAAATCCCAGATGAAACTAATCCTTAAAGGGAATAGGGTTTATGTAGATAGTGTTAAAAATGCTACTTATTTAATTCAGCCTGACGGTGAAAGCTTATTCAACAATGCAAAATTACTACAGGAGCGTAAGATATTTCTGAAGTATAAATATCTAAACCCAGGAAACGGCTGGACATATCATTGCACCGACACATTAAAATTCCGTAACCGAATACGCGACGGTATTAACGAATGGCAGGATGAGAATCCCGCACATTATCAGTAGAATTGTAGGATTGATTTGTAGTATGGTTGATCATTAATTATGAAAAGAAAGAGCACCGCTGTCTTAAGTCAGCGGTGTTCTTTCTTTGTAAAACTATGAAAATGAAAATAATAGTAAAAATAGCTGTAGCTATTATTTCAATAAGTTTTATATTAAACTCTGCAGTTTTATCTCAAAGTAAGAATGCTCGCGCCGAAGGTTATAAAGGTATTTGGTTTACTCTTGGCCAGTATTCCGAATACGGTGATAAATATTCAGGCGGGCTCGGTACATATACCGCCAATCATATTCCAATCGCAATATATTCGCCTGAGGCCAGAAAAACATTCTTTACATGGGGCGGAACTACAAACGCCTACGAACGGCATTTGTTAATAATGATTTCATATTACGACCATTTGCAAAAAATAATTCCACGACCTGTAATAGTTTATGACAAGCAAGGCGTTAATGATCCTCACGATAATGCTTCAATCTCAATAGATGAAAATGGCTATCTCTGGGTCTTTATCAGCGGAAGGGCTCGAAATAGGCCGGGTTTTATTTATAAAAGCATTAACCCTTATAATATAGACTCTTTTGAAAAAATTAAAGAAGGCGAACTAACCTATCCTCAACCATGGTGGGTGAAAGGCAAAGGATTTATATTTCTTTTCACAAAATATACAAACGGACGCGAACTCTACTGGGCAACAAGCCCTGACGGAATAAACTGGTCGCCCGATAATAAACTTGCCGGAATGGGCGGTCATTATCAGGTTACAAATATGTACGGTGATAAACTCGTTTCTGCTTTTATGTATCATCCTGGAGGCGACGTTGACAAAAGGACAAATCTTTATTGCGTGCAAACTGAAGATATGGGAAAAACATGGAAGACAATCGACGGGAGAATATTAAAGCCACCACTTACAGACGTTCATTGTGAAGCACTTGTAAAGGATTATGAATCTGAAAAAAGACTCGTATATATAAACGATCTGAACTTTGATAGCAAAGGGAACCCGGTTATCCTTGCCGTTATAGGCCGGGATTACAGGCCTGGGCCCGCCGGAGACCCGAGAGAATGGTTTATTATTCACTGGAAAGATAACAGATGGAACTTCAGTAAAGTCTGCGAATCAACACATAACTATGATATGGGTTCCTTGTATACTGAAAATAATAAATGGAAGATAATCGGGCCTACCGAACCTGGCCCTCAGAAATATGGAACCGGAGGTGAAATGGCATTATGGGAAAGTAACAATGAAGGCATTACATGGAAGAGAGTACGTATGATTACAAATAAAAGTATACGTAATCACTCCTATGCCAGACGTCCTTTGAATGCAAATAATGATTTCTACTCTTTCTGGGCAGATGGGGATGCCGATAAACTGTCGGAATCACACCTCTATTTCACTAATGATAATGGGAGAAAAGTATATGAACTACCGTATGAAATGAAAGATAATCAGGTAAACCCTATTTTATACAATTGTAAATAATTTGTTATCTTACATTCCTGTTTCATATTATGAAAAATTGAATAATTATTAAAGCATCTCTGTATATCTTTGCGGTTTCTCACTGTTTTTTGAGTTTTTTTTTTTGCACCACCAGACACAAAGCTCTACAGAGAGCCTTTAGAGAGATATAAAAAATTAATATAATGAAAAAACTATTTCTTCTCTTTTTATTAGTGTTTTCGGCCACTTTTGTCAGATCACAACTGCCGGAAGAGGTTTATAAGAAACCTTTGAAAGAAGTTTTAATTGATATCGAAAGCCGATACCATATAAAACTACAGTATAGTGAAAGCCTTGTAAAAGATATGTTTGTAAACTATCCTACATGGCGTTACCGGGTAGATATTGAGCCGACCCTTACTAATATTCTTTACCCACTTGATCTGGTATATGAAAAAACCGGTGAGAATACTTACCAGATAAGCAAATTTAATTATTATCAGCGTCCGGTGGAAGAAGGTAGGAAACATCTTGAACAACTTCTTGCCTATTGTACTACGCCCGAAATCTGGGAATCGAGAAAAGCTCAGCTGCGTGAATGTTTTCTCACACAGTTGAAACTAAATCCTTTTCCACGGAAAACGGCTTTCAATCCCATTGTCACACCTGCAAGAAAATATGAAGGCTATAGCGTGGAAAACATTGCAATTGAAACAATTCCGGGGGTTTATCTGTGCGGCTCTGTTTATAAACCTTCAAAAGGTAAAGGTCCGTTTCCCCTTATTTTATGCCCTTACGGACATTTTTCAAACCCCGATACAAATCTGTATGGCCGTTATCGGCCCGATATGCAATACCGTTGCGCCACTCTTGCAAGGATGGGTGCCATAGTATTTAGTTACGACATGTTTGCATGGGGTGAATCGAGACTACAGTTTGCGAGCGAACTACACAGAACAGGGCTGGCACATACAATGCAAACTCTTAATTCTATACGGGCGATAGATTATTTTACTACTTTGCCTTTTGTGGATGGCACAAGAATTGGGATCACAGGCGCCTCGGGAGGAGCAACACAGGCAATGCTTGCAACTGCCCTCGACGACAGGATAAAAGTAAGTGTGCCTGTTGTTATGGTTTCTTCATACTATTATGGAGGCTGTCCGTGCGAAAGTGGAATGCCGCTACAATCATGCACGGAACTTTTAACCTATAATGCCGAAATTGCTGCGATGGCATCACCCCGCCCGATGCTGGTTATTTCCGACGGCGACGACTGGACAAAACATGTGCCTGAAATAGAGTTTCCATATCTCCGGAAAATATATTCCTTATATGGAAAGCAGGATAATGTCGAGAATGTGCACCTTGCAAATGAAAAGCACGATTATGGCTATTCGAAACGGATTGCAATGTACGATTTTATGGCAAAGCATCTCGGACTTAACATAAATGCTGTTAAAGATAAGAGCGGCAAAATTGATGAATCGAAGGTGACTATCGAAAAATATGATAAACTTCTGGTATTCGGAAAGAACGGGAAGATGCCCGATAACGCCTTGAAGAATCCGGATGATGTCTGGAAAACAATATCATCATTACAGTAAAAATAGCATTTATATACTTGTTTCAGGCAGTTCACTATTTCCTTTAATATTATTCTCCAAAACTTGTGTAAAATTGTAATTATCTATGGGATAATAATGATAAAAAATTATATTTGTGGGAATTCTTTTTAATAAGTTTATTTAATGAAAAAAATTCTGGTCACAGGCGGGGCCGGTTTTATTGGGTCACACCTTTGTGAAAAACTTCTTGAATCGGGGCACTACGTTATATGTCTCGATAATTTTTTTAGCGGGAGGGAAAAAAATATCCGACATCTAAGAAATAACAGATATTTCAGAGTTATTGAGCAGGATGTAACAGAAAAAATACATATCAGTTGCGATGAAATATATAATCTTGCCTGTCCTGCTTCACCCATATTTTATCAAAAAGACGGTATAAAGACTATTAAAACAATAGTACTTGGTGCAATAAATACTCTTGAACTTGCGATAAAAACAGGTGCAAAGATTCTACAGGCATCAACAAGCGAAATCTATGGTGATCCTCAGATTCATCCACAGCATGAAGGATACAGAGGTTATGTAAACATGCTTGGAGCCCGCTCATGCTACAATGAGGCGAAAAGATGTGCAGAAACTATCTTTATGAACTACCACCGACAGGAAAAAGTTAATATCAAAATTGTCAGAATATTCAATACTTATGGGCCAAAGATGAGGGCCGACGACGGAAGAGTGATTTCAAACTTTATCGTTCAGGCCCTGAAAGGGAATGAAATTACAATTTTTGGTGATGGTTCCCAGACAAGAAGTTTTCAATATTTTGATGATTTGATAAGAGGATTGCTTTTAACTATGGAATCACCCGAATCTTTTACGGGACCGGTAAATATAGGAAACCCTGCTGAAATAAAAATAATTGACCTGGCACAGATAATCATAAAAATGACAGGTTCAAAGTCAAAGATAAAATTCTGTCCTCTTCCGGAAGATGATCCCCGACAACGACAACCCGATATATCACTAGCGAAAGCTGTCCTTAACTGGAGCCCTGAAGTTACTCTACAGGAAGGACTCAAAATGACGATAGATTATTTTAAAAAAGAAATAGTTCATTGAAAATACCAGATAAAAATTAGCTCAATTTTATAAAAACGACTGGAATAGTATATAATGAATAAAATCAAAATAACCAGACAATCAAAAAAAAAGAAGTCATTTGTCTGGATTTTTTTTGCAGGAGTTATTGCTTGCATAATATTAATAATACTTGGAGATAAGGCAATTTCTTATACTTCGACCGATGAATATTGTATGTCATGCCATGTTCACCCCCATGCTGAACAATCGTGGAAACTCTCGACTCATTACAACAATAGTTCGGGCGTAAAGACACATTGTATTGAATGTCATCTTGCCCCAAAAGGCAAGGGATATCTTTTAACCAAGGTTAAGCATGGAATAAAGGATATTTATGGATACTGGTTTAAGGATAGTGCCGATTTTAACTGGGAGGCAAAAAAACTTCCAGAAAATGCAAAGAAAATTGTTTATGAAGAATCATGTCTTGAATGTCATACTAACCTGTTTCCTGTAACATTATCCGAAGACGGAGGCAATGCACATCTGTTTTATACCTTAAACAAGGAATCTTTGCAGTGCATTAACTGTCATATTGATGTAGGCCATTTTGATAAAAACATTAAACATGCGAAAGACACAACCTTTGGAGTCATTAAAACTGAAACTGCGATTGTTTACACTGAGCCGGCCAAAGTAGAAAAATTTGAAAATTTCACCGAGCATATCCCCGGAACAGAAGTTTCGTTTAATATGATAGCGGTTCCCGGCGGTAAATATAATATGGGAAGCCCTGACGATGAACCTCTGCGCGAAGATGATGAAGGCCCGGTAAGGGAAGTTACAGTATCTCCTTTCTGGATAGGTGAAGTAGAGGTGACATGGGATGAATATCTTGCCTTTTTCCAGGCCACTTCTTCTCAGGGGAGAACCGAAGGACAGATAGTCACGACAAAAAAAGTTGATGCTGTCACCGGGCCAACCCCTCCATGGGGAGCTCCCGACCAGGGCTGGGGCAAAGGCTCACGTCCGGCAATAACCATGACCTGGTATGCCGCGAATGTTTACTGCAAATGGCTTTCGCAAAAAACAGGTAAATATTACCGTCTGCCAACAGAAGCAGAATGGGAATATGCATGTAGAGGCGGCTCTTCAACTCCATATTTCTTCGAAGGCAATCCAAAAAAGTTTTCTTCAGAAGGATTTGTGAAAAAGATATTCAAGCCTGATACTGCCGTAATTGCTTCATACGTTATATATAAGGAAAATAGCAATTACAGAACGGCTGAGCCTTCGGCAGTCAAGCCCAATCCGTTTGGAATAAAAAATATGTCGGGAAACGTTGCAGAGTTCTGCTCTGACTATTATTCTGCCGATGCTTATAAAAATGATACTGTTTCAATAAATCCACGGGGCCCTTTGGAGGGAAAAGAGAGAGTGATAAGAGGAGGTTCGTTCAAGAGTGACGCAAAGGATGTGAGAAGCGCTGCGCGTGACTTTACAAAAACCGATATATGGTTAATGACTGACCCGCAAATGCCTAAGAGCATCTGGTGGTATTCCGATTGTATCGATGTGGGATTTAGAGTGGTATGTGAACCCGATAGCTTGGTGTTATCAAAGAAATAGAAACTTATGAAAAATTTTGATAGAAGAAAATTCATCAAAAAAGCTGCTGCGGCAAGTATTGGCCTGGCTGGTGCAGGCGCAATAATGACCGGATGCGGAAGAAAAAAGATAGCAGAACCCGCTGGACTGCCCCCTATACTAAATGGAGCACCTCCGGGCAAAAAACTCAGAGCAGGCCTTGTAGGGGCTGGAGGCCGCGGTACAGGCGCTGCAATCAATTTTATCAGTGCAGGTCCAGACCTTGAAATTATTGCACTGGCCGATGTATTTCAGGACAAAATTGATGCATGCAGAGAACGCTTTGCTTCTTTCGGATTGCCTATTCCCGCCGAAAATTGTTTCGTGGGATTCGATGCATATAAGAAACTCATGGCTATCGACGAGATTGACGTCGTACTACTTGCTACACCTCCTAAATTCCGACCCGAACATTTCCTTGAAGCAGTGACCAGAACCAAACATGTCTTCATGGAAAAACCTGTTGCAGTGGATTCTACAGGAATACGGTCAATACTTACGACAGCGAAAAAAGCCGAAGCAATAGGTATCAATGTGGTTACGGGTACACAAAGACGCCATCAGGAAGATTATATCGAAACATACAAACAGGTGGCCGCCGGTGCTATCGGACGTATTACATCCGCAAAAGCTTACTGGAACCAGGATCATGTATGGTTCCGACTAAGAGAGCCTGGATGGAACGACATGGAATATATGATACGTAACTGGAATAATTTTTGCTGGCTTTCAGGCGATCATATACTTGATACCCATGTACATAATATTGATGTGGTAAACTGGTTCACGGGAAAACATCCTGAAAGTGCAATTGGTTACGGAGGAAGACACCGACGTGTTACAGGCGACCAGTATGATTTTTTCAGTATTGATTTTAATTACGGAAACGGTCTGAGTTCCCATAGCATGTGCAGACAAATAGACGGTTGTGCAAACGGCACCGGTGAGATAGTCGTTGGAACCGAAGGATATACTAACTGTCAGAATATTATCTGGGATCTGGATGGAAATATTAAATGGAAATTTGAATATCCCAGAGATGAAAATAATAATCCAACAAATTCATTGAAAATACCTGCCTATGTACAGGAACACATGCATCTGGTATGGGCTATACGTACTGGTAATTACGTTAACGAAGCGGAACAAACTGCAATCTCTACACTGACTGCAATAATGGGAAGAACTGCTGCATATACCGGCAGAATGATCACATGGGATGAAATACTTAAATCAGACATGAACCTGGGCCCCTCAAAAATAGAATTCGGGCCGGTTGATATGAAATTTGAAGTCCCTATTCCCGGATTGCCTGTTCAAATATGAAATTTGATCTGTTGATAATTAAAAAAGTATAAAATGAAAACGAAAACATCAAGAAGGGATTTTTTAAAAAAATCTGCTTCTGCTATAGCCGGAACTTTTGTTATTCCTTACATTATGCCGGCTTCATCTTTAGGTCGTGGAGGCCAAATACCTCCTTCCGACCGTATAGTTATGGGTGTTATCGGAACCGGTTCACAGGGCATGAGCGATATGAGAGACTTTATGAGACTAAAATATCAGACGCGTTTTGTAGCTCTATGTGATGTTGATGCTTCACGACTTGCAGCAGCAAAGGAAACGGTTGATAAAGTTAATAGAAGCAGGGACTGCAGGATTTATGGCGATTTCAGGGAGTTCTTTGATAAGGAAAATCTTGACGCAGTACTCATTGCTCTTCCCGATCATTGGCATGGTGTTATCTATACAGAAGCTGCCATGAAAAAATGGGATGTATATGGCGAAAAACCAATATGCCGTACAATAAACGAAGGAAAGGTTATTGTTAGTGCAGTTAAGAAAAATGGAATTATCTGGCAGACTGGAAGCTGGCAGAGGTCGCAGGAGAATTTCCATCGTGGGGCTGAACTGGTTGCAAATGGAAGAATAGGAAAGATAAAATATATTGAAGTGGGGCTTCCCGACGGTGAAAGAGGGATAGGAACTCCACCGGTACAGGAAGTTCCGAAAGAACTAAACTGGGACATGTGGCTCGGCCCTGCTCTGAGGGTACCATATCGCGGCGTATGTCACTGGAATTGGAGATGGATACTCGATTATTCCGGTGGACAACTCACCGACTGGGCCGGACATCACGTTGATATTGCAAACTGGGGAGCAGGTCTGGAGCACACAGGCCCGGTTGAAATAGAGGGAAAAGGAGTTTACCCGGTTGAGGGAATATACAACGCTCCTGTTGAATATGATATATTATGCAAATATGCTGATGGAATGGAAATGAGAGTGGCCAATGCTTCACGGCTTCCAAAGGGCATGGGTACATGCTGGTATGGCGACCTCGGATGGATACATGTAGACCGCGGAAACAAAATTAGTGCTTCTAACCCGAAAATACTTGAAGAAAAGATAAAAGATGATGAGTTACATCTTTATAAAAGTACTAATCATTACCAGAATTTCATAGATTGCGTTCGCTCACGCAAAGAGACTATTTGCCCGATTGAACCTGCTTACCGGGCAATATCTGTAGCTTTGCTCGGAGAAATTGCAATGACAACCGGACAAAAAATAAAATGGGACCCAGAAAAAGAAGAAATAATTAACAATCAGGCGGCAAGTCGTTTAATGAGCCGACCATTTAGAAAACCATGGACATTACCGACAGTTTAAAACACACATCAATGAAAAAAACAAAAATTTTCGCAATAATGGCATGCATGGTAATGTTAATATCCATAGCATGTCAAAAAAGTATGCAATATAGAGCTCTAATTGTAACCGGACAAAATACGACCAACTGGAAAGTTAGCACCCCGGTCCTTAAACAGATTCTTGAACAAACCGGACTTTTCAGAGTCGATATAGCAATATCACCGGAAAAAGGAGGTGATATGAAGAGTTTTAAGCCTTCTTTTGGCAAATATAATGTAGTGGTACTTAATTATTCCGGTGATTCATGGTCAGAAGATACAAAAAAGGCTTTTGTTAATTACGTCTCTGACGGTGGTGGAGTAGTTGTGTATCATTCAGCCTCATCAGCGTTTCCCGGCTGGAAAGAGTATGAAGAAATATGCGGTTTGACCGGATGGGGAGGGAGATCGGAAATAAACGGGCCATACATTTATTTCAAGGATGGCCGGATGGTTATCGATTCTACACCAGGCCAGGCTGGATGGTACGGCAAAACCAGAGAATTTGAGGTAAGAACACGTAATATGGAGCATCCTGTAATGAAAGGTTTACCAGTAAGATGGATGCATGGCAGCGATCTTCTTTATGCAAGAATGAGGGGACCGGCGAAGAATCTCGAGGTTCTGGCCACAGCTTTCTGTGACACTTCCGGAAATGGAACGGGAAGGCACGAACCTGTTATGATGACGATTAATTACGGAAAAGGAAGAGTGTTTCATACTACACTCGGGTATCCGGAAGGAGAAGAAAGCCCTGCCTTGAAATGTGCAGGTTTTATTACTACTTTCCAACGGGGCACTGAATGGGCTGCATCAGGGAATGTAACACAGAGTATCCCTCCCGATTTCCCAAGTGCTGCAGGCGTTTCTATTAGAAAAGATTATAAATATCTTTCTCTTGAGGAGAATATTGCCGGCCTTGTGAATTATGATATAGGGAAAAGCACAAAATGCTATACTGGTCTTCAGGAATATATCAGACGGGCGGCAGGCGATAAGGAAAAACTCCTTGAAATAGAGAAATTGATGACCGGAGTTCTTAATAACAGTTCGGCTACAGTTGAGGCAAAGAAACTTGTTTTGCGTGAGCTCAGCTGGATGGGAACCGATTATTGTATTCCTGCTATTAGAAATCTGCAATCAGTGCCTGAATTAAAAGATGAAGTTAGTTTTGCGCTTGAGCGACTGGGAATTAAATAATTATCACTTCTCTATGCCACTACGTGTCAACTTCGTGTCGCTTATCTTAACTAATTAAATATCAAATAGCATAATAGAAAAGGCACAAAGTGCATAGAGACTAATTTTATTTTGCTGTATGTTATCTGTAGTTATTCCAATATATAATGAGGAAGATGTTCTGGAAGAGCTCATAAGAAGAACAGTCTCTGCAATTGAATCATTTATAGATAATTATGAGATAATATTCGTTGACGACGGTAGTTCCGACAAAAGTCTTGATTTGCTTCTTTCGTTCCGGAATAAAAACCCTCGAATTAAAATCCTTTCTTTATCGAGAAACTTTGGCCATCAAATAGCCTATACTGCTGGCCTCGAACATGCATCCGGTGACATTGTGGCAATGATGGACGGCGACCTTCAAGATCCCCCTGAAATGCTGCCCGAGATGTACAAAAAAATCTATTCGGAAGGATATGATGTAATAAATGGCCGGAAAAAAGCCAGAAAAGAAAATCTGCAGAGAAAGATTTTTATGTCCATATTTCATTTTCTTTTTAAGAAAATTGCCGGATTAAATAATATTGCGAATGCTGGTAATTTTTCAATGATGAGGCGGTGCGCAGTAAATGCTATAATTTCATTCGGAGAAAATATGCGTTATTTGCCGGGAATACGTTCTTATGTTGGTTTCAAACAGGGATTTGTAGATTACGTTAGGGATGAACGATTTACCGGCAAGTCTAAAATGAGTATGAAAAAACTTTTAATACTGGCAGGTGATGCAATTTTCTCATTCTCGAAATTTCCACTACAGGTATGCTATTTTCTTGGAATAATAGGCGTAGTGGTCTTTATGGTTGCTGGTATATATATACTCGTGGCACAAGCTGCACATCTGGCTGTGCCGGGATGGTCATCAACACTTCTTAGTATATATTTCCTCGGTTCGGTTCAACTTATTTTCCTGGGAATAATTGGAGAATACGTTTACCGAAGCTATAAGGAATCACAAAACAGGCCGCTGTATTTCGTAAAGAATTTTTATGGAGGTACATTCGATGCATGATGAGTACAATACGGTATAAGCTTGTTCTATCGGTTCTTTCTTTTGCCCTTCTTGTTGCTATGCTCTATGGAAGCAAACAGGCAGGCGTCAGTTGTGACGAAGTGCTTCATTACAACCAGTCGGTATCGGTTTATAACTATTTTGTAACACATGGTCAGGACAGATCATGTCTCCATACTCCCGGCACTCACCTTAAATATTACGGACAGTCATACGACAATATTACAACTTTTCTTATTAAGCTGTTAGGTGTGGAAGATATTTACGGTTTCCGTCATATTATGGCCACAATGGCCGGGTGGCTCACAATTATTATAACTGTATTTTTTGCGGTTAAGCTTTCAGGGTATGAAGCAGGGATAATAGTAATTCTGCTGTTTGGAATATCTTCCACATTTCTTGGCCATTCTCAGAATAACCTTAAGGATATCCCCTTTGCACTCGGCTATGTATCAGGCGTATTTTTTATCATAAAGTTTTTATCGTCTGAAAAGAAAATTCCAGTTGTAAGTGGTGTATTGCTTGCTCTTAGTATAGCTTTTTGTATGAGTATAAGAGCAAGTGGTATGATTCTTATTTGTTATCTTTTCTTTTTCTTTTTCATAGATGAACTTATAAAATATATTAATGGTAAAGGGGAAAGCATCAATGCATTAGCTGGAAAATTTTTTCTTGTTACAATAATTTCAGCTGCAGGATGGTTTCTAAGTGTTGTTTTATGGCCTTATGGATTACAGAACCCTGTGATCAATCCTGTCAAAGCCCATCTTTTTATGAGCAGATTTCCACTCACTTTCAGGGAAATATTTGAAGGCAGAGTGGAGTGGACCGATTATATGCCATGGTACTACATGCCCAAATATATATTGATTACAATACCTGTTGCTATTACTGCCGGTTTACTTTTGTTTATAATCTTTTCACCAAAGATTTTTCGAAAAGGAAATTTTCTGGCATATTTCATTCTTGTTTTCAGTATTATTTTTCCCCTTTTCTATACTATATTCTCCAGACCAAATATTTACAGCGGGTGGAGGCAATTTATGTTTTTGTATCCGGGAATTGTAATTCTTTCGGCTGTCGGTATTTCTACAATATTCAAATTAAATATTAAAAACTACCTTAAATGGTTTTGTGTGTTCTTACTCTTTGTTCCTTCATTTCATGTTGTAAAATTTCTGGCCGCTAATTACAGGTATGCATATTTATATTTTAATCAGCTTGTTGGCGGTGTTAAAGGAGCAAATGGAAATTATGAAATAGATTATTATTTTATAGGACAACGCGAAGCTTCGGAATGGCTGACTGAATATCTTGAAAGTAAAGGAATTAAAGACAGCATAGTAGTTGCTTCGAATTTTTCGGCTGAATGGTATTTCCGTAATCAGCCGTTTGTTAAAAATATATATATAAGAAATGAAGAAAGAAGTACTTACAACTGGGATTATTATATTTCAACTAACAGATATATATTGCCTTTCAGGTTAAAAGAAGGATTATGGCCTCCTACCGGTGCTCTTAAAGTAGTTTATGCCGGAGAGGCTCCAGTGTGTACGGTAATTGAAAGACAATCGAAAGCTGATTATAATGCATTTAGGGCTTTACAGGAGAATAGATGCGATGATGCAGTAAAACTTTTCCAGAAGGCGATTTTAGAAAATCATTGTGATGAAATGATTTTTTATAATTTTGCAGTTGCGCTTAACAGATTGAGAGATTCACTTAAAGCTGATTCAGTGCTTAATGAATGCTTGAAAATTAATCCGTTCTTTGAACCGGCATTGATGTATGCAGGAATTATTTCAGTTTCCAGAAGTGAATATGATAAAGCTGAGGGATATTTTGAAAAGCTAATTAATTTTAATCGGAAATACTTCGAGGCTTACGTGAAACTGGCTGAAGTAATTAGCAGAAAGGACGTAGAGCGGGCAAGAAAAATATTAAGACAATGTCTGGAAATTAATCCTGTATATAAGCCGGCACTTATGGCACTGGCTGATTCTTACCGAACCTCAAATCCTGATATGGCGCGAAAATATGATGAAATTGTAAGCAGGATTAAATAATATATGTATAACTAATTTAATAAATAGGAAAAACAAGGAAATAATTATGAAAAGAACATTATTGAAATTAGTATTTGTATCTATCCTTATATTTGGCAGTGCATCTTTTTTAAGAGCACAACAAGAACCGCAGCCGAAAAAAGACTCTGTTAATATGGATACGATAATAAAGCCGACTTACTATTATGCGGTTGAAGACGAAACTTCCGAAAGTAATGGTAATAAAGGAGGATCGGCAAGCAGAATTATTATTATAGTTGCTGCGGTAATTATTGTCGGTGGAATTGTTATTTCACTTACAAAGAAGAAATAGCAAGATTCTATTATATTCTTATTAGCTGAAAAAAAAACCTGTGCCGGTTAGCTATCTTGCTTTTCCGGCACAGGGATATTATTCAAAAGGCAGTACGCTTTCTTTTAAGCGAGAATTTTTCTGCAGAATTCAATACACTTTTTTACTTCTTTTACTGAGTCTGAACCCTGAGGTATTGGATATTCAAGTTCAATATCGACATTAATGGGCCATTTTTCTTTTTTCAGAAGGAGAAGCACATCTGCAATAGGTGTTTCGCCTTTTCCCCATTCGGTATTGGTGTTGGGTGGATTGCTTTTTGGCCCGGTTTTATCCTTAATGTGAATACTTGCGATCCTGTCGTGATATTTCTTTATAATTTCATTAGGATGAATTCCTGTTGAGCCGAAGAAATGTCCGGCATCGAAATTCATCATTACGGCAGGTGATACATTAAGGAAGTTGTCGTATGTAAAGCCGGGTGTTGCAAACTGCATGTGATTGTGGAAGATTGCATACGATTTGTTTTTTTCGGCAAACGGAGCCAATTTTTTCACTGCTTCCTCGCCGATCTCCTCCGTAACACCTTTTGCGCCCATAGCTTTTGCAACTCTGAAGGCATAATCAATCTCTTCGTCCGACCAGCGTGCAGGTGAGAATTTGACTATATGCACGCTAATGCCTGCGTTGTTGAATAGCTTCTTAGCCTGTTCCACCTTAGACATTGGCAACGATGTTCTCCAGGCTTTAAGCTCCTGATTATACTTTGTAATAGCGGCTTCCTGTTCAGGGGTACGTTGAGGCCTTTGTCCTCCTGCCGGTGGAGCACCTGCAGGCATATTTGCCGGAGGAGCAGGAGGGTTTGGAGGAGCAGCAGGCTGTTGCCCGGGTTGTCTCATAAAAGGATTCTGAGGTGCACCGAGATACATCTCAAGGTCATTGCTCATTAGCTCAATTGAACTTACACCGGCTTCCTGACAATATTTGATTATGTTCTCGACACCGCCAGGCATATCGCGCCAGCTATAGGTTATAGCACCTATTTGAACGCCTCCGAATTTTGAATTTGGTTTTGAAATTTTCTGTTGTGCAGTATATCCTTCACGCCCGAATAATGAGGGAACGAAAAAGACAGATGAAGCTGCAACAGCTGTAGTCCCCAGAAACTTGCGTCTGGATAAACTTTTCCCATTTTTACTGTTTGTCGTCATTTTATTCAATTTAAAATTAAATGTTAAATTATTTTGAAAATTAAATTCTTTAAAGAACAGTCCATACATTACCCTTTTTATTTGAGTTTACTACTGCATGAATAAATTTCATTCCCCGAACGCCGTCGTAAACAGTTGGAAACTCTCCCGGGATAAATTTTTCTCCTCTTATTGATTTTGCCATGCCCTTGTAAATATTGGCTATTGCTTCATAAATCCCTTCAGGATGTCCGCAAGGCATTGTATGGCTTTTTTCGGCGAATTCGCTATTATATCCATGAGCCGGTTTAAGCACTTTCACAGGCTCTGTGTCGCTCAGAAGAAATAAGTAGTTAGGGTTCTCCTGTCCCCATTTAAGACTCGCTTTTGAACCATAAACGGCAATAGTCAGGTTATTTTCTTCTCCTGTTGCTACCTGACACGATCTAATTACCCCTTTAAGTTTTGGATTTCCGAATCGCAGAAGTACCGTGCCGTCAAGATCGAGTTTAAAGTCTTCCTTAATAGAATTTAAGTCAGAAAGTACCTGTTTTATCTCGAGCCCTGTAGTATATTCGATAAGGTTAAATGCATGAACACCAATATCACCCATACAACTACTTACGCCCGATTGCTCTGGGTCAAATCTCCATACACCAGTAATCCGGCTTTCTGAACCGTGAATAATAGAATTCACCCATCCTTGATAATACTGAGCATCAACTCTCTGTATATTGCCTAAAGCACCCGATTTAATCATTTCACGCATCTGCCTCACCATAGGATAGCCGGTATATGTATGAGTAAGTGCAAAAGTAAGTCCGGTTTCCTTCACAAGCCTTTCCAACTCAATAGCTTCCTCAACGGTCATCGTCATTGGTTTTTCACACATTACATGAAATCCGTTTTTAAGAAGCAACCTTGCAAAGGGAAAATGAAGGTAGTTTGGCGTTACTATTGAAACAGCCTCTATTCTTTCCCCCTCAGGTCTTGCCTTCTCGCTCTTGATCATAACATCAACGTTTTCGTAACATCTGTCGGAGGCTATGCCTTCTTTTACTGCAAACTCTTTGGCCCTCTCATAGTCGGCATCAAAAACTCCTCCGATAAGTTCGAAATCGTTTGATATACGGGCGGCACGACGATGGGCATCTCCAATAAATGCTCCTATACCGCCACCAATCATCCCAAGTTTTATTTTCTTCATGACAAATGCTTTTTAGTTATTATTTGCTGAATAACTTTTTACTTCCCGAACGATTAATAACATTAAAACAGTTATATAATTTGTTTTATAATTAGGTAACATTATCCAGGCAAAACCAAAAGCGAAATCATTTCGGGATATTTTGAGAAATTATCTTTTTTCAAATGCAGCATCAAATGCCATCTCAGAGGGTGGAAAATCTATTTTCTTTACGAAAGCGGCTGCTTCTTTTGCACCAAACTCACGATCCATGCCGCTATCCTCCCATTCAACCGATAATGGTCCGTTATATCCTATTCTATTAAGAGCTCTTATAATTTCTTCGAATTTGATTTTACCTCTTCCAAGACTTCTGAAATCCCAGTATCTTCCTTTGGCTCCAAATTCAGTGTGGCCTCCGAATACTCCTGCATCAGTAGGTATATCTGACCAGTAAACATCTTTCATGTGTACGTGGAAAATCCTGTCGGCAAACGTATAAATAAATTTTACATAATCAACGCCTTGATATCCGAAATGTGAAGGATCGAAGTTGAAACCGAAAGCCGGATGATTATTAATTGCATTAAGGGTTCGCTGAGCTGATGCTATATCGAAAGCAACTTCCGTAGGGTGAGCTTCGAGTGCAAATTTTATTCCAAGCTGTTTGAATCTGTCAAGAATAGGTATCCATTTTGAGGCAAATTCATTATAGCCATCATCAATCATCGATGGTGAGACTGCAGGAAATGAGTATAACAGATGCCATATCGGACTTCCAGTGAAACCGTTAACTACTTCAACTCCAAGACGGGCAGCAGCTTCAGCAGTTTTCATCATTTCCTGTGCAGCTCTCTGATTTATTCTTTCAGGATAACCGTCGCTCCAGATATAATCGGGTAAGATACTTTTATGCCTCTGATCAATGCGGTCACATACTGCCTGTCCGACTAGATGGTTCGAAATAGCATATAGTTTCAATCCGTATTTTGCAAGCAAATCTTTCTTTGCTTTACAGTATGCAGCATCGGCTTTGTTGACTTCAAAATGGTCGCCCCAGCATGCGAGTTCCAGGCCTTCGTATCCGAATTCCTTCGCTTTCTTGCAAAGTTCTTCGAGTTTAATATCGGCCCATTGTCCGGTAAAAAGTGTAACTGGTCTGCTCATATAAAAGTTATTTTAGGTTGTTTCGTTTAAAGTTTATCGTTTTTATTCTACATTAATTATTAATTTTCTTTCAAAGATAATTTTTAAAATTATTTCCTATAACTGTTTCTCTTTTCTTTTGAGTACTTAACATTCTTTAACAATATCATTGATTAATAAAAATAATAAAGAATTACAATTTAAATTGTACGAATTCGCTGGTAATATTTAATTTTAATCTTTTAATCATAATAATATCTGAAGTAAAAATGAAAAAAATTTATTTAAGTATTGGTTTTAGCATGATTGTAGTCTTTGCGTTAACGACTATTTCACTTAATGCACAAAATATTAATCGTGAAGAAATTAATTTCAATTTTGGCTGGAAATTTATCAAGGGTGATTTTCCGGATGCACAAACTCCTGAATTTGATGACTCGGGATGGAGGACGCTCGATATTCCTCACGATTGGAGCATTGAAGGCCCATTCAGCCCAAAATGGGCGAGTTGCACCGGATATCTTCCTGGAGGAATTGGATGGTACCGGAAGACTTTTGATATACCACGTTCGTGGAAAAAAGGGAACGTATTTGTAATGTTCGAAGGAATTTATAATAACAGTGAAATATGGATTAACGGCAACTATCTCGGGAAAAGGCCTAATGGATATATATCCTTTCAATATAATATAACTCCTTTTCTTAAATACGGCAAAACGAATATTATATCTGTTAAGGTAGACCATAGTAAATATGCCGATTCGCGCTGGTATACCGGCTCCGGAATTTATCGGAATGTTAAACTCATTTTTACTCCGGAGATACATATAGGATTGTGGGGTGTAAACTATACAACCAGAGTAATTGATAATGACGAAGCCGAGATAGATCTGCAGGTAAGAGTAATTAATGAAAAAGATAAAAAAGGTGAGATTGAATTAACCACTGTGTTATATGACGGAAATGAGATTATTACTGAGGTTTCATCACCGGTAATTCTCTTGCCGACCAGTGAAACGATAACAGTACAAAAGCTTGTTGTTCAGCGACCTATACTATGGAGTATCGATAATCCTCATCTTTATACACTTGTCACAACGGTTAAAGGCAGGAGATTTAGTGATAAGATTGTTACCAAGGCAGGAATAAGATATTTTAATTTTGATCCTGATAAAGGATTCAGTATCAATGGTATAAATATGAAGCTAAAAGGCGTCTGTCTTCATCACGACGCTGGAGCACTTGGTTCAGCCGTACCGAAGAGCGAGATCGAACGACGTTTGCTTCTACTTAAGGAAATGGGTTCTAATGCTATAAGAACAAGTCATAATCCTTATTCACCTGATTTTCTAAATATTTGTGATAGTATCGGTTTTTTAGTAATAGATGAAGCATTCGACGAATGGGAGCTACCTAAAAAGAAATGGATAGAAGGCTGGAACAAAGGGGTTCCAGGTAAAGACGGTTATGCGGAATATTTTAAAGAGTGGGCTATAAAAGACCTTACAGATTTTGTTCTGCGTGACCGTAACCACCCATCAGTTATCATGTGGAGTATCGGAAATGAAATTGATTATCCGAACGACCCGTATACTCATCCGATACTTAATACTGAGGCAAATCCTCAAACATGGGCAAAATTTGATGAGAGGCTCCATCGTGCGGAGCGTCTTGGCGAAATTGCATCAGAGCTTGCTTCGACCATTAAGAAATTTGATAAAACCCGGCCTGTCACAGCGGGGCTTGCATCTGCACTGATATCGAACGAAGTAGGCTATACCGATGCCCTTGATGTTGTAGGCTATAACTATCAGGAATTCAGATATGAAAGCGATCATAAGAAATACCCTGCCAGGCCACTTTATGGCAGTGAAAACGGAATGAGCCTCGAAGCCTGGAAAGCTGTCGAGCAGAACGATTATGTTGCCGGACAATTTTTATGGACAGGAATTGAATATCTTGGAGAAGCAGGCCAGTACCCTTCACGGCATAGCACTTCGGGACTAATTGACCTTGCAGGTAATAAAAAGCCTGAGTTCTTTTTCAGGCAGAGCTTATGGAGTAACAAACCTATGGTATGGTTGGGAACAACAGACAGGAACACTTATACTGAACCTGAAAACCTGTGGGCACATAAAAGAGTGGAACCGCTATGGAATTACAAAGAAGGTCAGATAATTAGTGTAAATGCATTTACGAACTGCGAAGAGGTAGAACTTTATCTGAATGATAAATCGCTCGGCGTAAAGAAGCTGGCAGATTTTACAAACAGGACAATCTCATGGGATGTGCCATTCGAACCGGGGGAACTGAAGGCAGTAGCAAAAAATAAAGGGTTAATTACTTCAACATGCACTCTCTATACATACGGAAAACCTGAAAAGATAAAGGCTTTGTGCGATGCTATGACTATTAAAGCAAACAGAACAGATATTTCGAGAATATATATCACCATAACCGACAACAAAGGAAATCCGGTTTATGATGCTTCAAACAAAATAACTTGTGAAATTACAGGACCTCTTAAGCTCCTCGGTATGGAAGATGCAAACCCCCGAAACACAGAAGATTATAAGGATAATATGCAAAATGCCTTTCATGGTAAATTGCTGATTTATCTTCAATCTTCAGATATTCCTGGAAAGGCAAATGTAAAAATTTCAGGTGAGGGTCTTAACAGTCTTACCTTTACAATTGACATTGTGAAATAAGAGTTAATAAATTGTTACGAATTATTATTTTTATGACGATTTTTTATTAACTTTATAATTTTATAGGATTTCATACTATTGCTAACTAATCATTAAACCTGTTAAAATGAAAACAAAAAACGTTTTTGCTTTATTGTTGCTGTCGGTTTTCAGCTTAACTGCGGCATTGACATTTAATTCTTGTACTAAAAAGCCAGAAGGTAAAAATATTGGATTGCAGTTATACTCGATACGCGATTCAATTAACAGAGACGTGCCTGGAGCTATCAAGAAAATAGCGCAAATGGGATATAAATTTGTAGAACCTGCAGGCTATGCGAACGGAAAATTCTATGGCCTGTCCCCTGAAGAGTTTAAGTCTATTTGTGAAAAAAATGGAATTTATGTTCTGAGTTCTCATACAGGCCAGCCAGCACCTGATTCAAAAAATGTGGAGAGTACAATGGCATGGTGGGATACCTGTATTGCCGCTCATGTCGCTGTTGGAGCCAAATATATTGTTCAACCCTCAATGGGTCGCGAAGCTTATGAAAGTCTCGATGGAATAAAAAAATATTGTGATTATTTTAATGCTGTAGGTGAAAAATGCAGTAAAGCCGGTTTAAAGTTTGGATATCACAACCATAGCATGGAGTTCAAAACAGTATTCGACAGTACGATAGTACTTTACGATTATATGTTGCAGAATACCGACCCGTCAAAAGTCTTTTTCGAGATAGATCTTTACTGGTGCGTTGAAGGAGGGGCCGACCCTGTGGAATATTTTAATAAATATCCCGGCCGTTTTGAATTATGGCATATCAAAGATGAAGCAGAAGTAGGAGCAAGCGGGAAAATGGATTTTGCTAAAATATGGGCAGCTTCAGCCATTTCCGGTATGAAATACGGAATAGTGGAAGTTGAAAGATATAATTATGACGAGTTCACAAGCTGCCAGAAGAGCCTCGAATTTCTTAATAATGCCGAATATGTGGTAATGCCTCAATAGAGTATTACATAATTTAAAACATGAAATATATTAAGGTGGTTCGGTTTTTATCGGGCCACTTTATTTTTAATAAAAACAATATTTTATTTTTATAGCACGCGTATTGACGCAGATTGATTACCGCGGATTAACGCCGATTAGTTTGATATAATCCGCGCTTGAAGATCCGCCTAAATCGGCGTTTCATTAAATGTCTTAATAATGTTTTTCTGTTCATTCATAAAATTAATTATGAAATCAAAATAAGAAACTTTAAAATCAGTATTTTTCGGTGTTTTAAATGATATTGATTGGAAATGAAAGCACTTGTTCTCGAGGAATATAATAAGCTTGTATATCGCGACTGGCCTGATCCTGAACCAGGACGCGACGAAGTACTTGTTAAGGTTCATGCTGCCGGTATCTGTGGAAGCGACGTACACGGAATAGATGGCAGTACAGGTCGAAGAATCCCGCCGTTGATAATGGGACACGAGGCCGCAGGCGTAATTGTCGGTAAAGGTCAGGCAGTAACAAAGTGGAATGAAGGAGACAGAGTAACTTTCGATTCGACGATTTATCCGCTCGACGACTGGTACACACTCAAAGGCTTGTACAACCTGAGCGATAACAGAATGGTACTGGGTGTTGCTACTAATGAATACAGGCGGCATGGAGCTTTTGCTGAATTTGTTAATATTCCTCAGCATATCCTTTACAGAATACCTGAGAATGTATCTTTCACTCAGGCAGCTATGGTCGAACCTGCTGCTGTTGCTGCACATGCCGTTAACCTGGCATGCCTCAACTGGGATGATAGCGTTGTTGTTGCAGGCACAGGAATAATAGGCCTTTTTATTATTCAGATTGCAAGGTCGCGAGGATGCGGTAATATTTTCGCAATAGATATTGATGATTTCAAACTTGAAAAAGCTAAAAATCTTGGAGCTGATTTTATCATCAATCCTCGTTCGGAAAACGTCATGGAAAAGATAATGGAAATGACTTCAGGAAGAGGTGCTGATATAGTTTATGAAGCTGCAGGTATTCAGGAAACAGTAAGTATATCAATTGATTCGGCCAGGAAAGGCGGTACAGTTGTACTCGTTGGAAATATCTCTCCGGTTGTAAAAATTCCTTTACAGTCAGTAGTTACCCGGCAGGTCAGGATTCAGGGAAGCTGTGCACTATGCGGCGAGTACTCATCAGTGCTCGACATGATGGCAAGAGGAGAAGTAAATGTTGAATCACTTCTTTCAGCCGAAGCTCCACTGTCGGAAGGGGCCGAATGGTTCAAAAAGTTATATAACAGGGAACCACAATTACTGAAAGTTGTTTTGAAACCATAAATAAAAGCCTGTTGATATGAAAGAAAAACTTAAAACAGCAGTTATAGGTGTAGGCAAGGTTACTCCATTACATGCTGCCGCACTATGGCGACTTCCTGAATCACATTTCACGGCTGTTTGCAGTTCCAAAAAGGAAAAAGCTGATGATTTCGCTTCACGCTATGGTGCAAAGGGATATACAGATGTAAGTGAAATGGTTATTAATGAGAAAATAGATGTGGCTGTGATATGCACTCCGCATCCTTATCATAAAAGGCCCGCTATAGAAGCAATGGAAGCAGGTGCACATGTCCTGATTGAAAAACCTATGGCTTCATCTATTGATGACTGTGATGCAATGCTCGCAACGGCAAAAAAATGTAATAAACAAATAGGTGTGGTTTCACAGCGCCGATGGTATCATCCAGTCCAGAGAGTTAAGAATGCTATTGATTCCGGCAAACTGGGCAAACCTGTTCTGGGTACGGTAACCATGCTTGGATGGAGAGATGAAAATTATTACAGAAGCGATCCATGGAGAGGCTCATGGCTGGGCGAAGGAGGGGGAGTGCTCGTTAATCAAGCTCCTCATCAACTTGATCTTCTTCAATGGTTTATGGGTGAGCCTGTGGAGCTGTTCGGTATCTGGTCGAATTTAAATCACCCATATATTGAAGTTGAAGATACTGCTCTTGCAATAATAAAATTTAAGGACGGTGCTCTGGGCAATATCGTTGTCTCGAATTCCCAGAAGCCCGGGATATACGGAAAGGTTCATGTCCACGGTAAAAATGGTGCTTCTGCAGGCGTTCAGACCGACGGCGGAGCAATGTTTGTGGCTGGAATGTCAAGTATTCTCGAACCACCCGTGAACGATATCTGGACTATCCCGGGAGAAGAAAATATGCTCGGAGAAATGGTTAAGGAAGACAGTGAATTTTTTCTTTCCCTGCCAAACCCAATGGAATACTATCACGAACGCCAAATAGAGGATTTTTTGCGTGCCATACTTAACAATAAAGAACCACTTGTTACCGGTGAAGATGGAAGGGTGACGGTCGAAATTTTTACAGCTATATACAGGTCGGCAAGAGACAATAAACCCGTAAAGTGGCCTATACTGCCAGAAAACAGAAAAGATTTCGATGGCAGGCTAAAAGGTTTTGTTAATTAAATGATATATAAATTATCAATTACGTACGATTCTTGTAAAATTAAGAAATGTTATATTTTTAATGCAAATTATTATTTTTATTTCCTGAATAAGATTTCTAATTATGAAAAGATTATTCTTTATAATTTTATTTGCTGCGATTATTATAACAGGGTGTAAAACAAATTTTTATTTTGAAGATGATTTTGCAAATGTTCCGAAGGTTGATGCCCATGTTCATATTGACAGCGATGATGGTGTTTTTGAGGAACAAGCCGAAGCAGACAATTTTATTCTTTTGACATTGAATGTTGACCATTCCGATTCTGCAGACCTCAGAAAGCAATTAAATTATGCAGTGAACAGTTTCAGGAAACATCCTGGGAAAGTCTTTTTCGGTGTTTCATTTTATTTCGATACTGCCGGATGGGGAACAGAAGAATGGAGCCGTAAAATTATTGCACAACTCGACAGGGATATCTCTGAAGGAGCCGTGACGGTAAAAATTTGGAAAAATATTGGGATGACTCTTCGCGACAGAACCGGAAAGTTCATAATGGTTGATGATCCTGGCCTCGACCCGGTTGTGAATTTTATTAAATCAAAAAATCTTCCGATTACAGGCCATCTGGGTGAACCAAGAAACTGCTGGCTGCCACTCGATAAGATGACAGTTTCGAGCGACAGTAGCTATTTTGCCCGGAATCCTCAATATCACATGTACCTCCATCCCGATTATCCGTCGTATGAAGACCAGATTAACGCACGCGATCATTTTCTCGAAAAAAATCCCGATCTGACGTTTATAGGATGCCATCTCGGGAGCCTTGAATGGAATGTCGACTCACTTGCAAAACGGCTTGATAAATATCCAAATATGGCTGTTGATATGTCGGCACGAATATGTCATTTGCAATATCAGTCCCTTACCGATAGAAAAAAAGTTCGTGACTTCTGTATAAAATATCAGGACAGGCTTTTATATGGAACTGATATTGGTTACAATGGGAGCAGTGATCCCAGGGCTGTTAAAGAGAGAATACATAAAACCTGGACCGACGATTGGAGATATTTCACTACAAGCTTCGAAATGACATCTGATAAATTCAGGGGCAAATTCGCGGGGCTTAAACTCCCACGTAAAGTTGTTGACAAAATATATTATCAAAATGCTGTTAAATGGTATAAACTTAATTTATAAAATATTTCTCTGATTTCAAGTTAATCATAAATACAGTTATGATTATTTATTCTAAGCAATTTCAATGTCTTACTAAAAATAAACTTATCAAATGATTACATTTATTTGCGGCATTGTTATTCTTCTTCTAGGATATTTTTGTTATTCAAAGTTTATTGAAAAAATTTTCGGAGCTGATTCATCACGGACAACACCTGCATATAAAATTAACGATGGTGTGGATTACATACCTATGCCGTGGAGTAAAGCTTTTCTTATACAATTTCTTAATATTGCCGGACTTGGTCCTATATTTGGTGCTATTACCGGTGCGATGTGGGGGCCCGTTGCTTATTTATGGATTATTTTTGGTTCAGTTTTCGCCGGTGCTGTCCACGATTACCTTTCAGGAATGCTTTCGGTATATCATAACGGACTAAGTATCACTGAAATTGTAGGAATATATCTTGGAAACGGCGTTAAACAGTTCATGCGCGTTTTTACGGTTATTCTAATGGTTCTCGTTGGAGCAGTGTTTATTATGGGCCCTTCGGAAATACTTGCCGGAATGACACCCGACTTTTTTTCCATGACTTTCTGGGTCTGGGTTGTGTTCGCTTACTATATATTTGCAACTCTACTTCCAATTGATAAAATAATCGGAAAGATTTATCCATTTTTTGGATTTGTATTAGTTTTTATGGCAGTGGTATTGATTACAGCACTTTTCGTAAAAGGTTATCATATCCCCGAACTAACTCCTGCAAACCTGCACAATTTTCATGTAAACTCTGATAAATTTCCGGTGTTTCCGATGATGTTCATAACCATTGCATGCGGTGCTATTTCAGGATTTCATTCTACACAGTCACCATTAATGGCCCGGTGCATTAAAAATGAAAAACTTGGAAGGAGAGTCTTTTACGGCGCAATGATCGCAGAAGCTATTGTTGCAATGATATGGGCAACTATCGGAATGAGCTTCTGGGGAGGGATTAATGAGCTAAATGATGTGATGACTGTAAATAAAGGAAATGCGGCCATACTTGTAAATCAGGTTTCATATTCTCTTCTCGGAACATTTGGTGGCGTTATTGCTCTTTTAGGCGTTGTGGTTGCGCCGATTACATCAGGCGATACAGCTTTCCGAGGAGCGAGACTCATAGTTGCCGATTTTCTTAAAATCAAACAAGGCCCGATTAAAAATCGGCTTCTGATAAGCTTGCCATTATTTGCTATTGGTTTTCTTATTACAAGATTTGATTTCAGCGTTATATGGCGATATTTTGCATGGTCGAATCAGACTCTTGCTATGATAGTCCTTTGGGCTGAAACAATATATCTTGTAAGGGAGAATAAACTTTACTGGATCACTCTTATCCCTGCAGTATTTATGACAGCCGTTTCAGTAACTTATATACTCTTTGCACCCGAGGGTTTTGCACTTCCAGGTTCTGTGGCTTACCCTGTCGGCTGTCTGACTTCACTAGCAGCTCTAGTATTATTTCTGTTTTATTGTAATGGTTTGAAAAAACCGATTGGTATATTAAAAGATGAAGTGTAATAATATAATTTATTATTATGAACAGCAGACGCAATTTTATAAAAAAAGCGACAGCAGGAAGCTTTATGGCGGCCTGCATCCCGGAAATTTTGTCAGCCTCTATGGCGGAGGTCAAGCCTAAAAAAGTGCCTTTAAAAAAAGGCGATGTTATACTTTTTCAGGGGGATTCAATAACCGATGCTGGAAGAAACAAGCAAAATGAAGGTTTTAATAATCCTTCATCACTTGGTTCAGGTTATGTCTTTATGGCAGGAGCTGATTTGCTCGAGAAATATGCTCAACTCGACTTGAAAATCTATAACAGGGGAATTTCGGGTAATAAAGTCTTTCAGCTTGCTGAAAGATGGGACAAAGATTGCCTCGAGATAAAGCCATCGGTTCTGAGCATTCTAATAGGAGTTAATGATATCTGGCATACACTTAACGGAAACTATAACGGAACTATCGAAAAATACAAAGGCGACTATGATGAGCTTATCCTGAGAACTAAAAAAGCCCTACCTGATGTTAAGCTGATAATATGCGAACCATTCGCTGTTCCGGGTGTAAAAGCTGTAGATGAAAAATGGTATCCAGAGTTTTATGACTACCAGAGAACGGCAAAGGAGTTAGCTTATAAATACAATGCTGTTTTTGTACCATTTCAGAAAGTGTACAATGAAGCACAAAAACGAGCACCTGGTTCATATTGGACTGGCGACGGAGTTCATCCTTCAATAGCCGGTGCCCGACTAATGGCAAAAACATGGTTAGAATTCATTCAATAGTATTATTTCTGAAAAAATATATGTAATTTAGTTATCAAATATTTTAAATTATATTACTAACCAAAAACAATTTCAAAATGACAAAACGGAGGGATTTTATTAAAAAGAGTGTACTGGGGACAGCCGGCATAGCCATAGGAGGATTAGGTTTTAGCCGTAGTTCCTATAATTCTATCGTCGGAGCCAATGATCGTATCACTGTTGCTGTAATTGGTATTCGCGGACAGGGAGGAACCCATATAAATAGTTTTCTGGGAATGAAAGATAGTAAGAATGTAAGATTGAAAACTATTTGCGACGTGGATGAAGCAACATGGGAAGAACGCATCAAAACAATTGTATCACGTACAGGTGAAAATCCTAAGACTGAATGGGATATGCGCAGAGTGTTCGATGATAAAGAGATTGATGCAGTTTCTTTTGCTACCCCTAATTTCTGGCATGCACTTGGGACTATATGGGCTTGCCAGGCAGGTAAACATGTTTACGTTGAAAAGCCCTCAACCCATTGTGTATGGGAAGGCAGGAAAATGGTAGAAGCAGCACGCAAATACAATGTAAGGGTACAAACTGGATTTCAGAATCGTTCTATACCAAATGTGATGCAGGCTATCAAGTTTTTGCACGATGGCGGAATAGGCGACGTTTTTATGGCAAAAGGCCTTTGCTATAAACCTCGCGATTCATTTGGAATTGCTAAAGACAGCGAACCTCCTGCATCATTGCATTACGATATGTGGCTTGGGCCTTGTCAGTGGCAACCATATAATGAAAAGAAAGTGCACTATAACTGGCACTGGCATTGGGCTACAGGTGGCGGCGACACTGCTAATCAGGGTCCTCATCAGTTCGACATCGCCCGCTGGGGTCTTAACAAAAATGAACATCCGGTGCATATCTATTCGACCGGAGGCCTTTTTGGTATAGATCCAAAAGAATGTTCACAGGAAACTCCTAATACCCAGTCGGCTTTATTCAAATATAAAGACGGCAAAGTACTCGAATTTGAAACAAGGGGCAGATATACAAATGCAGAAGGAGAATTGGATATAAGAATAGGTAATATTTTTTATGGAACAGAAGGATATCTCGAAATAAACGGAAGTGAGTGGAAAGCTTTCAGACGCCGCGAAACAAAACCTTTTGCAGGTTCAGATATAGGTGAAAGACCTACCGATTTTATGGCTCCTCCAGGAGGCGGAGGCCACTACGGTAACTTTATCGATGCAATAAGAGAAGGTAAAAACGAGGTTCTCCATTGCGATATATACGAAGGCTATATGTCATCGGTACTTCCTGCCCTTGCAAATATTTCCTATCGTCTCGGACGCGACCTTATTTTCGACGGGGTAAAGGAGAAATTCGTGAAAGATAAAGCAGCCGATCAGATGCTTACAAGAAACTATCGCGAACCTTATGTAGTTCCTAAAGAAGTTTAAATTTCTAATATGAAAACCGAACTTTCACGACGGCAGTTTATTCAGAGAAGCTTCGGAGCAGGAATTTCACTTGCATTTCTCCGGAACTTGCCGGAATGGACTTTAGCAGCAGACACTGGAATGAGGCTTGGGTTTGTAACTTACCAGTGGGGCCGCGATTGGGACCTGCCTACACTTATAGCAAATCTTGAAAAGACAGGCTATTATGGTGTGGAACTTCGTACACAGCATGCCCATAAGGTTGAGACTAATCTTACACCAGCCCAACGCGCAGAAGTGAAAAAACGATTCGCTGATAGCCGCGTAAAATGTCTGGGTTATGGCTCAAATTTTGAATACCATAGCCCCGACCCAAAACAACTTCGCTATAATATAGAGCAAACAAAAGAATATATTAAGCTCTGTTACGATATTGGTGCCACAGGGATTAAAGTGAAACCAAATTATCTGCCGCCTGAAATACCTAAGGAAAAAACAATCGCCCAGATTGCAGCTTCATTGAATGAATGCGGGAAATTTGCACAGGATTATAATCAGCTTGTAAGAGTGGAAGTCCATGGAACCTATACTCAGGAAATACCAAACATGAAGGCTATTTTTGAACAAGTAACCGAAAAGAATGTCGTAATGTGCTGGAACTGCAACGAACAGGACTTATTACCACCAGGTCTCGAAGCTAATTTCAATTCTGTTAAAAAATGGTTAGGCGATACTGTCCATATAAGAGAACTAAATGACGAAAGTTACCCTTATCAGCAATTATTTGATCTGTTAACAGGTATTAATTATAATGGATGGTTATTACTTGAAGCGCGTACCGAACCACCCGACCGTATTGCAGCTATGAAAGAGCAGAAGACACTCTTTGAAAAAATGATAGCAAATTCAAAGAAGCTATAGAGAGTATTTTCGTTGAAGCCCCTCCCGACCTCCCCAAATGGTGAGGAGCAGCAAGGTGCAACAGAAATAAGTCCGCCAGCTGGCGGACTTAGGGGGCAAATAAAAGCAGAGGGGGATTTAGGGAGCAGATTTGATCTGATTAATTCATATACTTCAGATAAGACAAAAGACAAAAGACAAAAGGTTCAGGACATTAAGAAAAACTATCATAAAAATCAACCTTACTGAAAAAGATTGAAAAAGGTTAGCAATTGCCTGACATTTATCTTTTTAATTTTATCTTTTATCTTCTGCATGAATAATGCAGGTTAAATGTAAAGGGACTTACATATATTAAGAAATATCGGAAAAATTACTATTACCATGCCGGAGTGAAATTAATTCCGAAATTACCATTGAAAAGTCCTGCTCTTTTGTTGACAGGAACTGCGTAATACGGTTCAATAACCAGATAACCCGAAAGATTAAATCTTAATGATGCACCATAGCTAACTATCGGAACTCGTTCACCAGGTGCAGGATTATACCAGTCGCTGCCAAGTTTCGAATCTTTGTTCATAGCCAGTCCGCCGTCAAAAAAAAGGCTTAAGTCAGTAAAAAACATTCCCGATTTAATGAGAGATATGTTCTTTGGCCCGCTTACCGGTAGCCTTAGTTCAACATTAGCTATAAACATTTTACTTCCAAAAAAATTCTCAAGACTTATACCTTTCCCGCTGAGCTGAGTGTCACTCCAGTATTGGTCGGTTCTCTCATAACCTCTTACCAGCCATGGATATCCTATATAAAGCGGCGTAATCATTTCGCTTTCTGAGCCTGAGCCAAGTCTTCCGGTATTTAAAGAGCGGAATGCAAGGGTCAATGGCCTTATAAAGAAATATTTTCTGTAATCGAGCAATACATTGTAAAAATCGAGTGTTCCAAAGTATTTTCCTCCTTCTATTCTGTATCTTGTACCTCTTATAGGTCCGTTAACTCCCATAAGGCTGTTGTCGGTTACAAATGCCACACTTGCAGTTTGAAGGCCGAAACCTTCCGGTGCATCCAGCTTCTCACGTCCCGAACCAATGGGAACGCCAAACATGTCATAATATGTTTTGTACTGGTCAAATCTGTAATAGTATCTCGATAATTCTGCTGAGGCCTCAAATCTTCTCGTTTGTGATAAAGGATAATATCCATAAAGACCTAATTTATCCTCGAACATCCTCAGATAATTAAGATCAATAGTATTCACAAGAAAAGCTTCGCCTTTCTTCGTTGTCAACGTGTCAATACCTGAAGTGAGAAAACCATAATAGTTTGGTATATGCGAAAGTGACGCTCCCCATTTGAGCTTTTTTTTCTGGTTCAGGTAAGCCACCTCTCCTCCAAAATCATATATTTCGCCATTAAGTGATAACGAAGTAAACAACTGATTGTCACCAGACATATCACTAAATATTGCACTTATACTTCCCTCCATACCTGTTCCTATAGGACCTCCCGTTGATACTCCTATAGAGCCATTTGTGATATAATCGAGTTTGAATTTTGGACGATAGGGTATAGTTTTATATTCGTCTTTCTTAATATCGGAAAAATAATCATAAGGAGAAAATAGAGAGCTATCCACCAGATTCTGCGCCGCATAAATCATTGGAGGAATTGTGCCTGCAGTGTAATCGATTCTATTTTTTTCGACAGGAATCTCTTTAAACTCATCTGGACGCGCACTGTATATAGTATAACATCGATTGGCATAATATGAATATACAATATCCCCTGTTGATAATGCGACTGAAATGGCAGGCGCATTGACTGTAATTCCTGTTATGCCTCGCATATAATTTGTCATCTGCATTATATTGTCATTTTCAAAACTGTACCTATAAAGGTTTCGGAATCCATCCCTGTCGGAAAGAAAGTAGAGACTCTTTCCATCGGAAGAAAACACAGGATTCATATTCCTTGCCCCTGTAAACATCTCTAAAAGTCTGTCATCAGATGGATTTTCGGTGTTTACAATACCTATGTTATAAAAATCGTGTTGGAATTTGAATATTTGACCTGGGAGAGGTTTGTCTGTTACATAAGCTATATATTTTCCGTCGGGCGACCACGAAGGCTGCATATTCGAATAACTGTCGGTTGTAAGTCTGATAACTCTTTCACTATCTGTCTCGTAAAGGTAAATATCCGATACTCCATCTTTCATGCCAGTTAATGCAATATATTTTCCGTCGGGCGACCATGAAGGATTTGTAATTGATGGTAAACCAGGCAATTCAACTTCTTTTATGACTTTTAACTTTTTCATGTTGAATATTATCAGCTTGTTTTTGCCTTCGGAAAAAACGACAAAGGCAAAATCAGAACCGTCAGGTGACCATGTTCCCGAAGATTCGAGATAACTGAGGGCATCAATTTCATCCTTATGTATCCGGTTGGATAGTTTTTTGATTATTTTTCCTGTGGCGGCATCTGCAAGGAAAAGGTCAAAGTCGTAAACATCCCTTTCGGAAAGAAATACAACATATTTGCCGTCAGGGCTTATTGAAGGTGAAAGATTCATATCGCCTGCATTTTTGCTGAATATTAATTTTTTACCTGTAATTGGGTCGGTTGTATCGGTTAATACTGATTTATAATTGTTTATGAGAGCTATTCTCCAGAGTGTTGAAAATGACTTGTCGTCAACACCAAGAACATCGAGGAAAGCCTTTTCATATCCATGAATAGCCGTTTGCCTGAAAAGCTTAACAATTGATGAATCACCCCATGTTTTCCCGATCATTGCCATGACTGCCTGGCCATATCTATATGGAAAATATTTTGTTCCTTTTGTCAAATCCTTTATTGTCGGAATATCATTTGAAAGAACTGCATCTCTCATCCACATGGCGGTATTTGGATCGATACTTCCAAGAGAGAAATATTCGGCCATTCCCTCCACCAGCCATAGAGGTAAATTGCTGATATTAGAAAGTTTCAAAGAATCGGCTGTTGTAAGCATGTTAAATTGAAAAGCATGAACCATCTCGTGGCCTAATACATGGTCGGTTTGAGGAAACGATGGGAAAAGCGGCATAACGATTCTTCTCTTTAAGGCCTCCGTTACACCTCCCGTGCTCTCACTAATCATCCCTGAAATAACGGTCGTCTGCTGAAATTCAGCATGGTTCTCATAAATAAAGAGCGGATTATATTCTTTGATTGTATCAAGAAACAGAGACTGGTGATGACGATACCATGCCTCTGCCCGACCGGCCATCATATTCAGTACCGAGTCGTTTTTGAGATAATGATAAATATCAAAATGGGGTGTCCGATAAACTTCATAGTTGAAAACCTTATAAGATGGTTTATTCTGGCCAAAATACTGAGCGTTTATATCCATTATTATCATGCCCCATAATCCCACCAGGAAACAAACCTTTAATAATAAGTTTTTCAAATTTTTGCCTGATTCGATCATAACTTGTTTAAATTAATAATCCAATAATATTCTTTTAAGTATTTTATACATTTTAAATATTTTATGACACAATAATCTAATTATAAAAACTTGCAAATTAAACATTGTCAAATTGGCACTCTGACAAATTTTCCTTTGAAAGGTATCAAATTAAATGCCAGATTCGAATGTAGAATCTCTTTAAACTTTAACTATAGAAGAAGTAATTGTTTTCCTGCTTTTTTATTGATTGATTTAACAGTATGGAATTTTTAGTATGTGAACCAGCATAAAAATCGAGTAAAAACCTTTTCACCACATATTGCACGGGTTTGCACGGATATTTCGTGAAGAATAAATCCGTATTACACAGTGCCCTCAGTTGTGAATCATTATTAAATATTTTTATCTCTTTAAATTTGCTGACCTGAGGTTCATAAAAAAGAAAACTGCTTTTTCTGGCTTTGTGTGGAGTGCAAATTCCGGTTTAATATATGATTGCACAAATCCAAATAAGATAAAAAACATAATCCTACAGGGTTTATCACGATCGCAAAAACAGAGTAAGATTTCATTAACAAGGTAAAAATCCAGACAGGAAAATATACCATATTAATTCTTAATGTGGTTTTTGTTTTCTGAAACGTCTTTGTTATGAAAATAAATAGCAAATTCCGGTTCATTCCTTTATTTTAAAAATTCAGGACAAGTCACAGCCGGATATATTCAAGGTTCAAGGTTAACAGGAGGGTTAGGTTAGGGTTAGTAAAGAGGTGAAATGCTGATAGTTAATTGGCATTTCACTTCGTTTATATTGTTTAATTAAGAATACCCCATGTAAGATGAAGGATAATCTGCATTTAACCCCTAAAAATGAAGTGAATTTATGCTCCACTTATCATGAAGATTTGTTAACTTTGATTAACAACAGTAAGAATTAAGATGAAAAATCATTCTTCACTGGTTGAAAAGGTACTTATCTCGAAGCTTAAAACAGGTGATTATTCTGCTTTTTCGTCTGTCTTTTATGCTTATTATAAAGATCTGGTCCGATTTGCTACAAGGTTTACACGCGACACAGATAAATCGGAAGAGATTATACAGGATATTTTTGTCAGGCTATGGGAAGAGCGTGAGTCTTTGACAATAGATATATCATTGAAATCTTACCTGCTCAAACTTACACAGAATAAATGCATTGACTGGCACCGGCATGTGAAAGTCAGGCAGGCTTACAATGATTATATGATGGATAGTCAATCATATTTCGAGTATGATACTGAAAACTATATACTTCATTCGGAGCTTCAGGAACAGATTGAGAAAGCGCTTGGAAATCTGCCGGAACCGATTTCGGATGCTTTCCGGATGAACAGATACAAAGGGTTGAAATATAATGAGATAGCTGAAATTCAGGGTGTTTCTGTTAGAACGATTGAGGTTCGAATAGGAAAAGCGCTGGAATTGCTAAGAAAATATTTAAAAGAGTTTTTTCCGGTAATCTTAAGCTTTGTAACTCTTTTAATAGAAAATCAAATGCACATTATCTAATTGATTGAGATTAACGGATTATTTTTTACTTGTTTTGATTGTGGTTTTCTTTTTTTGAATCGTCTTTACAATAATATGATGAATACTATAGGAATAATAGACCAGGATGACATTCTGCAATTAATCGCAAGGAATCTGGCAGGTAATGCAGATTCTCAGGAAGCTTCCCGGTTAAAAGAGTGGATTGACATTTCAGAAGAAAATAAGCGTTTTTTTGAACAGGTACGGAATATATGGGAAGCATCAGAAAAAAATCCAGGAATAGATAAAATAAACACGGAAGACGCGCTGAAAAAAGTTCAGGCAAGGATAATGAAAGTGCCTTCGAAAAAGATTATATGGTATTACTGGCAAAAGATTGCTGCTGTTATAGTTCTTCCGCTTGCAGTGGGTTTATTGCTGTTAATTAGTATGAATTCACATAAAAAGAGTTCGGTAAATGAAACAGTTTATAATGAAATATTTACTGCTTTTGGAACGCGTTCTTCACTGTTACTTTCAGATTCCACCGTTGTTTATCTTAATTCTGGCAGCAGCTTGAGATATCCGATACAATTCAGTGAGAAGACGCGTCAGGTTTTTTTGAAAGGTGAAGCTTACTTCGAGGTTAAGAGTGATGTATCCAGACCTTTTATTGTTAATACTCCGTCATTGTCCGTAAAAGCTACTGGCACGAAGTTCAATGTCGAGGATTATGGTTTTGACCCTTTAAGCGAAGTAACACTGGTCAGTGGTAAAGTAACTGTAAGCAAAATGGGTAATGAGGCAGGTTCTCAGTTGATATCGGAGTTGAAACCCGAGCAGCATCTGGTTTATAACAATGAAACAGGGACAAAAACAATTTCAAAGACAGACACTTACAGGTATATATCATGGAAAGACGGGAAGCTGATTTTTCGCAATGATCCTCTTCCCGATGTCCTGAAGAAATTAAGTATGATTTTCAATGTTGATATTGAGTTACAGGGCGAAGAGTTGAATTACTACCGGTATCGAGCCACTTTTGAGGAAGAATCGTTGGAGGAAATTCTGAAGCTGCTTAAGCTAAGCGCTCCAATAAACTATACTGAAGTTGAAAGGATTCCATTGCCTGACGGCTCATTTCCGAAGAAGAAAGTGATTGTTTATCCAGCAAAATAATATAATTAAAAATACTGATTATTAACCTTAAAAAGAAGAACTATGGCTGCACCATGAATTATTACGATTTTGACCCTTTGAACAATGAAAAGAGGAAAAGTGCTGCAACACCTTTCCTCATGTTAGGGGTCAGTAGAATGTTTTTTAAAATTTACATTCAGAGTATTAAACCTAACATTACAAAATTATGAAAAAAGTTTTTAAGTACTATGGTTTTTATAAACCAAATATTAAATGGCACAAATTACTCCTGACTATGAGAATAACTTTCTTTCTGTTTTTTGCAGGGATGATAAGCATAATTGCTTCTCCCGGTTATTCGCAGAATACAAGGATCTCAATTAACATGCAGGATGCCACTGTTGAGAGTGTTCTGAACAAAATTGAAGATCTGAGCGAATATTACTTCCTGTTCAATCAGAAACTTATTGATGTCGAGAGAAAAGTAAGCATAAA
>Ga0208196_1000367_pt1 | contig 62216 bp, 52 predicted proteins | sample AD_JPNNA7_MetaG_FD_184443 | JGI IMG/M metagenome (GOLD analysis project Ga0208196, IMG submission 184443) | Active sludge microbial communities of municipal wastewater-treating anaerobic digesters from Japan - AD_JPNNA7_MetaG (SPAdes) (version 2) | ecosystem: Engineered > Bioreactor > Anaerobic...
CTGGAAGTGCTGGAAAAAGCGGGGGTAAGAATTTTTTGATATGGGGGGATTTGAGAAGTCGGGGGTGTTGCGGAAATTGTTCGAGTTCGACTATTTGGGTCGAGAATGAATGAAGGGGAAAAGTGAAGAGGGGAATAGTCGAGGAAGCGGGTCGGGTTTTCGGGGTTTTGGGTGAAAAATAAGCAGAAAATGAGGGAATGGCTTGCCAGCCGAAATCGGCGAGGTATAATAGCGGCGAAACGGCTGCTTTGGAAAGACATCGAAAAATAGAAGGGAACAAATAAGGAGTCTGTCAACCTTTGGGCGTGCACCGAGTTTCCGGGGTTGAGGCAAGAGAGGCCGTAATTTGATTTGAGGAGGATTAAAAACAGATGGCCGTCTTGATTTTTCCTGTTTTCCCCGAACTTTCCGCAAGAACTGAATATGGGTGCGGTATGGCCGGGAATCCTGGCCGTCAAAATGGACCAAAGACATCGTGCAGTCAGCATAGCCGGATGGCTTTACGGTGGGCGACGGCCGCCTTCCTGGAGACCGAGAAACACTTCCAGAGAATCGGAGGCTATAAACATCTATGGATGCTGAAATCATATCTGGATGAACTGGAAAACGAACAGACGCTTGCAGAAAAACGAAAGACAGGATAGACTAAAGCAATGGAGCCGTCACAAACCTTCAACTACTGGTGGGACATAATCCCTTTTGTTTTTTTTTATTTCTGTCGGTGTTTGCTTGTTTAACTTATTCGTTTTACAACTTCGGTTTAGAAATTACCTTAGAAAAAACCATTTTGAAAAATGGAAATATTTAACAAGCAGCTCTTGGTTTGGACCTGGCGGTGCAAATTCATTAAGAGGGATTCTATTTTTGTACGGTGACGATGATCTGAATGATAAAAATATCGAGCTATACAAAATAAAGATGCGGCATTTAATACTGTATATACTGACAGGAGTAATTGCAACTTTAGTGTCTGGGATACTATGTTGTACACTCGATTTGTACGCTCGATGATGGAGTAGCAATCACCTGTGTTAGAGACGAGGCCCTACAGCCCACCTATCCCTCGGCACTTAACATTTTGTTCTTTGGCAAGTTCCCAAGCCATCTCCCCAACTATCCTTTATTGGGGGGGTAGTGTCAAAAATCTTTCGCACATTTTCTGAGAGTTCTTTTTCTGGTCATGGTTCTTGTCTTACCTGCCACCGCCGGGGGCGGCGGCTGGAAGTGCTGGAAAGAGAAGGGGTAAAAGTTTTTTGATGCGGGGGGATTTGAGGGGTCGGGGGTGTTGCGGAAATTGTTCGAGTTCGACTGTCTGGGTCGAGAATGAATGAAGGGGGAAAGTAAAAAGGGAAGAGGGGAATAGTCGAGGAAGCGGGTCTGGTTTTTGGTTTTGGGTGAAAAATTACGCGAAAAACGGGGGAATGGCTTGCCGGAGGGGGTTGGTTGGGTATAATAGCGGCGAAACGGCTGCTTTGAAAAGACATCAAAAAATAGAAGGGAACAAATAAGGAGTTTGTTAAGGAGTCTGCCGAGTTTTGGAAGGATGCCGGAGTTTCCGGGGCTGAGGTGAGAGAGGCCGTAATTTGATTTAAGGAGGATTAAAAACAGATGGGCGTCCTGTGTTTTCCTGTTTTCCCAAAATCTCCCGCAAGCACCGAATGCAGGTGCGATATGGCCGGGAATCTTAGCCGTCAAAACGGCACAGGGAAAGAGGTATCTTTTTCTGTCTTGACAATGAACGGAGGTTTTGTTCGGGGAATAACAAAAATTATAATTAAGGAGAAACAAAATGGCACAACAGCAACCGCGTAGGGCACGGCAGCCGCATGATGGGAATCCGCATAGGGCACAGCAGCCGCATGATAATTGGGCTCGATATTATGATTTTGTCTATCAGCAAACTTACGGGGACCTATACACAACATTTAACGAAAACACGGAAGATGTCTGTCAACGATTAATCAATAACTGTCCAGCCGGTAAGAATAGAGTATGTGTATTAGATATTGGAGCGGGAACCGGAAGACTTGCGATTCCTCTCTTGGAAAGAGGACATCATGTTACCGCTGTGGAACCATCTGAATTTATGTGTGATGAAATTCGGAGAAAATTAGCAAGATTAGATAAGCCGCTGCACAATAATCTTATCATAAGGCAAGATCTTATACAGAACGTTGATCTCCCTTCCCAATTTTTCGACATTGCTTTATTGCTCTTTACAGTAATTGCTTATATCACGGATAAAGAAGACTTGGAAAGAGCGTTTAAATCCATAGCCGGCAGTCTCAAAGAAGGCGGCTTCGTGTTACTGGATGTCCCTCGAATAGAATCTTTTCTTCAACCTCAAGTGTATAATCGTCGCTCAATGGAACGAACCGTTAGCATCACAAAAAAAGGAGATGATTTATATCTTTATCGTGAAACCTGTGAAGGCGTGATGGAAGGCGAAGCTCTTCGATATTCAGACGAATTTCTTTTAAGACGATGGTCCGATGAAGACATAATTTCTCTATGCGAAGAAAACGGCTTAATTCGGAACACAAATCTGGATAGAATGCTGAAGAATTATTTTCGCGGGATGGGAGCAACGTATTATTTGTTTGAAAAAACGGAATAGATACATGACGGACGGCAACGGCCGGCCGTATGTAAGCGACACGTACTCCTACGACGGCTACGGGGTGATGCTGGGCAACGGTCCGGATGGGGCCAAAGCCGCTGCGGCCTGCTTCGCCGAATAATTCCTCCGGTCCTAAGCGATGAGTTGAATCAGACCCCAGAAAAACAGGAGGATGCCGCCTGTTATACACACGCTGACTACGAATCCGATGGTATCCGTGCGGGTCCATTTGCAGAATTCCCAGTTGGAGCGGGGAAACAACTTCAGGTGATCGAAGCGGGCGGGGTCGGCATAACTTTTTTGGACTTCTTCGGCATCTTTGAGCGGATCGGGATGCACGGGCGTTTTGAGCCGGACGTAAAAACGGGCGATATCCGCTTGGGGTATTTTGTCGCGGGTGAGTAAGCTGATGGGGATCAGGAAGACAAAGGGGAGGATGGCCGCGATCAGATATCGGAGTGTCAGCAGGGCGGAAGGGGTCATGGAGGGCAGGTTGAAGCCGAGGGAGTGGGCCAGAATCAGTTCCGTGTGCAGCCGCCCAATGCCTTCGTAGGGGGACTCCGGGTCGTCCGGATTCATCAGGGCAATCGTGTCATAGTAAATGCCGGCTGGCGGTATGCGGACAGGTTTGCGGATACTCTGGCCAACCTCTTCGGCCAGTCCCTGCCGGACATCTTCTTGGGAAGCATGAACCGAACGGACAACGGTCTGCTCCTGGGTCCGCTGAGAAAAGAAGGGAGAGTGCTTGACGGTCTCAAAACACGGGAGCAAATGGGGCAAAACGGCAAGCACAATGGAACAGACGATAACCTCTGCATAAACGGCTGTACGGGTCAGCCGCTTCCAGAACAGCAGCAGCAGAACGGGGGCCCCGAAAATAATATTCAGAGAAGGCAGGGCCTTGACCAAATGAATGATGCTGAAAGTCGTTACTGATACATAAATGCCCAGCAGCAGAAAACAAAGGATGGCCAGCCGGGATACATTGATGTAATGACGGGTGCTTTTGTTTTTGACGAAGGGTTTGTAGAGGTGGCGGACGAACAGGGCGGACAGATACACACAGACGGCATCGAGGGTGGACATGTTGGCGGCGAGAATGCCGGCGACCATCAGCCCTCGCAGCCCCGGCCCGAGCAGGTTGTGGCTGAGGACTCCCCAGGCCATATCCGGATCGGAGATGGAATCAGAGTAAAGGGCATAGGCAAACAGCCCGCAGAGAGCCCAGGCAATTGTCAGGATGCGTTTGGTGTAGGCGCCGCCGATGTTGGCAATGCGGGCGGTCAGTTCGTCGCGGGCAGAGCCGTTCAGCGCCATATTGCCTTGGTGGCCGGTGATGCCGATAATGGTGGCTACCATAAGCGCGGCAATTGAGTTCCAGGCAAATTCTTCACTGGTACAGCCGAAGACAAAAAGCATGTGGTCAGGGATGCGTTGGGTAAACTCCGACCAGCCGCCTACCGCCACCAGCGAAAACGGGATCAGCATAAAGGAGAAGAACAAAATCAGGAATCCCTGGATGATGTCGGTGACGGCGGCGGCCTTAAAACCGCCCATCATAACATAAAAGGCAATAAAGACGGTATAAATCAGGTAAAACCAAAAGGGCTTTGTAAAAGAGGTAAATGAGCTGATTTGCCCTTTTTTGTAGAGGGCATCGAGCAGTTCATATTCGGAGGTTTGTTCCGGACTGAGCTCCTCGGTTTTATACAGCTGCCTGAGATGACGGTACCGTTCATAAAGTTCAACTTTCCGCTTCTCGGCAGGGGTGCATTGTTTAGGCGGTTTGATAGTCATCGCCTGAAAGGTGCGCAGAGAGGCCTTGTAGCCGATGCCGATAATCAAAATGCTCAGCCAGATGCTGATGAGCGCATAAAAGGTCGGCAGCACTTTGCTTTTGAAGCGTTCTTCGAATAATTCGGCCATCGTTACCAGACGAACCCGACGAAACCAGCCCGCCATAAACCAGTGGTAAGGGCCGGTGAACACCCCAATCAGCATCAGCCACACGCCGCCCAATCCTTTTTCGAAGGCGAAACTGGCGGTGCGGATGGCACTGTTGGCATCGCTGAGGGTGCCCATATTCAGAAAGTACTGGAGCCATTTATTGAAGGAGCGGCCGGCAAGGAAAAAATCTTCTTCGGTATGGATTTTTTTATAGAGTTTCTGTCCAATATAGGTGATGGCAAAGAGATAGAGAAGAATAATCAGCAAGTCAACAGGATGAAAACCAAGCACTTCCATCGAATCCCTTTTCTTGTTTCAGGACGGCCGAAACAAAGCAAAATGAGTATATCTTGAATATCTTTTTTTTCCACTTTTTTTTGAGGAGTGCAGGAAGAATAAATCTTGAAAAAATCTTAAACTGCTGGCAAGGCAGGTTGTTTTGGTTTATAGTACGGTTATGAAAATCATTCTGAAAAAAAGGATGCTGACAGGGGTCATCTGGTGTCTGGGGTTGGGGATTGTGTTCGGGGCTGATGGGGGTGCGGCCGGCCGTACCGCTTCGGTTTCCAAGGTTTGGGTGGCTGATAAAGGCGACGGAACATATAAAAATCCTATTCTGTATGCGGATTATTCTGATCCGGATGTGGTTCGGGCAGGTGAGGATTATTATATGACGGCCTCCAGTTTTACCTGTTTTCCAGGTCTGCCTATTCTGCATTCCAAAGACCTGGTCAACTGGACGCTGCTCAGCCACGCTGTCCCTCGGTATCCGGATGCGTCTTTTGATGTGCCTCAGCATGGCAATGGAATCTGGGCGCCAAGCATCCGATTTCACGAAGGAAAGTTTTACATCTTTTGGGGTGATCCGGATCGCGGGATTTACCGTGTATGTGCGGTTCGGGCAGAAGGTCCGTGGGAGGAACCGTTGCTGATTTTGCCCGGCAAGGGGCTAATTGACCCTTGTCCCTTGTGGGATGATGACGGCAATGCCTGGCTGGTTCATGCGTGGGCGGGCAGTCGTGCGGGGGTTAAGAGTCTTCTGACAGTTCGCAAGATGGATTGGCAGGCGACCGAGGTGAGCCGCGACTGCCGGCATATTTTTGACGGCCACGAGAAACACCCTACCATTGAGGGGCCCAAGTTTTATAAATATAACGGTTATTATTATATTTTTGCGCCTGGCGGAGGGGTCGGTCAGGGCTGGCAGGTGGTTTTGCGTTCGAAGGATATCTACGGTCCTTACGAAGACCGCATTGTTCTTCATCAGGGCTCCACGCCGATCAATGGGCCGCATCAAGGCGGCTGGGTGCAGACGCCTTCCGGCCAGTCGTGGTTTGTTCATTTTCAGGATGCCGGCCCTTATGGGCGCATCGTTCATCTCCAGCCGGTTTTCTGGAACGACGATTGGCCGCTCATGGGGACGGATGCGGACGGGGATGGGATCGGCGAACCGGTGCTTTCCTGGAAAAAGCCGGATATTGCCGGTTCGTATCCGGTGATGACGCCGGCAGAGAGCGATGAATTCAGCGAAGATGGGCTGGGTCTGCAATGGCAATGGCAGGCCAACCCCAATCCGGTCTGGTTTGCCCGGATTCGCGGTACAGATTATTTGCGGCTGTTTGCAATCCCGCTTCCGTCGGCGGAGTCAAATTTATGGCAAGCGCCCAATCTGCTGCTCCAGAAGTTTCCGGCACCTGATTTTACGGCATCCGCGAAGGTTCGTCTGGTGCCCGAGCAGCAGAGTATTCGCGGCGGCCTGATCATTTTTGGGGAGGATTATGCGGCTGTTGAGGCGGCTGTTGAAAACAAGGTGATTGTTCTTCGTCAGATTGTTTGTCGGCAGGCCGAACGCGGCAGCCGGGAAATCATTGCAGCCAAACGGCCGCTGGAGACCGATACCATTTTTCTTCGCGTTCAGGTTGCCGGGCCGAATGCCGTCTGTCGATTCAGTTATAGTACTGACGGAAATGTTTTCACTCTGATTGGCGAATCCTTTACTGCTAAACCCGGCCGTTGGGTCGGGGCGAAAGTCGGGTTGTACTGTCTTTCTGAGGCCGGCAGCCGCGCAGGCGGCTATCTGGATGCGGATTGGTTCCGGATTGAATGAGCCGGCGGGAGCAACCTTACGGCATCGGCAAAAGCCCTTCCCAGCGAACCACCCACTGTCCATTGTCTGGAAAGCCCGGGGCGTGACGGTCGCCTGCTCCGTCCCAGCCGGCTGCCATCATGGCCGCAGCGGTCAGAAGGCCTCCATTGCCGGGCAGGTAAAGCGGCAGGTTTTCCCGCTGGTAGTTGTGGCCGTTGGGCCAGTACAGATTTTTTTTGGACTCGATAAAAAAGGCATCCACAGCCAGCTCAGGCAATCCGACCCGAGCCGCCGTCATCGCCAGCATCGGATAATCCCATCCCCAGGTGTCTGCCCATTGCCAATTTTCATAGACCCAGCGGGCGGTACGCTGCATTATTTTTTTGTCCGCCAGCGGAGTTTTCGGAAGTACCCCCCAAGCAGCGAGCATGGACGGATGGTCAGTCAGGTTGGTGTAGGGTTCCGGTTCGATTGCTGTATAAATCCCGCTGCGAGCAGGGAGGGCGGAAAGATGATGCAGCACATGCTCCCATTTGGGTTCTCTCGGCAGTCCCAGCCGAAGCCGCCACTGCTGGGCGGTCTGCAGCCCCCAGTACCAATAGCATAATTCATAGGTAGGGTTCCACGTGGAGGCGTATTTGTAGTTTTCCTGGGCAGGAATAACCGGCGGACCGAGGACATAACGCTTCCGCTGGGGGTCCCAGTGGGCAAAATCCGCCATAAACCGGGCTGTTTCGAAAACAACATCTTTGAATTTGTTCAGCGTGGCGACTGTGGGCCTTTGGCGATAGACCAGCTCGGCGAAGTAAATCGGGTGCGGCTGCTGCCAAATCAGAAGCGGCCCGATGCCGGAGGGCGAGTCCTGCCCGTCGGGACTAGTCATCTTCGGCCAGCGTACCCCTTCATAGCCCTGCCGATGGGCAATGGAGCGAGCGGCAGGCAGGGTTTTAATATACCAGTCGAGCCCCCTTTCCAGCAGCGGCAGTCGATTCCAGAGGGCAAAATGGACACTGTGCCACCAGTGCATTTCCAAGTGAAATTTGCCGAACCAGCTGCTGCAGGTCAAGCCTGTTTCCTGCGGCGGGTATTGCTGGGCGGACTGAATGGCTGTCAGATATTGAGAAAGGACGATTCGGCGTTCCAATTCTTTCCAGCGAGGGTCTTTGCTCAAGGAAAGGTCAATTGCCCCGCCGCTGTTCCAGAATGTTTTCCAATGCTCTGCGGCCGCCATCTGCGTGTCTTCAAAGGTCGGCAGCTCGGCAAGTGTGTTTTTCTCCTGGAAAACAACTACACCCTCCAGAATGCTTTCGTTCCTTTGGGGCTGCCAGGTGTAGTGGTGGTCAGCAGTCTTTTGAAATTGTCCGCTGCCTGAAAAAGCGGCCGCACAAAAATACCGTTTCTGATCCATGGTCCGTTCGAACATCAAGTGTGTTTCGTTCTTCTGGAGAATGGTTTTGTGCTTGTCTGGGCTGTTCCAGTCTGCCGGGTCATTGCCCCAGGTGCCGGCAGCATACGGAAATCTAATCTGAACGCCGAGCCGCCCTGACTGAAACAGGGGAGATTCAATTCGGAATGCAACAGTGTCCTGCTGCGGATGCACACACGTTTGTACCTTGACCGGCTGTCCTTCCAATGTGAATTGGCTGTTCAGAATGCCCTCCCATAGATGCAGGTGCTGGCGGATGTCCTTGATGTCTTCCGGCTTAGCCGCTGTGCCGTCGGACTTCTGCAGGACCAGACCAATCTGGCCTAAGGTAATTTGATGCGGATTGGCGCGGAGGTACTCCGCCGCCGGTCCTTTCTGATTGATATTGTAAAGCACCGGACGTCCATAGGTGTCGACCGGTACAAAAGCATCTTCCAGTTTATAACCGGCCGTATTCGGAAAGGAGTGCCAGCCCCACTCGGCCATCGCGGTCAGCGGAATACCTTTGCTGTAGGCGGCGGGAAATGTTTGCAGGCCTGTGATGTCGGCTGTAAAGGCAAACCGGCCGTTTCCGACTGAGAGCGGTGAAAATGCATCGATTTTGTCTATTCGAACATCATGGCGAGCGGTCAAGGCCTGCCGATCGATCTTGCCGAACGGATCTCCTCCGCCGGCCAGGTATTCGAGATAATCCTCAAGGTTGGTGTAACCATCCTTTTCTGGGTCACCGTTTGAGTCAGAAAAGTCGCCGGCGGGAGAGTGAGGATTCAGATGATGAATGATTTCCCACCAGTCCGGCAAGCCGTCATGGTCTGAATCCTTCGGGGAAGGGCCATTGCTTAAAGCTGCTCTGCGAGTCTCTAACTCCATGGAGAAGAGGGGGGTGCAGAGAAGAGAAACAAGGAGAGAGAAAAATAAGGTTAAAAAACGTGCCTCTTGCGCTCCGCTCATAATCGGCTCTCGAAAAATGGTATTATCGTTTGCTGTTTTGTGCAGCAGATTATAATTTCCTTTTCTTTGAAGGAGAAGAGTTTTCAGGAAGTCTTCCTCTGATTTTTGCGCAAATTGACGGTTTCTTTTGCACAAAATGGTTTTTAAGCAAAGAATCATTTCTTTTCGTCTTCATCGGGGTTGCCGGAAGAGGGCATCTGTGATAGGATAACCGTGACGACTGGTTGAATCAGACGGAGATGATTTATGCGAAATGTAATTGGGTGGTGGTTTCTATGCAGGTCGGCATTGCTTTGGGCAGCGGAGATTCCCGAGCAGAATTGTTTTACGATTCCTCTTTGGCCCCAGACGGTTCCAGGAGCGCTTGGCTCTGAACCCAAAGACATTCCTGAGATTTCTGTGTATCTGCCTGCTGGAGCAGTGGGCTCTGTGCCGGCTGTTGTGATTTGTCCCGGCGGCGGTTATGTTCGGCTGGCGGCGGAACATGAGGGCAGGGAAATTGCAGAACGGCTGCGGCAGCAGCAGGCAGCCGGTATTGTTCTAAAATATCGTCTTCCTGTTGACGGTTATCGTCATCCAATTCCTTTGCTGGATGCTCGGCGGGCGATTCAGATTGTGCGGCTTCACGCTGACGAATGGAAGATTAATCGGGAAAAAATCGGCATTCTCGGCTTTTCTGCAGGGGGACATCTGGCTTCTACGGCGGGGACTTTTTTTGAGGAAATTCCGTTGGCGGCAACCGTTCAGGATGCGGCCAGCCGGATGGCATATCGTCCGGATTTTATGGTGCTGGTTTATCCGGTTATTTCTATGCGGGACGATATTACCCATGGAGGTTCCAAAGAAAATCTATTGGGGCCGCAGCCGCCGCAGGAATTGGTGGAGCGACTGTCCAATGAACGGCAGATTACCAGTCAGACTCCGCCGACCTTTTTGATTCATGCCAATGATGACACGGGTGTCCCGCCTGAAAACAGCATCCTCTTTTATGAAGGTTTGCGGAAGGCCGGCATTCCTGCTGAACTGCATATCTACCTGAAAGGCGGTCATGGATTCGGGATTCGCCCGTCGGCCGGGCCGGCCTGCGGCTGGCTGGATGCCTGTCTGGTATGGATGGAGCAAATGGGGCTGAGGGACAAGCCCGCTGCCGAGTCGAAGAAATAAGAGGTGGTTTTAGGGTTGAATCCTTCGGCAGAAATGATATAACAGTGCAGACAGCCAATCAGCAAAAACAAGGTGGGGGTACGGCATTTTAAAATGAGGTGTACGATGAAGAAGCAAGCGGTTGTGTTTTGTCTGGCAGTTTTGGGAGCGGCCTGTCAGGGCCAGCAGGAGGTGCAAATTACCGTGTCCAATCCCACGGAGGTTCACCGCCGGCAGGAAACCATTCAGCTGGATTGGATGGATGTTCAGAAGCATTTACCGAATCTGGGAGCCGAAGAGGCGGCCGTGCTGGATGTTCAGACGCACCAGCCCCTGATGGCGCAGGTTTTGAAAATAGACGGGCGTACGGCGCTGCTGTTTCAGACGACGCTGGAGCCCGGACAGAAAAAGCAGTTTATTTTGCAGAAACGTCCGGAAGGGATGGAGCCGCCGGCCTCTCCGATAACGACGTACTGCCGGTTTATTCCTGAGCGGAAGGACGACTTCGGCTGGGAGAATGACAAAGTTGCTTTCCGAGTGTACGGGCCGGCTCTCGAGGATGAGACAATTACCAGCGGCATCGATGCCTGGGGCAAATGTGTTCCTTATCCTGTCATTGACAAGTTTATCCGCGACTATAATGAAAAGCAGATTCCTTATCATTATGATCACGGTGAAGGCGGTGATTTCTATAAGGTGGGCAATACTCTCGGCTGCGGCGGGCTGGCCCCTTTCGTGGATGGCAAAGTCTGCCTGCCGTCTCATAATTTTGCTGCATGGAAGATTTTGGGCAACGGGCCTATTCGTTCCGTCTTTGAACTGACCTATCGCCCCTGGCAGGCCGGTCCCTATACGGTCAGTGAGGTCAAGCGGATTTCCATCGACTTAGGCAGCCAGATGAGCCGCATTGAATGTACCTATACATGCAGCCAGACGGATACGCTTCCGCTGGCGGCTGGGATTGTGCTTCGGGAGACCAGTCGGCAGACCTGGACCGCTCCTCAATCCATTGCGTATTGGCTGCCGACGGATTTCATCAAGGGATTTATGGGGTGCGGTGTTGTCTTCGGCGCTGAGTGGGATGTAAAGCCGCTGGAAGCCGATGGGCATCTGCTCCTGACGCTTCAGCATAAGATTGACAAGCCGGTTGTTTATTATGCCGGTTCCTGCTGGGACAAAAATGAAGAGTTTAACACTTTTGAGAAGTGGCAGCAGTACCTGAAGATTTTTAAGCAGCAGCTGGATCATCCGGTCGCTGTTGAATGGCAGCCCTGATTTTTTGGAGGAAACTGTTATGGAAATTCGTTATATTCCAGACCCTATTTGTTTTTCCCGAATGACCACAGAGGAAATTCGGAGTAATTTTCTGATAGGCACTTTGTTTAAGCCGGAGCAGATTGAACTGGTTTATTGTGATGTGGATCGGGTGATTGTCGGTTCCGCGGTGCCTACGCAGAAACCGCTGACGCTGGCGGCAGCCGAGCAGCTGCGGGCAGATTATTTTTGTCAGCGGCGGGAACTGGGAATCCTCAATATCGGCGGCGGCGGGCAAGTGAAGGTGGACGACAAGCTGTTTCCCATGGCCCGACTCGATTGTCTGTATGTCGGACGCGGCAGCCGGCAGATTGAATTTCTCAGCCAAAACCCCTCGCAGCCGGCACGGTTCTATCTGATTAGTTATCCGGCTCACAAGGAATACCCCACTGCTCATATTTCCATTGACAAAGCCAATCCGGTGCCTTGCGGCAGTCTTGAGCAATCCAACAAGCGGACGATTTATCAGTGTATTCATCCCAACGGCGTGCCCAGCTGCCAGCTGGTGATGGGCTTTACGAGACTTGAGCCCGGCTCTGTCTGGAATACAATGCCGCCTCACACGCACGAACGGCGTATGGAGGTGTATTTGTATTTCAATATGCCCGAAACAGACCGAGTCTTTCACCTGATGGGTAAACCAGAGGAAACGCGTCATTTGGTAGTTGCTGAAGGACAGGTTGTGGTTTCGCCCAGCTGGTCTATTCATTCCGGTGTCGGCACGGCGGCCTATACCTTCTGCTGGGGAATGGGCGGGGAAAATCAGACCTTTGATGATATGGACCATTTAACAATCGATCAGATTCGATAAGGAAGGTGTATATGATTCTGGATAAATTCAAGTTGGACGGTAAGAAGGCAATCGTAACCGGTTCTGCCCGCGGGCTCGGACGGGCCATTGCCATTGCCCTGGCGGAAGCAGGAGCGGATTTGGCCCTGGTGGATATTCTCGATATGTCCGAGAGCAAGTCCCGCATCGAAAAACTCGGCCGCAAATGCATTACCATTACAGCGGACCTGAGCAAAAAGGATTGCGTGGATGTAATTATCAAAGAAACGGTCGAAAAACTGGGCGGCATTGACATCCTTTTTAACAATGCCGGCATTATCCGGCGGGCACCGCTGCTGGAGTTTTCGGAGAAAGACTGGGACGATGTGATGAATATCAATCTTCGAACCCTTTTTTTCCTCAGCCAGGCGGCAGCGCGAGTCATGGTCAAACAGGGCCGGGGCGGTAAAATCATCAATACGGCTTCGATGCTCAGCTTCCAGGGTGGGATTCTTGTGCCTTCCTATACGGCCTCCAAGAGTGCTGTGATGGGCCTGACCCGTCTGATGGCATGCGAGCTGGCTCCGCATAAGATTAATGTCAATGCGATTGCTCCCGGCTATATGGCGACCGACAATACCAAGGCCCTTCGGGAAGACCCGGAACGAAGCAAGGCGATTCTCGATCGGATTCCTGCGGGCCGCTGGGGCCAGCCGGAAGATCTTCAGGGAGCAGCGGTTTTTCTGGCCTCCTCGGCCTCGGACTATATGCATGGCTATACGGTTGCGGTTGACGGCGGCTGGCTGGCAAGATAACCCTGACGGAAAGAGGCGGTTCTATGGCGGTACTCCAATTACGTCCCGAATCAGAGTGCAAATATGATATTCTTTCCCTCGGCGAGGTGATGCTTCGCCTGGACCCGGGGGAAGAGCGGATTCATACCACCCGGAGTTTTCGCGTCTGGGAAGGCGGCGGCGAGTACAATGTGGCCCGCGGTCTTCGACGCTGTTTCGGCAAACGAGCGGCCTTGGTGACCGCAATTCCCGACAATCCGGTCGGACATCTGCTGGAGGATTTTCTCCTGCAGGGCGGTGTCAGCCTGGACTATATTCGCTGGGTGCCGTTTGACGGCATTGGACGCAAAAGCCGGGTAGGGCTGAACTTCACAGAACGCGGCTTTGGTGTTCGGGCGGCGGTCGGCTGTTCTGACCGGGCTAACAGTGCTGCCTCCCAGATGAAAAAAGGAGAAATTGACTGGGACAAAATCTTCGGCCGTGACGGCGTCCGCTGGTTTCACACCGGAGGGATTTTTGCGGGTCTTTCTCCGACAACGCCGGAGGTGATTCTTGAAGCGATGGAGACGGCCCGCCGGTACGGTACGGTGATTTCCTATGATTTGAACTACAGGGCCTCGCTTTGGAAAGAATTCGGCGGCAAGGTGCGGGCTGTCGAGGTCAATCGCCGCATCGCGCCGCTGGTGGATGTGATGCTCGGCAACGAGGAGGATTTTTCAGCGGCCCTCGGGTTTGAGGTGGCTGGTCTGGATCCGGACTGTTCCAAACTTGACCCTTCCAATTTTAAAAAGATGATTACAGAGGCCATCAAGACCTTTCCGAATTTTAAGGCCGTGGCAACTACGCTTCGAAACGCCAAGACGGCTACTCGAAACGACTGGGGCGCGGTGCTTTATTATGACGGCCGTTTTTATGATGCAGCGATGCGGGAAGATTTGGAAATCCTGGACAGAGTCGGCGGCGGCGACAGTTTTGCTTCCGGTCTGATTTATGCCCTGATGGAAGGCAAGAGTCCGCAGGAGGCGGTCGAGTATGGGGCGGCTCATGGGGCTTTGGCGATGACCACACCGGGCGACACGACCACGGCCACCCTGCAGGAAGTCGAACGGGTGATGAAGGGCAAGTCGGCCCGCATCAGCCGCTGAGGGAGAAGGTCGAAACCGGCGGAAGACGCTTTCGCGGATGAATAGTCCGGGCCACATTGCGGTAGGGATGGCCGGCTGGTCCTATCCGGACTGGGAGGGGATTGTCTATCCGAGGGCAAGAAGGGAAAATCTTCGATTTGCAGCCGGCTTGGTGGACTGCATTGAAATCAACAGCACATTTTATCGTCCCCCCGAGAAAAACACAGTTCGTTTCTGGAAGCAGCAGGTCGAGGACAAAAAGCCCTTTTTCTTTACAGCCAAACTCCATCGAACTTTCAGTCATGAAGGCCGAATCGATTCCGAATTGGTTCGACAGTACAAAGAGGGCCTTTCTTTGCTGGCGGAAGCAGGTTTGCTGCGTCGGCTCCTGATTCAGTTTCGATATGATTTTGATGCATCGGAGGAAAATCTCCGCTATCTGCAAACCCTGATTGGGCGGTTTAACGATTGTTTCTCCATTGCCGTGGAGCTGCGGCATTCTTCCTGGCAAAGAGCCGAACGGCCGGCTGAACTGGAACAGATGGGGGTGACAGTTTGTGCTCTTGATTATCCGACCGGGCCGGATTCCTTTCTGCCGGCAGAGCAACCCATCGGCTCGGATGGGTATATGCGTCTGCATGGACGTAATGCGGCCGCCTGGTTTGCCAAATCAAGCCGAGATGAACGATACGACTACTATTATTCCTCGGAGGAATTGGGGGAGATTGCGGCCCGTATCCGCCTTCTGGCGGCTCGCTGTCAGAGTTATACCGTCATTGCCAACAATCATTACAAAGGTGCCCAGTTGGCCAATGCGCTGGAGTTGAAGTTTCTTTTGACCGGACTCAAGCAGCCCGTACCGGATGGTTTGCTTGCAAGATACCCCTCGCTTGGGCGGATTGCCCTTTCTCCGGCTCTTTTTGAGTAGTCTGTCCCTTTGAAACAGGGTGATTTGCTATTTTTCCTTCGGCAGCGGTTTGGGCAGGACAGGGGAAAAGTTTGGTTTGGCTCCTTTGTGCCACGCCAGCGTCCACAGCTGTTCGTGAACAAGAGTTTCCACATGCATATCGAGGAATGATACATTGGTTTTTCGGCCATGACGATTGAGGACAAAACGGCCGATGGCTCGGTCTGTTGTTCCGGATGTTTGATCGCCGATGTCATAAAAGTTTACGGAGCCGCTTAGTGCATTGGCAGGCAGAACATTGGTATTCTGCGGCCAGCCGTCCGCCCAGTTGGCATCCAGAAAGATAGGGGCTAAGCTGGACACCTTCACTTCATTCAAATTGGCGTAGGGATAATTTTTCATGGAATCGGGAACCCAGCGGTTGGCATCCCCGTAAAACCAGCCATTGAAACCATAGCTGCCGGTTTCATATCGTTTATAGGATTGGGCGGAGTAATTCCACAGCCAGGGCCTTAATGAAGTCCCCCATATACTGGTAGAACCATTGTATTCGTTTTCCACCTCCTGCCGGCGGGATACAGTTTCCGGGCAAAAGCGGACTTCATCAATATTTGCAGTGTTTTGGCCGATGTAGTCAAGCCAGAGAACGCTGGTTACGTTGTCTGGATAGGGGAAAAAGCGATTTTTATTGTGGGTCAGATACAACTGCATGGCCGTACCGAGACTTTTCAGATTGTTTCGGTCGATTACCATGCGGGCCTGGTATTTGACCTTTTTCAATGCCGGCAGAAGCACCGAGAGCAAAAGAGAAATGATGGCGATGACAACCAGCAATTCAATGAGCGTAAACCCTTTTGCTTTCTTTCGCAATTGGCCGTTTTTCGCGTTTTTCATAGGTATCTCCTGCCAAAAAATATGTCGTCCTCTGATATATAATGTTCTTACAGGGAGTTTTTTAACACGCAAAAACAAAAAATAACGTTAGTTAGGTGTAAATTTTACGCTTTTTTGAGACAGCGATAGGTCCTTTTCTTTCCATATACTTAAAGACAATCAAAGAAATCAGAGAGGATATATCTTTTTATTGTTCTGAACCTTTTTTGTTTTGAAGCGTGTAATAAAAACCTAACCAAGTCCTATTATTTTGGAAGAAAAGGATATATATTCTTTATTTAGGATAAATGGATGCAGATAGTGTTTCCTAATATCAGGGAGGAGCTTATTATGGATGCTATGATGGCGGAACTGGAAAAACAACAGTCGCAGCGAGAAGAAGAAATCTACCAGATTTCAACGCTTGTGGCGGGAAATTTTGACCTTCAGGAGGTCTTGGACCGTCTGGCCGAAGCGGCTGTACGGATTACCAATACAACGGCCTGTTCGATTCGGCTGCTGGATGAAGAGTCCGGCGACCTGAAGATGCGGAGCACCTATGGTCTCAGTGAGGCCTATCGGAACAAAGGACCGGTTACCAAAGATGACCCTGTAATCAAAGAGGCCTTTGAGGGCAAAGCCGTTGTCCTTGATGATATGCGGGTGGATCCACGCGTGCAGTATCGGGAGGCGACGATTCAGGAAGGACTGATCAGCCAGTTGACCGTCGCCATGATTTTCCGTGATAAGCCGCTGGGGGTGCTTCGTCTGTACAGTTCGGAGCCCAACCGGTTTGATGAAAATTCAATTCGGCTTGCGCGGCTGGTGGCCACGCAGTGTGCTGTGGCGATTACCAATGCTCGTTTGTATGCCGAGGCCCTCGAGGGGGCTCGTATGGCTGAGCAGATGCGGCTGGCGGCGGTTATTCAGCGACGAATGATACCGGAAAAAGCCCCGTGCATGAAGGGGCTGGATATTCGAGCCCATTACCAGCCCTGCTATGAAATCGGCGGTGATTTGTACGATTTTCTGCAGCTGGATGAGCATACCCTTGTTGTCGGGATTGCAGACGTGATCGGCAAGGGACTTCCGGCGGCGATTATGATGAGTATGTTCCGAGGGGCTCTTCGGGCCTATGCCGACGGCGGATACGGCCGGCACAGTATGCAGGAAATTATTGCGAAACTGAATCGGGTTGCGTGCAGGGAATGCCGGGATGGAGAATTTATCACGCTGTTTATGGCCCGAATTGATACGCGGGAAAATACCCTCACCTACTGCAATTGCGGCCACGAGCCGGGCCTTCTTCGACGCGGAAAAGAACTCATCGAGCTGGAGGAAGGGGGTCTTGTTCTCGGGGTCTGGCCGGATGCGGAGTATTCCATTCACTCGATTGCTCTGCAGCAGGATGACATTTTGCTTCTTTATACAGACGGCCTGATTGATGCAATGAATTTTGAAGGTGAAATCTGGGGCCGGCAGCGTTTTTTTGAGGCCATTGGGAAGTGCTGTGTCCACAGCTCAGAATCTTTTATCCGCTCTCTTCTGACGTGGCGTCGTCGGTTTGTCGGCTTGGCCAGCCAGACGGACGATACCAGCTTGGTCGTTATCCGACGGGATGAAAAGTATATCCCATCCCCAGAGGACTGCGATTGTTCGAAAAGCGAGGGCAAATAGACCGCTAAGGGGACAAAAAGAGTCTTCTATTGTTAAGGAAACCGCTCCTTTCTTTTAAAAAATTCGCCAATAATCCAAGAGATTGGCTATTGCTGAAAGGAGGGGGAGTGGATATACTAAATAGACAGGGGGCGCGATCAAGGGGAGAGTTGCTTATGGCGGCAAAAAGAGCATTTACGCTTATTGAGCTGCTGATTGTCATCGCTATCATTGGACTTCTGCTTTCGATTCTGATTCCCGCACTCAGCAGAGTTAGAACGGCTGCATGGGAAGTGCTCTGCAAGAACAATCTCAAGCAATACGGTGTTGTCGGCAAGATGTATCTGAATGAAAACAATGAGATTTTTCCTAACGCCTGGTGTTCCATTTACAAGTCTTTTGATGAAAGCAGCCATCCCCGTGTTTGTCAGTGGCACGATGCTTCCCGCAATCCGGACCGTCGCCCTGAATTGGCCGGAAAGTTTTACCCCTATTTCGGCAGCTGGAGTGATGTTCATGTCTGTCCTACTTTTCGACGATTTGCCAATGCGTACGGCCCGGAACATTCCGGCCAGTGCAATCCGTCGATTATTCCTATCGAGCCGCAGTTCGGCTACAGTATGAATGCCTTTCTGGGCGGGTTTGAAAATACGTCGCTGACTACATACTCGCAGCGTCTGGTGATTAAACTGTCGCAGATTCAGTCGCCGGCGACCGTGTTTTTCTTTTCGGAGGAAAACTGCTGGCTGATTGTCCGCAATGGCGTTGTTGTTCGCTATGAGGCGGTTTTTAATGATAATGCGCTGTGCGGCGCGCCGCTTCATCCGCAATATCCCAATGCCTGGACTTATACAACGCCTCCAGACCCCGACGTGACCCGTTTTCTGGATTGTTTTGCCAGTTTTCACAAAACGACGCTGCAAAAGCGAAACGATGGGCTGTCCAATGTGATTTTTTTGGATGGCCATGTAGATTTCGCCAGTTATAAAGACACCTACAAATATACAAGGCCCCTCAAACAGCAGCCTAAATTGCTGTAGGAATCGATTTTTACTGCCGGTTTATCGTTGCGGAAAGAAAGACGAAGTTTTTCTTGCATCAGAAAGCCCTCCCTTTACCTTCCGGGGATTCAATGCTATAGTGCGAGGCCGCAGATGCTGGTATCTGCGGCAAGGAATGCTTTTTGAAAGAATCAGAACGAGCAGAGATGGATTCCTGGGTCATTACGATTGACGGGCCGGCCGGATCCGGCAAGAGCACAATTGCCCGAATGCTTGCTGCCCGTCTGGGAGCGGTATGTCTCGATACCGGCGCCATGTATCGGGCCGTCACGGCGGCGGCGATGGACAAAGGGGTGAATCTGGAGGATGGGGAGGCCCTTTTGAAGGTGCTCGAGACCACGAGGTTCCAGTTTGAACCTGATGGCCATGTTCTTCGGGTTCTGGCGGATGGAAAAGATTACACGCAGCAGATTCGCCGGCCGGAAGTGACGGAAAATGTCCGGTTTATTGCAGGTCAGCCGGCTCTGCGAAGCCGGCTGGTTCAAATGCAGCGGGATTTTGCCAGCCGGTTTCCAAAGGTCGTCGCTGAAGGGCGCGACCAGGGAACGGTGGTTTTTCCAGATGCCCGATGGAAATTCTTTTTGGAGGCCGACCCGCTGGAACGGGCTCGTCGGCGCCAAAAGGATTTGGCTGAATGCGGTATCAAGGTGGATTTAGAGGAGTTGAAAGCCCAAATCGAAAGCCGCGATGCTTCTGACAGAAACCGCCCCGTCGGGCCTTTAGCAACGGCTCCGGATGCAATCGTGATTGATACCACCTTGATATCTCCGGAGCAAACCGTAGAGGCGATGGTTCAAAGAATGGGGAAAGGCAGCAATGGCAGAGATTGATATTCTTGACAGATGGGGAGGCCGCCTTTGGCGCAGATTTGCTCAACTTGTCACAGTCGGCTTATCTACTCTGCTCTATCGCGTTCGTGTGTACGGCCGAGAGCAGGTGCCTGCTCGGGGGCCGATTTTGGTCTTGTGCAATCATCAGAGTTATTATGACCCGATTTTCAGCCAGTCATGGGTTTGGAGGCCGTTTTTGTTTGTGGCTCGTCAGACGCTTTTCCACGGTTTTTTCGGTTGGCTTATTCACTCGCTGGGTGCTATTCCGATTCGGCAGGGTCAGGCGGATATTCGATCTATTCGTACTGTGATCGGTTTGCTCAACAAAGGGTGGGCGGTCTGTCTGTATCCGGAGGGAAGCCGAACCCTCGATGGCCGTATTGCTGTGATCAAGCCCGGTTTTGGGCTTATCAGCCGACGAGCCGGGGCCCCTATTGTGCCCATGGTGATTGATGGGGCCTTTGAATGCTGGCCGAGAACCCGAAAATGGCCCCGGCTGACAGGACGTGTCGGGGTTCTTTATGGCAAGCCAATTTCGCCTGAGCATGTCAAAGAGGCAGGAGATGAGGCCTTTGCGGAGGAGCTTACCAGTCTGCTTCGGCAGCTGCAGGCCGAATTGCGAGAGAAGATGGGGCGTGAACCCCTGGATTATTCTACGCCAGTTCCGACAGATTAGAGAATCTGATGAAAGTCTTCATTGCAGAAAAATGCGGTTTTTGCCCTGGCGTAAGAAACGCTATCAAACTTGCCGAAAAGACACTGGCAGAGGAAAGGGAGGTTTATTGTCTTGGGCCAATTATCCACAATGAAGATGTAGTACGGCGGCTATCTGAGGCGGGCTTGAAGACCATCGACTCCATTGATGAAATCCAGTCTGGGACAGTTTTAATTCGTTCCCACGGAGCCACCTCGGAAGAACTGGATAAAATCAAGCGAAAAGGCCTGAAAATCGTTGATGCTACCTGCGTCCTTGTGAAACGAGTTCAGCAGATTGCGCGGAAATTAAATGAAGATGGTTATCGAGTAATGATAGTTGGAGACAAGAAACATCCGGAAGTAAAGGCCGTTGTTGGTTCAGCACCGGATGTTCGCGTTGTCGCCGGACCGGATGATTTAGATAACTTTCGTACAAATGAGAAGTTAGGAATTCTTTGTCAAACCACCCAAAGTCCGGGTTATTTTGCGGACACCGTTTCTGCGGTCATTAAGAAGGGCTTTTCTGAACTTCGGATTGTAAATACACTATGTCGGGAAACAATTGCTCGTCAGGAGGCCGCCGTGAAACTGTGCTGCCAGGTGGATGTGATGTTTGTGCTGGGGGGGCTGCACAGTGCCAATACAAAAAAGTTGGAGGAGTTGTGCAAAAAACACAATCCTCAAACGTTTCATTTGCAAAATTGGGAGGAAATTGATAAAAAGATACTTTCTGGCAGAAAGACAGCCGGCGTAACGGCCGGGGCGTCCACTCCAGATTGGGTCATCGAAGACTTTGTCAGATACTTGGAACGGTATTCTCCGGATTCCGGAACAGAAATGAGTTGAAACAGCGGTCGGCTGTGTGGGTCGACGGCAGAAAATTCTTGATAAACCAGGAATGAAAAACGCTCGGCGGCGTACATGTGGGGCGCTGTCGAGGCAGAGGAACAGACTCCACAGGAGACGATTTTTTATGGTTGACAAAAATCTTATCAGCAGGCTGGGTCTGACGACCGAGGAACTTGAAAAGCAAGTCAATGAAATTTTTACCGATGAGCATGACCAGCTGCTCGGCGAAGTACTTGAGAAAAATGTTGAAGCCCTCGTGCCCGGCAAGATTGTCAAGGGACGCATTATCACCCAGATTGGCAACGATGTGATTGTGGAGTTGGGCTTAAAGAGCGAAGGTATTGTCGATGCCTCCGAGTTTGATGATCCCTCGGAGATTCAGCCCGGCAAGGAAATCGAGGTTTTGCTTGAAGAAGTGGATGCAGAAGGGGCAATTCTGCTTTCCAAACGCAAGGCCGATCGCATTCGCGGCTGGGAACATGTTATTACTCATTATAAAGAAGGGGATGTGGTAAAGGGAATTGTTACTCGGCGCATTAAAGGCGGTCTGCTGGTGGATATTGGAGTGCCGGTATTCCTGCCGGCTTCCCAGGTGGATATTCGCAAGCCAGGCGACATCAGCCGCTTTATCGGCCAGGAAATTGAATGCAAGATTCTCAAAATTGACACGGAAAACCACAATATTGTGGTCTCCCGACGCAAAATTATTGAGGAAAATCGGCAGGCCAATAAAGAAAAACTGCTGTCGGAAATCCAGGTCGGTCAGCTTCGCAAAGGGGTGGTTAAGAATATTGCAGATTTCGGCGTGTTTATCGATTTGGGCGGTTTGGACGGCCTGCTGCATATTTCTGACATGAGCTGGGGCCGTATCTCGCATCCTTCAGAGATGGTGCAGATGGACCAGGAAATCGAATGTGTGGTGATTGGGGTGGATCATCAGACCGAGAAAGTTTCGCTGGGGCTTAAACAGAAAACGCCCAGTCCGTGGGAAACCGTCGAACAGCGTTATCCGGTCGGCAGCCGGGCCAAAGGTACGGTGGTTAACATTATGAATTACGGCGCCTTTGTGCGGCTTGAAGAGGGTGTGGAAGGATTGATTCACATTAGTGAAATGAGCTGGACCAAGCGTATTGCTCATCCGGCGGATATCCTTCAGGTGGGCGAAGAAGTGGAAGTGGCTGTGCTGGATATCAACAAGGACAAGCAGGAGATTTCGCTCGGCCTCAAGCAGCTTGAAACCAATCCTTGGTCTATCGCCGGCCAGAAGTATCCGACGGGTACGATTGTGACCGCTCACGTGACCAGTCTGACCAATTACGGCGCCTTTGTGGAAATAGAGCCGGGAATTGACGGCCTGATTCATATCTCCGATTTGAGCTGGACGAAGAAATACAATCATCCCGGTGAATGTCTTCAGAAAGGACAGGAAATTAAATGTGTGGTCCTCGAGTTGGATGAAGAAAAGCACCGTATTTCATTGGGTGTCAAGCAGCTGACGGAAGACCCCTGGATTCGGGCCATTCCTGAAAAGTATATTCCCGGACAGATTGTCCGCGGCGTGGTTACCAAGTTGACCAATTTCGGCGTGTTCGTGGAGCTGGAGCCGGATTTGGAAGGACTTCTGCATATTTCAGAACTGTCAGATGAAAAGGTGGATTCTCCGCAGGATGTTGTCAAAATCGGTGATGTGCTCGAAGTTAAGATTCTGCGGGTAGATACGGATGCTCGTAAAATCGGGCTTTCCCTGCGTCGAGTTCGCTGGGCGGCGGAAGATCAGGCCGCGGCGTCTGAGGCAGAAGAGAAGAAATCTGCTGCCGGAGAAGCCAAGAACGACACTCCGCAACGGCGAGGCGGCCTGGATGGAACGCTGATGCCAGGCCCGATAAACTTTTCTCCGGAAACAAACCAGGAGAACGCCTGATTGTCCTGTGCCCAGAAGCTGGGTTTGAATATTCAGCGCCGCATTCCTTATGAATGCGGCGTTTTTTTGTTTTGCGGCGTATTTGTGGGTAAAGGAGAGGTTAAGGCGGAGGAGTATTGAGCCGATAAACAGGCGGAACGATTTGCCTGTACAGGCAGCAGCGTCCGAAAAAACGGACATTTCGAGTACTGTGGAACTCGCTGCTCCTGATGGGTTGGCAAAGGCAGGAGAAAACCGCCATGGCTTTTGATGTTACGATTAAAGAATATTTGAAAGAAATCGATGAGGCCCCGCTGCTGAGTTGGGAAGAAGAAAAAATGCTTGCGGAAGCCATTATTGAATACAATGACCCCGAGGCCCGCGACCGCCTCATTCGCTCGAATCTTCGACTGGTGGTCAATATCGCCAAAAAGTTCTCCGGACGGGGGATGACATTGGGAGATTTGATTGATGAAGGCAATCTTGGTCTGCTTCGGGCGGTGGATACCTTTGATCCGGAGCGGAAGGTTCGCTTCAGTACGTATTCGGCCTGGTGGATTAAGCAGGCCATCAAACGGGCGATTCTGAACAATGCCCAGCCGATTCATATCCCGACCTACATGGTAGAGCTGATTAACCAGTGGCGCCAGGTTCAGGCAGAGCTGGAGCTGAAGCTGGGCCGTACGGTCAGTTTGGAGGAAATGGCTGGCGCTTTGAAGGTGCCGATTCGCAAGGCAAAGGCCATTCAGGATATTGTGTCGGTGGTCGAAGCCGGCTTCCAGTATGACTGTGCGGAGAACAATACAGGTCTTGAAGATGCAATTGAGGATGAGCAGATTTCGATGCCGGATGAAGAAATAGGCACGGAAGAAGAACTCAGCCGGGCCTTGGAACTGTTAGAGGAAATTGACCCTCGAGAGGCCCAGGTACTTCGGCTGCGATTTGGGTTGGATGGTCAAAAGCCGCTGACGCTTAAGCAAATAGGCAAAAAGCTCGGTCTGACCCGGGAACGAGTGCGTCAGATTCAGCGAAACGGCCTGGCCAAACTGAACGAATTGATGAGTTGACGGCAAAAGCCAGTCGCTGAAGAGAAAAGCGGGCTGGGTGATAGGCCCGCTTTTTCAGTCCATAGGGGGCGAAAAAAGTGTTTTTTTGAAGGAGTTTTTTGGTATAATCCCGTTTTTCTGAGCGGCCGAGAGAATGTTGGTTCAGAAAGGGATTCAGTTTGGATTTAAAACCCTATATTCGCCAGATTCCTGATTTCCCAAAACCGGGGGTTGTGTTTCGGGATATTACGCCTCTTTTAGCAAATGCGGAGGCATTTGGGTATGCTATAAGGGAGATGGCGAGTCCGTATATAGACAAATCTGTCCGTTATGTGGCTGCTGTAGAAGCCAGGGGATTTATCTTCGGTTCGGCCATTGCCACTGTTTTGAAGGCGGGCTTTATTCCGATGCGAAAAAAGGGCAAGCTGCCTCACCAGACAGCCGCGGTCGCCTACGGTCTTGAATACGGCCAGGATGCTATCGAAGTGCATCGGGATGCAATTCGTCCAGGCGAGCGGGTTTTACTGGTGGATGATGTGCTGGCCACAGGCGGAACCATGGCTGCCGCCTGTGAGCTGATTCGGAATCTGGGGGGCGAGATTTGCGGGCTGTCATTTTTGATTGAGTTGTCTGATTTGGGGGGACGGCAGAAGCTTTGTTCCTATCCGATTCACAGATTGATTGTGTATTCGTGAAGATGTCCTCCTCTCTCCAAGATAAACTGAAGTGTTTTTCCGTATCGGTTCCTGCCGTGCCGGATGGGCAGTATGAAGTTTTTGTCGGCAGCGGCTATCTGCGGTTTCTGCGGGCGGCTCTTCAGGAACAATTTGCTCCGCGGAGTCCGTTTGTGATTACCGATGCTTCGCTGGTGAAGGCCGGTCATTGGGATGCTTTTCGCGGCGGCGACGATTTGAGTGTGTTTGTGATTGACCCGCCGGGAGAAGTTTCTAAAAATATGCAGACGATTTCTGCGATTCTGGAGGCAATGGAGGGCTGCCTTCTCGGACGCGACAGTCTTGTCATCGGGCTGGGGGGCGGCACCGTGGGGGATATGGCTGGTTTTGCGGCGGCCGTTTTCAAGCGGGGGGTGCCGGTAGTGCATATCCCGACGACAACGGTCAGTCAGGCCGATTCGAGTATCGGCGGCAAAACCGGAGTGGACAGCTCACAGAGCAAGAATGCCTTTGGAGCGTTCTGGCAGCCGGCTGCTGTTTATATGGATACGGCAACGCTTCAGACGCTGGACGATGTGCAGTATCGGGCGGGATTGGCTGAGTCGGTCAAGCATGCGGCTATTGCCGACGAGGGCTTTTTTGCATGGCTGGAGGAACATACAGAGCCGCTGCTCAAACGCAGAACCGACGCTCTGGAACATCTGGCCTGTGAAAACTGTCGGATTAAGGCATCTGTTGTGATGGAAGACCCTACCGAGAAAAATCGGCGGAGGATTTTAAATTACGGACATACGATTGGACATGCTGTTGAAGCCCTCAGCGGCTATACCCTTCTGCACGGGCAGGCAGTCGCCATTGGAATGACAGCCGCCGGCTGGATTGAGAAAGAAATGGGTTTGGCTGCTGATGATCGGCTGGAGCGGATTGAAACATTGCTCAAAAAACTGGGGCTTCCGACGCGAATTCCCCCTTTGTATTCACCGGAGCAGATTCTTTCTCTGCTGAAGCTGGACAAGAAAGCCCTTGGACGCCGCCCGCGTTTTGTGCTGCTTGAAAAACTGGGGAAAGTTCTTTGTCAAGACGGCCAATGGGCGGTTGAAGTACCGGAAAATCTGATTGAGCAGGTGCTCTGCCGCCTGACAGTCCAACGGTCATAAAAGAAAAGGAGTCCTGAATGCGATACAGCCAGACGTTTATTCCGACTGTGAAGGAAGTGCCCGCTGAAGCGGAGATTATATCCCATCAATTGATGATTCGAGCCGGCTTGATTCGCAAGCTGGCCAGCGGCACCTATATTTATCTGCCGGCCGGCCAGCGGATTCTTCTGAAGGTGATCGGCATTGTCCGCGAAGAGATGAACAGGGCCGGTGCCCAGGAATGTACGGTGCCGGTGGTGCAGCCGATGGAACTGTGGCAAAAGACCGGACGGGATGCGGACTATGGCGAAACCCTTGGCAAATTTCGGGACCGGCACGGGCGGATGAACGTGCTTTCGCCAACGGCGGAAGAGGGATTTACTTATCTGGTTTCTCAGGAGGTTCAGTCCTACAAGCAGCTGCCGCTGAATCTGTATCAAATCAATACGAAATATCGGGATGAATTTCGACCACGCTTTGGTGTGCTTCGCTCGCGTGAGTTTATTATGAAGGATGCTTATAGTTTTCATGCGAACGAAGCATGTCTGCACAAGACCTATATGGATATGTACAATGCCTACAAACGGGTGTTTTCCCGCTGCGGGCTGGAGTATGTAATTGTCGAGGCCGAGACCGGAGAGATGGGCGGTACCGGCTCCCATCAGTTTACCATTCCCTGTGAAAACGGCGAAGACGTGATTGTCTATACCGAAGATGGCACACGGGCCTGGAATATTGAAAAGGCGCCGGTGGATCCGCTGCCCAAACAGCTCGCTGTAGAGGTCCCGCCGCCGGCGCTGGTGCATACGCCTGGGGTAGGGAGCATTGAAGCGGTTTGCGAGTTTCTCAAAATACAGCCGCAGCAGCTGATTAAGACCCTCATTTACAAGGCGGATGAAGAGGTTTTTGCTGTGCTGGTTCGCGGCGATCATGAGGTCAACGCGGAGAAGGTCAATCAGTTTTTTATCGGCCGACATATCGAACTGGCAGATGAGCAGACGATTCAAAAGGTTACCGGTGCTGCGGTCGGTTTTGCCGGTCCGGTGGGTTTGAGTGAACGGGTGAGCCGGATGCTGGTGGATTATGCGGTAGCCGCTATGGCTGTCGGCATAACTGGAGCCAATCAGACAGACTATCATCTGAAGAATGTGGTGCCGGGGCGGGATTTCCCGCTGGAAGGAGACAATGTGCAGGTGTGCGATGTTCGAAATGCTGTCCCAGGGGATACCTGCGGCGGGAAAAAACTTCTTTTTAAACATGGGATTGAAGTCGGCCAGGTGTTTAAACTCGGCACCAAATACAGCGTCAAACTGGAGGCCAACTTCCTTGATGAAGAAGGTATTCGCAAGCCGTGTCTGATGGGCTGCTACGGCATCGGCATCAACCGCATCATTGCCGCCGCCATTGAACTGTTCCACGATGAGTGGGGGATTATCTGGCCGATGAGCATTGCTCCCTGGCAGGTGATTGTTACGCCGGCGGCACCCGATGCGGATGTGATGGAGGCGGCGGAAACGGTATATCGTCAGCTGCTCGAGAAAGGGGTGGAGGTGCTGCTCGATGACCGCGACCTTCGGGCGGGTGTCAAGTTCAAAGATGCAGATTTGCTGGGGATTCCAATTCGAGTAACCGTCGGCAAAACCTCGCTGGCAGAGGGCAAAACCGAAGTCAAACTACGCAGTGAAACAAATAAGCAGCAGGTGCCCGTTTCCCAGACTGCTGGGCATGTTGCCGAAATGGTACAGCAAATGCTTGAACAGCTGAACAGGATTTAATCAGCCAATCTTCTGTTTTCGAGTTTTTCACAAAAATGGGAAAACCAGAAGCCCCACAGCCGGTAAAATTGATTTGCGGCATTCTTGCATCGGATCAGCAGTGTTTGGAAGCGGCTCAGAAAGCGCTTCGGGACCTATTCGGCCCGACCGATTTTGTCAGTCCGGTTTGGCCGTTTACCCAGACGGATTACTACAATCAGCAGACGGGGCTGGCGATTGTGCGCAATTTTCTGGCCTTTGAACGGTTAATTGACCCGGGCCGGCTGGCGGCCGTCAAGTACCAGACCAATGCCCTTGAACAGCAGCTGGCTGAGCAGCTTCAGACGTCCTGGCCTCGTCCGGTCAATCTTGACCCAGGTTATCTGGAGCCGGCCAAACTGGTGCTGGCCTCGACCAAGAATTTTTCCCACCGCATTTATATCGGCCAGAATATCTATGCGGAGGTGACGCTGATGTTTCACAAAGGCGGCTGGCGGAGTTTTGAGTTCACTTTCCCGGATTTTCGCGGGCCGCTGTACCACGATTTCTTAAACCAGGTTCGTGAAGAACTGATTCGTCAAAGACGGCGAAGCTGAGAGGGGGAGTTCTCTGTCGGCAGGGCTGGGGGTTCCGCTTATTCCATCTCTTTTTTGATTTCATTAAGCAGGTTGATGGCTTCGAGAGGGGTCAGGTTGTTTACATCCAGGTCCTTAATCTTTTCGAGAACGGACTTGTGTTTTTCAACAAACAGAAGGTCTTTCTCGCTGGCGGTTTTGTGTCGGGCAAGTTTTTCGCCGGCGGCTTCTTTGGCAAAGGTGTTTTCGAGGTCGCTGAGGATTTCTTCTGCCCGGCGAAGGATGGATTTTGGAATGCCGGCCAGTTTGGCAACGTGGATGCCGTAGCTTTTGTCTGTGCCGCCGGCGACAATTTTGTGCAGAAAGATAACCTGTCCTTCCCATTCCCGCACGGCAACATTTAAGTTTTTCACGTTGGCCAGCAAGTGTCCCAGTTCGGTCAATTCGTGATAGTGTGTGGCAAAAAGCGTGCGGCATCGGATTTGATTGGCCAGGTATTCGGTAATCGCCCAGGCCAGGGAAAGACCGTCATACGTGCTCGTGCCGCGTCCAACCTCGTCGAGAATTACCAGCGAGCGCTCATCGGCATTGTTCAGAATGTTGGCGGTTTCGGTCATCTCGACCATGAAGGTGCTCTGGCCGCGAGCCAGTTCGTCCGAGGCCCCGACGCGGGTAAAAATCCGATTCACCAGACCGATTTTTGCTTCTTTGGCCGGAATAAATGAACCCGTCTGAGCCAGCAGAACCAGCAGGGCTGTCTGGCGGATATAAGTGCTTTTGCCGGCCATATTGGGACCAGTGATAATGGCCAAATCTCCGCTTTCGCTGCCCAGTTCTACATCATTAGGCACAAATTCAGACCCCATCAAGTCCGCCAGAACCGGGTGTTTGCCCTCGATAATTATCAATTCTTTCGTGTCCGTCATCGTCGGGCGGATGTAATGCTGCTGACGAGCCAACTGGGCAAAAGACGCCAGGCAGTCAATCTGGGCTATCGCTTCCGCCAACTTCTGAAGACGGGGGATATATTGTGCGGTGCGGCAGCGAACCTCCTCGAACAGTTCCTGCTCCCGCTGGAGTGCCTTTTCTGAAGCGGTCAAGACCTGTTCTTCATACTCCTTGAGCGGCTCAGTAATGTACCGTTCTGCATTTTTGACGGTTTGCTTTCGGATATAGTCGGGCGGCACTTTGTCGGCCATCGAATGGGTCACTTCGAGGTAATAACCGAAAACCTTATTGAAGCCGATTTTCAAATTAGCAATTCCTGTTCGCTGGATTTCTTTCTGCTGATAATCCGCCAGGAAACTTCGTCCGTCTTTGGAGAGGGAACGGAGTTTGTCCAACTGCTGATCAAATCCGGTCTGGATAACGCCGCCATCGCGAAGGTGCATCGGCGGCTCGGGGATAATGGCTGCCTCCAGCAGGTCGGCCAGTTCATCCATGCTGTCGCATTGCCCGCCCAGCTGATTCAAAAGAGGAGCACTGCAGGAATTGAGAATCTCACGCATCGGGGGGATTTTTCGCAGGGTACGTCCGGCGGCCGCCAGGTCTCGCGGTGTTGCACGGGCCGTACTGATGCGGGCAGCAATCCGTTCCAGATCGGATATCTCTTTCAGCAAATCGCGAAGACGGCTGCAAAGGGCTTCTTGTTCCATCAGTTCCTCGACGGCGTCCTGCCTTTGCCGAATTGCCTCCAGGTCGTACAAAGGCATGCAAAGCATGGAACGCAGAAGGCGGCTGCCCATTCCGGTGAGGGTTCTGTCCACCGTATGCAGCAGGGTCCCCCGCGTATGGTCACCCCGAATGGGTTGGATGATTTCAAGGGAATGGAGCGAGGTCGGGTCAATACGCAGAAATCGGCTGGGTTCGACTTTTTCAATTTTAGTGATATGGCAGAGGGCGGTTTTCTGAGTTTCTTCGAGATATTCAAGGATGGCTCCGGCCGCACAGATGGTCTCATCGCTATCCCCCAGGCCAAATCCCTCGAGGGTGGCTACCCCAAAGTGCTTGAGCAGTTTTTGCCGGGCCGAGTAAGGTTCGAAATACCAGGCCGGCCGTTCGGTTACCGTGGCGGAGGTCATCTGCCGTATTCGGGCGGCCAGGGTTTGCGTTTCGGCGCCAAACAGTTCTCCTTTGCGCTCCGCCAGCAGCACTTCCTTGGGATTCAGACGAAGAATTTCATCCAGTGCTTTTTCATTTGGTACGCTCTGGACGAAGAAATGGCCGGTGGATAAATCCACCCAGGAAAGAGTATCGGCGGTCCGCCCCAGATGAACAGCGCACAAAAAATTGTCTTCCCGTTCATTCAGGAGCATCTCGTCAGTCAGGGTGCCGGGGGTTACGATGCGGACGACGTCGCGTTTGACAACGCCCTTGGCTTTTTTGGGGTCTTCGACTTGTTCACAAACAGCCACTTTATAGCCGGCCTGAAGCATCTTTTTCAGATAGCCGTCCACGGCATGGTAAGGGATGCCGGCCAGCGGGATGGGCTTGCCGCTGGATTTGCCGCGGCTGGTGAGTACCAGCCCCAAAACACGTGAACAAATCACCGCATCTTCGAAAAAAGTTTCATAGAAATCCCCCATCCGGAAAAACAAGACAGCGTCCGGATACTTTTCTTTGAAGCGGCGAAACTGCTGCATAGCAGGGGTCAGGTTGTCATTTGAGAGCGATTGCATAAGTCTTGATTATACTGTCCGGCCTATTCCAAACAACTGTTGAACAAGGGATTTTGTTTCGGAGAGGTTTTTTACGGATGCGAGCTTTTCAAGAAGACGGATTTGACGTTCGGTAAAGGCGGCGGGCAGGGCCGGCTCGAAGGATTCAACTTGAAGAGTTTGCAGAATACGTCTGCTGAGATGGTCAAGGTTCATACCGCAAAGGGCGCTGATGGCGATTTGTTTGTCCGGCTCAGGAGGATCAATATGGGATAAGTCGTATTTATTCAGCACCGTAATCAGCGGAATGGCGCCTGGTGCGGGCAGCTGCTGTGTCCATTGCGGCTTTGATGTGTCCAGAACATACAAAATCAAGTCGCAATGGTTCAGCAGATGGTGAGTTTGCTGCTGGGCGATTTGTTCGAGTGTATCCGTTCCGGCCAAATCTTCATCAAGGCCGGCGGTATCGATCCATTCAATCCAAAGCGGTTCGATTCGCCCAAAAGCCGCTATCCAATCGCGGGTGGTTCCCTGAATATCCGAAACAAGGGCTTGTTCCCCGCCGGTCAGCCGGTTCAAGAGGGTGCTTTTGCCGCTGTTGGGCGGGCCGGCTATCACAATGCGAACCCCACGGAGAATCCGTCGGGCGATTTGACTACGCTGAAAGATGGTTTTGGCTTGTGAGCGAATGGTTTCTATGTCGGCGCATCGGCTCCATTGCTCAAGCACTTCTGACAGGCCGCCGCTAAGCTGATGATGGATGAGCTGAACCCCGAGGAGCGAAACAGATTTCAGCGATTCTAAACGGGCTTCTATTTCCAGAAGATTGGAACTTTGGGGGGCAAACCGTCTGGCGAGCATCTCTTCTAAAGAGACAATCCGGATTCCTGCAGTTTTCAAAAACTCAAGAATCCGCCTTGCTATCAGGGGATTGCCGTGGCAGTGAAGAACCAGCCGCTGAGGACCTTCGACCGCAAGAAGCCCTTCGTCAATTTCCTCAGATTGAACGAGGAATCGCCCCCGCAGAATCTTTCCTTCCTCAAAGGAAGTGTCTTTGGCGGTCGGCTGAAAGCATTGCCGGGCAACTGAAAAAACGCCGGGGCCTTCGATTTCAATGGAACCAATCGCAGCGATTCCCTTGCCTGTCCGAATACAGGCCCAGGTTTCTTTGCAGTCGGTTTTGAATGTGTCCATTCCAGCCAAAAGCCCGAATCAGGGGGTCTTTTTTTTAGGAGATTTTGGTGTCCACTTGGGCTTGTCTTCGCGTTCGAACTGTTCAATTTCGGCCTTTTCGTAAAGGTATTTCTTGTAGGCAATGACAATGCCCCGAACGGCCAGATTCGGCACATATGAATCAACAAATTCACAGTCCTCTTTGATCAGCGAAGCTCCGCCTCCGGTCAGAATAACCTGCGGCCAGCGGCCCATCTGTTCGGCAAACTTACGGCAGATGGTTTCCAGAAGCCCCACAGCCGAATAATAAAGGCCGGAGCGAATGGCTTCTTCTGTACTGGCTCCATTGGGACTGATGGGTTTGGCCATGGTAACGGGGGGCAGTTTGGCCGTATTTTCGTGAAGGGCTTTGGCGGCCATTTCAAAACCAGGGCTGATGGTTCCCCCGAGAAAGACGCCGTTTTCGTCAACCAAATCGATGGTGACGGCGGTGCCGAAATCCGCGACTACTACGGCGTCTTCCACGACGGCAAAGGCAGCTGCGGCGGCGACAAGGCGGTCTGTGCCGACCTCAAGAGGATTGTCCACACTGGTTTCGATCGGCAGCGGAATATCCCGCCCGATCAGAAACACCTTTTCTCCCAATTCCTCTCGAGCCAGTTTTTCCACCAGTTCAGTCCAAACCGGTTTGACGGAGCTGACTGCCAGGATGCCGTCCCGCACCGGTTCGGCGGCGGCCTTGGAAAGGGGAATACTGTCCCAGGCCTCGATGAGGGTCTGACGCAGCGTTTTTTCGAGGGATTGGTCTCCTGGAATTACCCGCAGCCATTTTTCTTCGTCGTTACAATAGAGGGCGACTTTTATACTGCTGTTGCCGATATCAATCGCGACCAGATTCATAGGTTTTTCCCTTTCCGAGACTCCAGAGGAGTTCATTCAATTCGGCAATCCCCTCACCGGTAACAGCGGAAACAGCCAAAATTGGTTTTTCGCCGGGCAGCCGCTCGGTATATTCCTTAACCAACGTTCTATCGGGATCCAGGTCAATTTTGTTGAGGACAATCACTTCCGGTTTTTCAAGGAGTTTTGGACTATATAATTCCAATTCTTTCCGAATGGTGTGGTAGTTCGCAATCGGGTCTGAGTGGTCAGTCGGCAGAATATCCAGCAAATGAACGAGAATCCGTGTTCGCTCAATATGCCGGAGAAAATCATGTCCCAGACCGGCACCCTTATGGGCTCCCTCAATCAGGCCGGGGATGTCCGCCATCACAAATCGCCGGAATCCTGACAATTCCACAATACCCAGCACAGGGGACAGGGTGGTGAAGGGATAATCGGCGATTTTCGGCCTTGCTTTGGAACATCGGGAGATAAGGGTACTCTTGCCGGCATTGGGCATGCCTGCCAGACCTACATCGGCAATCAGTTTCAATTCAAGCCGAAGATTGCGCATCTGGCCGGGTTTGCCTTTTTGGGCATATCGCGGCGTCTGGCGTACCGATGTGGCGAAGGCCTTATTGCCCTTGCCTCCCCGTCCGCCTCGGGCGATACAGACCTGCATTCCTTCCTGGTCCAAATCCGCCAGAAGGAGATTCCGTTCGTCATCATAAACCAATGTCCCTGGCGGTACGGGAATAATCAGGTCTTGTCCGTCTGCGCCGTGTTTGTTTTTGCCCTCTCCCGGCTGCCCATTTTGAGCTTCCCATATATGCCGACCGGAGAAATCCAGAAGGGTATCAACCGAGGGGTCCACCCGGAAGTATACACTGCCCCCTTTGCCCCCGTCGCCGCCATCCGGCCCGCCTTTGGGGATAAACTTTTCTCGCCGGAAACTCACACATCCGTGGCCGCCGTCGCCGCCTTTTACAACAATTTTTGCACGGTCAATAAACATATCTTATTATACCGGTTTTTACCGAAAAAGTTTTATTTTATCATCTCTTGTTAGAATTAGCAATCTCCCTTGCCTCACGGCAGGAAAGATGGAAAACGTCTTGAAAATCAGCCGAAAGAGCATAAGATGCCCAAGGTTTGAGATAATTGTCAATTTATCAGGGATATCCGAATGAAGCAGTTACTTTTCCGCAATCTTAAAAAAAACAAGACACAGAAGTTCCTGTTCTTGTTTCTACTCCTTTTCTCTTCTGCGGTGTTTGCTCAAATCCAGCCGGCAGAGGTAAAGAGCATTCTTCCGGAAGAAGGGATAGCCGAAGAACAAGTGCGAGCATTTCGAAAACTTGCTGCTGAGGCGGCAAATCTTGACGGAGAAACCCGACAAAAATTATTGGGATTGTACGACGAGATTCTAACGACTCTGGCCCAAAATAAGGAAATTCAGACCCAGATAGAATCCTATCGTCGAATGCAGAATGATATTCCAAACACTATCGAGCAAACCCGACAGGCGCTGGTCCAGATGGAGGTGGAACCTCCGATGCCTGCTGTAGAGTCTATGACGACAGCAGAACTTGAAAAACGCCTGACAGCGGCCCGGTTGGCCCTGGAAGAGGCCCGAAAGAATGATGAACGGATTCAGCAGGAGTCTCTTCGCCGTGCTCGTCGGCGAACCCAGATTCCTGAGGAGATCAATACTTTTCAGCAGCAGCTGGAGCAGATGAAACTTCAATATATTCCTTCTTTGTCTCCCTTTCATCCGACGGATTTGGCGCAGGTTTCCGGCCTTCTCCGACAGGTTCAGTTGGACAATCTTCGCCTTCGGATTGAATTGCTTGAGGAGGAAGATAAGGCCTATGCTGCTTGCGAGCCGCTGCTGACCCTTCAGCGTGATTTATCCTCTCGGCAGCTGGCAGCGGCGGAGCGTCGATTCCGTTTTTGGGAAGAAGCCGTTCAGAAGGCGCGTTTGCAGGAGATAGAACAAATTCAGGCCCGCGCCGAGCAAACCGCTCGGCTGGCTGAAGGGGCGCATCCGGTTGTTCGCCGGCTGACGCTCGAAAATGCGCAATTAGCGCGGCTTCAAACAGACCGAGTCCATCAGATTGAGAGGACTGCCAATTACGCCCTCACCATTGAGGCGAAACTGAGAGAGATCAGTAAAGATTTTGATAATATTCAGGCACAGATTGCCCAAGCCGGCCAGGTGACCGGTACTTTGGGTGTTTTGCTGCTTACAAAGAAAAATGACCTGCCGGATCTGCGGCAGCACCAAAAGCAGATTCGACAGCGGATGGACGAAAGTACAGCTCTTCAGCTGGAGTGGAGCAAGTATGACCAGCAGTGGTCGGCATTGAGCGACCTTCAGTCGCAAGCGGCTCAACGGCTGCTGGAGGCAGGTTTGTCGCCTTCTGACCCTGATTATCCGATGGTTTTTCAGCAAACCGTCAGTTTGCTTGAGGAACAGCGGCAGCTCCTGCAGGGTTTGGCCGGCTATACAATGAAATATCTGACCGCCCTGGCCCATCTGGACATTCAGGAACGGACCCTGGTAAGCACGGTTCGTCGTTATCAGCGTTTTATTGACGAGAATAGTTTTTGGGTCAAAAATTTTTCTCTGCTTCGTCCGGATGACTTTCGATTGGTTTTGCCGGTGCTGCGGGAGTGGATTCAGCCGCATCGCTGGCGGCAGATTGTGTCTGCTTTCTGGCAGGATCTCCGTACGGAATGGATTGTCTATCTTGTCTTTCTTGGATGTCTGGGGACACTGGTTCGCTGGTGCGGGTGGATGAAACGGACCTGCCGGAAACTGGCGGAAAAGATCTCCCGCGTTGAGACAGATCGGTATGTTTATACCCTTTATACGCTGCTTTTGTCGGTTCTTCTGGCGTTGCCCTGGCCCCTTGGATTCACGTTTTTCTGGTGGCGTCTGAGAGAGGGAGCGGTGCTGGCACCGGAGGCAGCTTCTTTGGCCGAGGCGTGCTATGAAACAGCTGTTCGGCTCTTTGTGTATAAAATCATTGTTTTGTTCTGTTCTCCAGGCGGCTTGGGCGAACATTTTCAACTTCCTGCGGATTTTTTGAGGGCATTCCGCCGGCATGCGGCCTGGTATTTTCAGATTGTAATTCCGCTGACCTTTGCTTCGTGTCTGGTCAATGATCCTGCCATTGAAGAGACTGCTCGGAATGCGGTTTTGCGTTTTCTGTTTCTTGGACGGCAGATTCTCCTGATGGTTTTTCTGGTGGTTCTTTTCCGGCCTTCCGGCGTTTTGATTCGTTCGTATTTGGAAAAGAGTCTTTGGCTGAAGAACCTCATGTATGTCTGTTATGGTCTTTGCTGGGCGGTTCCTCTTTTTTTCTGTTATTTATCCATTGTCGGATACGGCTATACGGCTGAGCAGCTTCACCAGCGGCTGCTGACTACCTTGGTGTTTTTACTGGCGGTTTTTTTCCTTTATGGAATGCTGATGCGGTGGCTGCAGGCGTCCCGCAATCTTCTTGCTTATATGATGCATCTTCAGTCTCTGGGGCTGGTGAGCGGTCTGGTGGAGACTGCTTCCATCTCTGAAGGGATTTCTGCAGGAAAGAGGGAGCGGCAGGAGCAGCGGCTGAATCGTTTGTCCCGGCAAAGCCGCAAACTGATTAATACGCTTGCTTTTCTGCTGATTTTAGCCGGTGTGTTTTGGATTTGGAGATCTGTGCTGCCGGCGCTGGGGGTTCTGGACAAAGTGCATCTGTGGACATCCGTGGATGCAAAAGGTCAGCCGAAGATTGTTACGCTGGCTGGAGTTTTCTGGGCGATTTTCATTACGGTGTTGACGGTGATTTTGACCCGCAATATCCCGGGCTTTCTGGAAGTAAGTATTTTGAGGCGGTTTCCTTTCGATGCCGGGATGCGTTTTGCCATTACTTCGATTACCCGATATATCCTAGTGATTGTGGGTGTCATTCTGGTGTCTGCTCAGTTGGGGATTCGGTGGTCAGCTGTTCAGTGGCTTGTTGCTGCCCTCAGCGTGGGGTTAGGCATCGGGCTTCAGGAGGTGTTTGCTAATTTTGTTTGCGGCCTGCTGCTTCTATTTGAACGTCCCCTTCGAGTGGGAGATGTGGTAACGGTCGGGGATGTTACCGGGAAGGTTACTCGGATTCAGATTCGGGCGACTACGATTCAATTGTGGGACCGTAAAGAGCTGGTTGTGCCCAATCGGGAGCTGATTACCGGTCGGCTGGTAAACTGGACGCTCTCTGATACCGTTCAGCGTCTCATTTTTCCTATCGGTGTGGCTTACGGCTCTGATATTAAAAAGGTGGAAGATGCCCTGTATCGGGTTGCCGCCGCTCATCCGAAAGTACTTCATGATAAGCCGGCACCTTTTGTCGTCTTTGACAGTTTCGGCGATAGTGCTTTGCTGTTTGAGCTGCGGCTGTATATTCCTTCTATGGATTGCTTTTCGGAGGTTAAGCATCAAATCAATTGTGCCATTGATGAGGAATTTCGCAAAGAGGGCATCGAAATCGCCTTTCCGCAGCGTGATTTGCACATTCGGACGATTCAAGCCCCTCTCTCAATTCAGCAGGAGGCACCTCGGCAAGGATAAGCCGCCGCGCAGAACAGGGCAAAGGGAGCGGCTGTCAATCCTCCCAGGTTCCCAGGAGAACAGGACTGCAGAGAGATTCTTTTTCGGCGGCAACGCGACCGCAGCTTTTGCAGACGTAGCCAGGGTCTTGGACCAATCCTTTGTATTTTTCCGGTTGGTCCCGATGAAGGCCCTCCGCGGTCAGCTTGCACAGGTGATGAGAATGGTTTTTGAGATCAGGACAGGGCTGCATGAGCAATTCTCCTGAATGGAAGATTCTAAGGTTATTTAGGCGCAGCGGGTGTCTGGTCAGGGGTTTTCTTGTCAGTGGTTGGCAGCGGAGGCAGCACAGTTACCTTTTCGATTTTGAAACTTCCAAACACGCTGGTCAGATTGATAAAGTCTGTCGGATTTCCATTGCCTCTTGCCAAAGCGATATGACCAGGGCCATACCCCTGGGGAGCTCGCGTTGCATCCAGACCCGTCCAGACGCCGCCGATGTAGGCCTCTGCCCAAGCATGCCCGCCGAAAACGTTTTTCTGACCAGCCAGGTTTTCTACATACACCAATCCGCTTACCAGGCGGGCTGGAATGCCCACGGCACGACAGAGAGCGGCGGTGAGTACAGCATGTTCACTGCAGTCTCCTTGCCGGCTTTCTGCGACCTCCCTGGCCGAGGCATAGCCGATGGAAAAGTTTTGGTCTTTTATATACCCTTTCACGAAAGCTTCGATCTGTCTGGCGGCTTTGGCTGCATCGGTGGTGCTGCCGACAGCAGCACGGGCCATCTCGAGAATTTTCGGATCATTGCTTTGGAGATATTCGGTTGGTTTGAGTGCCTCGAGAATAGTCGGATCGGTCCCGGTATAGGGGAAGGGAACATCCGCCGGCGGCACGACAGGACGAACCGTCAGCAACAGCCGTTTGTCGTCAAGCGGTTCTACAATTTGGTTGTCGTCGGAAGGGATGTGAATCTTATCCGGTGAAAGAATCGAAATTTCATAGGTGATAGCGGAAGCCGTTCCAGCCGGCGGCAGTGCAGCCGGACAGGCAATAGTCATCAGCGAAAGAAAGTCGAAAATGTCTTCCGGACGCAAAGCAAGTTCCTTTTCGCAGGCAATCAGCTCGAGCATTTTATCCCCGAAAGGAACCAGGATTTTCAGCGGTTCAAGATTTTCATCGCAGTAATTGACGGTTCGAATGGTCTGCACCTGCTCCTGAAAAGGCAGAGGAATCCGCAAAAGAGTAGAGGTTTCGTAGGCCTGGACTTTTTTGCCGAGCAGGTCGATTTCCTTCTTGGGTCCTCCTTTGACCGTCATCGAGAGTACGCCTCCGGTTGTTTCGAGCATATCCGGTCGGAACACAACGGCCTCAAATTCCACCCCTTCTGCCAGTCCTTTTGCCTTTTGCAGAAGCTGAAGCCCTTCATTCATCAGGGCCCCTGGGGGATAGTTCAGCAGTATGGTTTGTTTTGTGCCGCCAATTTCAATGGTTACTTCCATTTGTCCGTTCGGCCGGATTACGCCGCTGCGTTTTTGGAGTCCCCCGCCGGTATCCTGAATCATTTCGAAGCCGAGCGGCTTGCCGTCTGTACTTTCCAGATGGGTTTCTTTGGTGTACAATCGGGTTATTTGGGCGGCGCGATAGACCGTAAAATTCATCTCCTCGGTGGTGATGACGCGGTCACCGGCTGTCTGGCGGGTGCGAATGGAATGGCCGACTTTTTTCCCATCGAGGAAAATAGCCATATAGGTGGGTTTTTCCTCCGCCCTAACGGGGGATTGTCCGAGGACGAAAGACACCCATCCGAGGATAAACCACGCCGGCAGCCGGCGAGATTGAATCAATTTCGGAGCAAACCGAGCTGTTTTCGAGATTTTCATAATTCCATCCTTCCTTTTCAGAGGTCTGGCTTTATTTTGTCGATAAAGAATTATAATCGACTTTCTAAGATTTGCAAAGTATTGAAAAATTGATTGTAGATTTGCGATGTCTGAAAAAGAATGAAGATAGAGAGGGAATATGGCTAAAATGACCTTAACAGAACTGTTGGCCCGAGTTGGTGCGTCCGGTTCTGATGTGCGGGTATGCAATGATTCCCGGCAAGTCCGTCCGGGCGATGTTTTTGTGGCCGTTCGCGGGGCCCATCTGGATGGGCACGCCTTTGTCGAGCAAGCCGTTCGGCAGGGGGCACATTATATTGTGGCTCAGGAGCCGGTTCCTGTGCCGGATTCGGCGGAGCTGATTGTGGTTCAGGATACTTCGGAAGCCCTGGGGCAGCTGGCTCAAGCGTCCTATGGCTATCCTAACAGCCGACTGACCAATCTGGCTGTAACGGGAACAAATGGGAAAAGCACGATTGGCTATCTTGTGCGTTCTGTACTGAATACCGCAGGGATGCCCTGCGGTCTGATTGGAACCATTCAATATGATTTAGTCGGTCAAGTTGTTGAGGCCCCTTTGACCACACCCGACCCGCTTACGCTGGCCGCTGCGGCTGCTCAAATGGTCGAGCACGGCGGCCGTTTTATGATGCTCGAGGCCAGCAGCCATGCGCTGGACCAGAATCGATTGGCCGGCCTCTCTTTTTCGGCGGCGGCCTTTACTAATCTGACGGGTGATCATCTTGATTATCATAAGACAACGGAGGCGTATCTGGCAGCCAAAACCAAACTTTTTACCAGTCTGCCTATCCATGCTCTGGCGGTGATGAATGCTGATTCGGATGCTTCTGCTCAGATTGCTTCCCAAATCCGCCGGCGCATTTTATGGTATTCGGTTCACCAGGAAGCCGATATTACGGCGGAAATCGAATCGATGGATACGACCGGCAGTGAGTTTTCGCTGGTGTTTCGGAATATTAAAGAAAAAGTGCAGACCCCATTGCCGGGGCTTCATAATGTGAGTAATCATTTGGCGGCGGCAGGCCTTTGTTTTGCTGTGGGTCTGGATGTCTCGACGGTTGCGGCGGGGCTGTCGGCACTTCAGGCGGTTCCCGGCCGGCTGGAGCCGATTTTGTGCGGTCAGGCCGAAGAGGCGGACATTCGGGTTTTTGTCGATTATGCTCATACTGATGATGCGCTTCGGAATGTCTTAACCACATTGCGGCCTCTCTGTCGGGGTCGGCTGGTGGCAGTCTTCGGCTGCGGCGGCGACCGAGACAAGACCAAGCGTCCGAGAATGGCCCAGGTGGCTCAGGCCCTGGCTGACTGGGTGATTGTCACAAGTGATAATCCGAGAACAGAAGATCCTGCTTCTATTATTCAGGATATAGTAAAGGGCTTCACCAATACTTTCCGAAATCAGGCCGTCGTTATCGAACCGGATCGGCGAAAGGCAATCCGGCTGGCAATCTGTGAAGCCAAAGAAGGGGATATTGTTTTGATTGCAGGAAAAGGCCATGAAAATTACCAGATTTTGGGAACTCAAAAAGTCCACTTTAGTGATCAGGAAGAAGCCCTTCGTGCGTTAAGCGAACTCTGAATGTCCCGTTTTCCCGTAAAATCCATTCCTACACTTGCCATTGCGGCCAAACAGAGGTAGATTCAGTGCGGTAAAAAAGAAAGGGTTCCAGTATACTCAAAGGAGTACCGGCGATTCTTTCGCCTGAATTGATGAAAGTTCTGATGGAAATGGGACATGGGGATGAACTGGTTCTTGCTGACGGCAATTTTCCTGCTGTTTCGATGGCACAGCGTCTGGTACGGGCGGATGGGCTCGCTATTCCGCCTCTGCTGAAGGCAATCCTTCCATTTTTTCCGCTGGATCAGTATGTCGAACGGCCGGCTGTCCTGATGCAGGTTGTCCCTGGCGACCCGACAAGACCGACCATTTGGGAAGAGTATCGCCGCATCCTGAAGGCCGACGGCGGGATATTTACAGAGTTTGAACACATGGAACGAAACGCTTTTTACCAGCGTGCCCGTCAGGCCTTTGCCGTAGTTGCTACCAGTGAGGCGGCCCTTTATGCAAATATCATTCTTAAAAAGGGTGTGGTTACGCCGGCGGCTGCTGGATTTGGTTCAGCTGGAGCGTGAATTTATTTAGTTTGCTGCCGCCCTCTTCGTACTGGTTTTGAGCATTGCGCAGGTGCTTGCCGAGAATCTCCCATGTTTCGATGAAGGATGAAAAGCTGCCGGCCAGCTGGTTGAGTGCAGCACGAATCTGAGCGGCCTGCTCTTCAATCTGCATTCCGTGAAGCCCCATCACAATAGTCATCAGATAGGCATACAGCAAATTTGGCGAAACAGGGATGACCTTCTTGCTGAGGGCATATTCGAGAAGGTCCGTCTTGTCTGACTCATAACGGATAATGGTTTCATAGTAAACATTTTCAGCCGGAATATACATCAGAGCAAAATCCAGTGTTCCCTCGGCGGGCTGGATGTAACTTTCGGCAATTTTGTCGATGTGCTTGCGGACATCGCTTTGAAACTGCCGGCGAAGTTGAGTTTTCTCTTCCTCCGATTCGGCGGCGGCCATTTTTTCAAAGGCAGACAGCGGAAATTTGGCGTCCACGGGTATGGAATAGTCCGGCAGCCGAATCAGGGCATCGACGGTTCTGCCGTTTTTGAATGAATGCTGAATCGTAAAATGTTCAGCGGGCAGAATGTTTTTTAACAGCCCTTCGAGGGAATATTCGCCGATTTGGCCGCGCAGTTTGGGGGCCTTCAGGATATCCTGGAGTTTGCGGACTTCCTGGCCGATGCGGAGCATCTGTTCGCTGTCGCTTTTGATCTTGCCCATCTGTTCTTTCAGTTCGCCGAGCGTTTGTCCGCTGTGTGTCAGAAACTGATGGATGGTCTGTTGGCCTGCTTGAAGGTTTTTGTCAATGATTTGAGAAAGGGTCTGCTGGCTTTGCCGCAGGTTCTCCAGCTGCTGCTGGAGAAGTCCGACGGCAGTCTGCCCGGCGGCCGACTGACGCCGCATCTCTGACAGATGGGAAAGCATCAAGCCGACAGCGGCGATCAGCAAGACGCCCACAATAGCAACTATGGTCAGCAGAACGGTTTGCATTTCACTTCCTCCAGCAATTTTTTGCGAAAGTCAGGACCGAAATAATCATAACTGGAACGGATGGCTTCGTCAAAAGGCAAATCCTCCGGCTGATTGGTCATTGGTCTGTGAAAATGTTTCTGATGGCCCTAAAAACAGGTTAAAAAAATTAAAAGAATATGCTGTCCCAAAAGCGAAGTTTAGAATATGATAGTTGTGAATAAATTTAGGTCAGGGTTTAAGGAGAAATCTGATGCAGAATTTTGCAGATTTGTCTAATCGAGCGCCTCCTTGACCGAAAAGTGATAAAACGTTTTTATGTTTCCTATTTTAACCTATTGTTTTAGGAGAGCAATTATGAGAAAACTCGTATCTATTCTGATGGTTCTGTCGGTTGTTGTGATGGCCGGCTGTCAGTGTATGCAGTCAAAGCCATGTGCCAAAGCCGAGGCGGCGGCGCCTGCGCCAAAGCCGGCTCCAGCTCAAGAGGCAAGCGCCTATTATACGGCTGTTCAGCAGTATAATAATGACTGCTGCGGCGTGCTGAAGATTGAAAAGGCCCTGCCGAAGGTTGTGACGCTGAATGCTCCTTTTGAATATACCATCAAGGCCTCGAATCTGACTGATAGGACCCTGCATTCTGTGATCATTACGGAGCATTTGCCAAAAAACTTCAAGTACATCAGTTCCACGCCGGAAGGAAAACTGGCTGACCAGATTTTAACCTGGCAGCTGGACAGCATGGGCCCCAATGAAGCCAAGACAATGATTGTCAAGGGGCAGGCAACCGGCGAGGGGTGGCTGATGACGTGTGCAGATGCGACCTATATTGTTCCGGCTTGCGCCAAGACGCAGGTAGTCCAGCCGGCGCTGGAGCTGGTGAAGAGTGCTCCGGCTGAGGTATCGATTTGCGATCCGATTACACTCACCTTTACTATAACCAACAAGGGAACCGGCGAGGCGAAGAATATTCAGATTACCGATACGCTGCCTGCAGGGCTGACTACCATGGAAGGCGCTTCTCAAATCACATTCAAGGTGGATTCGCTTGCGGCCGGCAAGTCGGCAAGCCAGACGGTCAAGGTGAAGGCCGCCAAGACAGGTACCTTTGAAAACCGTGCTCTGGCCGCGGCTGACGGCAATTTGAAAGCTGAGTCCAATATAACCCGCACCAAGGTGACCCAGCCGATCTTGACGATTGATAAGACCACTGGACGGGAATGGGAATATGGCGGCCGACGGGTGGAATACACCATTACTGTGGCCAACAAGGGTGATGGAGTGGCCAAGAACACGGTTGTAACGGATACAGTTCCGGCCGGCGTCGGGCAGATTCAGATTAGCGGCGGCGGAACTCAGGCCGGCAATGTGATTACCTGGAATGTCGGCGATTTGGCCCCTGGCGCGTCCAAGCAGTTCACCGTGTCGTATGTGCCGTCTTCTCTTGGCAAGCTGAGCGATACTGCTTCTGCTAAGGCGGTTTGTGCTCAGGATGTTTCTAAGTCGGCGTCGATAGAAATTCGGGGTATTCCAGCCCTGCTGCTGGAAGTTATTGACGTATCTGACCCGATTGAAGTAGGCCAGAATGAGACCTATGTGATTACGGTAACCAATCAGGGTACGGCTACGGCGACCAATCTGAAGGTGACCTGCACGCTCGAAGACTCGATGCAGTTTGTCTCGGCGGGAGGTGCTACCCAGCCGGCAAGCCCGGCCGGACAGAAGGTTGTCTTTGCGCCGCTGGCTTCTCTGAATGCCAAGGCCACGGCGACGTGGAAAGTTACGGTCAAGGCCCTTAAGGAAGGCGATGTCCGGTTTGGTGTTGTCCTGAATGCTGACCAGTTGGAACGCGATGTTCAGGAAACTGAATCAACACATTTCTATAAGTAAGCCTGACAGAGAAGAGATTGTTTCAAACTGTGGGGGCTTCGGCCTCCACAGTTTTTTTATGGCCTGAGCGAGAGTGCAAGGGGCGGCTGCCGGCGGGGAGGGGGCGGGTTGGTGCTGCGTACAAGCGGGGCTGTTTATCCGAAGGCGACATCAAGAATCATCATCACGGTAAAGCCGAGCATGGCGGAGGTTGTAGCCAGATCCACATGGCCGGCCCGCTGTGATTCGGGGATGACTTCTTCGATGACGACAAAAATCATGGCACCGGCCGCAAAAGCCAGGGCATACGGCAGAAGCGGAGTAATGCTCATCACGGCCCAGGCCCCCAGCACGCCGGCTATCGGCTCGACCAGGCCGGAAAGCTGACCGTACCAGAAACTTTTGAGGCGGCTGAATCCTTCCCGCCGGAGGGGTACGGCGACGGCGGCTCCTTCGGGGAAGTTTTGAATGCCGATGCCGATGGCCAGGGCACAGGCGCCGGCAAAGCTGGTTTCCACCAATCCGTGCCGGAGAGCACCGAAGGCGACGCCGACCGCCAGGCCTTCCGGGATGTTGTGGATGGTGATGGCCAGGATGAGAAGAATGCTTCGCCGCCAGGAGGTATGAATGCCCTCGGCCTCTTCGACGGGATAGCCCTGATGCAGATGGGGCAGGATAACATCCACCAGCCGAAGGAAGGCACCGCCGAGCAGGAATCCTGCGGCGGCCGGAATCCAGGCAATGCGGTTCTGGCTGGCGGCCATTTCGATGGCGGGGGCCAGCAGAGACCAGAAGCTGGCGGCAATCATTACGCCGCCGGCGAACGAGAGCATGGCATCGAGCATGCGGCGGCTGATGGTTTTGAAAAAGAAGACGGTGGCGGCTCCCAGCGCGGTCAGTGCCCATGTGAAAAGCGTGGCCAGCAAGGCCTGAAGGGTGGGGTTCATTTGTTCCATTTGTTCAAGCATTGTTTGCCTCGGGATTCGTATTGGACGGCTTGAGTATAATCGGGGTTGGGTTTGCCGGCAAGCGGCAGATCTCAAGAGCCGCCAGGAGGGAAGCGGAGTTTTTTGTGGTTTTGCGGGTTTTTGGGCTGAAAATGGGGTTTTTGGGGAAATTTGCGCACCGCGGCGCGCAGGCGGCGCGCATTTTAAAGCCATTTAAAAACGGCCGCGCGCATTTTAAAGCCGGATTTTGAACCTGCGGAGGCGTCGGCGCGCATTTTTGAGCCAGTTGAAAAGGGCTGCTGAGGGGGTTTGGGGGGAATTGCTGAGAATCTAATGGAGAGGCGGATTTTGGAACCATCGGCCGGGGCGGCTTTTCGTTTTCGAGGTCGTGATGGATTTTGACCAGGTCCATGCCGGCCTGACGGACGATGCCGTATTTGCCGTTGTTGGCGGCTGCCTGCATTGGTCTGGTTCCTCCGTTGAGTGATCGGCTCTCTACTTTGGGGCGGGGGTGCGGGAATGGGCTGAAAATGCGGGGGGCTTGGGCGGTGGCGGCGCCTGGAAGTGCTGGAAAAAGAAGGGGTAAGAATTTTTTGATGCGGGGGGATTTGAGGGGTCGGGGGTGCTGCGGAAATTGGCTGAGTTCGACTGTCTGTAAAGAAAAGAATGGAGGGGAGAAGAGGCGGATGTGAATTTGAGGACAAAAAGAAATTGACTTGTTCTTGATTTTATTTTGGGTATATTTGGCGGCAGATTATTGGGAAAGGAAAGGGCAAGGGTTCTATGGGTGCACCTCAACGGATTTTGGAACTGGTAGAACTATTTGCGCGAAATCTTGAATCCTATAAGAGCGACCGCTATAACGAGACCCAAGTCAGACGGGAGTTTATCGACCCGTTTTTTACGGAATTGGGGTGGGATGTTGAAAATCGCAAGGGGTATGCGGAGGCGTATCGGGATGTGATCCATGAGGATGCCATCCGAATCGGCTCGGCGATTAAGGCACCTGATTACTGTTTTCGTGTTGGGGGAGCGCGCAAGTTTTTTGTGGAGGCAAAGAAACCATCGGTTAATCTTTGGGACGACCCGGAGCCGGCCTATCAGCTGAGGCGGTATGCATGGTCTGCCAAGCTGCCGCTTTCCATTCTGACGGACTTTGAAGAGTTTGCGGTGTATGACTGCCGTGTGAAGCCCGCCGAACGGGACAAGGCCTCCATGGCTCGGGTGATGTATCTTCGCTATACAGAGTATCCGCGGGAGTGGGAGCGGATAGCGGGGATTTTTTCTCGTGAGGCGGTGCTGAAGGGTTCGTTTGACAAATACGCTGAAACGACCGAGCGGAAGAAGGGCACAGCCGAAGTTGATGATGCGTTTTTGGCGGAGATTGAGCAGTGGCGGGAGGAGCTGGCGCGCAACCTTGCTTTGCGCAATCCGAATCTGACAAGCCGGGAGCTGAACTATGCGGTGCAAAAGACGATCGACCGGATTGTGTTTTTGCGGATTTGTGAAGACCGGGGGATTGAGCGGTACGGTCAACTGCAGGAGCTGCTGAACGGGACCGATGTTTATCAGCGGCTGGTGACGCTGTTTCGTCAGGCCGATGACCGGTACAATTCAGGGCTGTTTCATTTTACCAAAGAAAAGGACCGGGCGGAGGGGCCGGATGAACTGACGCCAGGGCTGACCATTGATGATGCTGTGCTTGAGGGTATTATTCGCCGACTGTATTATCCGAAAAGCCCGTATGCCTTTTCAGTGCTGCCTGCGGAGATACTCGGACAGGTCTATGAGCGGTTTTTGGGGAAGGTGATTACGCTGACCCCCGCTCATCGGGCGAGGATCCAGGAAAAGCCGGAGGTTAAGAAAGCGGGGGGTGTGTATTATACGCCGTCGTATATTGTGGATTATATTGTGCAAAATACGGTGGGCCGGCTGGTGGAAGGCAAGACGCTGGCAGAGGCAGGGAAACTGAAAATTCTTGATCCGGCGTGCGGGTCGGGGTCGTTTCTGCTGGGGGCGTATCAGTATCTGCTCGACTGGCATTTGAAGTATTATACGGAGCATCAGCCGAAGAAATGGCTGGCGAAAAAGGAGCCGCCGATCTGCGAAAAGAATGGGCATGGAACGGGTGGAGACTATAAGTTGACGGTGGCCGAGCGGAAGCGGATTCTGCTGAATAGTATTTACGGGGTGGATATTGATCCGCAGGCGGTGGAGGTGACGAAGCTGTCACTGCTGCTGAAGGTGCTGGAGGGGGAGCGGGAGCTGGTGCTGTTTCACAATGAGCGGGCGCTGCCGGATTTGGGCAGGAATATTAAGTGCGGCAATTCTCTGATTGGGACGGATTTTTATACCGGCCGGCAGATAGAGATGTTTGACGAGGAGCAGCGGTATAAGATTAATGCCTTTGACTGGGAGGAGGAGTTTCCGGAAATATTCAGACGGAAAAATTCGGGCTTTGACGCGGTGATCGGGAACCCGCCGTATGGAGCGATTGTGAGCTGTGAAGAATCAATTTATTTGTGTGAAAGGTATAATTTATACGATCAAATACGAGACATTTATGTTTCTTTCATACAGAAAAGCCATGACTTGTTGAAAAAAGAAGGGCATTTTGGATTTATCATTCCGTCAGCGTGGTTAGGGGGGCCTCACTATACACCCTTAAGAGAGTATTTATTAAAGAAAAAGATAACTTCAATAATTTTACTCCCATTTGACGTATTTAAGGATGCCTATATTGATACTCTTTTATTAACAACGCAGAATGTGCCTCTCCCAACAAACCATAAAACTGTGACATATGAGTATCCAAAGCGAGACAAAATTAATTCAATAAAAATAGAAGAATTGAAGATTAATAAAATTGCTCAAAGTAAATGGAATGAAATGGAGGATAAGAAGATTGTTTTAAACATGGAGATGCTTAAAGTCTTAATGAAAATATTTAGGTCGAGTGCTAAAGTATTCTCAGATGTTATAGACATAAAACGAGGAGTCCTCTTTGACCAAGACCTCCTAACGGTCAAGAAAACAGGGAAAAATTCTCATCCATATTTTGAAGGCAATGTTTACCGATATGATATACAAATGTCTGCACCCAATTGGGTGGAATATGGTAATAAAATGCAAGAATACCCCAACGAGTTCAAATGGTTTGAAGGTCCTCGGATATTATTGAGACGATTGGTAAGCAGAAAACAGCGTTTAATGGCCAGTTATATAGAGGATACAGTAATTACAAATAAGAATCTATACACAATCATTACAAAGGGGGAAATAGACCTATTCCTTATATTAGGCATTCTTAATAGTAAACTTATTTCACGGCTATATCTTGCAATGGTTAGTCAGTCGGCAAAAGATGATTTTCCGCAAATAACAATAAAAGATATTAAAAAATTACCTTTCCCCGACATACTTAATGACGATAACCGCATCGACGAATGTAATAAAATAATACAAAATGTTAAGACAATGCTTGAATTGCACAAGCGTTTGCAGGAAGCGAAGACGCCTGATGAGCGGGTGAGACTGGAGCGTCAGATTAAGAGTACAGATCAAGCGATTGATGAGCTGGTATATACATTGTACGGGCTGACGGAGGAGGAGAAGCGGATTGTAGAGGAAGGGGGATTGTAGGGGTGTTTTAGGAAACTGCGAAACTGGCTGGATACCTGCGCGGGCGGGTATCCAGCCGTCTTTCAGACACCTTCCGCAGTGTTGGTTTTTCGGATGCTATTCTTCCTCGGGCGTTTCTTGGAGTTGGCGGGTCAGTTCGAGGAGTTTTTCAGCGGCGTGTTGATTGGCCGTGTCTTTGGCTGCCTCGGTGAGATGGGCGGCCGCCTTGTCAAGGCGGCCCAGTCCCAGATATTGATAGCCGAGGAGGAGGTGATAATCGGCGGCAAACGGCTCGTTCTGGACTGCCTTCTCGAGTGCTTCGATCTGCTCTGTGAGCGTTTCTTCCTTTTCGTAGAGGCCGCGCGGGTAGTAGATGGTCAGCTGGTCCTCCGGAATTGCCGCCAGGGCTGCCCGCAGGACGGCGGCGGCGTGAGCATAGTCGCTGTCGGCAAACAAGGCCTGACTGTATGTGAAGGGCAGGATGATATCCTCGGGGGAGACGCGGACGGCCTCGCGGAATTGAGCGGCTGCCTCGGCATATTTGCCGGCGAGGAAGAGGTCTACGCCGTGTGCAAAGCAGAGGTCGGCGGCTGTCTCGAACTCGGGGGCGTCATCGGCGGAAATCCTCTGGATGTAGTCGCTTACGTCATAATTGGGGTCTCCAAAGGGATATTTCCATGCCTCCGTCTGCTGCTGGTCGGCGGGGGCGGCGGTATAGTAGTTGTATGTGTTATAGGTGTTCTGCTCGACAACGGCCGGAGGAGTTATGACGGTTGCGCCGTACCAGTAATAGGGATGGCATCCGTACCAGTAGTAGCGGCGATAGCGATACTCACACGGCCACCAGCCGCCGATGCTCACGAAGACATAGCGGCGGTGATAATGGGGGTAGTAATAGGTGAATCCATAACAGCTGCCGTAGGGCACATAGGCCAGGCGGGCACAGGAGTTCCAGGAGAAGGTGAGGGCGAAATGGGAGCCGCACCTGTGCCAAGCAGAGTTGCGGTGCACAATTGCCGTATCATGGTAAAGGCGTCGCGGGATGTAGGGGCGCGGCCGGTGAGGGGTGATGCGGCCGACAACTTCGAGTTTGTTATCGCTGGTGACATGGATTCGGCTGTCGTAGCGGTCTGCATGGCTTCTGCGGGCGGAGGAGCGGGCGGAAAGGTCCCGATGGGTGCGGTCGGAGGAGGCGGCCAATGCTGAGGCGCGCGTGAGGGAGTTTTCGCTTGTGTTTGCAGAGGGTGTGCGAAGATGGCGGGTCTGTTCCTGCGATTTGGAGCGGCCGGCGGAGGGGCTGGGGCTGTCAATTCGGGAGACAATTGTCTCTCGTCGGGAGCGGGGGCTGGTGCTGTCCGTCTTTGACGCGTCGGTGCGCAAGGCGATGCGGGTTGTGCTGTCGTGCTGAGGGGCGGTCAACGAGTGCCTGGAAGGGGCAGCGGTACGGGCGGTGTCCGTCTGAGCAGGTTGGGTTTTGTCCGAGGTGCTCTTGTTTGCGACGGAGGTGTCCGCTGATTGCGTATGCTTTTGTTCCTGGCGGCTGTGAGGAGAGAGGACATAGACGCGCCGCTGGGTGCTGAGTCGGCCGGCGGAACGGGAGCCGGCGGCGGAGGACCGCGCGGCTGAAGCGGAGGATGTCTGTTTCGTCGTTGGGGCTGAGACGGCGGTGTTCGTATTCGCCGCTTGCCGATTGGTCTTCAGGGAGGCGGCGGTTGAGGATTGCCTGACGACAGGGCGGCTGAGGGCGGAGGAGGAAGAGCGTCTCACCCCTGTTGTCGGCGAATTGGATTGGGAAGCGGTTGTTTGGGTCCTGACAGTTCTGCTGCTTGTATTTGAATACGAGGGTCTCGCCGGGCTGGCGCTGTGAGCGGAGGGTTGCGAGACGGCCGATGGGCGTGCGGATTGTCTGGATTGGGAAGGCGGCTGAGAGCGTGTTTGAGAAGTTTTTGATGCAGCGGATTGGCCGGCGGAACGATGGGGTGATGAGCCGCGGCCGGCGGATCTTTCTTCTGCGAACACGAGAAAAGAAGCGGCAAGGAAGACGATGCCGGCGAGCATCCATTTTTTGCCTGACCTGTTCATAGTAATCACCTTTCCCCGTCGGCTGCACGGCCTTTTCGGAAGGGGCGTTTCCGGCGGTTTCATCTGAGAGCGAAGGTTTTCGGGCGCTTCGGCCTCAGGGTTTTGCTGGGGGCTTTTGCATTTGGGCCAGATGAGTATCCAGATATTCGATTCCCCGCCTGCAAATGCGAATCAGCATTTCTTTTTCTTCTGCGGTTGCGTTAATCGCCTGAAAAAGGGTGTTGTATCGTTCGGCCTGCTGAGCCAGGTGCTTTTGAATCGCCGTTTTGCCTTTGTCTGTAATCTGGACGAGGGTGACTCGCTGGTTGTCCGGCTTGATAATCTTGGAGACGTATCCTTTTTCCCGCCAGAGCCGCGTGATGGTCATCGAGATGGTGCTTTCGCTCACGTTCGGCCAGGATTCAGCGATTTCGGAGATTGTCATCTGCGGCCGCTCCAACAACTGCTGGAGAATGAGTGCTTCGCGTTCCGTGAGGGAGCTTGGGCTGTCGCCTTCCTGAATAGCGCGAATCAGCAGCATTCTCAAGGTCAAATCATGGATGACTTTCTCCAGTTCCGGACTCATAGGCCTGTTGACCCTATTTACTTTTTCTATTGTATTATACGTCCATTATAAAATGAATATTTCAGAAAAAGCAAGTTTTATTTGCAAAACAGTTTAATTTTTGAAGTGTTTTTTCTTATCTTATTGGAAATAAATGGTTTACAGATAGTCAAGTTCGTGAAAAATCAGGAAAAAGATTGTGAAAAAGATGGACATCACGAGTGCGATGGCGGAGAACGTTTTCTGCCAGCCGCAGGTTTTCCAGGCCAGTGCGAGGGCGGAGGCGGCGATGGCTATGCCGACAATCGGTATCAGCGAAGCAGGCAGTGCGAGGACGGCCAGCAGAGAAGTGCCTGCGGATGGAACGGCTTGTTCGAGCATCTGGTTGAGGGTGTCTGGAGGGATTTGGCTGAGCTGGTCTATGGGGAGAGGGAGCGCAAAGATTTTTCCGCACTTGAGGCAGCAGAGTTTTGTTCTTCGCAGGCGAAAACAGGGGATGAAAAACAGAGCAAACCAATCGATGACCTCCTTTGAGACGGCGGGCGAAAGGAGTCCGCAATGGGGGCATTGAATGTCGATTGTGGGGCCCTGGTTTTCACGGCGGGATGCGCCAAATCCGAATAGGATAACCATTTTTTCTCCTGTTACTGTTGGTCTTTTTGTTTCCAGGCATAGATACAGCCGTCGCCGCAGCCGACGAAGATGCGATTTGCCGCCACAGCGGGGGATGAAATCGGCTGGGCCAGGTTGGCGGACCACCGTTCTTTTCCGTCGGCGAGGGAGACGATTCGCAAAAAGCCGTCGTCGCAGCCGAAGAGGGCGCTGGTGCCGCAGAGAACGGGGCTGGAGTTGACGGCGCCTTCGGTTTGAAACGTCCAGCGGATTTGGCCGGTTTGGCGATCGAGGCAGAGGAGTTTGTTTGACTGGGAGCCGATCACCAGGCAGGAATCATTGACGGCGGGGGCGGCAAAGAATGCGTCGTCCGGTCTGCTGGAGGTCCAGGCAATTTCTGCGGTTTGAATGCGTATGCCAAGGATTTGTCCGCTGAAGTTGCCGACATAGGCAAAGGGTTCATAGACGGCCGGACTGGAAGGGATGTAAGAACCGGTGTCGATGCGGCGGACCTGATTGGGTTCGTGCAGGGAAAGGATGTGGAGGTTGGCGTCGCATCCGCCGATGAGAATTGCAGATTGGGAGGCGGCGGGCGTTCCATTCAGATAACTTTCGGTTTTGTAAGACCATAAGAGTTTGCCCTGCGGGCTGAGTGCATGGAGAACGCCTTCGTAGTCGCCGAAGAGGATTTGGCCGCTGACGAAGTTGGCCGAGGCGGCGATTTTTCCTTTGGTTTCGTATTTCCATTGGATAGAGCCGCTTTCGGCGTCGAGTGCGTAAAACCAGCCGTTTGTTGTGCCGACATAGACTGTTTGGTCGGCCGCCATCGCGGGGGCCTCTATCTCTCCATCCAGTTCTTTCTGCCAGAGGAGGGTGCCTGTGTTGGGGTCGAGGGCGTAGATGTTCCGGTCGGTTGAGGGGGCAAAGACTTTGCCTGCGGCGACGATGGGTGCGGCTTTGACGGGGCCGCCGGTTTTGAATTTCCAGGCGATTGTGAGCTGGTCGGGGAGGTTTCCTTCGGCCAGGCCGTTCAGTTGGGGATTGCCTCGGAAAATCGGCCACTGGGCCGTGCCGAAGTTGGAATGTGCCGTTGGGATGGGGGCGGACTGTTTTTTCTTCAGCAGGGCTGCGTTGCGGTGAGCGGCGATAACGGCGATTATTGCCATCAGGGGCAGCAGAAGCAGCAGGATTGGGGGCAGTGTCCGCTGCAAGTGCATGGGCGGATTCCTTTCGTTTTTTCAAATGCTCAGGTGGCGCTCAATGAAACTGGTATCCACTTGATTTTTGACAAACAGATTGTGTGAAAGAATTTTCAGACAGGCGGGAATGGTGGTTTTGAGCGGTTCGATGCGGAACTCCCGCAGTGCCCTCTTCATGGTAGCAATGGCCTGTTCGCGTGTGGGCTGATGGACAATGAGTTTGGCTACCATGGAGTCATAATAAGGAGAAACGAGGGAGCCCTGGGCCAGGTGTGTATCGACTCGCACGCCGAATCCGCCCGGCTGGATAAAGCGATGAATGGGTCCGGGACAAGGGGCGAAATTGCGTGAGGGGTCTTCGGCGTTGATGCGGCATTCCATGGCGACTCCGTTATGCCTGATGTCCCGCTGGCGAAGGGTCAGCGGGTTTCCGGCGGCGATTTGAATCTGCCATTTAATGAGGTCCTGGCCGGTTACCATTTCTGTAACGGGGTGTTCGACCTGGATGCGGGTGTTGACTTCGATGAAATAATAATTCTTGTCGCGGTCGAGCAGAAATTCGACGGTGGCGGCATTGTGGTATTTGGCTTCGGTGATGAGGCGGATGGCGGCTCGGCAGAGTTCTTCTCGTGTTTTTTCGTCGATGACGGGGCAGGGGGATTCTTCGATGAGTTTCTGGTGGCGTCGCTGAATGGTGCAGTCTCGTTCATAGAAGTGAACGGCATTGCCTGCTTTGTCGGCCATGAGCTGGACTTCGACGTGGCGCGGCTCGAGGATAAACTTTTCGAGATAGAGTGTTCCGTTTTTGAAGGCGGCTTCCGCTTCGGTTCTTGCGGCGGCAAAGGCCTTATGGAGACTGATGTCATTGTGGGCGATCCGCATTCCTCTTCCGCCGCCGCCTGCGGCGGCCTTGACGATAACGGGGTAGCCGATTTTGTTGGCGAGTTTGATGGCTTCGGTTTCGTTCTTGAGTTCTCCTTCTGAGCCCGGGACGAGGGGGACTCGTGCCTTCTGTGCGACAAGTCGTGCCTGGACTTTGTCGCCGAGCATCCGCATGGATTGGGGGTCTGGGCCGATGAAGGTGATTCCGCATTCATTGCAGATTTCGGCAAAATGGGCGTTTTCGGCCAAGAATCCGTATCCTGGATGAATGGCGTCGACGTCGGCTATTTCGGCGGCACTGATAATGGCTGGAATATGGAGATAGCTCTTGGCTGGCTGGGCCGGTCCAATACAGATTGTTTCATCGGCTGTTTCGAGGTAGGGGGCGCCGCGGTCGGCCTCGGAAAAGACAGCCACGGCTTCGATACCGAGTTCATGGCAGGCGCGAATAATGCGAAGTGCGATTTCACCGCGATTGGCAATCAGGATTCTGCTGAACATAGGGTTCCTCTATTCGGCAAGAGCGGCCCGCCACGGTCAGGGGCGTACTTTAAAGAGGGGCTGGCCGTATTCGACGGATTGGCCGTCTTTGACGAGTACTTCCACGATGGTACCGGCTGTTTCCGCCTTGATTTCATTCATTACTTTCATGGCTTCGACGATGCAAACGACGGTATCGGGCTTGACCTTATCTCCTACGTTTACATAGGGGGGCGCATCAGGGTTGGGTGCGGCGTAGAAGGTGCCGACAATAGGGGATTTGATTTCGAGGAGGCCGGCTTCTTCCTGCCTTGCTGTTTCGGTCTTTGGCTTTTGGAGTTCGGCGGCTGGAGCGGCTGGAGCGGGTGCGGGGAGCGGCGAGGAAACCATCTGGACGGCCTGCTGCTGGGGCCGCTTCAGGTGGATTTTCTTGTCTCCGTCGGAAATTTCAATCTCGATGAGGTCGTTTTCCTTCATCAGACCAATCAATTCCCGTACTTTTTTCAATTCGTCCAGTTTGTCAGCCATCGAAACAATCCTTTATAGTAAAGAAATGGGGATAGTCTTTTTGAAACTGCCTGAAAAGTATAGAGAAGTGTTTGTAAAAAGCAAGGATTTTCGAAAGATTATCGGGCAAAGATGACCTGTTATGCCTTGTTTTGGTTTATTTTTTCCTTTGGCTGCTGTCTTTACAAACTACTGAATTTGTATAAAATCGCTCCAATGAAAAAGGGGTTTTTACAGCGACTTCGTGAAGGCATTCTCCTCGGTGATGGGGCGATGGGGACGATGCTCTATCAGCGGGGTGCCTTTGTGAATACGTGTTTTGAGGAGTTGAGTTTGTCCCGTCCGGACTGGATACGCGATGTTCATAAAGCGTATATCGAGGCCGGGTGTGATTTTATTGAGACCAACAGTTTCGGGGCCAACAGCATCAAATTGGGGCGGTTCGGGCTGGCTGATAAGGTGTCGGATATCAATCTTGCGGCGGCGGAGATTGCCAGTGAGGCAGCGCCGGTGGAGGTTTTGACGGCCGGCTCGATGGGTCCGAGCGGACTGAATGTTCCTGTGCCTGATCCGGAACTTACGTCTTATCTTCTTCCGATTTTTGCAGAGCAGGCGCGAGCGCTTTTTGAAGGAGGGGTTGATTTCTTTCTTCTGGAGACGTTCAGCAGTGAATCGGAACTTCTGATTGCGGTGGAGGCCGTCCGTTCTGTTTGTGATTTGCCGATTTTGGCTCAGATGACCTGCCTGGAGAACGGGCAGACGATTTTCGGGACGCCGATTGAGCAGGCGGTGGCGGCGGCCGCCCAGCATCCGGAGGTTTCGGCGGTGGGTTTGAATTGTTCGGTGGGTCCTTCGTTTATGCTTGAAGCCCTTCAGAAGATTCGTCCGATTACGGATAAGCCGATTTCTGTTCAGCCCAATGCGGGCCTTCCGCGGCAGGTGGACGGGCGGATGCTGTATATGTGCACGCCGGAGTATATGGCGGAATATGCCAAGCGGTTTTTTGAGAACGGGGCGCGGATTATCGGGGGCTGCTGCGGTACCACGCCGGAGCATATCCGGCAGATAGTCAAGTCGGTGCGTCCGTTGGATCGTGCGGCGGGGAGCCGTTCGGTTCCGTCGGGGCGGATTGTGATTTCGGAGCCGGAGGCCGCTGAGGCCAAGCCGCTGTCGGAGCGGTCCTCGCTGGGTGCTAAACTGGCGGCCGGCCAGCCGGTGGTGTGTGTGGAGCTGACGCCTCCGCGAGGGGTGGAACTTGAGCAGGTTCTCCAGCGTGCCGCTCGCTGTGCCCAGTTGGGGGTTGATGCGATTAATATTCCCGATGGGCCTCGTGCGAGTGCTCGGCTGAGCCCGCTGGTGACGGCTGTGAAGATTGAGCAGGAGGTGGGGATTGAGACGATTCTGCATGTGTGCTGTCGGGATAAAAACCTTATCGGTTTGCAATCGGACCTGCTTGGGATTTATGCCGTCGGTCTGCGGAATGTGCTGATTATCACGGGGGATCCGCCTAAACTGGGGGATTATCCGGATGCAACGGCTGTTTATGATTTGGATTCTGTGGCGCTGACGCGGGTTGTCAGCAATCTGAATCGGGGGATTGATATTGGGGGCAATTTGCTGCCGTCTCCGCTGGGTCTGACTATCGGGGTAGGGGCGAATCCGGTGGCGTCGGATTTGCATCGGGAGATTGACCGATTTCGTCTGAAGGTGCAGGCGGGAGCGGAATATGCGATTACGCAGCCGGTTTTTGACCTGGAGATGTTTTATGCGTTTCAGGCCAGCGTTGAGAACTGCCGGATACCGATTCTGGCGGGCATCTGGCCGTTTGTGAGTTATAAGAATGCGGAGTTTATGGCCAATGAGGTGCCCGGCGTTGTGGTGCCGGATGCGCTGCTGAAGCGAATGGCGAAGGCCAAGACGAAGCAGGAGGGCCGTCGGATTGGTGCGGAGATTGCGCACGAAATGATTGTTCAGCTGGCGCCGCATGCGGCCGGCTTTGCGGTCAGTGCGCCGATGGGTCAGGTGGAAATTGCGCTGGCTGCTTTGGGGCGGATTCCGCTGGAGGAACTTTAATAAGGACTGGCGGGGGCTTGGGGGCAGCGGGGGCGGGGGCGGATTGTTTGGTCTGCGGGCGGGGGGTTACTGGTTGGATTTGGTGATAAAATTCCACACTTCTGTGGCGGCAAAGTTTTCGACGGTTTCGAGATAGGGCCGTGGGCCGAAACGGCCTTCTCTGCTGATGATGCGGGGTTTTGGCCATGTAAAAGCGGTTTCCACGAGGAGTTTGGAGGGTTCCCGCAGGAAAGATTCAATTCGCAGTTCTATGGTTACCGGTTCCTGGGTTCCGGCGGAATGAGGGGGGATGAGGAGCCGCAGTCCGCCGCCGTGAACGGGTCGTCCGCCGAGGGCTTTGAAATCTTCGGGCGACTGGTTGAGTCGGTTTTCCCAGAGGTACTGAAATGCGTGAATTTTTGTGCTGTAGAGATGGTCTATGCGGGCGGTTGTGTTGAGAATCTGGTACTGCTCGGCGGGCCAGATTTGCTGATAGGCGATGGTTACGGCTTCGGCTTCCCGACAGAAATAGTCCAAATCACAATTGGGGCTGATGGCCAGGATTTTAAGGTTGTGGATTTGGGGAGCCGGGCTTTCGAGAAGAATCTGGAGGGGCGAGGATGGGGCTTCGCGGCGGAGTTGGAATCCGTTTTTGTAGAAGTTGGTTTGGGAAAATTCCAGACCGTTTTCGAGGAGGGCTTTCTGGAAGTCGATTTGGACGCTTGGTTCGGCTGTCCAGCCGCCGGCGATGACGAAGCTGATGCTGAAATGGGAAGAGGTTTTTGATTCTCGCAAAATCAGGTCCATAAAATCTCCTGTGTTTCAGATACTTTGATTATACGGTTATAATTCCTGTTTGTGTAGGGGAAAAAACGGTGTTTTTGGGGGTGGGGTCGGTTAAGAGCGGTGTGTTTTCGGCCGATAGAGAAAAAGAGTTTTTCTGCGTCAAGATAAGGACCTGAGATGCTGAAGCGAATTAACAATAAAAACGCCCCGTGGCTTATCCTGAATTGCGAGATTAAGGTTTATCCGAATATTCGAAGCTGCATCAAGCCGGATATGAAGCAGGTCAAACCGGAGCAGATGCCGCCGCTGATGGTTCGCAAAGCAGGATGGCGGCGCTGAGGGCGGCCGAGAGCGGGGAGGGAAGGGGGAGCGAAGAAAACAGAAGCCCAAGAGCTGGGTTTGTGAGGAATAAAAAACGCCTGCCGAGGAAGAGTTTTTCGGCAGGCGTTTTCGTGTTTTTTCGGCGGTTATTTCCGTTTGATTCGTGGATAGTTGCCGAGGTATTCGGTCGGGGGGAGCTGGCCGACGAGGGGCAGGGCGTACTCCACAAAAGCCGGCGTAACGCCGCTGCCTTCGGGGGTGATGAACTCGTCGGGCATGGATTTCGTTTTTTCGGCTACATTGGCCAGTTCAGTGCGGAAATACTCGACGCCGTAGTGTTTTCCGCTTCCGGTGCGTTTCATTGCTACGGAGCCGTTGTCAAATTGGATGGAGAACTCCACGGCTTTTCGTCCGCACATTTCGGCTTCCTGGCGGTCCACGTCGGACTGCAAGCCGGCAAAACTTCGCTGGAGGTAGCCGAAGGTGTCTGCGCGGACGCGTTTGACTTTGAGTTTGGTTTTAACCTGTGCGGCCAGATAGTCGGCCAGGGCGCCGGTTCCGGAGAGCTGGACATTGCCGTGGGGGTCTTTTTCATCGACGGCGGCGATTTTTTTGGTCCAGACGACACCATCGGTGTCGCAGATTCCTTCGCTGACGGCGACGACACAGCGGCCTAATTTTTTGTAAACGGCTTCCACGTCGGCCAGAAACTTCTCCATGGCGATCGGCCGTTCGGGTACATAGACCAGATGGGGCCCGTCGTCTTCTCGCTGCCTGCCGAGGACGGAGGCGGCGGTCAGGAAGCCGGCGTGGCGGCCCATAATCACATCAATCTTGATGCCGGGCAGTGCCCGATTGTCGAGGTCATCGCCCATGAGGGCACAGGCGACGAATTTGGCGGCTGTGCCGTATCCAGGGCAGTGGTCGGTTACCAGCAGGTCGTTATCGACGGTTTTTGGGATGTGGAAGGCGCGGAAATTATAGCCGACTTTTTCGGCCATTTCGTTGACAAGGTAGCAGGTATTGGCGGAGTCGTTGCCGCCGATGTAGTAGAAATACTCAATATCGTATTTGCGGAATACGTCGAGGATTTTTCGACAATATTCTTCATCGGGCTTGTCCCGTGTGGAGCCGAGGGCGGCGGAAGGCGAAAAGGCCAGCCGTCTGAGGGTTTCGACGGAGAGTTTTTTGAGGTCGATAAAGTCTTCTTTGACGATGCCGGCAACGGCATGAACGGCACCGTAGAGATTGTCGATTTCCTTGTGCTTGATTACTTCATTGATTACGCCCACCAAGGAGGCGTTAATCACGCCTGTTGGGCCGCCGGATTGTCCGACTACTGCATTTGCCATAGATTGATCCCCTTTATTCTAAACAACCGTTTTTGAAGCATATCGGGAGACCTATTATAGGGGTTTTCGGGTCAGAATCAAGGCGGAAAAAGAAAAAGTGAGGGACAAAAATATGGGGATTTTGCGGGGGGCAATTGACAAATGCGCGGGGTCGTTCGTATAATAACTGTTTGTTTGAGGCCGGATGGAATGAGCCGGCCGGTTTTTGCGGTGGAAGTAGCTCAGCTGGTTAGAGCATCAGATTGTGGTTCTGAGGGTCGTGGGTTCGAATCCCATCTTCCACCCTTATTTTTAGCCTGATAATGAAGATTATTAGGTTTTTTTTATCTTCTCACACTCCCTATGGCGTAAATTATGGCGTAATTTTACGCCCACTTTGAGTTCGCCATCTGCCGTAATCCCTCTCTATAATGCTGCAACCCTAAAATCTCAGCAGCATAAATATCAGCATGGCTTTCAAACTTTGGAATAAGCATTTCGATATAGACACGACGCCACAACCAGAAACTTACTACTAAAACAAAGGCCTGATCTGATAGAAAGTTTTCACGTTCCACTTTAGTCACAGTGTTCACAGCGGCGGTTGGACTACCGGGTAAATCTGACTCGGATTAGAACCATCATCGTTTTCTGCCGGATAGGCGATGGGATTTGACCCGTCTGCGGCAGATGCTGGCCCGGTTGCTGATTCAAACCTGCGACCCCAAGGGCAGCTTCGCCGATGCGATGGCGTGTCTGCGTCGCTGGCTTTGGCGGGAACGAATAAAATTGATGTTCGGAAATTCGACCGTACATAATAAAAAATTCCGGTTCCTGCTGGAGGCCTTAGCGCCGGCCGCTTAAAATGTTAACAAAAATGCGAAAGTTTACATTGAGCGTGTTCACTGAAAATAAATTTTTCGGTTCCTCTTTATGGGTATAATTATAATGCAAGATAGTGTTCCAGTTCCTAATTAAAAATAAAACATTTGTTTCTGGGTGATAATTTAATATATGGATATTCCTACCTAAAAGTCTTTTATGGCATACAGAAAGATTCTCATCAAAAATAAATACGCTTTCATCTGCCTCCAGTATAATGGTATCTGGGAATGCAAATACGCGGAACAATGGATTATTTGTTTCATAAATTAATTTATCTCCAACAAATAGTCGTCTTGACTTGTCTATATATTGCCCTTTTTCATTTTTTCGAGGATATGCAGTATAAACAAGTTTTTTATCAAAGATTCCATTAAATGCGATCTGACAGCTTTCTTGAATAAATCTCTCTGTAATCATAACATTGCGCCCATCACACAATACTTTTGCGATCGTATGGTTTTGGTCTGTCATTAAATATAATTCTTTGTTATTTAACCAAACAAGACCGCTGTGCATATCAATTCCGGTCAACTCACAAGTTCTCCCTTCATCGTAAGAAACCGCAAGTTCGCCACTATTAATCAATTGGCTTAATGGCTTAAATGCCATACCAGCCAGTAAACTGCCATTCGGATTCCATTGAAAGTTTGTAATAATGTGAGGATGGCCATCTTGACTGATTTGAGTTGCCAAACTGTTGTTTATGCTGGCATCTAACATCATTAACCTTCCGGTGCCACGTTTGAACCATTTTTCACTCTTGGGTTCATAAAAAAAACCCGACCCGTATACTTTTTCAAAAGTCGTATAATAGAAATGATTATTGTGGCCGGGTCTCCAAGCCATGTCACGGAATACCCAGTCACCATAATGCTTATAACTATTGAGTGACGAATTTTCATCTAATTTCAATAAAACAAGGTGAGTCTCTAACGCTGCGGGACAATCCCATCCCTTTATCTTTAGGCCAATCAATATGGCCAAAATATCTCCTTTTGAATTTAAACATGAATGTTGGCTTATAGCCGTCTCCAAATTGTGTTTATCATTGCATCCTGTTGACAACAATAAGGATAATCTCAGCATTAAATATAAGACCTGATTATTGAACATTATGTTTATCCTTTAAATAATTACTTAAGCATATTAATAATAACAATCCAATAATAACACCTTTATTTGACGATCCCCAATCAATACCCCCATCCCCACCCCCAGCTGACTGTACCCCTGTCTTTGGTCCATTTTGACGGCCAGGATTCCCGGCCATATCGCACCCATATTCAGTTCTTGCGGAAAGTTCTGGGAAAACAGGAAAATTCAGGACGCCCATCTGTTTTCATTCTCCTTAAATCAAATTACGGCCACTCTCGCCTCAGACCCGGAAACTCGGTGCACCTCCAAAGGTTGGCAAAACTCCTTATTTTTATTTCCTTCTATTTTTCGATGTCTTTTCAAAGTAGCCGTTTCGCTCTTATTATACCCCGCCAATTTCGGCCGGCAAGCCATTTCCCCAATTTTTCGCTTAATTTTTCACCCAAAACCCAACACCCTACCCGTTTCCTCTCCAACCCCGCCGCCCCCGGCGGTGGCAGGTAAGGCAAGAACCATGACCAGAAAAAGAACTCTCAGAAAATGTGCGAAAGATTCTTGACACTACCCCCCCCCCAATAAA
>Ga0208196_1000374_pt1 | contig 61754 bp, 40 predicted proteins | sample AD_JPNNA7_MetaG_FD_184443 | JGI IMG/M metagenome (GOLD analysis project Ga0208196, IMG submission 184443) | Active sludge microbial communities of municipal wastewater-treating anaerobic digesters from Japan - AD_JPNNA7_MetaG (SPAdes) (version 2) | ecosystem: Engineered > Bioreactor > Anaerobic...
CATCGCATCCTGGGGCTGAATAAGGTCCCAAGGGTCGGGCTGTTCGCCCGTTAAAGCGGTACGCGAGCTGGGTTCAGACCGTCGTGAGACAGGTCGGTCTCTATCCGCTGTGGGCGTAAGGGATTTGAGAGGAGCTGCCCCTAGTACGAGAGGACCGGGGTGGACAGACCTCTGGTGTGTCAGTTGTCGTGCCAACGGCATTGCTGAGTAGCCAACGTCTGGCAGGGATAACCGCTGAAAGCATCTAAGCGGGAAGCTCGCCTCAAGATAAGATCCCTCATCCTGTAAAGGAGTAAGGTTGCAGGAAGACTACCTGCTTGATAGGCGGCGTGTGTAAGTGCAGTAATGCATTGAGCTTAGCCGTACTAATGACCGAGGGCTTCCCGCGTGGTGCGGGGAACTCGGCACTCTTTTAGCAACAAACTGCTTACATGCTATTCGGAAAAATGAATAAGAAAGTCTCTTGGTGATTTGTGCGGCATTGGTACACCCGGTCTCATCTCGAACCCGGTCGTTAAGGATGCCAGCGCCGATGGTACTTGGAGGGCAACCTCCTGGGAGAGTAGGTCATTGCCAAGAGACTTTTTTAGTTTAAAACGCCCAATCCTCACGGAAAGGGCGTTTGGCTTTTAATCCAGGCAGATCATTTTTCAGTAAGCTATCTCACTGAACCCACGGATATCGGACCAGGCATAAGCCAAATCGATCAGCGGCTTGCCCCCAATTTCAACCACCTTTTCTGCAACAGGCCGTCCACCAAGCCGCTCGTAAAAACGACAGGCGGGGTTATCTTTTAAGACCCATATAATCATTGACCGATAACCAGCGCTTATCAGGGCCTGTGCAACACATGTTACCAGCCGCTTTCCATACCCCATCCCCTGGAAAGATTTCAACACATAAAGCACGTACAGCTCGCCGTCAAACCCGGCCATAGCCTCGCGGAGCGGCCCACCTGAGGTAATGCCAATTATTTTTCCGGGGCGTTCCTCAGCTACAAAAATATACTCTCTCCCATGTTGATTGAGGATATGCTCGTTCCAGCCAGCCTGACTGCGCTCATAGCTCAAGTTAGCCAGATGCTCCGCCGGCACAATGCCGACATAAGACGTGCGCCAGGTGTCAACATGCACCTGGGCCATGGCCAGGGTAGCTTCGATTGTGGCAGGGCGGATAACAGGCAGGTCAGTCATGTCTCTACTCATCAATCCTTCCGCTACGCTATTTTTTGATCAAAGAACGCATTTGTAATTATCGCGCTATTTGTCCTCTTCAGCACCGGTTGACAGGTTGCCGCCAGATTTCTTCCCACCTGAACCAGATCATTATATATTGTCTGCAAGGAAGCAACTTGTTCAACACCGAATCCCAGGTGATTCATTTTCACTGCACTGACGAGGATTTTCAAAACCCTTGACAAACTGGCGTTATATCGTAAAATTACGATATGAATGGCCCGTTGAATGCTGAACAAAAGCGCCTGGCCCGCATGTTGAAAGCCCTCGGCAACCCGATCCGCTTTCAGATTGTGGAGTACTTGGCTTCCCGGCAGGTCTGCATCACCAATGACATTGTGCAGGCCCTGCCGCTGGCTCAGTCCACCGTTAGCCAGCATCTTAAAGTCCTGCGTGAAGCTGGATTGATCCACGGCGAGATCGAAGGCCCGGCTACCTGCTACTGCCTTGATTCTGAAGGAATCCAGTGGCTCAAAGACCGGATCGGTAACTGGCTGCCGGAATGCTGCCGGGATAAGTAACACCCTTCAACCCGCCATGAACGCTGGCAACAGCGTTTTTTTGAGCGCAAAAACATCGTATTTTTACGATAAAGGAGAACCAATGACAACCTCATCCAATCCATCGCCCGATTATTTTAACCAGGTTGCCGGAAACTGGGACGCCCAGCGCGCCGGTTATTTCCGTGAAGGCGTGCGGGATGTTGCGATAGCCAGAGCCTATCTGCATCCCAAAATGATTGTGGCCGATGTCGGGGCAGGTACCGGTTTCATGGCTGCCGGACTGGTTGCACAGGTTGAGCGAGTGCATTTGCTGGATGGTTCGGCTGCCATGCTGGCCGTTGCACGCCAGAACCTGGCGCCATTCACCAACCTGGAATACCACGTTGCCGACAGCCTTGCACTGCCGCTGCCTGACGAAAGCCTGGATGCGGTATTTGCCAATATGTATCTGCATCATTGCCCTGACCCGCTGGCAGCCATCCGGGAAATGTCCCGCCTGCTGCGCCCGGGCGGTCGCATCATCATCACAGATCTGGATGCCCATGCCCACGAGTGGCTGAAAACCGAAATGTCCGATGTCTGGCTGGGTTTTGATCGTGAGCAGGTTCGCACCTGGTATGCGGAAGCCGGGCTGGTTAACGTGATTGTGGATTGCACAGGAGAAACGTGCCAATCTGAATCTGACGGTTCTGCAGATGATCCGGCTGCCATCAGCATCTTTATTGCCGTGGGCACAAAGCGCATTGCCGCCCACAAGGCCGTCCAGAGCAGCTATGCGGCCCGGGCGCTGGGCAGCACATCCTGCTGCAGTGACTCCAATTGCTGTTCGCCCGGTGTAACTGTGCTGGACGAAATTGCCGAGGTTACCTGGGATGGCGGCTATTCCCTGACTGATAAAGCGGGCATTCCTGCGGATGCGGCTGATTTTTCATTGGGCTGCGGTAACCCGCTGGCCATGGCCAGCCTGCAGGAGGGCGAAACCGTGCTGGATATTGGCTCTGGCGGCGGACTGGATGCTTTTATTGCTGCCCGGCGCGTGGGGCCAACCGGGCAGGTGATTGGGGTGGATATGACCCCGGCCATGCTCCAGCGCGCTCGCCGCACCGCTAAAAAAGGCGGTTTTGACAATGTTCATTTCAAGTATGGTCATGCTGAAAAGCTGCCCGTCCCAGACGGATCGGTGGATGTCATCATCTCCAACTGTGTGATCAACCTGACCGAGGATAAGGGCCAGGTATTTCGCGAGGCTTTTCGGGTATTGAGAACAAATGGCCGCCTGGAGGTCAATGATGTGGTCTTTGGAGGTGCAATTTTACCTGCGGCGCGCCTGTCTACCGCCGGCTGGTCGGAGTGCATCTCTGGCGCGCTGCCCGAGCAGGAATATCTGGATCTGGTCAAGCAGGCCGGATTCACGCAGGTGACGGTCCGCCGCAGCACCAGCGCCGGAGTATCTGACGGCGTTTCGGTTTACTCTGTACAGGTGTCGGCTGTTAAGGAATAATCTTGGCGGTTCCCTGATTTCTCGGCGGTGCCGGGATCAGATACAGCAACCCCGGCGCAGATGCCGGGGTTGCCCTATCACCAGAAATATGATTGGCTCTTCGCAACTTAACAGGTAATTTTGCGTATAACTAACGTTATCCCTCTTCAAGGAGTCTTTCATGGATCAATCCCCTGCCCCCGAAAAACGAAAATCTGGCTGGTTCTGGCGGCTTGTTGACCGCATCCGCAGTGCCGGGCGCGCCATCACCCCGGGACCGCGCGCCTGGCGGGGCGCAGCCTGGGGGTTGATTATCATCACCATCGGCTTAGTCCTCTACACCACGTACAATGCCTTTGCGCCCTTTGGCTTGCTGGCCTTTGTGCTGGGCTTCCTGGCGCTCCTCGTCATCGCTGTGCTGCTGAAAGGGCTGACCCTACTGTTGATCCGGCTGGATGGCGCGGTACCGGTGGGCTACAAGACAAGCCTGGTGGGGGCCGTGCCGCTCCTGTTCGTCTGTTTTCTCATGCTCAACCTCGGTTTTGCTGCAGTCTTATTGGGAATTATTGGGGTCTCATCCCTGCTGGGCGCGGCAGTATGGGTGCTGTTACGCGGCGGCTGGCGTTCTGCCACCAAAGCCCAGCGCGCCGTCATCGGTTTGGGGCTGATTCTGGGTCTGGTAGGTCTGATCGGCGGAGGGGCCTGGCTGTTGAACGATGGCTCCCCGGTCACGCCGCCGCAAAACGCGGCCGCCCAGGCCGGCGCCGTGGTGATCCCCCTTGCTGTGGAAGATCCCTCGCAGCCGGGGCCTTATGCCGTTCAGACGCTGTTCTATGGCAGCGGCAGCGACCAGCGCCGCCCGGAATATGGCTCCCAGGTTGATCTGGTCACCCAGGCTGTGGATGGCTCGAAACTGGTCGAAGACTGGTCGGGCCTGCGCAGCCAGTACTGGGGGTTTGGCCCCGAGGCCATGCCGGTCAATGGGCGGGTCTGGTTCCCGGATGGTCCCGGTCCCTTCCCGCTGGTCTTGATTGTGCATGGCAACCACGAAATGGAAGCGTACTCAGACCCGGGCTACGCCTACCTGGGCGAACTACTGGCCAGCCGGGGGTTTATCCTGGTCTCAGTGGACGAAAACTTCTTGAACCTTTCCCCAACGGCAGATCTGCTGTTTCTCAATGGCCTGCAGGAAGAAAATGATGCCCGCGGCTGGCTGCTGTTGGAACACCTCCAGGTCTGGCAGGGTTGGAACGCTGATCCCGGCAGCCCATTTTATCAAAAAGTCGATCTGAACAATCTTGCATTGATGGGACATTCGCGCGGTGGAGAGGCTGTGGCAGTTGCGGCGGCCTTCAACCACCTGCCATTTTACCCGGATGATGCTTCGCTGGCTTTTGACTACAACTTCAACATCCGTTCGGTTGTGGCCATTGCCCCGGTCGATGCCCAGTATCAGCCGACAGATCAGTTGACCCCCCTGGAAAATGTGAATTACCTTGTTCTGCACGGGGCGCAGGATATGGATGTGGCTTCATTCAGCGGCTCCAGGCAGTATGAAAGAATCCGCTTTACCGACGGGCAGTTCTGGGTCAAAGCCGGGGTATACATCTATGGCGCCAATCACGGGCAGTTCAATACCGTCTGGGGCCGTAAAGATGGCTTTGAGCCGGGCATGCGCCTGATGAATTTGACCCAGTTGATGCCCCCGGACGAACAGCAGCAGATAGCCAAAGTGTACATCACCGCCTTCCTTGAAGCCACTCTCCATAGCCAGACCGCCTATCTGCCCGTGCTGCGTGATCACCGCACCGCCGCCGGCTGGCTGCCCGATACCATTTACATCAGCCAGTACCTGGATTCTACCACCCGGATGCTCAGTGATTATGAAGAAGACATCAACCTGACCACAACCACCCTGCCGGGTGGCAGTCTTCAGGGTCAAAATCTCACCGTCTGGCGGGAACAGGTCGTGCCGCTTAAATGGGATACCCTGAATACCAATGCCGCTTATCTGGGGTGGGATACCACCGCCGATAGCGCCGTGCCCATCTACGAGATCACTCTGCCGGATGGCAGTTTGGTCCTTGGCGATGACAGCACCCTGGTGATGTCTCTGGCAAATGCCAACGAACCGCCCACGGCTGATGCCGAAGAAGCCAATACCGGCTTGATTGACCTGACCATTGAAGTGATTGATCACCACGGTGCCACAGCCCGGCTGCCGTTAAGCCATTTTGCTTACCTTCAACCTCAGATTGAAGACCACCTCCCCAAAGCCGCCTGGATGGCCTTCCCCGCCCAAACCACCGAGGTCGTCTTCCAGAGTTTTGAGTTCCCGCTGTCTGCTTTCAGCACCGTCAACCCGGCCTTTGACCCGACCAGCCTTGCTTCTGTGCGGTTGGTGTTTGACCGCACCCCCTCCGGCGTGGTGATATTGGACAATCTGGGTTTCCGGACAGAAAAATAAAATTAAGCGTTGGCAAATTATTGCTCCAGCAAATTTATGAGCCGGCCCCCTTTTTTGCCCGCAGTCCCTTACGCAACCCGGTATGGGCCCAAGTGTAGTGACTGCTGGTGTTCGCCGCCAGGTAAACAATCAGGCTGTTCTGATTCATCCATGGATACAGCCCTGGCGTGGTGAGGGCTTCATCTGAGAGTGTTTCGATGAGAGCCAGCGTTTTTGCATGCGAGGCGCGAAAATTGGCCCAAATATCAGCCAGTGGACTGGCGTGGTAGGTTTCGTAGATTTTTTGGTTCAGCGCCGGAATCTGGCTCCACTTATAGCCTTCAGCCGGAACTGTTGGGTGTTCACCCCGCAGCCCGGCCTCGTACCAGCGGAAGAACATCTGCTGCCACTCATACAGATGCCCCAGAACATCTTTGGCAGACCAATCTCCCAGCACGCCGGGCGCAGTCATTTGTTCAGGGGAGAGCCCTGCCAGTAATTTTTCCAGGGCTTCGTATGCCTGGGCAGCCTGTGTAATTAATTGAGTTTTGTTAATCGGTCGGGACATAAAAACTCCTGATGTTTGGTGTGCAGCCTAGCGGGAAACCGGGTGGCGCAGCACGGTCTTGAGTTTTTCAGGCGCGGCCCGGCGCGGGTCACCCAGGTAGATTTCGTGGTGTTTCCCGCCCAGACCAACCTGATCGTGGCAGCCATTGGCCTCCATGAAAGCATGCATCTGCGTCATCGTTGCCGGCTCGGTGGCATAGGGCCCAACGTGCAGTGCCTGAACGCACAGCCCTTCGCAAAAGCGTTCCAGCCGCAGGCGGGCAAATCCGGGCTGGTCGCCTTTTTTCTTGCGCATCTGTGCCAGCGCTTCGGCAAACATCGCCGGGGTTACCAGGTCGGGCGTCAGAATCATCAGCGTATAAACCCAATTGTCCTTGACGGTAATGTCAAAGACCCCGTCCTCCACCCACCACAGACCCTCAAGCGCCATCACCGGGTAGTCCACCGGGTTCACTTTGCGCTGTTTGACCATGAATTTGAGAGTGTAGGCCGCTCCATAGAGCGCTTGCGTGTTTTCCTCAAATAGAGACGACGTGCCGGGCGCCTGTCCTGGCTCAATGGCCCCATCAATCATGATGAATTGCAACTCAGGGACCTCAACCGCCTCAATTTTTCGGGCCGCAGGCGTATAGAGGGACTGATACATCTTCTTGAGATCGAGCGTTTCCATCGTTTTCCTTTCCTTTTTGCGTGGTTAAGTGTTGTAGCAGTTGACAATTGCCTGTGCCCATTCGGCCACCCTCTGACGCAGCGCGGCAGGCTCCAGCACAGTGACCAGCGGTCCGTACGCCAGAACGCTGCTGGCAGCCCAATTCAGGTCTGGGGCGGTCAGTGTGACGCGCACCGTGCCGTCGGGCATTTCTTCCAGGCTTTCCCAGTAAGCCCGGTTGTATCGGGCAATCTGCGCGCCTTCCGGTGCAAACTGCAGCCGCACCTCAATCTGCGGCTGGGATTTCCACTCCTGGGCCAGATATGCCTGAATGTCAAACGCCTCAGGAATTTGAAAAACCTGATCGGTGAGCTGGACTGATTCCATCCGGTCGACCCGAAACGAGCGCATTTCCTGGCGCAGCTGGCAGTAACCCACCGCATACCACCAACCCCAGCGGTGTACCAGCGCGTAGAAGTCCACTGTGCGCGGCTCAGGCTGTTCCCGGGTGCTGCTGTGGTAGCAAATGTTTGCACTGCGGTGCTCGCGCACGGCGCGGCGCAGTTTTTCGAGCGCCGGAGCCAGCGCGTTCAGGTCAGAACGGTGCATCCCGGTGGCAATCAGCGATCGCCGCGCCCAGGCAACTTCATGGCGCTGCTCATCGGGCAGCATGTTCTCCAGTTTAGCCAGCGCGCCGTGGGCCGGGTCACGGTAGATCTGCCCCCACAACGCCTCAACCATGCCGGTTCCCAGGGCAACGGCAATGGCTTCTTCCGGGTCAAGCACCAGCGGCGGCATTTTATAGCCCCGAACCAGTGAGAACCCGCCGTACGGGCCGCGTTCTGCGTAGATGGGAATGCCCATCTCATCCAGCATTTCAAAGTAGCGGTGCAGCGTGCGAACTGAGATGCCCAACTCGGCAGCTAACCCGGCCGCCTTCTGGTTGGGCTGGCGCTGCAGCAGCATGATTAATGTGATGAGTCGGCTGGCGGGTTTGGTCATAATCTATCCATATGATAGCCTATGTATATGTCATTTTACGACATAATTATAGCCTGATTTGTAATTCGCCCCCAGAGAAAGGAATTGTGACTGTCATGAAAGTCCCGCCGCGCTATAATGAGCATATTCCCATGAACCTCACTTATCCCCCGGAACTATTTGACCTGAATTTTGCGTTTGTCTACCGGGTGTCTGAAATTCTGGAGCAGCCCTGGCCCGACCTGCTGCTGAACTATACCCACACCTTCCGCCGCTTTCGCCTGGGAGCGGTACTTGATCCCCAAAATCCGATCTGGCTTCAGTTCCTTGAGGGGGTTCGCCGGGCGGATGAGCCTGCCCGGTACGCTTATGCATTTTACCTGCAGCGTGAGCACGACACGGGTCCGCTGCAGCGCCAGAATGCCTTTGGCTGCTTCTCCTATACCCTGGAAAAGGCCGATTGTGACACGATCTTGCGCATTCATTTTGCCAACCAGAGTCCGGCTGGCACAGGACCTTTGAGCCATGAAAACCAGGCGCTGCGGCGGACAGAACTGACAGAGATGTTTATTGATGCCCGGCAGGTTGTGAAGCAGCCCTGCCTGGTACGGGGTGCTTCCTGGTTGTACAATTTATCCGGCTACCGGCGTCTATTCCCGGCTGAATTCATCCGCAGTCTGGTGGCCCGCCCACCCGACTTTCCGATGCTGGCCCTGTGGGGGCAGTTCCTGGATCACAACTGGCAGATACGTCCCGACCTGGCCGGAGTTTTTCTGGAGCGAATTGGACGGGCCCAGTCAATGACAGATCTTGAGCAGGCGTTTCCCTATTCAATTCTGATTGCCTGTGCCGGGATTGAAGCCTTTTGGGCATTTTATGACATCGGAACAGCCTGCCAAAATCCGGCCCTGAAATCCTGAAATTCAAATAACCCGGGACTGTTGAGCAGACCGGCGGGACGCATTTTGGTCAGGCGGTCATTCACTTTTGCTGCACTGGCATATCGACCCCATTGGGTAAAGCGCCTTGTTCAGATTGAATTATAATGAGTCCGGCATCACACCATTAAAAAGCAGGCGGCCTCTGCCGTAAAATAAATGAAATTCATGTTTTTAGGCGGCGCAGATGAAGTCGGCGCCAGCAGCACCCTGATCGAAATCGATGGCAAACGCATCCTGGTGGACTGCGGCATTCGTCCCTCCCCCAAGGCGCGGGATGGTCTCGCGGGCGACCAGCTGCCGAACCTCGACCAGATTACCCGTCCAGACGCCATCCTGGTCACCCACGCCCATACGGATCACACCGGTGCCCTTGAACTGGTAACAGATCGTTATCCAGATGTTCCAGTATATGCCACTGCTCCGACGATCGCCCTTATTCGTGTTCTGCACCAGGATGCGCGGCGGATCATGCAGTCACGGCTTGACGAGGAAGGCGAACTGCCCCTGTTCGATGATGTATCGGTGCAGCGGTTGATGGCTGCATTGGTTCCGGTGCCATTTCTGTCTCGTGTCCCACTTGGTGAAGGGGTGTCTGTCACTTTTTTCCCGGCGGGACATATCGCGGGGGCTGCCATGCTGGGGCTGGAAAGTTCAGAAGGCAACCTGCTCATCACGGGTGATTTTTCGATTTCTCCCCAGCGAACGGTGGATGGAGCCCGCCCGCCCGCTTTTCACCCCGATGTGCTGGTGGTTGAAAGCACTTATGGCGGGCGGTTGCATGCCAACCGGCATGTGCAGGAACGAAAATTGATCGAGACTGTGGCTGCCGTTACTGGGGCAGGTGGCAAGGTGCTGATTCCTGCTTTTGCCCTCGGGCGGGCTCAAGAAATCCTGTTGATCTTGAGTGAAGGCCAGCGCCGCGGTGAGCTGCCGTTGGTGCCTGTTTGGGCCGATGGAATGGTCCGCACCATATGCCATGCGTACACTGGTTTTGCCGATGTGTTGCCATTGTCCCTGCAGGAACGCGGGGCTAGATTTTTTGAGGGACACATCCAGCCGGTTCAAACGGCCGAGCAGCGGAATGCCCTGATCTGGCAGCCGGAGCCGGCAGTGATCGTTGCCAGCAGTGGGATGCTGGCGGGGGGACCAGCGCTTTTGTATGCCAAAGCATTTGCCGGCCTCGGTCAGCATGCCATTTTGTTGACCGGTTACCAGGATGAGGAATCGCCAGGCCGCCGTCTGCAGGAGCTGGCTGAGAAGGGACATGGTACCTTGCGCCTGGGAAACGAAAAAGTGGACGTGCAGTGTCTTTTGGGGACCTATTCCCTTTCCGCCCATGCCGACGAAGGCCAGGTGGTCAGCCTGATTGAAACACTTAACCCTGAACGGGTGGTTCTGGTTCACGGCGATGACCCGGCACGCGCCAGTCTGGAAAAAGCTTTGGCTGAGCGCGAACGACTTGTCGACCTGCCCCATGCAGGCCAGACCCTGGAACTTCAATTTGAGCGGCGAAGGCCGGGGCGGGGTGAAACATCCGGAATTGACTTCCGCGACCGGCAACTGACATTGACGCGTGAGCGTCAGATAAAGATGGGAAATTTTACCGGATGTGTGGGGAAGTGGCTGCTGCTGAAAGGATCAGTTCCCACCCCGGTGCGGTGTCTGGCTTTGGAAAATGATCACCTGTGGGTGGAGATCACCCCTGGATTGGAACAATCTGTCTACCCGGAAGAGATCCTCTCGGTGCTGGGAGATACCCCGCCAGCACCGGCAGATGTGACCTTTGCCCAATCTGCTTCAGCGTCGCCTGTGGTCATGGAGCCGAACCAGGCCATGGCTGCTGCCAACCAGCGCTTTCCAGCTGCTGCGCGTTTACGAAAAGTTGGTTACCACCTGACCGAACAGAGCCTGGTGCTCACATTTGACTTTCCCGGCGTGGCCAGTCGGCAGTTTGCTGAAACCATTGCGGATTTGCAAAAAGCCACCGGTTGGGAGGTGGTGGTGACCCCGGAGGCCAATCAAGGGGCCCTCAATGCCTTCCTGCGGGAAGTACTGCCCGAAGACTGGCAGATGACCAAAAGCCCCGCAATTCATCGGGAACAGCAGCGCGTGGTTGCGGCGGTACGCGCCCCCCAATCCAGCCAGGTGGATGCTGTGGAATCAATTTGCTCGCGTTATCTTGCCGAAACAGGTTATGTGCTTGAATTGGTGGTGAGCCAGGCCGGTGCCCCGGCGGATTCCCCGGTTGTTTTGCCCGTGGCCTGGCGAGGCGAGCGTTTGGAAATCAACGCGGCCTACACCCTGATCAAAAGCAGCCTGGAGGGCAGTACGCTCTACCGTACGAGTCTTAAGGGTGAAACGATCATGCTGTCATTCATCTCCCCCCAGGTTGGCGAGCGGTACCGACAGCAGATCGAGGATCTGTCGGTCCAGATTGGCTGGCCACTGACGATGAACCTGCAGCCCAACCAGGGGGCTATTCTGGAAATTGCCCGGGCATTAATGAATGCGGTTCACTGGCAGGTGGTCAAAGGACCAGGCGTGTATCCCGAGAAGGCCGAGGTTATAGTCAGCCTGGGAAACGCACCTGCTGAAACAGAAATTTCTGAATTGGCGGCATCCTTTGAAGATCAAACCGGGTACCGGCTTGTGGTCTTCGCGGCCAGACCAGCCCTTGCAGACCAGAAATCCCCCGCACTTGATGGCCAGGTGATTGAAATCTCTTTGGCACAGATCCGCTTGGGGCATTCGCATGCGGCGATCTCCCTGGATCCACTCAAACTTGAAAAGGCGATTGAACGCGCCCGCCGGATGGGAATTACCCCGCCGATTCAGGTTCGCCGCACGCGTACAGATTATGTCCTTGTGGACGGCCTGTACCGCCTGCGGGCTGCCCAGGCGCTCAACCTCGAAAAAGTCCCCGCCATTGTGGAGTAGTGTCAGTTTCAACCGGCTTGTGCTTGAGCTGGATCGCTCCAATCCGGTTAAAAATCAGGCTCTGGGAGTGACGCTCCCAAACAACCACCCGGCACGGTTCAGCGCATTAATGGGCGGGTCCGGGCGGCTGACCGGGCAGATTTTAATGCCCGGGCGCAAAGCCACCTGACCGCCCTTTTGACTTGGAGCAGCCCGGTGTCTTTGTGTTTCCTGATCTCTGGCAAAACGGACGCCGAAAAATTAAAGCAGCCGTTCGCCGACCGTGACACTGTCCACCCGGTAATGTCCCCCCCGGCTCTGGCGGTTGTGCCGTGCTGCCTTGGCGATAATCAACGCAGCTTCAACCGCATTCCATAAGCCGATCAACCCATCGCTCAACTTGGTCTTGCGATAGAAGGTCTCAATCTCATTCTGCAGGTGACGCAGCTCTCGAATGGCGCGCGACAGCCGCTCACCCGAGCGGATCAGTCCCACATAGTGCCACATGATATTCTGAATCGTCTGCATGTCGCCCTGAATCAGCGCCGGGTCTGCATCCTGCGTCAGCCCCGATTCATCCCAGATGGGAATATCCACTGGCTGTGGCACAAACGCGCCTTCAGCCAGTTCCGTGGCAATCTGATCTGCCGCCCGCGCCCCGAACACCACCCCCTCAAGCAGCGAGGCGCTTGCCAGGCGGTTGGCGCCATGCAGCCCATTGCAGCTTACCTCGCCAACCGCAAACAGATTGCGCACATCGGTCCGCCCCCACAGGTCCACTGCCACCCCGCCGCAGAAGTAATGCGCCGCCGGCACCACCGGGATCGGCTCGCGCGACATATCAACCCCGGCTTTCAGGCAGCTGGCGTATATATTCGGGAAGCGCGCCTGGATGGCCTCGGGCGCCATGTGCGAGGCAATATCCAGCAGCACATAGCTGTATCCGTGCGCCTCCATCTCCGTATGGATGGCTCGCGCCACCACATCCCGCGGGGCCAGGTCCCGCCACTCGGGAGCGTACCGCTCCATGAAGGGCACACCCTCCGGCGTCAGCAGCACTCCGCCTTCGCCCCGCACGGCTTCACTGATCAGAAAGCCCTCGGCTCCCGGAACCGCCAGCGCCGTTGGATGAAACTGCACATACTCCGCGTTGATGATCCGCGCCCCGGCCCGATGTGCCATTGCCAGCCCGTCTCCCCGGGCGCCGGGCGGGTTGGTGGTATTGCGGTAAATGCGCCCCACGCCGCCGGTCGCCAGGATGGTCTTGGCTGCCAGGGTGCGATGAATGGCCCGCCCGTTCTGGTCAAACACGTAGGCCCCATAGCAGGTCACCGGGCCGTAAGTGTCCAGCGGATTGCGGGAGTGATGCGGATAAGTGATCAGGTCCACCGCAGTGGCGCGGGTCAGCAGCTCAATGTTGGGGCGGTTCTGCACCGCCGCCATCAATCCTTGAATGATGGCCTTGCCCGTGCCATCGCCAACATGCAAAATTCGGCGGCAGGAATGGGCCGCTTCTTTGGTATAGGCCAGGCTGCCATCTGGGCTGTGGTCAAAATGGACCCCGCCTTCGTGAATCAGCAGGTCTTCCAGCAGTTCTGGCCCCTCACCTGCCAGAATTGCCGCCGCCGCCGGGTTGGTGGCCCCCGCCCCCGCGTTGATAATATCGGCCGCCAGCAGTTCTGGAGTGTCTGCTTCGCCGCGGTGGATGATGCCCCCCTGGGCGTAGTTTGAGTTGGATTCGTGGGGGTCAGTTTCGCGGGTAATCAGAATAATCCGCCGGTTGGGGTCACGCGCCAGCCGCAGCGCCGCGCAGGCCCCGGCAATCCCGCCGCCAATCACAAGCACATCGGTTATTTTCATGCTTTTTGCCTAGCCAATCCGAATCATACGGTCCACAGCCTGGAAAGCCCGGACGCGAATCTCCTCCGGGACTTCAATCACCCAGCGGTTATGCTGCAGCGCATCCCGCACATTCTCCATTGTGATCATGTTCATATGCGGGCAGCGCACCATGCACAGCCGCAGCAGATTTTTCTCCGGGTTGGCCGCGGCAATATTGTCGCCCATTGCACATTCTGTCAAAATCAGGTAATGCGGGGCGTTGCTCTGCTGCACATATTTGATCATCGCATTGGTCGAGCCGGAGTAATCGGCTGCCGCCACCACTTCGGGCGGGCATTCGGGGTGTGCCAGCACCGCCACATCGGGGAACTGCGCTCGCACCGCCTGGATATCGGCCACAGTGAATTTTTCATGCACTTCACAGCGGCCTGTCCAGCCGATCATTTGCACATCCAGCAGGGTTTCTGCCTCTGGCGTGGTTCCCAGCCGGCTGGGGAAGATGATATGCTTGCCGGTTTCCCGGGCTACATTGCCCGCCAGGTACTGATCCGGCAGGAAGATCACCGTGTCGCTGTTCAACGATTCCACCACAGCCACCGCATTGCCCGATGTACAGCAAATATCGCTCTCGGCCTTCACATCGGCATACGTGTTCACATACGTCACCACCGGTACGCCGGGATATTTACGTTTCAGGGCGCGCACATCCTCTGCAGTGATGGATTCAGCCAGGGAGCAGCCCGCCCGCTCGGCCGGCAGCAGCACCGTCTTGGTCGGGCTTAGAATCTTGGCCGTTTCAGCCATAAATTTGACCCCGCAAAAGACGATGACATCCTTATCGGTCTGGGCAGCTTTGCGGCTCAGGTCCAGGCTGTCACCGCGAAAATCCGGGATCGTGTAGAACAACACCGGTTCCATGTAGTTATGTCCCAGAATAACGGCGTTGCGCTCTTTTTTGAGTGCGTTGATCTCCACGGCAATTTCGGCTTTGTAGCGAAGTTCAAAATCCGGCACAAACTGTCCAAGCCGGGTTTTCATTTCTTCATAAAGTACCTGCGCTTCACTATTCATTATCCTCTCCTTCGGCCTGCTTGCTTAACGGATAAAATCCAGGCTGACATCAAAAACTTTGGCTGAGTGGGTCAGTGCCCCACTTGAAATATAGTCCACGCCGGTTTCGGCAATGGCCCGCACTGTTTCCAGGGTCACATTCCCGCTGGCTTCCAGTTTGGCTCGCCCGACGTTCAAAACCACAGCCTGGCGCATCGTTTCCAGTGACATATTGTCCAGCAGAATCCGCTCCACGCCCAGTTCCAGCGCCTCTTGCACATGCGCCAGTGTGCGCGCCTCAACCTCAATTTCCAGCCCGGTATGGGCCGCGCGGGCTCGCTCCACTGCCGCGGTGATGCCGCCCGCAAAGTCAATATGGTTATCCTTGATCAAAATCATATCATACAGCCCAATGCGGTGATTCTGCCCGCCGCCGCGGGCCACAGCCAGCTTGTCCAGCATCCGCAGACCCGGCACGGTTTTGCGCGTATCCAGGATGACTGCCCGGGTTCCAGCCACGGCATCTACAAACTGACGCGTCAGGGTGGCAATTCCCGAAACCCGCCCCAAAAAATTGAGCGCCGTTCGCTCGCCCGTCAACAGGCTGACCGCCGGGCCAGCAAGCCGGCTGACCACCTGCCGGTTTTCCACCCGGGCGCCTTCTTCAACCAGGGCAGTAAATTCCACCCGTGGATCCAACGCGGCAAATACCGCCTGGGCCACATCCAGCCCTGCAATGACCCCACTCTGCTTGGCAATAATCTGGCCGGTCATCACCGCATCCGCCGGGATGATGCTGTTCGAGGTGACATCTCCCGCACCAATATCTTCCCTCAGGGCGCGTTGAATGGCTTCGAGAATATCAGGATGGATGCTCATGGGATTAACTCCTTGAACCGCTAAAATCAATCGAGGTTGATCAGCCCACTGGGCGCAACCTGTACTCGAATTCTAGCGGGTTTGACAGGCCGGGTCAAGGCCGGATTATCCCCGCCTCATTTCAAAAGGCCTGCTCAATCATCTGCGCGGTCAGCCGCACACTGCTCTCCAACCGAATCTGTTCCCCCAGCATTTGAGCCTGCTGCCGCATCTGGGTATCGCGGAGCGTCTCAATCAACGCCAGCGCCACCCGTTCTGAACTTAATTCAGGGTAGGGGATGGCTTTGGGCCCGCACTTCAATTGATAAATCCGCTGCGCCCAAAAATCCTGGTCCACGGTTTGCGGAATGCTCACCGCCGGAATCCCCGCCCGCAACCCTGCCCCGGTGATGGTGAACCCGGCATAATGCACCAGCGCACAGCATTTGGGCAGCAGCCAGGAGGGCGGAATCCACCCGCTGACCATCACGGTGGGTGGCAAATCAATTTTACGGGCAGCTTCCTGGCTGCCGACGATGATGGCGCGCACACCCGCAAACCGGGTGGCCTCCACAAACATCTTCAGCAGGTCAATCGTTTCTTTGCCGCTCAGGCTGCCGCCCAGCCAGATCGCCACCGGCGGCCCGCCGGCATCCAGAAAGGCGCGAATTTCTACCGGCGAGCTCCAGCCCGGCGGCTCGCCCAGCAGCCAGTACCCCACCATGCGGTGCTGTGGCGCCCAGCGTGGGTCCGGCGTGACCACCAGCGGACTGACCGGCACCAGGTTGAGCCGGCCAGACATCATATTTTCCAGGCTGCCTTTGATGGGAGGCAGATTGAGCTGCTTGCGAATGTGATTGTAGGGTCCTACCATCATGCTGTTCATCACTGCGCCAATCACCGCACTGGTGGCCCGGTTGATGCCCGTCTGATGGCTCTCGACCACCGGGATAATCTGCGGCTGAATGGTTACACTGATAAACGGGATGCCTGCCTTGTCCGATTCGGCGCGTCCGGCAAAGCTGTGCGTCACAATCATCAGGTCGGCACCCGGGCACAGCTTGAGGATATCTTTAGAGCAGCGTTCCACAATCGACGCGGTGAATTCCATCAGGCTGATAAAGCCCAACACCTTGTTTTTGGCCCGGGTGCGAATCTTTTCAGCTTCGTTTCCCAGGTGGATGTTGGGGCCAATGCTGGCAAATGTCAGCCCGTGGCTTTTAATCCATTGCCCCATCCCCGGGTGGCTGGCGATGGTTACCGTGTGGCCTGCGCGCTGCAACCCCAGACCCAGGGCCAGATAGGGCTGAACGTCGCTGCGTGTTCCAATGGCCGGAATAAGGATTTTTCGCATCTGGGCCAGGGCCCCCAATCACAGATAAAGAATATCGCCTGGGTCTTATTATACAACGATTTTAAGCCGGGCCCAGCTAAATTGTCCGGCTGAAAGTTACGGCAGTCTGAATGCTACAGACCCATCAGGTGCGAGACCAGAATACGGATGCCGATTCCAATTAAGATCAGCCCGCCCAGCACTTCCATCCGTTTTCCAAAACGCGCCCCCAGCCGCTGCCCCAGCCGCACACCCACCAGCGACAGCCCAAACGTGACCAGGGCAATCACGCTGCAGGCAATGGCAATCTTGACCTCGATCAGCGCCATGCTCAACCCCACCGCCAGAGCGTCGATGCTGGTGGCCACACAGAGGATTACCAGTGTGCCCCCGCGGGATGGATCCTTGCCGGTCTCAACTTCTTCTTCAGTATGATTCTTAAGCCCTTCAACCAACATACGCCCACCCACAAAAGCCAGCAGGGCAAAGGCAATCCAGTGATCTACGCTGGAGATGAACCGTTCCACGGTGCTGCCGGCCAGCCAGCCCAGCAGCGTCATGCCGCCCTGAAAGAACCCAAAATGAAAAGCCAGCCGGAAGGCTGCCCGCATATTGCGCCCATTGGGAGAAGTGCCAATGCCCAGCGAAACTGCAAAGGCATCCATGGCAACCCCAACTGCAATTAACAGGGTGGTAATCAGATCCATCTTCACTCCAGTTCAATGTCTGACAAACAGCCCGATTATACTGGAAAACCCCGGCTGCTGCATGTAACTTTTATCCTGTCTTGACGTCTAATCAGATAGTTCTAGTCTATATAGGAGATAACATATGAAATGCATCATGCCAAATGAATCAATGACCGATCGCATCATTCGGGTTGTGCTGGGCATTGCCCTGCTGGCCCTGGGCTGGACGGGCACTGTGAGCGGCGTGCTGGGAGAAATCTTTAAGTACCTCGGTTTTGTCCCCCTGCTCACCGGCCTGATCGGCTTCTGCCCGCTGTATGCCCTCTTCAAGTTCCGCACCAACAAGGGCTGATTGCCTCTAACCCATTCCGTCTTGCTGCGCGGCACTTGACCATTGAACAGCCCAAAGGTACAATTGGGCCGTTAACCAATGCGGGAGTCGCCAAGTGGTAAGGCATCAGCCTTCCAAGCTGACATTCGCGGGTCCGAATCCCGTCTCCCGCTCCTCAACCAAAATGCCCCGTTCAGACGGGGCATTCGTTTTTCCTCATTGCCATTTGCGGGCCCTGTCGAAGGGTGGCATCCGAATCCCGTCTCCCGCTCTCTGTGTGAAGACCCTGAAAACAGGGTCTTCTTTGTTTTGATAGCAAAGCCATTCGCGGGCCCTATCGAAGGGTGGTATCCGAATCCCGTCTCCTGATTTCAAAAAAGGAGTCCCTGCCTTAACCCGGCAAGGACTCCTTCTAAACCCAAAACCCAAAACCTATACCCTAAAACCTATATCTCTAAACCAGCCTTTTCACCAACCCCGTCAAATCTTCCGGCAGGTACATATAAGGTGGGATTTCCAGCAGGGTATGCGCCCCGGCCGAAAGCCGGGTGCAGGCTCGGGCGCAGCCCACCATCACCTGAGCTGTTGAAGCCGGGTTGTGGAAGGTTGTCTCAAAATGCAGCAGTTGATTATCCACCCCGCTGGCGCCGCCCTTGCGCCGCACATCAATCCGGTGCCCCATATCCACCAGCGGCGTCACATCATCCACCTGAAAAACGCGCACATCATCATGGCAGAAGTAAGAGTCCTGCAAAATTGCCGCCTTGACGCTTTCAAAATCGGCGCCGGGCTCCAACTCCAGATACAGATCACGCTTATGGCAGCCCGGGTCGCCAGGCCGAGTGATAGAGAGCGCATCTTTCACGCCCGCGTAAGATTTAGCCGCCACCGTGTGCCCCATGCTCATCCCCGGCCCATAGGTCACATACGTCAGCCCGGTCGGCGCCCAGATCTCAAACAGTGCCCGGATGAGCGTACTCACACCCGGATCAACCCCGGCGCCCATCACCGCCGCAGCCTGGTTCGCGCGGGCAATTGGGTCCAGCGTGGCCTTGAGCTGCAGGAACGGCCCGCCGTGCATGTCAAAGCAGTCCACCGTATGAATACCCTGCGCCAGCAGCGTGGGCGCCACTTTTTCCACCGTCCGGGTCGGCAGCGCCAGAATAACCACCGTCGGCTTTTCTGGCAGTGCTTCCAGCGAGGTCGCCAGGGTCACGCCGGGCAGTTCGTGCCGCACGGCTTCAATCCGGGCGGGCAGTTCAACCGCGCCGATCAAATGCATATCGGCAGCCAGTTGAGCCGCGCGCGCGGCGTAAATTCCAATATGTCCACAGCCCATCACGGCCACTTTAATGGGATCACTCATCTTACGCTCCTTCCGCGGGTCGCCCCGGGAAAATGAAACTCAGCGGGGTGCCGGGCACATAGCCCAGTTCCAGGCCTGTTTGCACTGGCCCGCTGGCTTTGACAATAATATTCAGATGGTTGGGGAAATGCGTCAGGTCGTAGCCTGCCAGGGTGCCCACTTCCTGCCCGTTGATCATCACCCGGTCGCCCACCCACAGCACACCGCCCTGCAGCACCTCAAAATAACCCAGGTACGCAATGGCGTTCACGGTGGCGTTGGGGGCTGCGGTGGCTTCAGCCGTGATGATCAGCTCGTGGATTTCGTGCGTCAGCACTGCCCGTGAGGGGTAGGGGCACAGTTCCAGGCCGCGCTGCGGGGCGCGCGCATCCAGCACACAGTTGATACGTCCTTCTACCGTGCTTTTGGCGGCGCAGGGGTGCGCTGTATCCAGTAATTTATTCACATAGGGATCAGGCATAATGGCTCCTTGTTTCTAATGGTACTCGCCCAAAATGATTTTTAACAGATCCGCAGGTGGGTGCGCTACCAGGTCTGCCACAGGTGCGGTCGTAACTTGCCCTCGCACAGATGCCAGCAGTCTTTCGGCATCCAAATACGCGGCTTCGTAGCGGTAATCACGCTGCAAATAGCGCGGGTAGAACGGGTTGACCGTCACCAGGCGCAGCGGCAGATTCGTCAGTACCCCCGGTGTGATGCCCAGCTCGCGGGCTTTTTTCAGCAGGGCGGCCCAGTCACGCGGGTCGCCGCTGACGGCTAACTTAACCGGGTCTTCAAACAGCAGCGCTCTGCCCTTCAGCGCCGGGGCGGCCTGCTCGAGGATAGATGCGCATAGCCGTGGCGATACTGCGCCGCGCAGCACCCATCCCGGTGCGCCGTGCAGCAGGGTTAATGTGGCGTTTTCAGCCGCCGCAGGCGTCAGCAGGGATGGCGTGATAAGCGCTCCCGGCGGCAGCGGCAGCCTGGGCAGCGCAAACAGCCCGGCCAGCGCGCCGGCATGTCCAGCCAGCACATCAATAGCCTCATCAAATGCCGCCCCCGTGGACAGCACCAGCCCATCCGCCGCCATCATCGGCGCCATGCGGTTGAGCGCTCCATCCAGCAGGCACAGTTCAGCGCCCAGCGCGTCCAACCGTGCCAGGGTGGTCTCGATATCGGTGCGGGTATTGGGGCCGGCCAGCGCGGCGGGGCCGGGTTCCTTCATTCGGGCAATCACCACCCGCCCCAGAATGGTCTGGATGGCGGTGGTTTCCAGCACTTCCAGCGGTCCGCAGATGGGCAGGGTTTGCTCGGCTGTAGCCAGCAGGGCGCCTTCTGGCAGGGCATAGCGCGGCTTGGGCAGCCCGGTCACATGGTCGCGCTGCTCGCCGTCATAACCAATACTGGTCACGGCCAACCGCAGCCCGGCCTCCCGCGCCAATCCCAGCACCTTCAGCGCCGCGGTGGTCTTACCCGTATTCTTGGCCGTTCCCGCAAATCCAATCGTTTGCATGAGTATTTACGACATCTGTTGTGTTCTGTAAATCAGCAATCTAAAATCCAAAATTCAAAAATCCTAAATCCTCACCGTTCCCTTACCGGTTCGCCCGGGGTACAACCCGTCTTCCTGACTGCCCAGCAGACCCTCATAAATGGCTGCCACAAAATCCCCCCGACGGGCAATGGCTGTCAGCGTGGCTGTGATGCCCGTATGCAGTTCTGCCTGCAGGGCGTCTGCGCGCGGCGTCGGCTGGATCTCTGCCGTTCCGAAGAAACGCAGCAGCTCGCGCGTGGCCCGCAGCGAATCGACCCGCGCCGGAGCCGAAATAGGCCCCTTAGAATAGGCCTCATCGGATGAGGCAATGGTCACGGCGGCTACGCCGGCGCTGCTGGCCAGCGCAGCATGGGCCGCGGTGGTAACTGCAGACTGCACCCGTTCTGGTGAGTGCGTCATAAAGCCTACCGGCTCACCGGGCCAAACCGGCGCATCGACAATCTCGCGCCAGACGCGCAGTTTGGCAAAGTTCATGTCCACAAAGTCGGCGTCCATCAACCCTTCCACGGTCATATAGGGTGAGTAACACAGCAAGGGCTTGGGGATCGGGCGTGCTCCCAGCTTGAGCCCCAGCATCACCATGATCAGCAGCCCGGCAAAGGTCTTATGCGGCGGCACTCCGCTCAGTTCATCGTTGCCCGGAATATCAAACGGCAGTCCATACTTTGCCGCCAACCGCAGCGAATAAACCCCGTCCACCGTCAGGCGGGCCGGGTCGGTGCCGCCGCCCGTGCTGCCGTAAGGAATATTGATTTTGAGCAAATCGGCTCCGGCAGCCTGCGCCAGCACCTGCGTTTCGGGTGTGTTCAGCCCGCGGTGCCCGCGCACATTCCACAGCGTAGCCGGATTCATATACTGCCGGATGAGTTTCAGATTATCCAGTGTCACGATGGTGCCGTCGTGTTCGTGGGTCAGCAGACCTTCCAGCAGGCCTTCTCGCTGCGCCCCCCACGACGGGTCAAAGTGCAGCACGCCGTCCACGCCCCAATCTTCAGCCAGCCGGATATGGGTGATATCCATGATCGGGCAGCCGGTGCCGTACTGCACGAAGAACAGCGGTTTCTCGCGCCCGTGACGCAGAGATTCAAATGCCGGGCGCGGTCCGGCGGTGGCGCGTGGCAGGGCTGCCAGCTCGGCCTCTTCCAACCGGCGCACACCAGCAGGTAGGGTTCCCTGGCGGTAAAATGCCTGAATTTCGCCGTCACACAGGGCAATATAGCGCTCACGCAGCGCCGCACTGGGGTGTGCCAGCATCTCGGCGCGCAGTTCTGCCCGCGCTATAGCATCGCTGGTCTTATCAACTGTCCAGGCCAGAATTTGATCTGTAATCTGGTCGAGCAGCCCGGCGATGGTGGCATCGCGCCAGGCATAGCTGAATCCGGCGGTCACATCGGGCCTGGGGCGGGGGGCCGCCTGAGATGCCTGGGCGGCTTCGGCCACGGTATGGCCCTCCAAAAAGCTGATCAGTTCCGTCATATCCAGACTGCCCACAAAACAGCCATCAAAACCCAGTTCAGCCCCCAGCTCTTTGGTAATTGCCATGCCCCCCACGCCCAGTCGGGTTTGCGGCCGCAATCCGGCAGCTTCGGCCAGGTCCACCAGGTGTCCCAGCGTCTCAGCCACCTTATACCCCAGCGTCCGGCTGACCAGGATGGCAATCGGGTGTTCTTCCAGCGCCCGAGCCACCACTTCCTCTTCGGTTGAGCCCGGCGGCAGTGCCACCGCCCGGTAGCCGGCATCGGTCAGCTTGCGTTTGAGCAGTTTGATGGCGTTATCGTGAACCGGGTCAAGCGGAGCCAGCAGCACAGTCTTCATTCTTTATCCTCCGCACCCAGCCAGCGGTAATGGTCGCCGGGATGGTGGATGTAGCTGCGGATGCGCACCCGCGCCCCCGCGCCGCGGTGCTCCACAAATACCACATCGCCGTGCGGCAGGCCCAGCTCGGCGGCCAGCGCCTCGGCGAGTGTTTTAGCTTCGTCTTCATCTTTACAGTAAAGGAATGTTTCAATATCCAGCGCGTCAACCACGCGCGATAGGGCCTGGGTCATGGCGGTCTCCTTGATGGTAGGTTGTGTGTTATTATACCGCGCCCGCATCAACGGTAACTTTGCTATAATGAGATTGTTGCTGTGCAAAAGGAGGTCTTTATGAGCCTATCCGGCAGCGAGGAGCATTACCTGACCTTGTTTGAATACGCCCCCATTTCCCTCTGGGAACAGGATTTCAGCGGCATTCGCCAGCAGTTTGACGCCCTGCGCTCGCAGGGTGTGACGGATCTCGCCGCCTATCTGGATGCCCACCCCGAGTTTGTGATGACCTGCATGCGCAAGATGATCGTTGTGGCGGTCAATCAAAAAACCGTGGCGCTTTTTGGCGCCACCGATCAGGCCGATCTTTTGGCAAACTTGCCCCGTGTCTTCCGTGATGGCATGCGTCACCACTTCCGCAGCGAACTGCTGGCCCTCTGGAACGGCGACCTCACCTGGTCTGGCGAGGGCGTCAATTACACCTTATCCGGCCAACCGGTGGACATCCTGCTGCACTGGCGCATCCTGCCGGGGTTTGAACAAACCTGGTCGCAGGTGCTGGTGACGTTGGAAGATATCACCCTGCGCAAACAGTCGGAGCGGCGTTTGCAGGCCATGTTTGAAGCCTCGCCCATTTCACTCTGGGAAGAGGATTACAGCGCTGTAAAAGCTTTTTTGGATGAGGTGCGCCAGTCGGGGGTGGATGATTTGCTGGAGTATTTTGACCTTTACCCCGAAGCCGTGGCCCACTGCATGAGCCTGATCCGGGTGCTGGATGTCAACCAGCGGACTTTGGAATTGTTTGGCGCTGAGTCTAAAGAACACCTGCTCTCCAACCTGAACCGGATCTTTCGAGATGAGATGGGCACGCACTTTGCCCGCGAGCTGGCCGATCTCTACAACGGCCGCCTGTCTTATGAGCGTGAGGGCATCAACTATTCGCTGACCGGCGAACCCATTAACATCCATCTGGATTTCCGGGTGATGCCCGGTCATGAGGATGATTTTGCCTGGGTGTTGGTCGCTATTCAAGATATTACTGCCCGCAAGAAGGCCGAAGATTACCTGCGCTACCTGGGCACTCACGATGTGATGACCGGTCTTTATAACCGGCTCTATTTTGATGAAACCCTGCTCCGGCTGGAGAAACACCACCACGACCCCATCAGCATTATCCTTGCAGACCTGAACGGCCTCAAGCGTGTTAACGATTCGCTGGGGCACCCCGCAGGTGATAACCTGATCCGGCGGGCGGCGGAGGTTCTAAAAGCCAGCTTTGATGAGGGTGTGACGATTGCCCGGATTGGCGGGGATGAATTTGTGGTCATCTTGCCCGAGGTGGATGCCGATGGCGCAGCCGAGGGCCTGATGCGGATTCGCGCCCTGATTGATCTGAACAATAAATATTACCGTGAACCTGAATTGAGCATCTCGTTGGGCGCTGCCACCAGCCAGCCTGGTTTGCCGCTGGCACGCGTGTTCAGCCAGGCCGATGATGCGATGTACCGGCACAAAAAAGATCACCACCGCCTGGCGGGTCTGTAATCCCCTTGGCTGCATTGTAATTCACATTCCAGGAGCTTCTCGATGACCAGTTATTTGATTGACATGGACGGTGTACTGGTGCATGGGCAAAGACCCATCCCCGGCGCCGATGCGTTTTTGGCCCGCCTTCAAGCCAGGGGCATCCCGTTCTTGATTTTGACCAACAATTCAATGTTCACCCCCGGTGATCTGGCCCACCGGCTTCAATCGGCTGGCTTGAATGTGCGCCCCGAGCAGATTTTCACCTCTGCAATGGCCACTGCCCGGTTTCTCACAGTACAAAAACCCAACGGCACCGCCTTTGCCATCGGCGAAAGCGGCCTGACTGGCGCCCTGCATGATGCCGGCTACATATTGACGGAACTGGACCCGGATTTCGTCGTCCTTGGCGAGACCTTTACCTACAATTACGATCAAATCAAAAAAGCGGTTCGCCTGGTGATGGCGGGTGCCCATTTCATTGCCACCAACCCCGACCCTATCGGCCCAGGTGAGCATGGCGTGGTACCGGCCTGCGGCGCCATGGCCGCCCTGATCGAAACTGCCAGCGGGCGCAAGCCATTCTTTATCGGCAAGCCCAACCCCTTTATGATGCGCGCCGCGCTGCATTATCTGGGCGTGCACTCCGAAAACACCATCATGATCGGCGACCGTATGGATACGGATGTGGTCGCCGGGATTCAGAGCGGCCTGGGCACCATTTTGGTGCTTTCTGGCGTCACGGCCCGTGAGCAGATTGCCGATTTTCCCTACCAGCCGGGCCGGGTGATGGACTCTGTGGCTGAAATCGAAACCGGAGAGGCCGCATGAAGCTGGATGCCCAGACGGCCGGTGGAGGGCGGATTACCGCCCTCGACGCTGTAACCCAGCGGCTCAGTTTGCCGCCGGGGGATGGGCGCACCTATCGCCTGGCGCAGCTGGATGACTACACCCGGCTGCCGCGTAAAGCTTTTCGCTGGCAGGCCCCTGCCCGGTTGGAGCTGCGGGCGCGCGTCAGCGCACCAGACCTGCCCGGCACCTGGGGCTTCGGCTGGTGGAACGATCCTTTCAGCGCGGGTCTGGGGTTAGGTGGCGGTCAGCGCCGCATGCCCACTTTGCCCAATACAGCCTGGTTCTTCTATGCCTCGCCGCCTAACCACCTGGCCTTTCGGGATGATCACCCCGCAGACGGACTGCTGGCGGCGGTCTTTTCTGCCCCCCGCGCCCTGGGACTGATGTTGGCTGCCGGATTGCCGGCGCTGCCTCTGCTGGCCTGGCGGGTCACGGCGCGGGCCATGCGCCGCACCGCCAGCCGGTTTATCAAAGAAGATGCTGTCCGGGTAGATCGCGACGTAACCGCCTCGCACACCTATACCATTGACTGGCAGCCCACCGGAGTGCACTTCTCTGTAGATGGGCAGCCCTGTTTTGAAACCCCCATTGCCCCCGAAGGGCCCCTGGGGCTCGTCATCTGGATTGACAACCAGTACGCTGCCTTCCCCCCAGACGGGCGGGTGCGCATGGGCGCACTGCCCTGCGCCACCGCATCTGCCCTGGAACTGACTGACCTGACAATCGAATCAACCCGGTCTGTGGTAAAATAACCCCGCACGCCCTCGTAGCTCAATTGGACAGAGTGATGGACTTCGAATCCAGAGGTTGGGAGTTCGAGCCTCCCCGAGGGCGCCATATATGGGGGATTAGAAAATAATAGACCGTATATATGGTGGTTTGACGATAAAATGGCGTCAAACCTGGTTAATTTCGTGCAATTGGCGTGCAATTTCGTGCAATACTTATACGCAATGTCAGTTGGTTTTGGGCCTGCTTTGAGCCACAAAAACTTCTGGCAGCCGAACCGGACGGGCTGAGGTGAAAATCTGGTCCATCAGGCAGGCTGCCTGATATTCACTGGTCTTGTCCCGGTGACCGTACATGTTCAGCGTGGTGGATGGCAGTGAGTGGCCCAGAATGTGAGAGACCGTCAGCAGCGGTATGCCGTGATTCAACATCAGCGATGTGGCGATGTGTCGCAGGTCATGAAACCGGATATGTGGCAGACCTGCCAGCGCCAGCACATGGGCAAATTGTTTCAGCAAATTACTCTGATTTTGCGGTGTGCCGACACTGGATGGGAAAACCAGATTGTTTTCTTGCCAGCGGGCTCCAGCAACGGCCTGCATGGTCACAATTTGCTGCTTCTGCTGATCAAGAATCGTCATTGTCTCTTCGCCCACCTGGATCAGGCGATCGCTGGTTTCACTCTTGGGGGTTGAAAATTTCATCACCAGTTTTCCATCCCTGGAGAAACGCTGCAGGTTGCGCTGAACGTGGATCTGGCGGTTGTGATAATCAATATCATCCCACTGCAATGCCAGCAGTTCGCCCTGCCGCAGTCCAATCGTGGCAGCCAGGTAAATCATGGGTCCGATGGGGGTGGTGAGAGCCGTCTCCACCAGCTTGATGGTCTGTTCCTCGCTGAGCGGGATATCGACCTTGCGTTTCTTCTTTTTAGGCAGCTTTGCCCCATCTGATGGATTGGCAGGCAGCAACCGGTCCCGGACTGCATCTTGCAGGGCTTTGTGAATAACCCGGTGAGCATACCGGATTTGGCCATCGCCAACTCCAGCCAGGTGCAGATCGTAGTAGAGCCGGTCAAAGGTGCCGGGACGCAGGTCTGCCAGTGGGATCTCCCCAATGTAGGGGTTGATCCGATTCTGGATCAGGCGGATGTAATCAGCCAACGTGGTTTCCTTGATTTGCGTTTGGTGGATCTCAAACCAAGACAGTAGGTAGGCTCCCAGCAGCTGATTGGCCTGCTGTGGGACAGGATCTTCAACCTGTATGTCTCGCATCCATGCCCGGGCTTCGGGCTTGGTCGCAAAAGTTTTGCTCCTGCGCGCTCCGTTGGGGAGCGTGACCCAGGCGCGCCATTTTCCCTGTGCTGTCCTTTGTAAGCTGCCTTCATTCCGGCCGCGATGAGATGTTTTGCTCGTTGTCGTTTTTGATTGCCGAGCCATGGTATTCTCCTGTGTGTGAACCTGAATCGGCAATCGAGCGGGGGATTCCCCATATTCGTCTGTTAAGGTGCGGTTGACTGTTGTCATTGTAACATTATTTCCTGTGAAATGGAACAACCGTTCTGCCTACTGCGTCAATGGTGAGGGCGATTTTGAAGTGATATTTCGCACAATAAATGCATCCAGATCCTCTCGCCGCACCCGGATAGACCGGCCGATTTTGATACTGGGAATCTCACCCGTGCGCATCAACTGGTAGGCATACGCCCGCGAGACGTGCAAGGCTGCTGCAACTTCATCCCCGGTAAGCAGAGGACTGATTAAAGTGGGGTATGTTTGGTTCATTTTTATCTCCTTTTTCTCAATGCCAGCCATGCCATTTCCTTAACCGTTGACATGGCTGGCAGGTTTCAACCTTCAATCCATCGATAAGTGGTTTGGTTTCCCGATTTTCCAATTTGAATGTTGGCGTATTCGGTGATGACAGAAAACACCCTGGCAGCAGTCCGTTCGCTGATTTCAGCCTGGGGTGAAAGGGTATTGATCAAGTCCTGGCGGGTGAAGCTGATGTTTGGATTGCTTGCCAAAGTTTTTAACAATTGTTGAAGTGTGGCTGAGCGCTTTGTAGTGATGGTTTTCATCTCGCCAGGGTCAGTTGATTCAAACATCAATCGTAGTTGACCATCAGTGGCATGGATTTGAAAGGCAAATGGTTGGATAAGCTCGCCCTCTCGATTTTTCTCTGGAATGACCCGGCGGGGTGAATTGTGGCGGTTCTCTCCGTAGGCCACAATCAGCGCGGTATCTACTGCGGACAGAATATCTGATGATCCGCGAATACGGGACCAGAGCGCCGCACCCACGCCCTTATTCAAATGGTGGATGATGATTATTATGGTGGTATTGGTTTTGGTTGCCACGTCACGCAATGTGCCCATTACCGGCGCAACATCAGAGACTGCATTCTCATCGGCGCCAGGCATAAATCGTGCCAGGACATCAAAAATGACCACAGATATCCCTGATTTTTTGATCGTCTGACGCAGTGTCGCGGAAGCCGATGGTTGGCGCAGGTCCAGCGGTGAGAAGTCAATCAATAAGTCATTTGGCGGGGTAGTGTTCTTGCCAGCGCAGAGACGCTCCAGGCGGGTTTTCATCCCGCGTGGACTGCCATCCAGGTAATAATACAGGCCCCGCCCACGGGAAACTTGAAAATCATGCCAGGCTGTTCCGGTCTGTGTAATGCCTAATGCCAGATCTGGCGTTAAAAATGACTTCCCGGCTGCAGGCTCACCAGCGATTAAGTTGACTCCTCCAGAAAGTAATAATCCATCGACCAGCCATTCCGCACCTCCCAGATCGGAGTTGCAGAGCTGGCAGGCTGTCCATACGATACGGGAATCATTTTCCGGCAATTCAGTGATCAAGGCTGCATGGGAGCGCAGTGAGGCCAGTGTGGCGCCACCATAGGCCTCGCGGGCAATCATCGAGGCGGTCTCAATGGCCCGCCGCCGTATCGCATAGTCATGTACCAGCCGCGCATAGGTTTCTGCGTGCAGCGAACTGGGCGTCTCGGCGATAAGCCCGATCAAGTAGCCAAGTCCGCCAATTTCAGCCAGTCGACTGATCTGTTCGAGCATTGCGCTGACCGTGACGATGTCAATTGCGCTACCGGTTTTGATCATTCCTAGCAGTACTTCCCAGATCCACCGGTGACAGACAATGAAAAAGTCCTGGGCCTGAACAATCAGGGCGACGCTTGGAATGCACTCCGGGTTGACCAGCGCTGCGCCTAAAAGTGCACGTTCTGAATTGACATCGTGAGGGGGTAATGAGGTTGCTGACATTTGGGTTTCTCCTGGTTGGTTGTTACATATGGATTTTCCAACAGGAATGATGTAACATCGAGGGGGGAAATCACCCCCCATATGGTTTTTGAGCAAAATAGCATCATTTTGGAGCCAGGAATTCAACCATGCATGAAAAAAGCAATCAATGGCTATATGATCTGCCAAAAAACAGTACAGAATCAGCGGCTTTTGCGATCAAGCGGCTATGTGTACAGATTCACCCGATGGATTCCGAAAAAGCGATCACGGATTACCTCAGCAATATCATTAGAATAAACAAAAGAGCCATTAAGGGATGGTTGGAAGGCCAGATCTATCACAAGCGGGGCCGGATCACTGTTGATCACTTTCGGACGCTGGTGACACATTTTGCGCAGACCCCAGGCGGTTTGGTCTCATGGGAGGAAGTGGTTTGCTTTGCTGAACTATTCAGTCCAGAATATGTGATGGAATTGGGCAAAGACTGGGGATTGAATTTGCAATCGGGGTATGCCACAGAGTCTTTATTGCCCTTGGAATCAGATATTCGATATCCCAAACAAATTAACCTGATACCCAGATCGTACCTGGTTGAAATGGTTGACAGGATTTGCGCGTTCCAGAAGTCCCCCATTATTATTTGGGGTCACCCAGGGATGGGGAAAACGACTTTGATGCACCAGTTGCAGCATCATCCGAAAATTGTTGAATTGTTTGGTGAGAACATACTGACGGCATTTCTAGGTGGGCAGCAGCCCCAGGCTTTTTATCGCCCCTGGATAAATCAGGTGTGGCCCAAGTTACAGGCAGTGATCCAGTGGCCGCAAGATGATGGAACACTGCGACAGCGGATTCAACGAAGGATTCAGGGCCAGCAATATCTGCTACTTTTGGATGATGTGGCATTGCCAGACTATGCTGAACGCCTAATGCTGGCTGATTTTTCTGCGAACTCGGTTGTTGTGATCACAACAAGCAGCTATGATACAGCTCGCACACTTGAACGCCAATACCAGGGTACTTTGTTGCAGATCCCCTGTTTTTCGATAGAGGAAACCTGTCAGTTCTATGAGAGTATTAACGGGCGCGAAATTGAGGAAGGCGATAAGGTTTATGTGTCCGAACTTCACGCAATCTTGCAAGGTAATCCCCTGGGTTTGCATACCGCGTTTTATCAGTCGCGTAAGATGCCACTTCGCGAGTTATTGGGGTTGATAAAAATTCTGGACCCAATCACACCAGCCGAACTTGAGCCAGCGATTTACTTGCCGGTAAGGGTGGCGTACGAGCGGATGAATGATAGTACGCAAAAAAGATTTGCTGCGCTTGCCAAATTACCCTTCTTGTACAGTTATGATTTGAAATTCCTGGCCATGGCCTTTGACCCGGAAAACGAACCAGAAAAGCGAATCGCATCACGGATTATTGAGCAGATCAATACAGCACTGGGTACCTTTGTCCCCCTCAATGAGGCAAAAGATGAGTGGCAAATTCACTCGCAGATATTACTGTTTGCGAAGTGTATTGGCGGCAGCCTTGGGCCTGGGGATGATGAGAGTTTATTGGAGCGCGCAGTAAATCATAACGTCGATAAAGATTTGTTCCCACCTCGCCAGGAAGCGAATTATTTTAAGTGGCTCTTCAAGATATTTGACCTGAAGCGACCTGAACAATTTGAACCCCAGATGAATTTGGGGCGACGGCTGGTTTCAATATTCAAATCTCGGAAGTACTTGACCCAGTGGGAAATAATCAAAAGAAACCTGGCTGTCCTTCGCTCACAAGAATACGTCCGAGCTTATCGACTGTATCGGCAGGAGCAGAAACAGCGCTCCTCTATTTACATATTTAGCGGGGGAACGCTGATTATATGTGCAATCGTCGTTGCCTTGAGTGTTTGGTATAAGCTTATCGGCCCGATATCAGATTCCATTGTTAATTTGGCTCTGAATTTTTTCAACATCTGGTTAATCCTGATGTTGGCATTCATTGTGGCCTTCACGGTTATCAACTCAATTAATGTGTTCAATTGGAACCGGCTATTTGAATTGATTGGTAGGCGAAAATAAAGGTTGCCATTCACATGGCACTTAAATTGGGCTGTGGCCCATGGTGCTAATAGAAAATGAACCATCGCCAGTGCTGAGTGAAATAATAAGCTAAGACTACCAGATAAGCTATTGAGCCTCTGGGTTTTCAGAATGCAATGTTGCTGCAGGATGTCATGTATCTGAGGCAAAAAATCCTATATGCAAGGTGACTTGACGTTATTTGTACGATAACGTATCATTTCTTTGGGGAGATGTCGTTTTCTTCGTAGCGAGTTGTGGGCTCCAGATTGCACTCCCTATATATATGTTTTCTGAATGTTGATAATACCTTCCTGAAATCTGGAATTACCAAATATTGGTAAATCCTGCAAATGCTATATATCAGGAGGGAAAATGCACAGTCGGATTCCTCTGCTCTGCACTACAGAATCACTCAAAATATGTTAGGTAAGGCATAGGGAAAAATGAACCTGATCGAGTTTTTACGTGTGGCTAAAATTGAAGACCTTGGTCTGCCAGAGCATATAATCCAGCAATTACGGAATCAAAATATTACAGAATTTTTGAGACTTTACTCATCAGTACAGGCCTATCGAACTTTTGGTAAAAGCAGTATTGAGGGTTTAACTGACGAAGAAATGCAAATACTCGACCAAAAGTTTACGGATCTTTTTATATCTAATGGATTGATAAAACCACAAAATACTTCTGCTCGAGCTGCTGGTGGCGCTGTAACTTCAATGCCAACAACTGCAAGTCGCACTAACAGGGCAAATAACTCCGGATCGCTTACTACAACTCACTCTCATTCAACTCAAAAACAGCAAATTGGTGGCAGAGAGACCATGCCCCCATTATCGCGTCCTGCATCACCTCGAAGCCTTTCTACACCATCTTCTCCACTATCTATATGGGAAGATCGGTTGATGCCTCAACTTAGAAAAGCTGAACTTATCGGCGAGATTCCAATCTCTCAAGAGGACTTGAAGGAAATTTCAACACATTTTAACAGCCTTTTTCACAATCGAAGCAATGAGAATGCACTAGGTTATATTGAACAGTATTTACCAGCAACCTTTTTGGTGTTTATGGTGGGGTATGGGGTTCATGGGTATGATAATGGGGATTTCTGGTCAACATATGAGGCTGTGTTGTCTTGCTCAGTTGATAGTACAAAATTTGGTGGACTATTTGAAAAACTGATAAAGCGTTTTGGAAAGAAATCTTTTCCTGATCTACAGGAAAGGGCGCGTCGTTATGTCGATCCTATTCTTGCCCATGGAGGAATCCCGGTTTATTGCTTGAAGGATTTTTTCAGTAATATTGTTTTGAACTGCACAAATCACCCACAACTCTCAGCATTGGAAGGCGAGGAATTGGTTGAGGAAGTTCTAAAACATGCAACCTATACATCCAACACGGATAAGCCTGTACTAAACTTTTTGGAGTATGGCGGTATAACAGCAGCGAATCTATTAGATCGTGCCAGGAAAATGCTGATTACATGGCAACAAAAACAAACATTATTATCCCCTGAAGATGCCGGTTTACCGGTGCACATCACTTATTTCTTTGCCGAGTGGGTCCAGAAGAATGCTTCTCTTTTAGTAGAGCGGGGCACAAAAAACCGATTTAAACGTCCGGTATTATGCTTGGATCCTTGGGGCCTAGGAATTTTCCTGGAATTTCCCTCACAACCAGTTTCAATGTTCAACATGAGTGATCTCTATTGGAAAGTAGATGCGCAAGATTTACACGAGGAAATAAAAGCTCGCACTCAGCGTCGCGGAGATCAAATTGAAACCCGGGAAATCACACTGCGATTAAGTAAGGTGCCCGAAGGTATTTGGGTACAATTTTGTCAGGGTGAGAATAATGTTGACTGGCACATTAATGGGTATTCAACTGATCATCTAATTCTGGCCTTTGATCCACTCACGGGTCATGTTCAAAATCATATTATGGCTCGTGAGACTTGGTTATTGTATCCAAGTCAATTTTCTCTTTCCATTTTATCCGGGGAAGGCGAATTACTTGAAGTCCTTCCTGACTTACCCGGTGAATGGTCAAAGTTCAGACTGGAATGCTGGGATTTGTCACAGACTATTCGCTTGGGTCTGGTTCAACAGGGTGAAGTGTTTCGTGATATCTATGTGCGTAGTCACGAAAAAATCGAGCCTCCCTCATTTGAGGGCGGGAATCTTCTTCTTACTGATATAGAAGAGTACCCGACTCCTGTTTATTCAGGGACACCGCCCAAATTACGTATTCCGTTGGGACGCATAGAAGATATCCGAACAGAGCTTGGACGCTGGCAACTTCAGATCAGTAACGTCGGGCTGGCAGATCCGGAAGCTTTAAAACAAATAATTCTGGCTGATTTGGTTGATAGCGATTATGAATTAATAGGCAATACGATAATTATTGACTTGGCTGCACCTGATTTACTGACATCAAAGCCAGCAGGCGTTTATCAAATTGCCATCAAAGGACCGTTAGGACGAGATACTTCACTCAACATGCAAATTTTGCCACAATGTGAAGTCTCTGGCTTGAAAGACTTATATATTCCCAGTCGTGATCATGGACCAGAACCCGTGTCGTTTTCTATTCAAACTTCACTATTAACTGGAGTAGATAGTATCAATGGAGCAGATGGAGTCAGAATAGAAATTCAAAAACCCGGTTTGCATCAAGTTCTTGTACCTGCTGATATCAGTTCCGTTGGCCTGCTCCTTCGCCGGGAAACTCTCAAACATCAATTTATACAAACTCCTATTTATTTGCGTGTCAAACGGCTCCGTTGGCGAATAGTACGAGATAATGGTCAGGTTGAAAATTGGCAACAAAAACATTCAACTATTTCATTAATGGAGATTTTGCAAGATGAATCGCCTATTTTAGTTGTAGATTTACCGGGAAATAACAATGGAGATCTACAATTGAGTTTAGAATTACTAGATATTCAAGGAAAGGCTATTCAGAGATTAAAGCCTGCAGTTCGTTCAACGAAATATATGTCTCGTTTTTGGCGTTTCGACCTGTCTCAAATTAAGCAATCAATGGAAGTGAGCGATAGCCCGATCTTTCGAGTGGAGCTGGTAGGCACAAGGAATTCAGCAGATGCTAACGTATTCAACCTCCCAGTTTTAGTAATGACCCGTGAGTTGGAGCTGATGCAGATTCAAACAGAAATATATTCTTCGAGTGATCAGCATCATGTTCTGGTAACGTGGAAGGAAAAGAGACACGTAAAAGCACGTGCTTTGATTCTGTGGTCAATCTTTCGTCCTTGGCAACCACCCATTGTGATTAATATTCCGGATTCCGCCTGCGGCGAGTATGAATTTCAGATTTCAAGAAAGGATCATGCGGAAGGAATATATCGTATGCAGATGGTTGTGATTGACCCTTGGGCACCCTCACCACCGCCAACATTGCCCCCCACTGCCTCAAAAGGAATTGTGTATGATTTGGAATTGTCTCCCCCAAGTGATCGATTGAAACAACTTGAGAGAGAAATTTTGTCTGCAACTTACCGTCAAGTAACTCAATTCAGTAACCGTATTGAAATCTCCCTCATTCGGCAATACTTGAGTGAAGTGGGCGCTAGTAATAATGACCTTATTGCTTGTTGCCGTAATTTAGCGCCAGCCACCTCTCGAGAAATTTTGACTTTAAGCTCAATCCTGAGTCAATTGAATTTGCCCAATTTAAACCAGGATTTTGGTGAACAGATAATTCAACCCGAAATTCTGAGCCGGTTGTATCAAAGTATGATTGCCAGCGAAATCACTCTGTCAGAATTCCTCTCAGTTATCAAGTTTGCTCCGCATTCAAAAGATTGGCCATCCAAGAGTTGTGAGATCCTTGCCAATCTTGAAGACCCCAAAATCCGCTTCAGAGCTTTGACGCAACTGGTAACGAAAGATATCGGTAAAGCAGTTGAAAGGATCGTTAAGCTGTCAAAACAATCCAGTCTCTCGCTTGAAGATGCTGTTGGGTTGTTGTTTGAAGAAAAACACTTGGCGATTGAACAACTCAAACGAATGGCTGACGACCCAATTGCCGAGCAATTGCTAGATTTGTTAAATCGTTTCAATCTTTATTCAGGACTACCGGTTGTACGAATTGGTAGCTGGGTATTAACCAATGCGGGTTGGGGGCGAATTAACGAAATACTAGATCCAGACACCCGAATATCCGTTGATAACTTTCTGGAAGGAGATGGAAAGTACATTCTGAGCGTATCATTACATATCTATGAGAGCCAGGGTTTAACCGGTGAGAAGGCATTGATCAACATGTCTACCAATGAAATCGTATTTCCGCGAGCAAATCGAGTATTCCTTTGTCCGTATTGTCAGAGTTTTGCTACTGCCAAAGTAGAGATATTTAAGAATCACCTGCTTATGACGCATGGGAATGCCCTTCCTTATCCTGGAGAGCCCAGTAATGTTGTTCGCCTTTCAAGCATTCAATTTAATATGAATCCACAGCCGAGCAAAAGAGATCAGTGAAATGACTTCTCAAAAATCCATCAATCCAATTGCTGCCACACAATTAAGCCGCAGTAGCTATTTGCGATACCTCAAAACAGCTTATCCCTTCCAGGATGACGATTTGCGCCGGCAATTTTGGCAAGCATTGGAACAACCCGATTTACTGGTCAAAGGCCCGCTCCTTGAGGCAACTCCGGAATTTGCCAGAGGTTGTAGTATTCAGTGCTTGGTTGAACAGGGTGTTCTAAGCGAAGGATTTGCATCATTGTGCAGTGATGGTCTCCCATATGAACGGCCGCTTTATATGCATCAGGAACAAGCCATTCGAAAATTGATTACTGGGAGCCGTAATCTGATAGTGACTACGGGTACTGGTTCAGGTAAAACAGAGGCGTTTCTAATCCCCATCATCAATCATCTTCTACTGGAAGCCCAGAATGGAACCCTTAGTGAACCTGGCGTGAGAGCATTGTTACTCTATCCCATGAATGCTCTTGCGAATGATCAACTAAAACGCTTGCGTCGGGTTCTGGCGAATTATCCGGCGATAACTTTTGGAAGGTATATTGGTGATACAGAGCAAAAATTTGAGAAAGCTGAAGAAAAGTTCTTTCGGCAATTTCATGGTGAAACTCTGCTTAAGAATGAGCTAATATGCCGTGATCAGATGCAACAAGCACCGCCTCACATTTTGCTAACCAACTATGCCATGTTGGAATATTTGCTTTTACGCCCAGCAGACAATGCTTTCTTTGATGGCCCTACAGCACATCGGTGGAAGTTTATTGTTCTGGATGAAGCGCACACATATAATGGGGCGATTGGGATTGAAATAGCCATGCTGCTCAGGCGCTTGAAAGATCGAATTGTGAGGAGTGAACCTGGCCAACTTCAAATGATTGGGACGAGTGCTACGCTAGGACGTGGCCCAAAAGATTTTCCAGCAGTTGTTGAATTTGCTTCGCATTTGTTTGGTGAAAATTTTGAATGGGTAGAGGATTCGCCTGATCGACAAGATGTTGTGCAGGCAACACGAGTTCAATCTTTTGTTGATATCACAAAACAATATACTGTTGATTCTGGTTTATTTCTCCAACTTCAGAAAACGATATTGGTCTCTTCAGAATCGCTGGATTATAAAGAGGTCGAAGCGTTATGCCGTAAATATCTTGTTCCTTCCTCAATAATTAATGAGGCTGTTAGAAATATTCAAGATATTCCGGATGGACAGAGGCTGTCACGCTTTCTTTATTTCTTGCTCAAAGATAACCAATTTCTTCATTTGCTTCAGCAAAAGCTCCTACAGTCTCCCACTATACTTTCAGAGATTGCATCTGAGATATTTCCAGGTGATGCGTTAGCTGGTGACAAAATCGTTGCTCTGGTTGATTTAGCCGCTCGGGCACGTCAAGATATTGAAAGTGCTTCTCTCCTGCCTGCTCGTTATCATGCTTTTATCAGGGCGCTTGAAGGCGCGTTTGTGTGCTTGAATGAAAAAGGTCATAAATCTGATCAACCTCGATTGTTTTTGAACCGGCGAGAGAGATGTCCCTATTGTGAGTCAATGGTTTGGGAACTGCGAACCTGTTACCGCTGCGGTATGGGGTACTTAATAGGACAGATTGAGAAAAATGGGGTCCCAATTCATTTTTCTTCAAAAACTTCTTCAGTGCAGGAATTTGGTTCTGATACTGAGATCTGTGGTTTCACATTTACACAACAATTCGTACCGCTTGATGAGGATGAGGCTGTTAGTGATGAAGCATCACTGGATGATGAGCCTGATATTTACAAAGATCCTTGGACCCTTTGCTTAACCTGCGGAGCGATTGAACAGGGTGATAACGTTTCAACCGGGTGCACATGCAATTCAAGCTCCCCAAAGATAGTCCTCAATCGAGTTCCAGATGTATTGATCAAATCGCAGGTAATCATAAAGCAGTGTGTTTCGTGCGGGAGCCGGAGCAACCAGGGAATCGTTATTCCATTGTTGACCGGTCAAGATGCGCCAGCAAGTGTACTGGCGACTTCTTTATATCAGACCTTGCCTGCCAATGAAGATGATGAGATGCGGTTTCTACCGGGCCAGGGACGAAAGCTTCTGGTCTTTTCAGACAGTCGTCAAGATGCCGCCTTTTTTGCACCCTACCTGGAGCGAACTTATCGACAAATCCTGCGCCGACGTCTGATTGGGCAGACAGTTACAGAAGATCCTGATGCAAAAGAGGGCGATTTACGCATTGAAGACATGGTCAGCCGGGTACGGAAACGTGCTGAACGGTGTGGACTATTCCTGCCAACTGATAGCCGGGATAAGCGTAACGCAACAGTCTATAAATGGATGATGCAAGAATTTGTCGCCGTGGATCGAAGAATCAGTTTGGAAGGATTAGGGTTGATCCAGTTTCGATTGGTTAAACCCGAAGGCTGGCAGCCACCGGTGCCCTTATTGGAGGATCCTTGGAATCTTACCCCTCAAGAAGCCTGGGATTTAACAGTTATCCTGTTTGATACACTTCGTTCCCAGGCTTGTATACAATTTCCGGACAGTGTAGATCCTCAAGATGACGATTTTGCACCCCGGAATAAAGTTTTTGTCATTTCAAGTAACATCCCAGATCCTAAAACCCATGTTTATTCGTGGTTGCCAGCCAGAAGAAATAATCGCCGATCTGATTTCTTACTGAAATTATTGGCTCAGCGTGCGCCTGAAATACCACAAGAACAAAGAGAAAAGATTGTCAAACAAACTTTAGAGGGAATTTGGCGAAATATCACCAAAGACCCTTCTTGGCGATTTCACATATCATCAGAAATGCGCCCCGGGCAAGGTCCTGTTTATCAGGCAAATTACGAAATGTGGGAAGTTGCCCCAGTCACATCAAATCAGATTGTCTATCAGTGTTCACGGTGCAAAAACCTGACCATGCTAAACTTGAAGGGGGTATGTTCTATCTACCGATGTGATGGGGAATTAAAGCCGGTTGATTTTGGAACAGAGTCATGGCGAGAAAATCATTATCGGTGGTTGTATCAATCAATTGATCCCATCCCATTATCTGCTGAAGAACATACCGCACAATGGTCAGCTGATTTGGCCTTGGAAAAACAGCAGGGTTTTGTGAATGGAGATATAAATATTTTGAGCTGCTCCACCACATTTGAGTTAGGCGTGGACGTTGGAGAGTTACAGGCAGTTCTGATGCGCAATATGCCCCCATCTACTGCAAATTATGTGCAGAGAGCAGGCCGGGCCGGCAGGCGTACAGACTCGGCGGCATTTGCTTTAACCTTCGCTCAACGCAGATCTCATGATTTGTCCTATTTTTCTCATCCAGAGAAAATGGTGTCTGGGATGATCCGGCCTCCAATGATAAGCTTGGAGAATGACAAAATAATTCGACGTCATATCCACTCTGTTCTATTTGCCAGCTTCTTTCGCTGGGCTCAAAAAGAGCATGGGTGCCTTTATAAAACCACCAGTGATTTTTTCTGTGGAAGTGCAGAACACCCAAGCGGCGCTGACCTGCTGCGAGAGTATATCCATAGCTATCCTGGTGAAGTTAAAGATGCATTGGTTCGGTTGTTGCCCGAAAATATGGTCGAGCTATTTGATATTGAACATTGGGGCTGGATTCAAAACTTAACTTCGCTTGATAACATCAAAGATCCATTACATGAGGATCCGGTGATGGATCGCGCTGAAGCTGAAATGGTTGGTGATTTACAGGATATCGAAAGCGCCATTCAAGAAGCGTTGGATAGCAATTCGCCGTATAAATATATTCAAGCCAACCGTCTCAGAGAAATGAGGGAAACGATTAGTAATAGGCCTATTTTTGGCTACTTAGGGTCTCATAATATTTTACCCAAGTATGGGTTTCCAACAGATGTGGTTGAACTACGAACAACGCATTTACATATACCTGAAGCAAAACAAATCGAACTTCAACGCGATCTCCGGATGGCAATTACTGAGTTTGCTCCTGGTGCTGAGGTAGTGGCCGCTAAACGAGTGTGGGTGAGCGGAGGTCTTCATAAACCACCTTCAAAGCAGTGGCCAGTTTACCATTATTCTGTTTGCTCACGGTGTAATGGCATCTTTACGACTTTGGGTAGTGATATCGATGAATGCCCGCATTGTGGTGAGAATTTAAAGCAAAACAGAGAAAATCAAAATAGTCACAGATATATTGAGCCAGAGTTCGGTTTTGTTGCAAAGTATGATGAACCTCGTCTTTCCGGGGAAGGAAGACCCATACGAATTTATGGCTCAAAGGTCTACTTTGCTGAATATCGAATTCCAGGTAAAGACGATCTGCCGACTATAGGATTTGAAATGGTGGACAGTTTGCAATCCTCCAAAATGGTTATTAACCAAAGATATTCTCGGTATGGCTGGTTAATAAATATTAACGAGGGTGCCTCAAAGATGGGCTTTCGAGTTTGTACTATTTGTGGCGCAGCTGAATCTGCACCTCATATCTGGGAACGAAGCAAGCGGAGAAAACCTGAATCACATACAAATCCCATGACCGGGCGACCATGTAATGGCTTCCTTGAAACGTATTCTTTGGGCCACAAATTCATGACAGATGTTTTGGAACTGCGTTTTGATGGAATACCGGCAAAGCAAGTTCAGGAGAATACTTGGCGGTCAGTCCTGTACGCACTATTAGAAGGAGCCAGCGAATCTCTGGGTATTCGGCGAGAAGATCTGGATGGTACTCTTTTCTACAATTTGGGAAGCAGAGTTCCATCCTTAATCCTTTACGATGATGTGCCGGGCGGTGCTGGGCATGTCAGGCGCATTTTGAGTTACCTACCAGATACGATACTAGCTGCCAGAGATCGTGTAAGCATGGATTGTTGCGGTCCGGAGACAAGCTGCACAGAGTGCTTAAGAAATTATCGGAATCAACCTTATCATGACAACCTTAAGCGAGGATTGGCAAAAACCTTCTTGGATGAGCTTGCTCTGACGTTTAATTTATAGGAATTGTGGCAAAATCATCAAAAGTTAAAGGCTTCAGTAATCACAAGATTTACCTTATTGCTGATTATTAGGCCATTTTTCAGCTTGGCGTACTTCGTGATTTCTGTGCCTGCGCCATTGCTGCCATTAAGAGTTTCCAAAACCATGCAATCACTCAATTTTCTTGCCAACAGCCGCCTCAACTGCCTGGCGTAACTCATCATAGGTCAGTGCCTTTCCACAAAGCTTGACCAGGGATTTGATTGTGATTGAATACTGGCTGCGTGTCCGCTCATTGAGCACAGCCGTTGGTAGTACATAAAATGCCCATTGGTTGATATTCAAAGGATCAATCGTCTCTTTGTCTTGATGAGCCAGCAGAGCGAAGACATAAACATCAGCCTGCCTTTGCTTCTCTTTTGCTTGTCTGTTGGTGATCGAGTCCCAGTAAAGAGTTTTGGGAACGTTAAAGATAATAGTTGATAATCTTGACTGATACCAGCTTTGCACATAGGCCGCTGATTTAACCTCAATCCTGATCCCTGATGGCGTTTGGAGGTCAAAAGCAGCCCACGGCTCGCGGGGTTTGAGTGTATCCAATCCCAGGGCGCGGGCCACAATATATTCGGCCAGCTCTCCACGCAGAGCATTGTTGACCAGATCAGAGGCCATCCACTGCCAGAAACTCAAAAGATTGAAGTCTAATTCCTGTCCATCAACATGGAATTGTTCAGCGCCAGTTTTACGCTTGATGGTTAATCGCTCCAGATTTTGTGCCATGGTTTCTGCCTCGATGTGATTGGAATGATAGTACCAGTCTATTGGGATTGGGTTATTTTGTCAATTTGAAGTGCCTCCCTATTATCTGGGATATTAACTATTTTTCTGCTTGTAACATTTTTCTTGCCCTAAATCCCATTCTGTTATAAGATTATCAGACAAACAAAACCCCGTGTAGCGGTAACTACCGAGGTTATGCTTCAGCGCAGGCAGGCACATCAGTAATTCCATTCCACAACACCCGCCCGGCCTGCGCAACTTGCAGAACGGGCGGTTTTGCAACTTTTCTCAGAATAGGTGGATAACAACATGGATGTATTTGATCTCAGAAATTCACTCATTCAAGACTACTATGAATATATATCCAGTTTTATCCAGATCAAAGACCAGAAAATCCTGGATTATGTAGCCAATTCACTAGAGCAAGGCTTACTCTGGCCACCGCCACTGATTCAACTCAATCCATCCTTTAAACCAGGACAGGCTATTGATCAATTAGTATCAGAAGGGATTCTCCATCCGGATTGTAAAAGAATCTTCCGCCGGGGAAAGAGCGAAAGTGACCTGGGGAAACCGCTGCAATTACACCAGCATCAAGAAGATGCCATTCGAGTGGCGCAAACTGGGCAGAACTATGTATTAACAACGGGGACTGGCTCTGGTAAAAGCCTAGCCTACATTATCCCAATTGTAAATCACATCCTCAAGCATGGCAGTGGAAAAGGCATCCAGGCCATCATTGTCTACCCCATGAATGCCCTGGCGAACAGTCAACAGAAAGAATTGGAAAAATTCCTCAATTTCGGTCTCGATGGACAGCAGCTTGTTCGATTTGAGCGCTACACCGGCCAGGAAAACGACCTGGAAAAAGAGCGCATTCTGGCAAATCCCCCCGATATCTTGCTGACAAACTATGTCATGCTGGAGTTAATCTTGACCCGTCCCAAGGAACGGGCATCTCTTGTCAGTCATGCCCAGGGTTTACGTTTCCTGGTCTTGGATGAATTGCACACCTATCGTGGGCGTCAGGGAGCAGATGTTTCATTGTTGGTTCGGCGCACACGAGAAGCTCTGCATGCGACCCGCTTGCAGTGTATTGGCACATCGGCAACCCTGGCAGGCGTTGGAAGCCTGGAACAACAACGCAAAGAAGTTGCTGAAGTTGCCACGATGCTGTTTGGCAGTCCAGTGCCTCCGGAAAACGTCATTGGTGAGACCCTGCAGCGGGCAACCCCGGAGCGTAATGACGCTGATTTGGAATATCAATCTGAATTGGCCGACAGTATTCAAAATCTGTCGATTCCAGATAGTTACGATGCGTTTATTAAGCATCCCCTTGCGGCTTGGCTTGAGAGTCATCTGGGACTAAATACTGATCCTGAAAGTGGGCGTCTGGTGCGAGCCAAACCACGCAGCCTGATTGGACCCAAAGGCATAGCCCGGGAATTAGCCCAACAAACCGGGCTTGATGAACAAATCTGCGCCGGGGCACTGCAGGCTATTCTCATTGCTGGTTACAACATCAAAAAACCCGAAAACGGATTTTCGACATTCGCATTTCGGTTGCACCAGTTTATCAGCCGCGGCGATACGATATACGCATCTTTAGAAGACGAATTAGAGCGGCATATTACCGCTTATGGGCAGAAATACGTTCCCAATGAACGCGGAACGATCTTGCTCCCTCTCGCTTTTTGTCGGGAGTGCGGGCAGGAATATTATGTGGTCTGGCGAACTGCAGCCAACAAAACGAAACCTGGAGCCTTCCTGACGCGTGAATTGGGGGACAGCCGATCATTAGAGCAGGCTGAAGCGGGCTTTCTCTACCGGAGTTCAAAGAAACCCTGGTCGGATACAACGGATGCCTGCCTGGATCGTCTGCCAGATGATTGGCTGGAAGAACGCAACGGTGAGATTGTTGTCAAATCGAGCCAGCGAAAAAACCTCCCGGAGACCGTCAAGATTATGCGTGATGGGACTATTGGCGATACCGGGGATCAATATACCTATGTATCAGCGCCATTTCGGTTCTGCCTGAATTGCGGCGTCTCATACAGTGGCAGGCAGCTTTCTGACTTTGCAAAACTGACCGGGCTCAGCTCCGGTGGACGTTCCACCGACACCACGATCCTCAGCCTCTCCTTGATCCGCCAGCTTCGCGAAGACACTGACTTGCATAAAGAGGCGCGCAAGCTGCTCAGCTTTACGGATAACCGCCAGGATGCTTCCCTGCAGGCAGGGCATTTTAACGACTTTATCGAAATCGCCCTCTTACGCTCAGCACTTTATCGAGCTGTAAAAGTTCATGAAGAGTCGGGCGGCATCACTCACGAAATGCTGCCGAACGAAATCTTCCAGGCGTTGAGCCTACCGCTGTCGGCCTACGCTACCGAGCCGGAAGTTCGCTTCGCGCAAAAGGTGGAAACGGAGCGGGCACTGCGGGAAATTTTGGCTTATCGCATATACCGCGATTTGAAGCGCGGCTGGCGGATTACTTCGCCCAACCTGGAGCAGTGTGGTTTGCTCCAAATTGATTATTCCCCCCTGGACGAACTCTGTGCGGCAGAGGATGTCTGGCAGAACAGTCACTCGGCACTGGCAACAGCAACGCCAGAAACACGGCAGCAGGTTGCTTGCGTCCTGCTGGATTACATGCGCCGGGAACTGGCAATTAAAGTATCCTATCTGGATCAGGCAGAGCAGGAACGACTGCGCCAGTTGAGCAGCCAGTACCTGATTGCGCCCTGGGCCCTGGACGAAAGCGAAGATCTGACCCATGCAGCCATTTTATTCCCGCGCCCGCGAATGCGAGATCAAGAAGAGTACGGCGGCAATTTATATCTCTCGCCCCGCGGCGGATATGGCCAATTCCTGCGCCGCAACGGAACATTTCCGGATTTCCCCACCCGGCTTTCTGTGGAAGAAACACAGGAAATTATCGAGAAAATTCTAGACAGCCTGCGCATTGGCGGATTGGTGGAAATTCTCATCGATGCTAAAGATGATTTGGGCCACAAACCCGGATATCAACTGCGCGCAGCCAGCATGACCTGGAAAGTGGGGGCGGGGACCCGCGCCTTCCATGACCCCATCCGGGTGCCGCAGATGCCCGAAGATGGCGGCAAAACCAATTCATTCTTTGTAGACTTCTACCGTAATATTGCGCGCAACGTCCTGGGAATTGAGGCCAGAGAACATACAGCTCAGGTGCCCGCCAAAGAGCGACAAAATCGCGAAGACCTTTTCAGAGATGGCAACTTGCCAATCCTGTTCTGTTCTCCGACCATGGAATTAGGCGTTGATATTTCCGAACTCAATGCCGTGAACATGCGCAATGTCCCACCAACCCCGGCCAACTATGCCCAGCGCAGCGGCCGCGCCGGACGCAGTGGACAGCCTGCACTGGTCTTCACCTATTGCACCATCGGCAGTGCACATGATCAGTATTACTTTAGACGTCCCGAGTTGATGGTGGCCGGTTCAGTGACCCCACCTCGAATTGACCTTACCAACCAGGATTTGATCCGCAGCCACGTACAGGCGATCTGGCTGGCAGAGGCAGGCACTGGCCTGGGCAACTCTCTCAAAGAAATCCTGGACCTGTCTGGTGATACACCCAGTTTGGAATGTCTGGATCATATTCAGGATGCATTAAATTCCCAATCTGTCCGTTCCCGGGCAAAGCTCAAAGCGCAGGCCGTCTTGCTTGACATCGAAAACCTGCTTCAACAGGTCGATTGGTGGAATGAAGGCTGGTTGGATAGTGTTTTGGCGCAAATTGACCTTGAGTTTAACCGGGCCTGTGAGCGCTGGCGCAACCTATATCGGGCCGCGAAAAACCAGCAGCGGGTTCAACACGCCATTGTCAATGATAATGCCCGCGGCCCTCAGGACCGCCGGATGGCTCAGCGGTTGCGTCAGGAGGCAGAAAGCCAGCTTGATCTATTGACCGAGGCTGAGAACATTGTTCAATCAGACTTTTACTCCTACCGCTATTTTGCCAGCGAGGGCTTTTTGCCAGGGTACAGCTTCCCGCGGCTGCCGCTTTCGGCCTTCCTGCCAGCCCGGCGGATTAAAAAGCAGAACGACGAGTTCTTGTCCCGCCCGCGCTTCCTGGCGATTTCCGAGTTCGGCCCCCGGGCGATTATCTATCACGAAGGCTCGCGCTACACCATCAATAAAGTCAGCCTGCCCGTATCTGACGATGAAGAAGGCATTGCCACGGCCCGCGCCAAACAATGTCTGGTCTGCGGCTACTTACATCCCATCCAGAGCGGCGATGGGGTTGATCGCTGCGAACGCTGCGGTGCGCTGCTGGAAGCGCCGATCAGCAATCTATTCCGGCTGCAAAACGTTTCCACCAAGCGGCGTGACCGCATCTCCTCTGATGAGGAGGAACGTCAGCGCCAGGGGTATGAGTTGCGGACCGCGCTCCGCTTTGCTGATCATGGCGGCGTGGTATCGGCCAAGACAGCCGAAATTCATCTGAATGGCGAGATCCTGGGTAAGTTGACCTATGGTCATGCCGCGACCTTATGGCGTATCAACCTGGGATGGCGGCGGAGAGCAAACCCAAACCAGCACGGCTTTATGCTGAATGTTGAGACTGGCTATTGGGAGCGTCAATCGGAAGATGATGCCCCTGCTGATGGAGAGGATCCAATCGGCGGCCGCAAGAAGCGGGTGGTCCCATTTGTTGAGGATCACAAAAACAGCCTTCTGTTTGAACCAACCCCGGGGCTTGAAATTGCCCAGATGGCTTCCCTGCAGGCCGCCTTGAAAAACGCCATCCAGGTAGAGTATCAACTGGAAGATGATGAACTGGCTGCGGAGCCGCTGCCCGGCACCTCTGAGCGGCGCCTGATTCTGTTCTATGAATCGGCTGAAGGCGGGGCAGGTGTTTTGCGGCGGCTGGTGGAAGACCCCGAAGCCTTTGGGCGGGTGATGCGCCAGGCACTCAAGTTGTGCCACTTTGACCCGCAAACCGGCGAGGATTTGCATCGAGCGCCCGGCGCCCCCGAAGACTGCGAAGCGGCCTGCTACAACTGCCTGATGAGTTACACCAACCAGATGGATCACCACTTCCTGGATCGTCAATCCATCCGAGACTTTTTGATGCGGTGTGCCCAGGCCAAGATTTCTGTTTCGCCGCAAACCCATTCTCGTGCTGACCATTTGCAAAGTCTGCTCAATGCCTGTGAGTCGGACCTGGAACGCGAGTGGCTGGCCCTGTTGGAGAAAAACCGCTGCCGTTTGCCCAGCCACGCGCAGCATTATATCGAAGCCTGCCGTACACGCCCGGACTTCTATTATGAGCAGGAGCATACGGCCATCTATGTGGACGGCCCGCATCACCTGTATCCCGAACGCCAGGCCCGCGACCGAGACCAGACGGATTGCATGGAAAACACCGGCTACACCGTCATCCATTTTGGCCTGCAAGATGACTGGCTGCAAATCATCAAACGGTACCCCTCAATCTTTGGAGGATTTAATCCAGCATGACCTTCACCGTCGGTTCCCTCGTCAAAGCCCGTGGACGCGAATGGGTGGTTCTACCCGATTCGACTGCTGATCTGCTCATCCTGCGCCCGCTGGGCGGCTCGGATGATGAAATGGCTGGCATTTACCTGCCGCTGGAAAGCGTGACCCCCGCCACCTTTGATTTGCCCGACCCGGTCCAGGTGGGTGATTACCGCTCCGCCCGGCTGCTGCGGGATGCCGTGCGGCTGGGCTTTCGCTCCAGCGCCGGGCCGTTCCGCTCGTTTGCCCGGCTGGGCTTTGAGCCGCGCCCCTATCAACTGGTGCCGCTGCTGATGGCCCTCAAACTGGACCCCGTGCGCCTGTTGATTGCGGATGATGTCGGTATTGGCAAGACCATTGAGGCCGGACTGGTGGCGCGTGAGCTGCTTGACCGCGGTGAAATTCGGCGCCTGGCGGTGCTTTGCCCGCCGCCGCTGGCCGAGCAGTGGCAGGGCGAGCTGCGGGACAAGTTTCACATTGAGGCCGAACTGGTGCTGGCCTCCACCGCCGCCCGACTGGAACGCAACCTGAACGTTGGCGAGTCGCTGTTTGACCATCACCCCTATGTGATCGTTTCGATGGACTACATTAAGTCCGATCATCACCGGGAGGAATTTCTGCGGGCCTGCCCCGAGTTTGTGATTGTGGACGAGGCCCATACCTGCGCCTACGGCGCCGAGCGCGGCGGCCGTCACCAGCGCTTTGACCTGGTGCGGGACCTGGCCAGGGACCCCGACCGGCACATCCTGCTCGTCACCGCCACACCCCACAGCGGCAAGGAAGATGCCTTCCGCTCCCTGCTCACCTTCCTGGATCGGTATTTTACCGAGTTACCCGATGACCTGACCGGTGAAGAAAACCTGCGGCACCGCAAGCGCCTGGCCCAGCATTTCATCCAGCGCCGCCGGGCCGATATCAAGAGCTACCTGCAATCTGAAACACCCTTCCCCAACCGGGAGGATGCCGAAGACACCTACAAGCTCAGCCCGGAGTACCGCCGCCTGTTTGACCGCGTGCTGGAATACGCCCGGGAGGCCGTCAGTGACCGCAGCGGCGGCGAGTTACACCAGCGGGTGCGCTGGTGGTCAGCGCTGGCCTTGCTACGCTCGCTGGCTTCCAGTCCGGCGGCTGCAGCAGCCACGCTGCGTAACCGGGCTGGATCTGCCGAGGCCGAAACCCCCGAAGCCGCCGATGAGATCGGCCGCCGCTCGGTGCTGGACCTGGTGGATGATGAGAGCGCCGAAGGCGCCGATGTGCTGCCCGGTGCTGACCCCGGCAGTGCCGAGGCGGATGCCGAGCGCAATCACCGCCGGTTGATGGAGATGGCCCGCCAGGCTGACGAACTGCAGGGCGACCGGGATGAGAAGATGAAAAAAGCGGTCACCCTGGTCAAGGATTTGCTGACCCAGGGCTGCAACCCGATTGTATTTTGCCGCTTCATCCCCACTGCCGAATATCTGGCTGCTGAACTGCGCCGCCGCCTGCCCAAAGGGGTAGAGGTGGTGGCCGTGACGGGCCTGCTGCCCCCGGCCGAACGCGGCGAGCGGGTGCAGCAGATGGCCGCCGCCCGGCAGCGGGTGCTGGTGGCAACCGACTGCCTGTCTGAAGGCATCAACCTGCAGGAGAATTTCAATGCCATCCTGCATTATGACTTGTCGTGGAACCCCACCCGCCATGAGCAGCGCGAGGGCCGCATTGACCGCTACGGCCAGCCCAGCGCCCGGGTGCGGGTGCTGACCTATTACGGCCTGGACAACCAGATTGACGGCGTGGTGCTGGATGTGCTGCTGCGCAAGCACCGCACCATCCGCAGTTCGCTGGGCATTTCGGTGCCGGTGCCGGTCAATACCGAGCAGGTGGTCGAGGCCATCTTTGAGGGCCTGCTGCTGAAATCCAAACCCAGTGCGCTGCAGGGCTTCCTGCCCGGCTTTGATGAATACATCCGCCCGCAGAAGGATGACCTGTATGGCAAGTGGGAGGCCGCCACCGAGCGGGAGAAACGCTCGCGGACGCTCTTTGCCCAGGAGACCATCAAGGTGGACGAGGTGGCCCAGGAGCTGCACGCCGTGCAGTCGGCGATTGGCTCCGGTGTGGACGTGGCCGATTTCACCCGCCGGTCGCTGACCGCCTTTGGCGCTGAGGCCGTGGGCGGTGAACCGCTCAAGGTGAAGCTGGATGAGGCCTCCACGGCGCTGCGGGAGGGGCTGGTACAGGTGTTGGGCGTCAAGAACGGCAGCCAGCATGCCTTCCGCTTCTCACAGCCGGTGCAGCCCGGTGAGCATTACCTGGCCCGCACCCACCCGGTGGTTGAGGCGCTGGCCAACCATGTGCTTGAAACCGCCCTGGACCCCCTGGCGGGGGATGCCGCCAAATATCCGGCGGCCCGCCGCTGTGGGGCCATTCGCACCCGCCAGGTGACCACCCGCACCACGCTGCTGGTGGTCCGCATGCGCTACCATATCGTTGTCAAACAGGGCGATGCAGAAAAACCCCTCTTGGCCGAGGATACACTGGTGGCGGCGTTTGCGGGTTCGCCGCAGAACGCCGAGTGGCTGGATGATGCGGCGGCCGAAGCGTTATTAACTGCCAATCCCGATGCCAATATCAACCCGGAACAGGCCGGCGACTTTGTGCGCAAAGTGATTGATGGTTTTGATGCCATCCGGCCCCACCTGGAGGAAATGGCCCACCAGCGTGGCGAGGTTTTGTTGTCGAGCCACCAGCGGGTGCGGCGGGCCAGCCGCGTCCGCAATGTGCAGTACCGGGTGGAGCCCCAACTCCCGCCCGATGTGCTGGGTATTTTTGTATATTTGCCAAGCGACATAAAATAATGGATATTGACAATTTTTTAGTAATGTGGGGCGCAGTTACTGGGTCAATTGGCACAGTAATATCGGTTATATTGGCTATATGGACAATTCGTAAAGATCGTCGTCTTCTAAAAATCCGATACAGGCTAACTAAAGAGAATCCTTCTTGGCTTATGTCAGATTCAGGCGACGAAATAGATGATACTGACATTAAATATGTGGTTATAAATATTTATAACAACGGCTTCCGCTCAATTTTAGTTACTGACATTTCCCTCAAAATGTCAGATGGGCAGATTATTAAGCACTGTCACTTGATGAACAATTCCAAGTCAGTGACAACCCCCCTCCCTATAAATCTATCTGAGAACCAAAATATTGATGCCTATTTTGATATTACAGAGTTCATATCTGCATTCAGCTCTCGGAAAGTTTTCTTAAAACGAGCAATCGTTGTAGATATGGATGGAAACAAATGGAATATCCATATACCAAAATCTATTACGGTGAGAAACTTTCACCAAGAGTAATTTGGAAATTTAAAAAGAGCTAAGGAGATTTAGATACTTCATGAACAAACGATTGCTGCTCAACTTAATCCTGGTAAAAGAGAACCTCAATGAAGACTTCATCACAGAGCTGTGCCAACCCAAGCCAGATAACTTGATGGATGATCTGTATATGCTCAACCACAGGCGTGAGGTGACGCCGCCTGACCCGCTGCCCTCTGACCCCGACGCTATGATTGCCGTGCTGCGCACATATTTCAAAGACAAGGTGACGCTGATCTCCCGGGTCCTGAATCATTACTTCCCGGAGCAGTATATCTTCTACAACGTTTCCAAACTTGAAGATGAAATTTTTGACGGTCTGGATTTCTTTTCCGACATATTCCCGCCCTTCAAGTTTTCTTTTGAGCGGGTGGGCAAGACCGGCTGGGATCACTATCTTGAGTTAAATCAGGCGATGTTTGAATTTGCCAATGCTACCTGGCCAGATGCAAAAGATCTGCATGGTCGAATTTTGTTCTTCCTGTATAATGGCCTGGGCTTATTGTTCTCAAATCGCGAGGAAATCCGCCGTTACTGGATTGCGACATGCAGTCAGGATAACTATGGTCTGTTGGAAAGCCCTGAGGGTATAGGCTGGTCGGGTCGTAAAGACATGCGCCCGGGCGATCTGGTTTTCTTCTACCGCACTGCGCCGACAAAGGCGATCACCGATATATTTGAGGTGACCGATGAGCCCTATTTTGAACCCTTCTGGTCTTATGACGGCTTCCGGGTTGGGATGAATCCGGTTTGCCGCATTCCTGACATTCCCTTCTCCGAGATGCGGTTAGACCCGGTGTTGAAAGAGTGGGGCATCATCCGCGCCCAGTTCCAGGGCGTGGTTGCCGAACCCGTGCCCTACCGCATGTACAACCGGCTGCTTGAGTTGATTCCGGCCGAGCTGCGCGTAGAGCATGGCCTCACCTCGGAAGTGGTCAGCACCGCCAGTTCCGCGGGTGATTTTGGCTCGGAGGCCGAGTTTGACGAAAAATTTATCGCCCCGCTGCTTGATAAGCTGGGCCTGAAGCGTTCGTACCAGCACGACTGCCGCTTTGCCCTGGGCAGCCAGGTCGTTCACGGGCGCGTGGATTTCTTCGTCAGCGATGAGCGCGGCCCGTTGACCCTGTTTGAAGACAAAATCCGCATTCGGGATGACAAAGAACTGAAGGCCGCCCGCGACCAGGGCGCCTCTTATGCCCTGCAGTTGGGCCTGCCCTCGTTTGTGATTGCCGCACCGGAGGGCCTGTGGGTGTACAGGCTCAATAAGAACATCCCCGAACTGGTGCGCCGCTTTGTGCCCGGCGAACTGGATGGACAGTTGGACGAACTGCACAGAATGCTGCGGGATTTGAAGCCCTGACCGCTGACCCTGCTGAAGACTTCGGCCACGGCTGCTGTTAATAAATCTGTCGGTTCTGTGAGGTGACGCAATGACTTCGGTAAATACTGAACAATATAGTAAAGGCACGCAAGCGGTTAACTCCTTTTTTGCACTGTTGGGTGAGGTCATGGAAGAAGTCATGCCGCCGCCTGCCAGGTTTGTCGAAAATGGGGCCTATGTGTGGCGTGGTTATCAAATTGCCAATTATCAGGATTTAGCCCCCGGCCAGTATTACTGCTTGCTTTATCCTGAGAAAAACAGGCACACTAAAACACTGGTATTCGGGGAATCCTATAAGGACCCGGCCTGCCAATCAAAGGATAAGTATTCGAAATCGGAGAAAATCAAGGATCAGACGTACTGCTACCCTTTCCGAATGTATCTGGATCTGTATCGCTCCCGGTTCTTCTATCTGGGTCTTGATGATCAACGCAGGCTCTTAAAGAATTTCATCGCCTATGCCGTGCAGCAGGCTCTCATCTGGCAGGGTTCGTCATTCAGGGCTCAGACGACCAGTCCTGAATTTCTCCACGGTTCAGACCATGTTCCGGGCGAGCATAAAGCCAACAACATCGAAATCCAGCCTGTTGGGATAGAGTTCATGGAGGTCTGGAAAACCCAGCATCAGTTGTTTGAGAAATTAAAGGGGGTGTTGATCCCTTATCGACCACCACACCTCAAGACCCTAAGAAGCTGGTGGCGGTTCAACGCTCATACAAGTCATTTCGACTTCCGCGGCTATTTCATGAAATCCGGGAAGTTGATCCCTGGAAAATTCGATGTCCGCTGGTTGATCTTCTACGACAACCCCCACCTTTTACAATGCCGCACGTCTAAAAACGAACTCAAAGGCGAATACAACCTTGTCGAGCAGGGTTATTTTGATCTGACTCCTGACCAACAAGTCGATGCGCTCGATAAATTTGTAAAAGAAATATTTCAATAGGTTTTAACTCTTTATGCAAACCCGCAACCGCACCACCTTCACCACCATTCATACCGAGGGCGCCCTGCTCCCGGTGGATTTGCTGCAGCGCATTCAAAACGGCGATGCCGGGCTGGATGGACTGACGCCCGAGAGCTACCACCTGGCCCCCGGCGAGAAGCTGAACGAGGCGATCAACCGCTCGTGGAACCGGCTGCAGGGGTTGTGGGGCGCGTTTGAGACCGCCCGCGCCCGCCTGGGCCCTGCCGATGCCGGCACCACGCTGACCCGTGAGCGCTGGCTGCTGCCGCTCTTTCAAGAGCTGGGCTTTGGACGGTTGAACACGGCCCGGGCGGTGGAGATCAACGGCAAGTCTTACCCCATTTCGCACCGCTGGGAGGCCGTGCCGCTGCATCTGGTGGGCTGCGGGTTGGACCTCGACCGCCGCACGCCCGGCGCTGCCGGGGCGGCGCGCATCAGTCCGCACAGTTTGCTGCAAGAATATCTCAACCGCGCCGATGATGCCCGCTGGGGCCTGCTGAGCAACGGCCTGCGGCTGCGCGTGCTGCGTGATAACGCCAGCCTGACCCGCCAGGCTTATCTGGAGTTTGACCTGGAGGCCATGTTCTCGGGCGAGGCCTACGCCGATTTTGTGCTCCTTTGGCTGGTTTGCCACCAATCCCGGCTGGAGACGCCCGCCAGCGGCGGCGACTGCCTGCTGGAAGCCTGGTCGCTCACGGCCCGCGCCAGCGGCGCCCGTGCCCTGGATGACCTGCGCTCCGGGGTGGAGGCTGCCATCAAGCAGCTTGGCAGCGGCTTTTTGCGCCACCCGGCCAATCAGGCGCTGAAAAACCAGCTCCAGCGCGGCGAGCTGACCACCCAGGATTATTACCGCCAGCTCCTGCGCCTGGTGTACCGGCTGATCTTCCTCTTCGTGGCCGAAGACCGTGACCTGCTGCTGGACCCCACTGCCGCCCCGGCCGAGCGTGAGATTTACCTGCAGCATTATTCCACCGCCCGGCTGCGCCGCCTGTCCACCCGGCTGCGCGGCACCCGGCATGATGATCTTTATGAAGGCTTGAAGGTGGTGATGAACCGCCTGGGCGGCGATGCGCCACAGGCTGCCGACCGTTCGCCGCTGGCCCTGCCGGTGCTGGGCGGGTTCCTCTTTTCCACGGCCGCCCTGCCCCACCTGGCCGCCGCCCGCCTGGACAACCAGGCCCTGCTGGATGCCGTGCGCTCGCTGGCTTCGCTGGTGGAAGGCAACACCCGCCGCGCCGTGGATTACCGCAATCTGGGCGCCGAAGAGTTGGGCAGCGTGTATGAATCGCTGCTGGAACTGCACCCCCTCCTGAACCCCGATGCCGGTACATTCGAATTGAACAGCGCTGCCGGCAACGAGCGCAAAACCACCGGCAGTTATTACACCCCTTCAAGTTTGATCCAGGTGCTGCTGGATTCGGCACTCGAGCCGGTCATAGAAGACCGGTTGAACGGCAAGCCTGGCGCGCAGCAGGAGGATGCCCTGCTTAATCTCAAAGTCTGTGACCCCGCCTGCGGCTCCGGCCACTTTTTGATTGCCGCCGCCCACCGCCTGGCTGGACGGCTGGCGCAGGTGCGCGCCGGCGGCGATGAGCCTTCGCCCAACGAGACCCGCCGCGCCCTGCGCGATGTGATCCGCCGCTGCATTTACGGCGTGGACCTCAACCCCATGGCGGTGGAACTCTGCAAGGTCAACCTCTGGCTCGAATCGCTCGAGCCGGGCAAGCCCCTGTCCTTCCTGGATGCGCACATCAAGTGCGGCAACAGCCTGGTGGGCGTGGGCCCCGGACAGGCATTGGATGATCTGGAAGTGCCGGATGAGGCCTTCAACCCCGTGACCGGCGACCACAAACCCACCGCCGCCGAGTTGAAGAAGCGCAACCGCCAGGAGCGCGCCGGGCAGGAATCGCTGTTTGTCACGGTCATCACCAGCCAGCAGGAGCTGCAAACCTGGCTGGCCCAGCGCTCCCGCCAGATGGAAGCCATGCCCGAAGATGACGCCGCCCAGGTGCGCGCCAAGGCCGACGCCTACGAGCAGTTGGCCGCCTCCAACGAATATCTGCGCCGCCGCCAGGTGGCCGACCTGTGGACGGCCGCCTTCTTCTGGCCCATTGCGGCTCCCGGCCCGCACACTGCCGCCCTGCTGGCCCCCACCCAGGGCCAGCTCCGCCGCGCCCGCCGCGGCGACCCGCCCCAGCCTGGTTTGCTGGCTGCAGTGGAGCGCCTGCGCACTGAGGTCAATTTCTTCCACTGGCCGCTGGAGTTTGCAGAAGTAGCGGCTGAGGGCGGCTTCGACTGTGTGCTGGGCAACCCGCCCTGGGAAATGCTGCAACTTGAAGAACAAGAGTTTTTTGCATCCAGAGACCCCGAAATTGCCAGCCTGCCCGGTGAACAACGCAAGCGGGCCATCAATAAATTAAGCGAATCGAATCCGGCTCTGGCTCAATTATTTGAATCAGCTAAGCATTCTGCCGATGCCCAGAATAAATTCTTCCGCGAAGGCAGTCGGTTTGCTTTAACTGCAACCGGAAAAATGAATTCTTACGCCCTGTTTGCCGAGCATTTCCGCAGCCTGGCGGGTGCCCGGGGCCGCGCCGGCATCATTGTGCCCACCGGCATTGCCACCGACGACACCACCAAAGATTTTTTTGGCGACCTGGTGGACAAACGCGCCATCGCCAGCCTGTTTGACTTTGAAAACCGGGAAAAGTTATTCCCCGCGGTGGACAGCCGTATGAAATTCTGCCTGCTGACCCTCAGCGCCCTGCCGGTCAAACAGGCGCAGTTTGTCTTCTTTGCCACCCGGGTGGAGCATTTGCGCGATGACCGCCGCCGCTTCACGCTGGACCCCGCCGAGATTGCCCTCTTCAACCCCAACACCCGCACCATGCCGGTCTTCCGCACCCGCGCCGACGCCGAACTGACCCGGGTGATTTATCAGCGCGTGCCGGTGCTGGTGAATGAGCGCACAGGTGAAAACCCCTGGGGCGTATCTTTTAAACAAGGGCTGTTCAATATGACCAGCGACAGCGGGCTGTTTGTCACCGAGCCGCGCGAGGGCTATGTGCGGCTGTATGAATCTAAATTAATTCATCTCTACGATCACAGATATGCAACTTTTGACGAGGATATTAAAGATGTTAGTGTTGAGGACAAAAAGGACTCTAGCTACAAAATTTCTCCACGTTATTGGATCGCTAAATTAGAAGTTGACAAACAGACAAGCGCAAGTTTTTCGCAAAGATGGTTCTTAACATTTCGTAGATTTGGGCGTTCAACTGATGAAAGAACTTTTATTAATAGCTTGACACCTTGTGAAGGCGTCGGCGATAACTTAGCAATCCTTAATGTATCCATTAGGCATACTTTGTTCGCTTGTTTATTTGGTTGTCTGGCATCACTTTCTTTTGACTTCTACACTCGGTTTAAAGTTGGGGCAATAATGATAAATCATTTTATTGTGCGCCAGCTACCGGTCCTACCACCAAGCTCCTACTCGTTCACCAATATTGACTTTATCTTGCCCCGCGTCCTTGAACTAACCTACACCGCCTACGATTTGCAACCCTTTGCTGAAGATATGGGATATGATGGTGATCCCTTCCCCTGGGACGAAGACCGCCGTGCCATCCTGCGCGCCGAACTGGATGCTTACTATGCCCGCCTCTACGGCCTCACCCGCAAGCAGCTCCGCTACATCCTCGACCCCGCCGACCTCACCCCCCGCGAACTGGAAGACATCCTCGACCCCCGCGAAGAAATCACCGACCCGCTCGACCCGGCTGGCTATGCCGCCCGCACCGCCGCCAGCGACTTCCCCGGCGAAACCTTCCGCGTCCTCAAAGACAAAGAACTCCGCCAGCATGGCGAATACCGCACCCGCCGCCTCGTCCTCGAAGCCTGGGAGCGGCTGGAGCGCGATGATGCGGTAAGTGGGGGAGCAGTCAATGGTGAGTGGGCCACGCGCACACCTGCCCCGGCCCCCGCCCGTCCCGCGCCGCAAGCCCAGCCGCCCCCGTCAGCCCCTGCCCGTCCCAAGCCACAAGCCCAGGCGCCCCAACCCCAACCCGAGCCAACCCCCGCCCCCGCGGCCCCTGCCGCCCAGCCCACCCTCTCCGACTTTGGCCTCTACAAATGCCTCACCTGCGGCCAAATGGTCATGGGCTACGAAAAAGACAACCACACCCGCGAACAGCACCGCGGCCAGTCCGTAGAATGGAAGAAGGTAAGATGAACATCGATATGTCAAAATATCAACTTCAAAGGGTTCAAGACGCTCAACAGTGGTACGAGCAGGTTTATCGCACTTTGGGCGAATCTGTCCCAATCAGCATCCGTTATATGACGCTATGGGCTGTTTTCAATGCTCTATATAATATTGCAGATTATCCAAATGTAAGCCTAAAAAAAGTCATTCAAGAAGGCGAAAAAATAAAGCCAGTTATTTACGGAAGCCATGAACGCGACAAATTAACCCATATATCAAAGATAATTTCAAAGAACATCGATTTTGTCCATGATTTAATTTCAAGAAATAGGGCATTTATTACCTTATTGTCCAGAAGACGACCGGTAGTGGAACAACCTGAGGGGATTACCACCATCGATTTTACTCACAATAATCAGGCTTATAAAATAGATTTATCGCAAATATGGGGGATCGCAAGTCTCGACAACCGCAAAATACAGGAAGATGGGACGGTATTGTTCCAATATGCAAGTTTGGATTCGGAACTAAACCCAGAAACTTTGATTCCCGAGGACCCCAAAATTTTCACTGAGCAGATAATTTTTATGCTATACCAATTGCGTAATAATATTGTTCACGGTGGTTCAACTGCATTTTTCATGGAAAAGACGCGACTGTCTTCTGGTGCTATTCACATATTGAACGATTTAGTCCGCTACCTGTTAGATCAACCGCAATTATTGCAACAGGAGAGCGAGTAGCGATGGCAACTTACCAACAAATCCAAGACTGGGTTAAGCAGCACTACAATTTCACCCCTAAAACATGCTGGATTGCGCATGTTAAAAAATTGTCGGGTTTACCGGTTACCAAAGCTCCCAACCGGATTGGTGTAGAGCGCGTCTTTCCCTGTCCCGATGATAAGATTGAGCCTATACGAGCCGCGCTGCGTTATTTTGGAATGATTTAAGTGAGGGAAAATGAATTTTTGAAAATGATCCAATCAAAAGGGTGTTGTTATCATAATAATAGCCTGTTATTCTGAAGATAAAAGAGGTGTGGTGTGAAAAACAAATATCTAATTATCTCGTGTCTATTCATGGTCAGTTTATTTTTTTCTCTGACTTGTACACCGGTTACTGCCGCTGTTCCAAATGATTTTACAAATTGGTCTGATTTAGGGGAAGTTATTCCAGGTCAGGTAGGGGTAAATGAAATCTTGGTAACCCCGGACGGGTTTGTCTATGGCGGAGTATTGACCTCAGGTAGCCCTCCGTATTTGTTTGAACACAATCTACAAACTGGAATTACCTCTTCGTTGATCCAACTGCCTGGAACAAACGTAGAGTCGCGACAGGTTGCTAGGGATCAGAATGGACTTATTTACATAGCTACCTCGGGTTTAGCTACCGAAAGCAAGTTGGTGGTTTACAATCCATTCAATAAACAGGTCAGCGACCTGGGTTTATATCAGGACGAATTTACTGCTGGCATGGTAATTGGCCCAGATGGCAAGATTTATATCAGTACCTGTTGCCAGGGAAAAATTTCAATTTATGATCCTGCAACGAATGCCTGGACGTTTCTAAATCCAGCTGTTTCCAACCAGAGAAGGTTAGGAGAACTGGCAGTGGGATCAGATGGCAATATCTATGGGGTTACGGCTCGGATTTGGGTTTCACCATATGGCGATGCCAGTTTGTATAGATTAAATCTCAATACTCAACCGCCTTCTGTATCCGTGATTGGTCAAATATATGCTGGGGTTCATGAGGCATGGACTATTGTTAATAATCCGGTTGATGGAAAGCTTTACCTGACCGTTGGTTATCAAATGGTGCCACGGTTATATGCATATGACCCTAATGATCCGGGAGCTGGAATCCAATTTTTAGGATCGTTGGCTGATGGTGAAACAGACGTGTGGACATCTGGCATGACAGTTTCGGCAGATGGAAAAGTCTATGTTTCTTCGGTTCCCGGTAATCACATGGCAGTCTATGATCCGTTAAATCCGGGGGCAGGAGTAGTTGATCTAGGCGTATCGGTTGGAGGATCAAGGCCGATTACTTTTGGTCCAGATGGTCGCCTGTATGGAATGAACGGTACGCATCTGGTGCGAAGCGAAGGTACCGCTGCCTATACCATAAGTGGATTTGTAAAAGATTCTAATAATAACGCAGTTGCTGAGGTCACAGTATCAACCGTCAATGGCCTGTATTCTGCAATTACTGATGCTAACGGTTACTATTCGATGACAGGTCTTGGGCCTGGAGATTATTCTTTGATTCCAATGAAAACAGGGTTTTGGTTCTCCCCGGGCATCCTGAGTCTCCAGGTCACTCAAAATCGGCCCTATCAAAACTTTGTGGCAACCCCTTCGACATGCGATTCGGGGAGTCCGTGTGAAGCACCAGCATCTGAACCCTTTTTATATTTGCCAGTTCCGTATTCCGGAGATGTATCAACCTTTCTCATGGATGAAGATATTCCTGGAGGATATTTAACTTCATGGTTCGATCATGATCAACCAAGATACGTTGGTAATGGCAATGTGACTCTTTACGATGGCACTGTTTTTAATAAAGTAGTAACCACTGTATTGTCCAATGGCTTGCATTGCTATGATCGACGTTGTTACGATGGTCATGATGGCTTGGATATAAAAAAAGGTAATAATTCTGCTCTACTTGTTTACCCGGCAGCTTCGGGCGAAGTCATCGAAACTTGTCACCGAGATTCGTTGAATTATCCAGAAGAGACTTGTTCGCGGCACAGCAATCTTGGACGTTATGTAGTAATTGCGCACCAGGACAATACCTATGCGACACTATATGCTCATTTAGCCACGATAAATGATGAAATTATTGAGGAAGGGGCGTGGGTTGAGCGTAATTCTTATCAATCCCCAACCCCAATTGGCTTGATGGGAGGATCAGGAGGCGTCCCGATAAACAATAAGTATTGGCCAGTGCATCTACATTTTCAGGTGTTTTTTAATCGTTATGGCGCGGATCCCTGGATACCAATCCAGGGAGATGTTGTTGACCCATTGGGCTGGCAGCCAGCAGATGGCCGTTCGGACCCCTGGACGTCGGCGCCAAGTATGCCACTCTTTATCAACGCGGGTTACGCAAGTTGCGCACCCGGTTCGATTGGAGGAAGCGTAGCCATTCATGGCGTCACCGTGGAAATTCCTGCTGGGGCAGTTCCTGATGGACAAGTCGTGACGTTGGTGAAGAATCCATTGTCAGTAGATCTATCTGGTTCTGTACGCGACATTGGACTTTCATTTTACATAAGATCATTGAATGCGGCTAAGGGTAACTTTGATCAACCTGTGCAGATTGTAGCAGACTACTCTACGGGCCTTAATTCTCATATCGACATGTCTCAAATAGCTTTATATCGCAAAGACTCGGTGAGTGGGGCATGGATTGAAATTGAGGCTGTAATAGATAGTGAAGCCCAGACTATTTCTGCCACTGAAACCCAGACAGGTGAGTATGCTGTTCGCGCACCATTAATGTGTTCTGCTGATATTTCTGAACCGATAGACGATTATCCTGGTATAAAGGATAGCTTTCCGGGTTTATCACCAGAAATCGTGATTGATAGGATGTTTGATATTTCTACTGATGTGGATTGGATAAGCCTAGAAGCAGTTGAGGGCTTCACATATACTGTCATGACTGACAACCTTGCTACTGGTGTTGACACCATTTTGACAGTATTTGCGTCAGACTTAGAAACTGTCTTGGCAACAAATGACAATAGTGGGGGCGGGGCTGGATCGTCTGTATCCTGGACGGCAGATTATACCGGTCAGCATTATATAAACGTTTCCCAAGCTACCGGAAGCGCTTATGGTTGTAATAGCACCTATCAGGTTCACATTAGAAGTGATGCGCTCCAAGTCTTTATACCGTTAATTGCTCGCTGAGTGAGGATGTAAAAATATTCGTTGCATTGGCAAGCTGGCTGTCTGGGTGGCTTGTTCAATCCGATGGCCGGGTCTGATTGGGCATCTGTATATGGATACGCAATTAGAATATTTCCGAAGCTTTTTATTCTCAACTGTTTTAGGTATTTCACAAGATGTAAAGTTGTGGGATGGGTATGACAATATGGTGTGCGTTACACAAAATGATGCGCTCTTTACGTTACTTGACTTTAGAGTTCGATTGAAAACAGTACCTTAACAAAAAGTGGAATTGCTGGTAAAAGCATTGTCGACCAAAACCATGCTACTCCAACAATTCCGACAAACAGTATACCAAGCAATGCGAAAACGTGCAGACGCCTTTCTCGATTTGGTGGATGCGCTGACCGCAGCGGATCATATCAACTCACCCGTAGCGTTGAGCGAAGAAACCCCGTTTCGGCGAAAATTCAGCTCGGTCTTCGACACGCTGCAACAGGCTGAGATTGACTTCGACGAGTTACTTCCAGCACTATACGAATTCCAACCGCCAGACAGCGAAAAGATCGCCGGATATGAAGTGTACGGGCTGGACACGACACCGAACGAACGACCAGAAGCAGAAACGCTGGAAGATCGTGGTTCACTGAAAACCCAAAAGGATGAGCCAGCCCGATACGGGCATAAGTATTCCTGGTTGACGCGGTTGGTGAATGAGGGCACTTCCTGGGTCGCACCGGTGGATGTGCAAAGAGTGGCAACCTGTATCAGCGATAGTCAAGCGGGGGGTGTGCAAGTTGAGGAGCTGGATCGGCGCAATCCCAATCTCAAAGTGATCGTAGCCGACAGCTTATATGCCAATCACCTCTTCCTGGCCATCTTTGTGGCGCTCAAACATGCGTTTGTTCTGGTCAGACTGCGCGGAAACACGGCCTTATGGGGAGAACCCAAGCCGCACTCCAAAGGGACACGCGGCGCTCCA